>Ga0209208_10001285_pt1 | contig 35175 bp, 32 predicted proteins | sample S1TSphfallax_3_FD_187694 | JGI IMG/M metagenome (GOLD analysis project Ga0209208, IMG submission 187694) | Host-associated microbial communities from peat moss isolated from Minnesota, USA - S1T2_Fd - Sphagnum fallax MG (SPAdes) (version 2) | ecosystem: Host-associated > Plants > Peat moss >...
ATTTGCGGCTTGGCGGCATGCTCCGAGCCCGGCCCATGACAGGCTTCGCAGACCGGAATCGTCGGATCAGAACGATTCGCGACATGCAGCCCGAGCGCATGCAGGGTGTGCGTGAAATGCTCGGCCTCGAGTGTGTGACAGGCGATGCAGGTGCGCTCTCCTATTGGGGTCGCATCAGGGGCCTGCGGGTTCCGCGCAACCGTGGCGCGTGCAAAGCCCGGAGCGGGCTTGGGCAGCGCACTGCGATCGACTTCGGTGGCACCGAAATTCGTTGGCGGAAGAAACCGTCCCGATGCCGCTTGCGCCTGGGTCGAGTCGGTCGGTCCACGGCTGGGATCATCGTTGGCGTATTGCGACTGGGCGACCCCCCAAGCGCCGAGCATAGCCAGGAATCCGAAGACCGCAGCGACAGCGCCCAGCCGGCGTTTCCCGCGGCCATGTCCCCCACTCCCTCTATCCGCCATTCCACATACCCGCACGTAGTGTTGGTCTTATAGCGCACAATCATGGCAAGCGAGCGCGGGGAGCAGAAGATCGAAACCATGAATCGGTCGTTCGCGATCGCGAACGATCACAGGGAGACACACCACCAATGAACGACCTGAACAACATCCGATTCTTCGCAAAGATCGTCGAGTGCGGCAGCTTGACCGCCGCCAGCGAATCACTTGGTGTCGCAAAGTCGATGCTGAGCCAGCACCTGGCGAAACTCGAGGAAGAGCTCGGCGTGCAACTGATTCGTCGCACGAGTCGCAGCATGCAGCTCACGGCGATCGGCGAACGCTACTACCAGCAATGCCTCGTGATTTTGGCCGAGATCGCGCGTGCCTCGAGCATTGCCGATAGCATTCGACTCGTGCCAAGCGGCAAGCTGCGCATCTCCTGCCCGATCAATTTCGCCCAGATCGTATTCGCTCCAGTGCTTACTGCGTTCATGGGGACTTACCCCGAGGTCGAGGTCACGGTCGATACCTTCAATAGCGAGAGCGCCGTGCTCGACGAAGTCTATGACTTCAGTTTGTATATTGGCCCCAAGCTCAGGTCATCGACGCTCGTGACGTCCTCCTTCAATCTTGGCAGAGAGATTCTGGTCGCAAGCCCCAAGCTGCTCGCACGCCGGGGCACGCCGCAGACACCGGTCGACCTGAAAGCGCTGCCCTCCGCAGCGGGACAACTACCACCGGAGGCCAACGGGCGCTATGTCTGGCACCTGAGCGGACCGGCGGGCGCCCGCGAATCCGTCACACATTCACCGCGATTGTTGACCGAAGATTTGTGGATCATCAAACAGAGTGCCATGGCGGCCTGCGCGATTGCGAGCATGCCGCCGGTAATGTGCCGTACCGAACTCGATGACGGGCGTTTGGTCCGCGTGTTGCCGGAGTGGTCGTTACAGGAGCACAAACTGCACGTGCTCTACCCCTCGAAGGCGGGACTCACGATCGCCGCACGCGCCCTGATCGACACGCTCGCGCAGCACCTGCGCGAACAGCTTGGCGCGCTGCTGGAAGGAACGGTCCAGATGCGTTCGCCGCTCGAGCAACGCGCCTAGTTCCAGAGGGCGGCGTTGGGTCGCGTGGGGCGGGTCGACCGCCCGGCCTTTGTTGGGCTAAGCTCTGCGCTGTTGCAACGCCGTCATTGGCGTACCCCGACTAATTCGACCGGGAGCCGGACTGATGATGCGATACGTTCTGTTTGTCAGTCTGCTGTACGCAGCCGCGATCAAGGCTCAAACAATTTCCGGGACTCCTCCAACCGCGGCGGCAAATAACATCGAGGTCATTTGTTCTACGGGAGAGTTCACATGAATTACGCGAGATGTTCTGCAGGGATTTTGTCGTTGGTTTTAGCGACGCTGGCGGGCGCGCAAACCAGTCCGCCGGCCACGATCGGGCCGACGGACAATCACAGCGGTCACGAGTTCACGGCCCGGGTGACCGGCATTGGCGGCATCTTCATCAAGGCTAAGGATCCGGCGATGTTGCGGGCCTGGTACAAGACGCACCTGGGTATCGACGTACAGGCATGGGGCGGCACGTCGTTCAAATGGGTGGATGCTTCGGGGCATCCGATTGCGGGGAAAACCGCTTGGTTGGTCAGCGATGGCAAAGACTTCGCTCCCAGCACGGCCGCGTTCATGATCAATTACCGAGTGGCGGATTTGCCTGGGCTTCTGGCGGCACTGCGCGCCGAAGGATGCAACGTCTTGGAGAAAACGGAGGAAACGGAGTTCGGGAAATTCGGCTGGGTTATGGACCCTGAGGGTAATAAGGTCGAACTGTGGCAACCTCCAGAAGGACATTAGGTCCGGCCAAAACAGCGGTCGGCGCGCTGACGTCGTGAGGTGGAGTCGATGAACATTCTTCTATGGGTTCTGCAGATTCTCGCTGCGCTCATGTATGGAGCGTCGGGCGTCATGAAGGTCTTCATGTTCGACAAGATCAGCCGCGACGTGCGTTCGTTTGGCGCGTTGCCCCGCGAAGTCTGGATGGCCCTGGGGGTCTTGGAGCTCGTGTGCGCGCTCGGACTCATCGTGCCGGGGGCGTTTCATTGGCAGCCGCGTCTGACGATCCTGGCGGCCGTGCTCCTCGCGGTCGAAAGTGTGGTGTTCATCGGCGTGCACGTGAAGTACCGCGAAACGACGCCCATCATCTTGAGCGGCGTGCTGGGCCTGCTCATGGCATTCATCGCGTACGGCAGACTGTTCCTGCAGCCCGTTTCCTGAACGGCTAGGCAAGGAGGCCTGGGAACTGTGACTCGATGACGATCAGAAAAACTCTTCGTTGGTGGTTTCGCTTTCTTGGCCTGGGCTTGATCATTGCCGGAATCCTCGCCGGGAGTTGGCGGCCCGATACCTGGCTCAACTATTATCTTCGCATGGCCATCCTCGGCTTTCTCGCGGTCAGTGTGCTTGGCATATTCGCTTTTGGCTTCGTCTGCCCGCGTTGCCGGCGCAGCCTCTTGATGCAAGCACCCGCGATCCTCGACGGGCGTCCATGCGCCTGCCCCAAGTGCGGCGTCAGCGTGGACGAGCCGGCGAAGAGCCCTGCTGCATGACATGAGCAGTCCGTGAAAATTGTGGCAAAACTATTTGCTTTCGCAATGTTGGCGCTGGCTTGCGACGAATCGGGCGCGCGTGAATCAATCCGTGTCCTGTTCGTCGGTAACAGCCTCTCGTACTACAACAACCTTCCCGGCATGGTCGAAGCGATTTACGAGTCCTCTCGACCCCACTCGACGATGCATACAGAGATGCTCGCGTCAGGTGGCGCGTTGATTCGCGACCATTTGAACGCTGGGCATTTGGCGCAGGTCCTGGCGACAAATCGCTTCGATGTGGTAATTCTGCAAGAACTCGGGGGGTTCCCGAACTGCCCCACGGAATTTCGTGGCTGTGCCGACTCCCCGGCCGCTTTGCACGAGGCCATCTCACTGATTCGCGCGGCCGGCGCGCGACCCATCGTGTTTGGAACCTGGCAGGCCACGCCCGAATCGCAGCGCGCCCTCAGCGCTGCGACCAAAGAATTGGCTGGTCGTCTGCAAGTCGACGTGGCGGATGTCGGTGCCGCCATGCAGTCGGTATTGGCCTCCGCGAACTTGAAAACCTTCGACGATAGCGGCCATCCTCTGCCTCTGGGTTCTTGGCTCGCCGCCATCGTACTCACCAAGGCAATCACGATGACCGACATCCGACCAAATCCCCCGGCGCCCGTATGCCAGGCAGATTGGACGGGCCATGGTCCTTCAGAAAATTCCCTGGCAGCGAGACAGGAGCAGCCGCCCGTAAAGTGCTATTCGCTGTCAAGAGCCGATTTCAATCGGCTCCGCGCCGCTGCCGATGCGCCCTAGGCACCAGGTTGGCGATCAGGGGGACAGTGGCTACTGCAGCGCTAGCGCGGATTCCTCATGGCCAATCGCGGTCAACTCTCCTTCCAGTACGGCTAGGTCGCGGCCATCCCCACCACGGCGAGCGGCGAGTAGCGCACGCTAGCCGCTTAACACGGTGTGGTCGAGACAGGCAGCGGTCGCAATGCAACGCAGAGAATCGAACCCGAGCAGCGTGAGGGCGCTCTATGAATTTAGCTAAAGCGAATCGACGACGGATCGCATCGGCTTTCCCGCAAGCGCTCGCGGCAGGTTCTGATGCGCCGTCATTTTGCAGCCCGGCGACTTTCGCCTACACTTGGAAGCACACCAAGCCTTGCCAAGACTCGTGTTCTGCGGGGATGAGTTATGAAAAGAACACTGACCTGCGTGCCGGCCATGATTGTCGCGACGCTGATCGCCGACGTCGCCACCGCCGATAATTTCGGCCATGTCTATTACGACCAGAAGAGCGACCGTCTTGTCGTGACGATGCTGTATCGCGGCACGAACCCCAACCATCAATTCTCGCTGCGCTGGGGCGAATGCCAGAGCGCCCAGTCCGGCAATCTGCCGGGAGTCACGGTGGAGGTCCTGGACAGTCAGTTCGATGATGTTGCCCGGCAAGACTTCAAGAAAACCATTCGCTTCAAATTGACCGACCTGCCCTGCGAGCGACCCGTGAGGGTGACTCTGCGTTCAGCGCCCCGGTTCTTCTATACCCTGACGATACCGGCGAAGGCGACGAGCAACTGATCGGCGGCGCGCTGAGCGCGCCACCGCACAGAGCAGCCTGCAACCCGGCCTTAAGCTAACTGCATGGGCGCCCAGTCGGTAGGATCGTCGCGTACCGAGGCCGTGGAAAGCGGCACGGTGGAACTCACCATCAAGCGTGCACGCACGCGCCTGCAATTATTGGAAGCATTGGCCGTGGAAATAGCAGCGCTCAAGCGGGACCCAGAGGCGCAACGGCAGCTTCGACCGAACGATCCGGCCGATCCGGAAACTGCTCACGCGGTCGCCAATATCACCGAGTGGCGTCGTTATCTGCCTGAAGCCTGCATCAGCGCCATGATCCGCGATGGGTGGCATTGGTCGACCTAGCGTTTCTGTAGTTCCCGACGGCGTTTCTGGACGGCCGGCGGTGTCGGCGTGGATCGCATCGTCGCAGTCGAATTCGGCGGCAATCTTGCAGTCTCGCCACATGTGCTCAAGCTGGGCGGCGTGCTCGCGGCCTACGGGTCCGCGGCCGTGCCGACCCCGAGTCCGCCATCCTATCCGATGATGTTTCTGCACATCACGCTGCAGTCCGTGTTCGTCTACGTACTCACGACACCACACAAGCCCGGCGCCTGAACCTGGCCATGGCGGTACCCCGGGGCTTTGCGAGTTCAGTGTCCGAAATACAGGCTCCGGGCTCGATATTGGCCCCATTATGTCGAATTTTTGACATTTCTCGCCCGAGCTAGGCTAACTAGGCAGGCGGGCCGTGACGTGCTTGCTTGACAACAAATCATCGAAGGGAATGCGAACCATGAATCTGAAGCCACTGCTGTTGGCCTTGCCCTCTATGCTCATGGCCGCCGCCGGCATGCATGCAAGTGCCGCAGTCAACGTCACGACCTATCATTTCGACACGGCGCGTTCCGGTCAGAACACCCAAGAGACGACGCTGACCACGGCGAATGTCAACAGCACCCAGTTTGGGAAATTATTTTCGGTAAACGTGGATGGCGACGTCTACGCCCAGCCCCTGCTGATGTCCGGCATCACGACGCCGCAGGGTACGCACAATGTGCTCTATGTCGCGACCGAGCACGACAGCGTCTACGCACTCGATGCTGATACCGGCGCCGTCTACACGCAGGTCAGCCTGATCCCAACCGGCGGTAGCACGGTCAACAGCTCGAGCGATCTCGGCTGCGGCGACTTGGTGCCCGAAGTCGGCATCACGGGCACGCCGGTGATCGACCCCGCCACCAACACTCTGTATGTCGTCGCCAAGTCCAAGGTCAACGGCACGATCGTGCAATACCTGCATGCGCTCGATCTGACCAATAACCTGGTGGAGAAGTTCGGCGGACCCGTGCTGATTCAGGCGACTGTTCCCGGTACTGGTTATGACTCCACGACCGTGAACGGGCAACAGGTCGTGCAGTTCAACGCCAAGCAGGAGAATCAGCGCGCGGCGCTGCTGCTGACCAACGGCCATGTGGTGATCGGCTGGAGCTCCCATTGCGACAACGATCCCTGGCACGGCTGGGTCATCTCTTATAGTGCCAGCACCCTGACCCAGGAGGCGGCCTTCAACACCTCGCCGAACGGCCAGCGCAACGGCGTCTGGATGAGCGGCGGGGGACCCGCCGCCGATGCCGGCGGCAATATTTACTTCTCGACCGGCAATGGCAGCTGGAGCGCGACCGCCACGGGTAGTGGCACTTACACCGGGGATTTCGGCGACAGTATCGTCAAGCTCGGGCCGCCCACGGGCGGCACCTTCCCGGTGTTGGACTATTTCACGCCCTACAACCAAGCAACGCTCAACGGTCAGGACAACGACGTGGCTGCCGGCGGTGTGCTCTTACTGCCGACGACCAACGGCAAACAGCTGCTTGCCCAGCAGGGCAAACAAGGCACGATTTACTTGCTGAACACCGCGACCGGCAGCATGGGCAAATACTGTGTGCAACTGTCACCCGCCTGTTCCAGCAACGACCCACAAATCGTTCAGGAGATCATGGCCGCGAGCAGCGGCATCTGGGGTTCGCCCGCGTATTGGAACGGCAATCTGTATTGGACGGGAGCCAATGATCCGATTAACGCGTACTCGGTGACGTTCAACAGCAACGGCAGTGCGACCATCAGCACGACACCGACGTCGAAGACGGCTGTGACCTTCGCCTTCTCCGCACCCACGCCGTCGATTTCTGCAAACGGCACAACGAACGGCATTCTATGGGCGCTCGACGGCAGCGCCGATGACTCGACCTGCGATGGTGGCGGCCTGTATTGTCTCGGGCTCTACGCCTATGATGCGACCAATCTCGGCCATCTGCTGTACAACAGCGCGCAAGCGGCGAATAACCGCGACTCCCCGGGCACGGCGCACAAGTTCCAAACCCCGATCATCGCCAATGGCAAGGTGTACGTCGGCACCGTCGGCGTCGTGACGGCTTACGGCTTGCTGGCGGTCGCGCCACCGACCACGGCGACGCCCGTGTTCAGCCCGGCCCCAGGCTCATACACGGGCACTCAGACCGTCACGATCTCGGATAGCACGAGCGGCGCCGTCATTCATTACACGACCAACGGGACCACACCGTCGACTACTTCAGCGGTCTATTCGGGACCTCTGACGGTCAGCGCGACCGAAACGATCCAGGCAATTGCGGTAGCCCCGAATAGTGCCGCGAGCGCCGTGACCAGCGGCGTTTATACCATCGTGCCTCCGCCGCCGCCTGCCGGTTCCGTGAGCGTCAGTCTCACGAGTGTCGCGGATGTGGATGCGACCAGCAGTGGTGCTGCTCCCATCGACGGCGGCTACGACGGCAACGGCAACTCCTACCCCTCCGCCGTGCTCGGCACATCGATCAGCTGGGCCGGCTCGACGTTTGACCTCGGCGCTCCCGGCGCGCTCGATGCGGTCAGCAACACGACGATCCCCCTGCCTGCCGGTAATTATTCGGCGATCAAGCTGCTGGGCTCGGGCGTCAACGGCAATCAACCTGCGCAGACCTTCATCGTGACCTACACCGACGGCACGACGACCACGATCACGCAGAGTCTCAGCGACTGGCATACACCGCAAAATTACAGCGGCGAGAGCCAGGTCTTGTCGACGCCCTACCGGATCACGAGCTCGGGCACCGAGCAGATTCGCACTTACTATGTGTACGGCTACTCCCTGGCACTGAACAGCGCCAAGACCGCCAAGAGTCTGACGCTGCCGAAGAATCGTAATGTGGTCGTGATCGCAGTGGACGTCGTCACTCCCGCCGCCGGCAGCGGGGGCAGTACCACGATCAATTACCCGAACGGGTTTGCGAGCACTACCGGCTTGAACCTGGTGGGCAACACGGTATTGGCCGGCAGCGCGCTCGAGCTCACGAGCGGCACGACATTTCAAACCAGCGCAGTCTGGAACGCGGCGCCGGTCAACGTGCAGAGCTTCACGACCGACTTCACTTTCCAGATCACGCCCGCCGCGTCGAACACTGCGGACGGCTTGACGTTCACGATTCAAAACGCCGGTGCCAAGGCGATCGGCTTGACGGGCGGCGGCCTCGGCTACCAGGGCCTTGGCACGAGCATCGCCGTGAAATTCGATCTCTATAACAACGCCGGCGAGGGCGTCGATTCCACCGGCTTCTTCGTGGACGGCGCGGCGCCGTTTGTGCCGGCGCTCGATCTCACGGCATCGGGCGTGAATCTCCACAGTGGCGATGTGATGCATGCGCACCTGAGCTATGACGGCACGACGCTGACTCTGACATTGACCGACACCCTGACCGGCGCGAGCTTCACCGGCACCGACGTCGTCAACATTCCGGCAACCGTCGGCGGCAACAGCGCCTACGTGGGGTTCACCGCCGGTACGGGCGGATCGGTTGCGACGCAGGAGATCCTGACTTGGACTTATACGAGCGGCAGCGCGACGCCACCAAGCACTCCGGTCATCAATGATCCGACCGGCTTCGCGAGCGCCGCGGGCCTCACGCTCAATGGAGCAACGCTGACCAGTTCGAGCCCCGGTGCCTTGCAATTGACGGACGGCGGGGGCACCGAGGCGCGTGCGGCCTGGGCCGCGACACCGGTCAACGTTCAGAAGTTCACGACGGATTTCAACTTCCAGATCACGCCGGCCAGCACCCAGACGGCCGACGGGTTCGCGTTCGTGCTGCAGAACGCGGGCGCGAATGTGGTCGGCCAGACCGGCGGTGCGCTGGGTTACGCGGGTCTCGGAGCGAGTGTCGCGGTCAAGTTCGACTTGTATAACAATGCCGGTGAAGGCGTCGATTCGACGGGCTTCTATACCAATGGCGCATATCCCTCCGTGCCCGCCCTCGACATGACCGCCTCCGGCATCAATCTGCATAGCGGCGACGTGTTCCACGCACATCTGACGTATGACGGGACGACCCTGAGTTTGACGCTGACCGACGTCGGTACCGGCGCGAGCTTCACGGCCTCACAGGCGATCAATATCCCGGCAACGGTGGGCGCCTCGACTGCCTATGTCGGCTTCACCGGTGGCACCGGCGGACAGACCTCGGTGCAGCAGGTGCTGAACTGGACCTACGTCGTGAACTGATCGCGGGTCGCCGCGCCATGACGGCTCGCAGGATCCTGGGGCTTGCTGCCTGCCTCGCCGTGCAGGGCGGTATTGCGGCGGTGCCGTCACCGGCGTCGGGTTGTCGCGTCGCGCATTACCGCGTCATCGCCGTCCCCCTTCAGCCCGCTGCGATCAATGACCTGGGCGAAGTCGCGGGAACGACGCCGCGGCATCGTGCCGCGGTCTGGTCCCAGGCCCGCGGCCTGCAGGAATTGCCGCCGCCACCGGGATTCTTGTACTCCGAAGCCGTCGGTATCAACCAGCGTGGCGACGTCGTGGGGACGGCCTTTGACGGTGGTTTTACCCGCCGTCAGGCGTTTGTAGTCGTCGACGGAGTCTTGACGCTCTTGCCCGGCGAGCAGTCGCGCGCGCATCACATCAACGCTGTCGATACCGTGGCCGGGGAGTCCCAGATCCCGGGGACCACGGCAACGCAGCCCGTGCTGTGGGTGGCCGGCCGCCTGCAGCGCATCCCGAACTGTTGCGGCGGGTCGGCGACCAGCGTCGATGCGCAAACGCAGGTGATCGGCGCGGCCTACGACGAACAGGGTCGGTATTACGCCTACCGTTGGAGCGCGTCGCTCGGCATCGAGCGCATCGGGCCGGCCAAGGGATTCAGTGCCGCGGTCGCCGCCAGTGAAAACGGCACGATCGTCATCCAGACCTTCCCGGGCACGTTGCTCTATGCGAACGGTCAATCGACTCGTATCGCGCTCGCGCCCAAAAGCCCTAGTTACGCGCAGGCGATCAACGACTGCAGCATCATCGTGGGCGCTTTCGGCCCGTACTCGGACGCCTACCGCGCCTTTATTTGGCAGAGCGCGACCGGCTTTCAAGACTTGAACACACTGCTACCGCGCGGCTCGGGTTGGACGCTCGAATCGGCAACCGGCATCAACGATCGCGGCGAGATCGTCGGCCGCGGCGCTCCCGATGGCCAGGAGGACGGCGGCTTCCTGTTGCTGCCGACGGATGAGGCGACGCGCGTCGATTGAGTCGAGCGAGGTAGCTGGCCCGGACTCGCAAGCTGAACAAAGCCCACTGGTCGTGCCTCGCGCCGGTGTAATCCACGCACCGCGACCCTCAGCGAAGGTATCGGTCCATACCATGGTGTGATGGGCCCCCGGCACAGCATTTGTTGAGATGGCTCCCACACGCGCGTATCGCTTTAGAACGCCGTAACAGGAGCTTCGCATGACTCAAGTTGAAAAAGTTCTCTTCACCGCCAAGGTGCGTACCGCTGGGAACCGCGACGGCGGCGCGTCCCTGAGCAACGATGGCCGCCTCAACATCCAGTATTCCATTCCCGGTGCACCGGGCCAGGGGACGAACCCGGAACAATTGTTTGCCGCGGGCTGGTCGGCTTGCTACCAGGGCGCGATGGGGATCGCGGCACGCAGACTGAAAATCGCGATGCCGTCCGATACCAGCATCGACGCCGAGGTCGATCTGTGTGCGAGCAAGGACGCATACTTTCTGCGCGCAAGGCTCAGCGTGCATCTGCCCGGGTTGCCCCGCGATGAGGCGCGCGAGCTGATCGCGTCCGCGCATCGAACCTGCCCGTACTCGAAGGCGACGCACAACAACATCGACGTTCTGATCTCCTTGGTCGAGGCCGGCGCCTCCCGCGTCGTCGTCGTCGACGCGAAGGCAGGCGAACAATGAACACCATCACGATGCAAGACGGTACGAGCATTTATTACAAGGACTGGGGCACCGGACAGCCGGTGGTGTTCAGCCACGGCTGGCCACTGTCGGCGGACGCCTTCGAAGACCAAATGTTCTATCTCGCCTCTCGCGGCTATCGCTGCATCGCTCACGACCGACGTGGTCATGGTCGGTCGAGTCAACCCTGGCAGGGAAACGACATGGATACGTACGCCGACGACCTGGCCGAGCTCGTGCAAGCGCTGGATTTACGCCGAGCGATTCACGTCGGTCATTCGACGGGCGGCGGAGAGGTCGCGCGCTACATTGGGCGACACGGCAACGACCGAGTCACGAAGGCGGTCCTGATCGGCGCTGTGCCGCCGCTGATGCTAAAGACCGAAAGCAATCCCGGCGGCACACCGCTTGCCGCCTTCGATCAGATTCGCGCGTCGATCCTCGACGATCGAGCAAAGTTCTTCATGGATTTGACCATTCCCTTCTACGGCTACAACCGGGCAGGCGCCAAGATCTCGGAACAAGTCCGGCAGGCTTTTTGGCGCCAGGGTATGCAGGCCGGCTTTCCGGCCGCTTACTTCTGCATCAAGGCGTTCTCGGAAACAGATCTCACCGAGGATTTGCGCAAGATCAGGGTGCCGACCTTGATCGTGCACGGCGACGACGACCAAATCGTCCCCATTGCCGCCTCCGCTCTACTCGCCGAGAAGCTGGTCGAGAAGGCCACCCTCAAGGTTTACGCGGGCGCCTCGCACGGTCTCTGTACGACAGCGAAGGAGCGCCTCAACGAAGACTTGCTGGCGTTCATCCGCGCCTAACACCCCGTTCAACTCATACAACCAGGAGCAGTATCGTGTTTGGGAAATCATCCATTTTCATTAGACGCCGAATCAACGGCCTCGCGTCGATCGCGAGTATTCTGGGCTTTGCTCTGCTGACTGCGCCCGCGTTCGCGACGGCCGGTTCGAGCGAGGACCGCAGCATTCATCCCTTTCATATCGCCATCCCGCAAGTCGCGCTCGATGATCTGCGCCATCGGGTTCGCGCGACGCGATGGCCCGACAAGGAGACCGTCGCAGACCAATCCCAAGGTGTGCAGCTCGCCAAACTCCAGTCCTTGGTTCGATACTGGGGCACGGGCTACGACTGGCGGCGCGTAGAGACAGAATTGAATGCACTACCGCAATTCGTGACGACGATCGACGGCGTCGAAATACACTTCATTCACGTGCGCTCGCCTCATCCCCACGCGCTGCCGCTGCTTGTGACGCACGGCTGGCCGGGCTCGGTGCTGGAACTCGTGAAGGCGGTTGGCCCGCTCACGAATCCAAGCGCGCACGGCGGCCGCGCCGAAGATGCTTTTGATGTCGTCATCCCATCGATGCCGGGTTATGGCTTTTCGGCGCGACCGCAAGAAACAGGCTGGGACCCCGATCACATCGCGCGCGCCTGGGCGGTTTTGATGCAGCGCTTGGGATACCAACGCTACGTGGCGCAAGGCGGCGATTGGGGCTCCGTGATTGCGGACGCGATGGCGCGTCAGGCGCCCCCAGGGCTGCTCGGTATCCACGTGAACATGCCGGCCACGGTTCCTGCGGAAATCGCCAAAGCAATCGCGGCCGGCGACCCCGCACCGGATGGGCTATCCGCCGCAGAGGGCGCCGCGTTTGCGTCCCTGAGCACGTTCTTCACGAACAACGCCGGCTATGGCGTCATGATGGTGACCCGACCGCAAACGGTCGGGTATGGCTTGTCGGACTCGCCCGCGGGATTGGCGGCTTGGATGTACGACAAGTTTGCGCAATGGACCTACAGCGGCGGTGAACCGGAGCGATCCCTGACCCGGGACGAAATGCTCGATGACATCACGCTCTATTGGTTGACCAATAGCGCGGTCTCGTCCGCGCGGCTTTATTGGGAAAATAACAATAACAATTTCAGCGCGGCGGCACAGAAGACCGCACAGATCTCGATCCCGGTCGCCGTAACCGTGTTCCCGGGCGAGATCTATCGCGCCCCGAAGACTTGGACGCAGCGCGCCTATCGGAATCTGATTTATTTCAATGAAGTCGACAAGGGCGGTCATTTCGCGGCTTGGGAGGAACCGGAACTGTTCGCGAGCGAAGTGCGTGCGGCCTTCAAGTCGCTGCGTTAAGCGCAGCTGCGGGGCGGCGGACGCGCGCCGCCGCTGCAGCTGCAACGCCTAAGGGACGACCGTGGCGATGCGTGCGCGCGCGACCCAGCCGCGTGTCTCGGGCTTGATCTGGACGAACACAAAATCCTGATGTTCGCCCAGCATCGTGACGGTCGCGCCCTCGGGCAAGGTAAACAGGGATTCCCCGAGCGGTGCCGGAGTCGCGCGGACCGGCGTGCCGGTAACCAATACGATCGCACGTTGCAGCCTCGGCCACAGGACGAGGCCATTCGCGACCGTCGAGCCGATGAGCAGCAGGCCGAGGAGCAGGCCGACGCGGCGCAACCAGGCCAGCTGCATGGTGCGCAACCCGCACAATGCACTGACTCCGACGACGAGCAGGCCGAGCACGCCGAGCCACGCGGCAACGGCCGGCCTTATCAGGGTCGCTGCGCGCTCAAACCACGCCGGCTGCTCCGCCGGCAAGCCGCTGGCGAGGCGAACTGCCTGCAGATTCGCGTCGATATCCGGATCGTTCGGCGCAAGCAAGCGGGCTCGCTCGTAATTGAGGATCGCCATACCGGGTTTGCCGGCACGATCATAGGAGTTCGCGAGATTGTAGAGTCCCTCGGCGGAGAAGCCCGCTGCCGTCACGGACTGCGCCCGCGCACCCGCTGCCAACACGACAATCGCCAGCATCACTGCGCCGAGCCCATAGCACTTGATCACGCCGCGCCCTCCCCGTTCAACTGATTTACGACCACCTGCGTCCAACGCGAGTAGTCGGCGGCACTCGGCGCGCGTCCGGAATAGCGCACCTCGTCGGCGAGTTCGAACAACTCGCGCAACTCCCGGCCGGCGGCGCCCAAGCGCACGTCGATCGCCTGCACGTTGATTTCTTCCGGTGACAGCTGCCAGAGCGCCGCCAGGGTCGTTTGCAGTGTCCGGCGCGCGCTTGCGAAAAATGCTTGTGGACTCTGCGCCGCGGCGGCTTGCAACTGCGCGCGAGTCTGGGCGATCGCCTTCGCGGCGCGGCGGCCCGTGCGCGGAGCGACGCGGCGCGCCTGCGTCGCCCGGCGGCGCATCCGTAAATAGGCAGCACTGAATCCCACGCTCAGCAGCGAGTAGGTCGCGAGAAACGGCGCCCTCAGGTACGGCGGTCGTAATGAATCCGCGCTGCTCGCGCTGAGCACATGGTCGGGCCGCATACCGGCGGCCGGTGCATCGCCGGATGCCGCGCCCGCAGCCGATCCGTCGGCGACACCGGCAACCGCACCCGAAGCAGGCGCCGTCAAGCTCGTGTCGGCGAGCGACTTGGCAATCGTGACCGTGAGCGGCGCACTGCGAACGGTTGCGTAGCGCCCCGTGCTGGGATCGAAAAAACTAAAGGCGAGTGCCGGCAAGGTCTGCACGCCGGGACGCGACGCGATGAGCGTCTGTTCGAAAATCTTCTCGCCCTTGTCGCCGAGCGTATCGCTCTCCTTGAACGAGGAGCGGGGCGGGTAGGTTTTCCAACCAGGCAGAGATCCCAGCATGGCGGCATCGACGCGATCGAAATTGCCGGAGCCGGTCACGTGCAGGCGCAAGTTCAGCGGATCACCCGCTGCGGCCTCGACGGCCGACAGCTCACTGGAAATGGCAAAGGTTCCCACCGCGCCGCTGAAGTCCGCGGGGCGATTCTCGGTGGGCAGCGCCAGGACCGTCAATTCCGCGCGCGGGCTCGAGATCTTGACCTCTTTGGTCACGGTCGGTCCAAAATAATTTTGCAGGAAGGGGTCGCCCATGAGTGCGTCGAAGCGAGCCTCGGCCTTCGGCCGCGTGCTGAACTTGACCGTGAGCGGTACTTCGACGGAGAACGGGAAGACGCCTTGTTTGACCGGCGCGATCACGCTGTGCCAGATCAGCACCGTAAATTGCCGGCCGTCGATGCTGCGAATCGCACGCTCCGGCTGACGGGAGAGATTGTCGAGCGTGAAGTCACCGCCGATCAAGGTCGGCAGACCATTGAGAGAAGTCACGGCGCCGGCTCGTCCGCCGACCTCGATCTCGATAGGGATATTTTCGCCGACATAGGCCTGTCGCCTGGGTATACCGAGCCGCACGAAGGCTGCGCCGTCGGCCATCAGCTGAATGCCTCCGTCGGCCATGGCGCGCGGCACGACCCGCGGTGGCGCCGTCTTGTGGGGCAACGGAGAGGCATCGACCACGAGACGGTCCGGGTCGACCGTCAGGGTCAGGGGTCCGAGATTCGCCGCGAGCGGCGGAATCGAAAAGGTGGCGGCCATCTGCGGCGTGACCCGCACGACGAGCGTGGTGCGGGTCGCCCCGGTGGCCGTATCGACACGACGCGATTGACTCACGGTACGAAACTCCAAGCCCCCGACGAATGGCAAGAGGACGTCGTCCGCATTGCTACCCAAGGTCGTGATCGTGAGCAACGCGGTATGACCGATCGTGATCTCAGAGGGATTGAGCGTCGCACTCAAGACCTGCGGCGCGGCGTGGACGGGCAGCGCCAGGAGCGCGATGACCGCGCTCATGAGGACCGCCAGCCAGGTGGACACTTGCCTGCCGAGGCGCTCGTTCGGCTTCATGTCACCAATTCTTGAACGGTTTGTCGGGCGGCTGGCCGCGCGCCTGCGCGGCGCCCCCAGCCTGCCCCGCACGTTCTTCGCCCTTCGCGGCGTCGAGCAACTGGGTCGCTTCCTCGCGGCTCATCTGGCCCGGCGAGGGCGCCGCCCCCCCGGACCCTGGGCCGCCGTTTGCGGCGGGCGGTGGGTTCGGCGGCGCGCCGCCATTGGATTTTGGTGACGGCGGTGAGGACTGCGGCTGCGACTTCGATGACGATGGCGATGGCGATGGCGATGGCGATGGCGGCGGTGGACTCTGCTGCTGCCGCAATGCATCGATTTTTCGTTGCACGAAGTCCCGATTGTACTTGCTATCGGCATCGTCACTACGCAGTTGCAAGGCGGTATCGTAAGCCTTCACGGCATCAGTCCACAGCTTGATCGCTTCCTGCGGTGCCGATTGCTCGCGCTTCTGGCCGGCCCGATACAGGGTGTCGCCGAGATTATAGTAGGCGTCTTGCTGGTCGCGCAGTCGCTTCGGATCGGTCGACGGTGCCCCTTTGATCGATTGTTCGAACGCCTGCTGCGCCTGCGGAAACTGTCCGGCGCGGTAGGCCTGCGTACCGGATTTGAACTCTGAGGCCGGCTTCGCCGCGGCACCCACACCGACACCCGCGCTTGCCGGGACACCGGGTGCACTCGTCGTCGCCGTGCTCGGGGTCGCGGCACGAACGAGCGAATTCGGCCACGCGCCGCACACGATCAGGACCGACAGCATCACGAGGCTTGCCGCTGCAGGTACACGCGCGCGCGCACGCCGGCCGGGACCGATCATGAGACTCACCAACAGCAGCACGAGGGCCGCTGCGAGTGGCCACTGGTAGCGCTCGATGGCGACGCGTCGCTGCCGAAACGTCTGCTCGCGCTTGTCGATCGTGCCGAGCAGCGTCTGATGAATCAGCTGTAAGCCCTCACCGCCGACACCGAGCGGCGCATAGAAGCCGCCGGTCGCGGCGGCGATCGCCTTCAGTTTTTCCTCATCGAGGCGGGATCTGACCGGCGCGCCGTTCTCATCCACGACATAGCCACCGCCCGCCTCCGCCGGGAGCTTGATGAGATCTCCGGATACGGTTCCGACGCCGACCGTATAGATTTTCAGATGCGCTTGCTGTGCGGCAGTTCGCGCCGCCGCCACGGCATCGCCCTCGAGGTCTTCGCCGTCGGTAATCAATATCAAGGTTCGATCGCTGTCCGGACGACGGCTAAATGCACGCCGCGCTTCGGCAATCGCGCTGGCGATGTTCGTGCCGCCGCGCGCGATCGTTTGGGTATCGAGCGCATTAAGCGACTCGTCGAAGGCCCGATAGTCGAGCGTGATCGGACAACTGAGAAATGCGCTGCCCGCAAAGGCGACGATACCGACCGCATCGCCGTCGAGCTGCGCGGCAAAATCCTGGACCGCAAGTTTCGCCCGACTCAGGCGATTTGGGCGCACGTCGGCGGTCAACATGCTGCGCGAGGTATCGACCGCAAATACGATCTCGCTGCCGCGACGCTCGATCAGCTCCCAGCGATAGCCCAGCAAAGGTCCTGCAAGCGCCACCCCGAGGCAGGCAAGCGCCGCCAGCAACAGTCCGCGGCGTAAGCGGCGCCGCAGCACGGATACGGAACGCGTCAAGGGCCCGCGCAAATGCGGCGACACGAACCGGGCGAGCGCCGCCTCTTGGCGGACATCGTGGCGATGCCAGAGCCAGAGGAGCGCGGCACCCAGCGTCGGTATCGTCAACAACCACCGGGGGTCACTGAAGCTCATGGCACGCGCCGCCGCAGCGTCTGCAGAATCGCGCCGATCGCGATGATCGCCAAGGCCGGAATCAAGGCCCAGCGATACAGCTCCTCGTAGCGCTCGAAGCGCTGGGTCGTATGCGGCGTTTTCTCCATCACGTTGATCTGCTCGTAGATTCTGCGCAGCGAATCGGTGTCCGTCGCGCGGTAGAACCGGCCACCCGTCTCGGCGGCAATTCGCTGCAAGGATTCCTCATCGACGTCGACCGGCGCGAGGATCGTATGCGTTTTGCCCGCCTGGTCCTTGACCTCGATCGGCGCCTTGCCGCGCACGCCCACACCGATCGTATAGATCTTGATGCCGAGCGCGTGGGCCGCTTCGGCCGCCGATAGCGGCGCGATCTTGCCGGAATTGTTCTCGCCATCGGTCAGCAAGATGACAACCTTCGATTTCGCCTCACTCGCCCGCAAATGATTGACGCTCGCGGCGATCGCCGAGCCGATTGCCGTGCCGTCATCGACGACGCCGATATCGACACCCTCGAGACGTTGTTGCAGCCAATCATGATCGAGCGTGATCGGCCCGACCAGATACGGTACGCCCGCAAAGGCAACCAGGCCGATGCGGTCATCCGGCCGTTCCTCGATGAATTTGGCGACCACCGCCTTGACCACCTCGACGCGCGGTATGCGGCGGTTGTCGATGAGAAAATCGAGCGCACGCATGGAGCCCGACACATCCAAGCCGATCACGATATCGATGCCGTTGGCGGTCGTTTCGCTGTAACTGCGGTCGCGTTGCGGTCTTGCGAGCGCGACGATCATGAGCACGGCCGCCAAGATCGTGAACAACCACGTCGGAACGCCGACCCGGCTCCGACCGACCCGCGCCAGCTCCCGGACGAGTCCGACATTGGAATACTCGACCGCCGCGACGGGTCCGCGCCGACCGCGCCACAGCAGCACGAGCGGCAACAGCGTCAGCAGCCAGAACCACTCAGGTTGCAGGAAGCGCGTCATCCGTCTCCTCGCGGCCGGCCGTTTCCTGCACGAACCGGTACGCTTCGCCGTGCAGCGTCTGCATGGACTCCAGCGTTGGCGCTCGGCCCGCAAATTTGGCGATGTCGCATTGGCGCAGGAATTCCAATAGGCGGCCGCGCTGGCGCACGAGCGTCGGATCGGTGGAGGCAAGCAAACGACGCATGAACTCCTCACTCGTCAGCAAAGTCGCCCCGACACCGAAACGCTGCTCGATGTATTCACGCACGACCGCCGAGACTTCGACCGCGAAGCGCGGCGCGTCTGCCGGCGTCATCAACCGGCGGATCGCCTCTAGCCTGCGCTCCGCGTGCGCGAGCGGCGACAGCGGCGCGAGCGAGCGGCGCCGCCGGCGCCACAGCAGGTACCCGAGTATGGCGAGCAGCACCACCGTAGCGACGACCATGGGCAGGAGCCATTCGGGCGCGTCGGCTCGTGGCGCGCGAATATCGCGAATATCCTCGACCGGTGCCGATGCGGGACCGGCTCCTGCCGCCGTGGCGACGACCACGATCAGGGCGGTCGCCAGTGCGCCGCGCGACCGATCAGGGCGCATGCTCATGACCGTCTGCGTTCCCGCATCTTGAAAAAGCGCTGCAGGGCGGGGAAATAGGGCGCATCGGTCTGCAGTTGCAGCACATCGATGCCCTCCGCGCGGCAACCTCCGAGCAGGCGCCGGCTGCGCTCCAAAGACGCCTCTTTGAAGCGCCGGCGCACGATCGCGTTGCCCGTATCGACTTCGACGATGTCGCCGGTTTCGGCGTCCTCGAGTGCCAGCCAGCCGACATCGGGCAGTTCCCGCTCGCGCGGATCCTCGATGCGCACGGCGATGAGGTCGTGGCGCCGATTCGTGTGGCGCAGCGCGCGTCGCAACGGCCCTTGCTCGGCGAGCGGATCGCCGGCCGACTGAAAGTCGGAGATCAGGAATACGATGGCGCGCCGGCGCAGTATGCTGTTGATGAGATCGAGCGCCTTGACGCTGTCCGTGCCTCGGCCGGTGGGCACGTGAAAGAGAATGTCGCGGACCGCGCGCAAGACGTGGCGGCGACCGCGTTTCGGCGGCAGAAATCGCTCGGTCCGGTCCGTGTACAGCAGCAAACCGACTTTGTCGCTGTTGCGAATCGCCGAGAATGCCAGCACGCTTGCGAGTTCGGCGGCGAGATCGCGCTTGCTCATGGCGGCGGAACCAAAGTTACCGGAGGCGCTGATGTCGACCACGAGCATGATCGTAAGCTCGCGCTCCTCGGTGAATTTCTTGACGAAGGTGCGGCCGGCGCGTGCGGTCACGTTCCAGTCGATCGTGCGCACTTCGTCGCCGGGTGTGTATTCACGGACTTCATCGAAGTCCATGCCGCGTCCCTTGAACACGGAATGGTAGGCGCCGGCAAGGCTGTCGTTGACCATGCGGCGCGTGCGAATTTCCAATTGCCGCATACCGCCCATGATCGCCTTGCCGGCGCCCGCGGTCTCCGAAGGCTTGTTCACGGCACCGGCAGCGCGTTCAAGATGGTTTCGATGATGCGCTCGGAGGAGATGCCTTCGGCCTCCGCCTCATAGGTCACGACGACGCGGTGGCGCAGCACATCGAGCGCGACGGTCTTCACATCCTGCGGCACCACGAAGTGGCGCCCATTCAAAAAGGCCATCGCGCGCGCGGCGAGCGTCAAGGCGATCGTCGCGCGCGGCGAGGCGCCGTTCTGGATGTAGCCGTTCAGCTTCAAGCCATCGGCAATCGGCGGCCGCGTCGCCAGCACCAGATCGACGATATAATCGCGGATCTTGTCGTCCACATAGACCGTGTTGACGACATGTTGTGCGCTCTTGATCGCCTCGGCGGAGACGACGGCCTTGGGGGTCAGCACGGGTTCGCTGGTCGCCATCGCATCCAGAATCGCGCGTTCTTCGGCGCGATTCGGATAGCCGACGATCACTTTCATCATGAAGCGATCGATTTGCGCCTCGGGCAGCGGGTAGGTGCCCTCCTGTTCGAGAGGGTTTTGGGTCGCGAGCACGAGGAACGGGTTCGGTAAGGCGAAGGTTTCGTCGCCGATCGTCACCTGCCGCTCTTGCATCGCCTGCAGCAGCGCGCTTTGCACTTTGGCCGGCGCCCGGTTGATCTCGTCCGCAAGGATCAAGTTGCTGAAGATGGGACCCTGTTTCGTATGGAAAGCGCCGTCCTGAGGCTGGTAGATCATGGTGCCGACGATATCGGCCGGCAACATATCGGGCGTGAATTGCAAGCGCTTGAAGCCGAGCGCGATGCAGCCCGCCAAGGTTTTCAAGGCAAGCGTCTTGGCGAGGCCAGGCACACCTTCCAGCAGCACGTGGCCGTTGGTCAGCAGCGCGATCAAGAGACTGTCGATCAGCGGTTTCTGACCGACGATGACATTGGCCATCTCCTGCTTGAGCGGTGCGACCCAGGCGGAGCTGGTCGCCACGGCCTCGCGCGCGACGGCGTCACTGGTTTGTTGCATTCAGCTCGATCCTCTCCTGTGTGTATGTGGGGCCGGTCCAAGGAACCGCACCGGTGAGGATCGGACCTGGCAAGATGCGGCGATCCGTCAGCCCGCGAGCTTTATAGTATAGAGAATTCGCAAACGTTTCTCCTGGGCCGCATCCCCGTCAATGCGGCACTTCCACGGGCGGCGAGGACTTGCCGAACATCCAGGCGAAGCTGCAGCCGGAAGACCAATCGAAGCTGCGCTCGACCAAGGGGCTGTCCAAGAAGCTCGCGCCATGCAGTTCATCGTAGTGCAAGGTGGCGCTGATCCATGGCCGCGGCAAGCGCTTGCTCAGGCCGAGGTCGAAACCGGAGGCAGCGGCATCAGGCAAGGCGACAGCCGCCGGCTGGCGCGTGTGGGCGTGTACGGGCGTGCCCTTCAAGTCTTGGTGGGCACGAACTCCGCGGGCCTCTCCGAGCCGCCCGCGAAAAAGAATTTCTCCATCTCCTTGACCAGGAACGCGCGCGCCTTGGGTTCAATCGGCGTCAGCCGATTCTCGTTGATCAGCATGGTCTGATGCGCGACCCACTGCGCCCAGGCCTCTTTCGAGACCTGGTCGTAGATGCGCTTCCCGAGCTCACCCGGATAGGGCAAATAATCGAGGCCTTCGGCCTCCCGCTTCAACAATACGCAAACGACCTGTCGTGCCATCGCGCTATGGTACGCGATCTCGAGCGTCCGCGACCAGGCGTGCAAAGAGCTGCAGAATCGGCTGCGGTAACCCGACCCTGGGAGGTGCCTGCAATTCATACCATAGCCGCGCCGACTCCCCGACTCCGGTGAACTCCTTGCACCGCACGCGCAGCGGTTGCAGCCGCAAATCGAAATGCGTGAAGGCGTGCAGGATGGGCGGCAGCGCCGGCTCGATGAGCGCCGCGTCCTGAAGTTCCCGTGCGATCCAGGCCTGCGCCTCGTTCTGATTGTCGAACTGCGGCGGCGACCAAAGGCCGCCCCAGATGCCGGTAGGCGCCCGGCGCTCGACCAGCACGGCACGGCCGCCGTGCAGCAGGGTCTCCGCAATCACGAGCACGGCCTCGCGCGACTTGCGCAGGCGCTTCTGCTTGCGTCCGGGCAGTTCGCGCTGCAGGCCCTCACGCGCAGCGACGCAATCGGAACTCATGGGACAGGTCGTGCAGGCGGGCCGCGAGCGCGTGCAAACCGTCGCGCCCAGATCCATGATGGCTTGGGTATACGCCGCGACGCGCGCCGGCGGCGTCAGCGCCTCCGCCTGGCGCCAGAGCTGCGCGAGCACCGGCGCTCGGCCTGGATCACCGGCGATGCCGAAGACGCGCGCGAGCACGCGCTTCACGTTGCCATCCAGGATGGCGTGCCGCTCGCCGCGCGCAAGACTCAAGATGGCGCCGGCCGTCGAGCGCCCGATCCCTGGCAGGGCCATGACCGCCGCGAGCGTGGCGGGAAACTCGCCACCGTGCTCGGCCACGAGGATTTTCGCGGTGGCTTGCAAATTGCGCGCACGCGCGTAGTAGCCAAGTCCCGTCCATAGATGCAAGACCTCGTCGGACGGCGCCCCGGCCAAGGCACCCACAGACGGAAACCGTTGTACGAAGCGCTCGAAGTAGGGGACGACCGCGGCGACCTGCGTCTGCTGCAGCATGACCTCGGAAACCCAGACGCGATAGGCACTGGGATCCTGTTGCCAGGGCAAATGTTTGCGGCCATGCCGATCGAACCATGCCAGCAAGCGCGGCGCGAACCACGATGCCGGCACGGTGCAGGTCGTCAGCGCCGCCGCCTCGCCGGCCGCCGGTACGCCTGCGCCATTCTGCCGATTGCCGTCACTCACACCCTTGCCTTCCCGTTTTGCGGACCGCGATCATAGCTCAAGCCTCGCGCGGTCCGGCCGATACCGTCACTGGGGCCCTGGGCCCCGTCAATGCCTGAGACCTTGCTAATGCCCACGCTGACAAGCCACATTTGCAGTGCTTTCGAGCGCGCGGTACGCGCCCTATCCGGCCGGGCTCGTGCGAAGCGCGTCGGGGATTCTCTGGGTTCGGCGTCCTTCCTGGAGTTTGCGCAAGCCGCCGGCGGTTTCGGTGTCTTCGATCTGGACTTGCGCTCGCAGCAATTGACCGGGACGCCGCTCTTCTTTGAGCTCATCGGTCTGGCACACCTGCCGAGCGACCATGTGCCGCTCGCGATCACCCAAGCCCAATGGCTTGCGACCCTGCACCCCGAGGACTTCGAGCATTTCGTGGAGCGGTTCAGTCACGCGGTCGAGCATAACGGGGAGTACCGAGCGGAGTATCGGAGCCTGCTTCCGGACGGCCGGATCCGCTGGCTTGCGGGTCGGGGGCGCGTCTTACCGAGCGACTCCGGCCGGCCGCAACACTTGGTCGGCACGGTCAGCGATATTACCCAGCGAAAATGCCTGGAAGCGCAGCTGCGCGATACCAGCAATTCGCTGAGCATCGCCCAAACCGCCGCCGGGGTCGCGACCTTCGACCTCAATTACGGCGAGGATCGCTTCTTCGCGAGCGACTACTATTTCGAACTCCTGGGGCTGACGCCGACGACGTCCCTGCGGGACCGAGACCACCTCCTGCTGCAAGTCGACACCAATGATCTCGAGCGAATTCGCCGCGCGCCGGCCACGACCTCGCCGGATCATCCGAGCTATCGCTGCGAGTTCCGCGTGCAGCTGCCCGATGGCTCGACGCGCTGGGTCGGCGAGAAGGCGACCGTGACGCACGGCGCACACGGTGAACTGCAGCGCATCGTCGGCGCGGTCGTCGACATCACCGATCTCAAGCGCACCGAGGCCGTGCTCGATTTCACGCAACGGCGCCTCGAGCGCGCCGTGCGCAGTACGCAAGACGGCCTCTGGGATCTGGATTTGATCAATAACACGGTCTGGTACGGACCGCGCTACGAGGCAATGCTGGGTTATGAGCTCGGGGAGCTCGAGGTCTCGCGCGAGGCCATCGCCCAGATGGTCCACCCGGACGATCAGGCCAACCGTAATCGCAATATCGAGCAGCACCTGCTGCACAACAGCGTCTACGACGTCGAGTTTCGCATGCGACACAAGGCCGGGCATTACGTCTGGGTACGTTCGCGCGGTCAGGCGGAACGCGACGCAGACGGCAAGCCGCTCTGGGTCGCAGGCTCCATGCAACTGATCACGGACCGCAAGCTCGCCGAGCAACAGCTCGTGGATGCCAAGCTCGCGGCCGAGGCGGCGAGCCGCGCCAAGAGCAGCTTTCTCGCCAACATCAGCCATGAAATCCGCACGCCGCTGAATGGCGTGATCGGCATGTCGGATCTGCTGGTCGCAACCTCGCTCGATCCGCTGCAGCAAGAGTACGTCGGCATCATTCGCAGCAGCGCCTCCGCCCTGCTCGGACTGATCAATGATGTGCTGGATCTGTCCAAGATCGAGGCGGACCGCCTGGAACTCGAACATGTTCCGTTCGCCGTGCGCGACGTGCTCTATCAGACGGTTGCGGCCACCGCGTTCCAAGCAGCGAACAAGGGCCTCGAACTGATCGTCGACTGTGACGGCGCAGTGCCGCTCGTGATCGGCGGCGATCCGGGGCGCCTCGGCCAGATCGTGATGAACCTGGTCGGCAACGCGATCAAATTCACACACGAGGGCTATGTCTTACTGCGCGTCTCGCATGAGGCGGCGGACACCGGGAGCGGCGTCTTGCGCATCGATGTCGAGGATACCGGGATCGGCATTCCCCCGGATCGACTCGACCGGCTGTTTCAGTCGTTCTCGCAGGTCGACTCCTCCACCACGCGCCACTACGGCGGCACGGGCTTAGGGCTATCGATCGTCAAACGGCTCGCCGAACTCATGGGCGGCGCGGTACAGGTGCGCACGCAAATCGGCACGGGCTCCTGCTTTACCGTGACGCTCCAGACCACGGCCGTTTCCGCGCAGCCCGAGTTCGTGCGCGTCGGATTGGGGCGCCGTGTCTTGCTCGTCGATGACCTCGCGCCGAGCCGCGCGAGCATCGCCGGCAAACTTGGCCTGTGCGGTTACACGGTCATCACGGCCGAGAACGTCGCGCAAGCATGGCAACGAATCAGCGCGGACCCCGACTTCGATATCGTGCTCGCCGACGAGATGATGCCCGAATGCGGAGGCCTCGATCTGCTCGCCGCCATGCGCGGCGATCCGCGTCTCGCCCGAATCCCGTTCATTCTTCTGACCTTGTTCTCGGCCGATGACCCGGCGCACATCGGCCAGCATCGGCCTGACGGCGTCTGCCGTAAACCGATGCGCGGATTGGCGCTGTCAAGCTTCGTCGCGCAGATCATCGCGGGCGGCGTGCGCAGCGATCCGGCGATCCGATCGGAACCGCCGCCGATCATGCCCGGCGGATCGTTCGCAGCCGTGACCCCAAGCTCGGCCGCCGCCGTCAGAGCACGCTACGCGGGCGCGAAGCTCCTGGTGGTGGAGGACAATCCCGTCAATCAACGCGTGGCGCAACGCTTCCTGGAGAAACTCGGCATCGAGGTCACACTGGCGCGCCACGGCGCGGAGGCGCTCGAGCGCTTCGCCAAAGATGAGTACGCCGCGATCTTGATGGACTGCCAAATGCCGGTCATGGACGGCTTCACGGCGACGCGCCGAATCCGGGCTGTGGAGCGGGAGCGCGGCTTGGGCAAACGCGTGCCGATCATCGCGCTTACGGCGAACGTCATGAGCGAGGACCGGGAGCTGTGTCTCGCGGCGGGCATGGATGCGCATCTCGGCAAACCGATCGATACGGCCCAGCTCGCCAACTGTCTCGAGCGTTTCCTCGATCGCGCCGCGCAGGCGCCGCCCGTCGACCTGGATGCCCTGCACGCGTTGATCGACGGGGACCTCGATTTCGCGCGCGAGCTGATCGCGACCTTCATTCGCAGCGGCGATCAAAATCTCGCCGACATCGTCGCGGCGCTCGCGCAGGGTGATTTCGAGACGATCGCGCGGCGTGCACACGCGCTCAAGAGCGCGAGCGCCAATCTCTATGCGCGGGAACTCGCTGCAACGGCAGCGCGCTTGGAGAAGGCGATTCGCGAGGATGCGGCGCTCGACGTCGCGCCACTCGTCGGGCGCTTGCGCGACCACTTGGAGCGCGTCAACGCGCAGTTGCGCCTGACGGCCTGAGGGCGGCGCCGAACTCCTCGGTCGTGACGCGATCCCGTCCCGCCCGCTTGCTGCGATATAGACCAATATCGGCGGCCGCAATCAGGGCCTCGAAGTCCGTGCCCTGGTCGGCGCCCGCACCCGAGGTCGCGGCGACGCCGAAGCTCGCAGTGACACTGACGGGTCCCACGTCGGTCTGGAACGGGGTGGCGCTGATCAGCACACGGATCTTTTCGGCGGCGACGACACCGCCCGCCAGATCGGTCTCGGGCAGCACGAGCGTGAATTCCTCGCCGCCGCAACGGGCGACCCAATCGCTGGCACTACGGATGCTCGACTGGATACGGGCGACGAATTGCCGCAGGATCTCGTCGCCGATCGAGTGACCATGGCGGTCGTTGACGTTCTTGAAATAGTCGATATCGCAGACGACGACCGCGAGCGGCACGGCATAGCGGCGGCAGCGCTCGAGTTCGCGCGGCAACTGCGCCATGAGCTGGCGCCGATTGTAGGCGCCCGTGAGCGGGTCCGTGATCGCGAGCACGCGATTGCGTTCGTTGGCGGCGCGCAGCGAGTGCTCGAGATTGAGAATCCGGCGTCCGGTATTCAAGCGCGCGAGCAGCTCCGGCTCGTGCACGGGCTTGATCAGGTAATCATCGGCCCCGGCTTCGAGTCCGGCGACCATCTGTTCCTTGGCATCGCGTGCCGTGAGCAAGAGCATGTAGACGTAACCGTCCAGGGGCAGGCCGCGTACCGCCTGGCACAAGGCCACGCCGTCCATGCCGGGCATCTCCCAGTCGGTGATCAGCATCGGATAGTACTGCTGCTTCATCCGCTCGAGAGCCGCAAGACCATCGACGACCGCCTCGACGGGATAGCCGGCCTTCTTCAGCGAGCGCGCGAGCAGCATGCGCGTGACCGGATCGTCCTCGGCGAGCAGGATCGGCGGCGCCTCGGTGGACAACACGAAAATCCCAGTTTCAAGATCGAGCACGTGACAGGTTCCGTCCATAGCCATCGGATATCTGTAGATATCGGCGCTGCCGGCGGCAACTTGACCCGGCCATCGCGAACCCCTTGGACGGTGAACCAGATCACGATCGGATTCTTCGTGCGCAAATTGTGTACTGCGCACTCGGCTTTTGCCCTAGAACAGGCAGTATCGCGCTTCAGGGTCAATGTTCAGGACCGATACACGGAGGGTCATTCTTCAGTCATGGAATTCGACCGAACAGCATGGGTAAGTCACTCGCGAGTCAAGGTCCGGCCGGTTTGCGCGCGCTGGCATCGAGTGGCGACGGCTACTGGGAATTGAATCTCTTGGACGGCTCCGCCTGGTTCAGCGACTGGTTCAGGGTGCAGCTCGCTTGGAGTGCCGAAGCGCGTCAGACCTCGTGGTCGGCGTTAAGGGATTACCTGATACCGGCCGACTGGGCGCGGCTGCTGCAGAGCATGCGCAACCACCTGGAGGAAGGCGCGCCGGTCGATCTGGAGGTGACCGTCGGGGCGAGCGCCGACCCGCGGGGCGCCGACTCCCGCGCCGCGCCGCGTTGTTGGCGCATTCGCGGCGCCGCGGAGCGTAATAGCTGGGGACAGCCGCACTACTTCGCCGGCGTGGCACAAGACGTCACAACAGAACATGCCGACCGCCGCGCGATGCTCGAGGAACTCATCGAATTGCGGGAAGGCTTCGAAGCCCTGCCGACAGCGGTGGCCGTCATCAACGAAATCGGCGTGATTCGGCGCGGCAATCGCCGCTGGCAGGCGGCCGCGGCGGCACTTGCGCTCGACGGGGGGCCGCTCGATGGCGGGCCGCTCGACGTTGGCCGCGACTATTGGCACGGCTGGCAACGACTTGGCCCCCTCCCCGACACCGGCGTCATCGAACGGTTGCGGGCGCTGCTGCGCGGCGCCGAGCTTGACTTCAGCGACGTCATCACGATCGCCGCGACCCCGGAACCGCGACGCATTGGGGTGGCGGCGTGCCGCTTCGATCTCGACGGCAAGCCGCAACTGGCCGTCATTCACGACTACCAGACTTGAGTCACCGAGCATGAATCCGCAACTACCGCCCAGCAAGCTGAACCGACTCTTGGTGGCCGATGGCAACGCCGCAGCGCGTCGCTGGGTCGCGGACGTCGGTCGCGAGCTCGGCTTCACGGTCATCGAGGCGGCGACCGCGGCGCAATTGCATGACGAATTCGACCGGTTCTCCCCCACGGTCTTGGTGCTCGATCCGCATGGGCTCGCCACGAACGAGATCGACTTCTTGAGCGGTCTTGAACGCCGGCGTGGAAAGGCGACGATCATCATCACGAGTCAGGCGCAGGATAAGCTGCTCGCCTCCGCTGAGGAGCTGGCGCTGAGTTTCGGCCTGCCGATATCGGTCGCCTTGCGAAAACCGCTGACGCGCGAATCGCTCGAAGCCGCGCTGACGCCCCAGATCCTGTTCGCTTATCGATTCAGCGAGCAGGACCTGCGCCGCGCCATCGATCGCGCACAACTCGTGACGCATTATCAGCCACGGGTGAGCGCCACGCCCACAGGCTGGAAGGTGACGGGCGTCGAAGCCCTGTTACGCTGGGATCATCCCGATTACGGGCTCGTTGCTCCACAGGAATTCATCGGCCTGGCGGAGCAAACCAATTTGATCGGCGCGCTGACCGATTACGTCTTACAGTCCGGGATCGATCTGATCGCCGACTGGAACAAGCTTGGTTGTCGTCTTGGGCTCGCCGTCAACCTGAGCGCGAAACTGCTCACCGACCTCGATATACCCGACCGAATCGCGGACTGTCTGGCCGCCCGCGGCGTTGCGCCCGAGCAGCTCACACTGGAAATCATGGAGACCGCAGGCCTCGACAAGCTTGATCACATGGCCGAATTATTGTCGCGCCTGCGGCAGAAGCAGATCGGTCTCGCCCTGGATGACTTTGGCGTCGGCTACTCTTCGCTGACGGAGCTCTACAAACTGCCGTTCAGCGAGATCAAGATCGACCGCTCAATCGGCATGGAGTTGCCGCATACCGGCGCGATCCGCACGATCGTGCATGCGATGATCGAGCTCGCGCACAACTTGGGCCTGAAAGTCTCTTGTGAGGGCGTCGAAAACGCGGCCGCGCTCGAGTTCCTGCAGCAGTCGGGCTGCGACCATGCCCAGGGTTATCAGATCGCACGGCCGATGCCCGCCGAGCAACTCGCGCGATGGCTGCGCGACGCGGGTCTCATCAGCGAAGGCGCGCTGCCGCTCGCATCCTAGGCATCCGTGGCCTCGGCTTCGCCGGGGTGCCGCTTGCGCGTGCTAAACCAATTGATCGCGTATTGCACGAGCTGCGTACCCGTGCTCAAGTTCAATTTGCGCTTGATGCGCTGCCGATGCGACTCGACGGTCTTGATGCTCAGATTGAGCGAATGCGCCGATTCGCGCGTGCTCATGCCCTTGCCGATCATGTGCAGAATCTGCAACTCGCGATTGCTGAGCCGATCGATGGGGTTCGCCGAAATATAGGAGCCGCCCGCAGCAAACTTCTGGATCATATGGTTACCGACGGTCTCGGACACATAGATCCCGCCGTCGAGCACCCGCCGAAGCGCGATCAGGAACTGCTCGCTCGCCGCTTGCTTCATGATGTAGCCATTCGCGCCCGCTGCGAGCATGCGCTCGGCATAAATCGTCTCGTCGTGCATCGAAAGCACGAGGATCGGCAACTGCGGATGGTGCGCACGGACATCGCGCACCAACTCGATTCCGTCGCCCTGCTTGAGGCTGATGTCCGCGATCATCACATCGGGATTCAATTCGCGGATCGCGGTTCGCGCATCGCGTACCGACTCCGCTTCACCGCAAACGGTGAGATCGTCCTCGTTGTCCATGACACGCCGCAAGCCCTGCCGAATGATCGGATGATCATCGACGATCAAGACCGTGCGCGGGCGCCGCTTGGCACCGGCAATTCCGCCAGGTCCGGCCGCGGGACGCGTCCATGTCGCACCACTCGTGGGCATCATCAGGTACTCCTTCGTTCGTCCAAGCCTAGCCGTCACGCCGCTCGGCGGCGCCGATGACGCGAACCCGCGTCCCGCGAGGGGAATTCTCCACGAACTCGAGGTGTGCGCCAAGCTGCACTGCACGTTCGCGCAGGATACCGAGGCCGAGTCCGGAGGAGTCCGATGCGGCCTTGGCTAGACCGATCCCGTCGTCGGCGATCTCGAGCAGGTAGCGCCCCGCTGCGACCCGCAGCAGAATCTCGACGCGGCTTGCCTGCGCGTGGCGTACCGCATTGGTCAGCGCCTCTTGGGCGATGCGATAGAGGTGATTCGCCGTGCTTTCATCCAGCCAAAGCGGCGGTGTGATCTCGCTACGGCATTGCACGTCGAGACCATAGAGCGCGCGGCCCCGATCCGCGAGACCGCGCAGCGCGGCGAGCAAGCCGCCGGGCTCTTCGGTCACTGGCAGCAGACCGCGCGCCAGAGACCGCGCGCCGTCGATGGCGCGATTGACGAGCGCGATGATCTCGTTGGCCGGCGCCTGCAGCTGCGGGGCGTCCGTCTCGAGCTGCCTTGCGAGGCTGCGCAACAGCAAAGCGACACCGGTGAGCTCTTGTCCGAGTCCGTCGTGCAAATCGCGACCGATGCGCCGCCGCTCGCGGCGCGACATCTCGCGCTGCTCTTGCTCGAGCCAGGCCATCCAATCGCCATCGCCGGCAATGAGTCCCGGCGGTCGGTGGTCGCGCGGATTGGCGATGACGAGGAGCCCAATCACTCCGCCGGCGCCCTGAACGGACTGCAGGCGCACATCGAAAACGCGTCCGGGCACATCCGGATCGCGCCACTCCGTCGATCTGGTAAATCCGGCTGCGCCGCTGAGGGCACGCCGATAGACGTCGAGCGGCAGCGCCGCAGTCGGCCGAACGGACAGCGCGGAGCCACCGACGAGCTCGGCACCCTCCACGGCATTGAGCCGCCGTGCGGCCGGATTTGCATAGGTGATCTTCAGGTGTCGGTCGAGCAGCATCAGGGCCATCGGCAGGCAATCGAGCGCGAACCTCAGCTCCGGCGGCGCAGCGTCAGGCATGAAACGCAGCAAGACGAGCTGCTGCCCAGCAGCGCCGGCGAGCCGCTGCCAGGTGGTATCGAATTCACCTTCCCCGGTGATCGTGCGCCAGGCGATCGCGCGGCACAGCGGCTTGGCCCCACGCGCGAGTTCGCTGAGCAGCATCTCGAGCGTCGAACTCGAGTCCGGGCCGAGCAATTCATATAATGAGTGGGCGCGGAGCGAAGTCCCTAGGGTGCGCCGTGCGGCGGCGTTGGCAAGCACGACGGGTAGGTCGAGCGGCCCCGTATCCACGACCACGATCGCCTCAGAGACGGACTCCAAGGCCTGGTCCGCCAGACTGCCGTTGAGGCGCGTGGGCGGCTCGATGCATGCCAATGCAGTAGCCATTCGTTCGACCTCCATTCGAACCAAAGAAGACCATCCCTGGTTTCATTCTGCGACGATCCCTGCGGGGGCACCATCAGGGATCCCCGCAATGTGGCAGAGCATCAACAGCCGGAAGTCACTGGCGTGGATACGGTGGCCGGTGTACCGGCGACGGACGAGATCGTGTACGTCACGGAACAGTTGGCCGGGTTGCTGGCGCCGTTTTGCGTAAAGGTCACAGTATTACCCGAGGTCGAGTTGCCGAAGCCCGAGGTGTTTTGCAAGGCCAGCAGGATGCCGGCCTGGTCGGGATAACCGTTCGACAGCGAAACAGTCGAGCCCTCCATGGGCACACTCGTGGGCGACGTGCCGCTCGCGAGGTATTGCGCATGGGCGAGCGCCGCAGCGCTCTGCAGGCTGCCACCCAGAGCACCGATCGACGCGATACGCGCGGAGGTGCCGAGCGCGGTAAAGCGCGGGATGGCAAAGGCCGAGAGGATGCCGAGTATCGTGATCACCACGACCAACTCGATCAGAGTGAAACCGGCTTGGTCTTTACGCATTAACGTTGCTCCGCATAGAGGGGGTTAGAACGAATATTCGACATATTGAAACATTCGGCGGCGGCGCCGGGATCTTGAGAATGAGCGCGTGGCACTGTGAAGCGCATCGCAATATCGGGCGACCGCGCCACCGTCAGGAGCTTGAGCCGCGCGCCGCTCACCCTTGGGCTCCAACCTTGGCAAACATGTCCCACATCGGCAGGAACACGCCGAGCGCCAGCACCAGCACGATGCCGCCCACGGCGACGATCAACACGGGCTCGATCACAGCGCTCAAGTTCCGCAACTGGTAGTCGACGTCGCGGCGATAATGCTCGGCGACCTCGGCGAGCAGACTCGTGAGTTCGCCCGTCTCCTCGCCGACCGCGATCATTTGCACGACGAGCGGCGGGAACAAGCCCGCGGTCGCCGCCGCGCGGCTGATCGAGTCGCCGCGCTCGACCGTGTCGCGCAGGCGCAAGATGCCCTCGCTGAGATAGTCGTTACCCGTCGTGCGCGCAATCGTGCCGAGTGCCTGGAGCGCCGGGATGCCGGCGGCGAGGCAAATCGCGAGCGAGCGCGTAACCCGCGCCAAGATCGCTTCGTGCAGGAGTTTACCGACCAGGGGGAGCTTTAGCTGGGCACGGTGCCAGCGATAGCGACCGCGGTCGGTCTTCAGATAGGCGCGAATCAGCGCATACGCGACCGCTGCCGCGCCCGCCATCGCCCACCAGTACTGCCGCGTCAGCGAGGAGACGCCCATGATCAGGCGCGTCGGCAAGGGAATGTCGTTGCCGAGCATCCGAAACACCGGCGCGAACGCGGGAATGACTTTGATGGAGATGATGCCGACCGCAAGGATTACCGCTGCGACCACGAACAAGGGGTAACGCAGCGCGCTTTGCACGCGGTCGTGCACGTCTTGCTCGGTATTGAGATACTCACAGAGTCGCGCGAACGCGGTATCGAGCGTGCCCGTGCTCTCTCCGACGCGTACCATGTTGACGTACAGGGGCTGGAAAATCGCGGGATGACGCGCAAAACTCGCGCCGAGATCCCGCCCGGATTCCAGACTCGTGACGATGTCGGCCACGGCATCGCGCAGCACGTCGTTGTGCATGGAGGCCTGCAAACCCCGCAGCCCGCGCAACAGCGGGACACCGGCTTTCGTGATCGTGTGCATTTGCCGCGAGAACATCATCAGATCGGCGGTCGAGGGTTTGCCCAGCCCAAGCGTGCGGCTGAGGCGCCGGCGCAGGGATTCTTGCTCGCTCGCCGGGCCGATGTCGATCGGCGTGATGCCGGCGCCCAAGAGGCGGGTCGCGATCTGATCGCTGTTCTCGGCATCGAGGCGCCCCTCGATGACTTCACCGCGATGCGAGCGGCCGCGATAGACGAAGACCGTCATGGGTAGCGCACTCAGGCCAACAAGGACAGAACGCGTTCAGGCTCGAGTTCGCTCTCGTCGCCGGCCGCCGGGATCGCCGCTGCCAGCTCGTCGCCGAGGCCGCTCATGGAGCTGATCACTTCGGCGAGCGTGGTCAGGCCGCGCGCGGCGAGTTCGATCGCGGCTTGGGTCAGGGGCTTGTAGCCGCCTTGCGCGAGCGCAAGTGAGGCGAACTGAGTCAGATCGCCGCGCCGGATCGCATCCGCTTGGCCGCGATCGATCTCCAGGAGTTCGTAGACGGCGACCCGACCCCGGTAGCCGGTCATATTGCAATAGCTGCAGCCGACGCCGTGCTGCAAGGCCATCGCCGCGGCGGCAGTCTCGCCGACTTGCGCGGCGAGCCAGGCCAGTTCGTGGTCATCAGGCGTGGCGGGCTCTGCGCAATCGACACAGATCCGACGCACGAGACGCTGCGCGAGCACCGCGTGCACGGCGGCGGCGACCATATATCCCGGCGCTCCCATGTCGATGAGCCGGTCGATCGTTGCGACTGCGCTCATGGTATGCAGCGTCGAGAACACGAGATGACCCGTGATCGCGGCGCGCAGGCCGATGTCGACGGTCTCGCGATCGCGCATTTCGCCGATGAACACGATATCCGGGTCATGACGCAGCACGGAGCGCAGTACCCGGCTGAAATCGAGCCCGATTTTGGTCTTGGTCTGCACCTGCGTGATGCGATCGAGCCGGTATTCGACCGGGTCTTCGACCGTAATGATCTTGGTGTCGGGCTTGTTGAGCAAATTCAGCGCCGAGTAAAGGGTCGTGGTCTTGCCGCTGCCCGTGGGACCGGTGACGAGCACCATGCCGGCGTTGCGCGAGATCAGCGCGCGAAACCGCGCCTCGATGTCGTTCGGCATCCCTAGGCGATCGAGCGGCTGCAGCCCTAAGGCCTGGTTCAGAAGCCGCAACACCACGGCTTCGCCATATTGGGTCGGCATGGTCGCGACGCGCACGTCGAGCTGGGCCTCACCGACCTTGATCGAGAAGCGACCGTCCTGCGGCAGTCGCTTCTCGGAGATATCGAGACCGGACATCAGTTTCAGGCGGGTCACGAGCGCGCCGGCAACCCGGTTGCCGTCCAGCAATTGCTCCTGCAGGACGCCGTCGATGCGCTGGCGAATGCGCAGACGCGCTTCTCCCGGTTCGATGTGAATGTCCGAGGCGCCGACCTGGACCGCGTCGGTGAACATGGACTGCAGCAGGCGCAGCACGGGCGCATCGGCGGCCGCCTCGTCGGCCGTCAATTGACTGAGATCGATATCGGTCTCACGCAGATCGTCGCGCACCTCTTGCACGAGGGATGCGATTTCGTCGGTGCGCCGGTAGACGACGTCGAGCATGCGCAGCAGCTCGCCTTCGCTGACCACGGCGATGCGCAGCTGCTGCTTGAGCACGCGCGATAGTTCGTCGAACGCGAGCAGATCGGACGGGTCCGCCATACCCACCAAGAGGCCACGCTTGTCGGCCTGCAGCACGAGTGCCCGAAAGCGGCGCGCCTGGGTCTCGGGCAGCTGCCGCACCACGACCGGATCGAGCGACATCTGACGCAGGTCGACGAACGGCAATTGCAGATGGCGCGCGAGCGCCTGGTGCAGATCGTCCTCGCTCAGGATGCCGAGATCCGTGAGTACGCGACCCAGCTTGCGGCCGGTGCGCTTTTGTTCTTTCAGCGCCTGTTCCAGCTGGGCCACGGAGATCGCCTGCTGTTCGAGCAGCAACTCGCCCAGCTTGACGCGCTTCTTGGGGCGGACGTCCATCGCTTACGGCCCCG
>Ga0209208_10001286_pt1 | contig 35171 bp, 31 predicted proteins | sample S1TSphfallax_3_FD_187694 | JGI IMG/M metagenome (GOLD analysis project Ga0209208, IMG submission 187694) | Host-associated microbial communities from peat moss isolated from Minnesota, USA - S1T2_Fd - Sphagnum fallax MG (SPAdes) (version 2) | ecosystem: Host-associated > Plants > Peat moss >...
TCAAGGGGAGTCATCACCTTCTTTTTAATGGCAAACCTAATTCAAAATACATACCACAACACAAACTTCATGGGGATTCATCACCTTCTTTTCATGGCATACGTTATGACTCATGGTGAAGATCACAACAAAGTGACAAAAAACCTCAAAACTGGTGGGAGTCAAGAGTCCAAGAATCCCAAAAATTCTCATTATGAACCCTACAATGTTGTATGCTCATAACTTCCACATACAAGCTTTGATTGAAGAATTTTCAACAAAAAAATTATGACCTTTGAAAGGACCTTTCCAAGGTCACATCACATGCTTAAATAAAAAATCATTTGGATTTATTTTTTGAGTTCAAATGGTCGGGAGTCAAATTTCAAGTTTGATTCCTAATCATTCTTTTGACCATAAATTTTTATCTCATAATTTTAAATGACAATATGTGAACCCACTTTTCATATACATGTTTCAAAACCTTTCCAATGGTATATTGGGGGCCCAATTTGGACCATATTTATTATGTACATTTTTGTTTTAAAAATACAAGACCCCCCATGGAATTACAATTCCCAAAGTGCTTCTCACTTAAATGTGTTTGAATCCCAAAACAATTTTCACTTGCTTCCATTTTCATGTGTTAACTTTGACTATGAGCCCAAAATTAGGGTTGCAACACCCAAAATGAATTAATGTCACACAAAATCAAGCTTAACACCCACTTATTTGTCCTTTTTGGCTAGATATGTTACCATTGTAATTTTTTTCTAAACTCATTGATAAATTGACATTTGATAGTAAACAAACATTGCCATATCTTTATCACCCCTTCTCACCATTAGAAGCCACATCAAATGCCACATTGATTTGAATGTTATGTTTGCATCCTTTTAACATCGATATTAACTTCATTATATTGTGTGCTTAAGCTTCACAATATTATGTTATGAATAATGTTGGGCAAGGATTTAATAGTACCACAAATAACCATAAGGTAACTATTTGGTTATAAATTAGTTGATTAATATAATACCAATTTAAATTTAATGAAATAATTTGGGTGATTAATTTGGAATTTCATATATGATTGATAATTCACTTCATAAATAGCCTAGTGGAGCTATGCCATTTAAAAATAAATATGATTATTCTTTTATGATAATGATGAAAATTTTAAAATAAAAATAATCAAGTAAAATGTTAACAAAACATATTGCAAATCATTAATTAAAAAAGTATCATTAAAATGGTATCTATATGAGTACAAATTAGTTAGGTTTCATTCAAACAAATCACCAATTTAAATTTGCAAAAAAAAAAGTAAAATTCACAAATTTGCCTAAATAATTTAGGTGATTTACTTTGAGTTCATCTTGATAATCCTCATCTTGATAATCCATTCAATAAATAGCCTAGTTGATCTTCAACCTTTAAAAATAAATAACAAAGATCTTTTATTTGGTAATGATGAACAATTCAAGATAAAAGTTCAAATAAAATCAAAGGTTAACAAAAACGCATTGAAAAATCATAAATTCAGAAAAAAAAACTTCATAAAGAATCCAAGTGATTTATTTTGAGCTCATATGCAACTTTGATGTTCCATTCAAATAACCTAGTTAAGTTTCAACCTTGAAAACTAAGATATGAAGATCTATTTTGATTGATAATGATGCAAAATTTAAGGTAAGAAAAATGAAAATTAAATTAAATCAATGGGTTAATATTTTAAAAACATATTGCAAAATGATTAAATAAAATGATGTCATATATAGGCTGGGGGGGGGGGGGCTAGAGCGGCAACCTCCACCTTCTTTGCCCCTTGCTGAAGCCCCTGGGCGTGGATGTGGAGCCTCACGGCTGTGGCCCATAGCCATGTGTACACATTAAAGTTGTTTTTGAAATGATTTCATCTTTAACTATTTTGAATTTATCTTTGTATGATGTAAAATATAAATATGTCTTTAATATAAAAATATGTATTAGGGTTAGGGTTCTTTATTAAATTTTTATTTAAAAAAATAATTACAATCGGTATGTCTTTACATTTTATTTTATTTTTTTTAAAAAATAGACATTACATGGAGGATGAATGATATTTTGAACTCCAAGAATAAATTCCTCAATTTAATCAATCTCCACCTCTTATAACAATTATTTCTCAAAACCTCAACATGATCACCCAAAAGAAAAAAAACCAATAACACAATATCAATTGTCATTGAATTCATTGCAAACACTGACCATGAAATTCAAATATAAATAATTAAAACTTGTTGCAAGCTCTACATTCACAAAATAAAAGAGTAGAAAATATTAAAAGCCCCAAAAAATCAGAGAGCTCAAATGCTAAAACTCAAAAAAAAAAAACTAAACTAAACCCTAAAATTAAATATTTTGTAAAAAAAATTAAAACACTATTATGATAAAAGGGGCTTTTAGTATGTACCCCTCATAAATAAAAAAAGGTTGAAAAAAACTCAGTATTTACCCCTGCCTAAACTTGCAGGGGCCAAAAAGGATGTGCCACTTTGCCCTTGTCTTCTTATTTGGGGGCAAAGTGGGGGCAAAAGCAGGGGCTTCAGGGGGGGGCTTAGATGTGCATGTGCCAAGGCCAATAGACTCATATACTAGGTTTCAGCAGGTCACCAGAATATAGCCGTATTTTTAAAAGTTTTTACTTTTGTCTCTGAGGTCTAGCCAAATTTGGCTAATTCCTCTTGTGGATGATCACCATTGCTGCTACATCACAAAATTGATTTTTTTAAATTAAATTAATTTTTAATAAATAAATAAACATCCCGGTCATACCACATGATGTGAATTCTTTTGTGGTGAATTTTCGTCATTTTTCTTTTTAAAAAGGTCCCCAGCAACACGGTCAAGGGAAGTTTTTGGAATTTTTTTTAAAAAATCGCCAGATTTCAAGAAAGAACGTTACAAAATCCGCAAGATTTTTTGGAGAATTTGGGCAGATTTTTAGCTTTTTTCTTTTGAAATCGCCATATTTAGCTACTAGTTTCGGTTGGTTCGCCGACATGACCTAAAATTCCTGGATTTTTTTACTTGTCTATTTTCCCTGTAGCCAGATTTGGCTAAATTCCCTTGTGGCTGATCGCCACTTTTGGAGCAACATGAGAAAATTGGGAAAAAAAAGAAAAAAGAAAAAACACTGATCACATGTCTTTGAGAATAAGCCCAGAAATTCAAATGAAAAAACAAAGAAACGAAGAGTTGCACCTCTTGCATCCAACTACGTTTCCTGACTCTTCAGGAAAAAGAAGAAGAAGAAGAAGAATCTTGCATGAATTTTGTTGCAAAAATCAGTATTCGATTTCTTGTCAAGAAAAACAAGTTGGGAACTTCTGATGGCATGTCGCAGCAGATTCAAACAAAAGTTGTGCACGTGATTCGGTGACTGCATGTAGGTACGAAATGCAAAATTTCTGATCAAAATTTGCTCACAAGAAGAAGAGAGCAGCTTGTTGCTCTGAGATTTTCTGTTTTCCGTGTTTTTGGCAACGATGTATTTTGCAGGGAGTTTGTTGGAGATGGTATGGTTTTGGAGATTTTGCAAGACGCTGAGATGATTGTTTCCGCAGTGAGATTTAACATCTGTGCTTAGAATTCTTCATCAAAGGTCTGATTTTTGCAAATGGATCACAATTTGCAAGAATCCGTTTGCAAGCTGATCTGTGACAATGCTGTTGTTGTTGGCTGTTTTTCATCAGCTCCATGGTCACGTACCTTGGGGTTGGAGATGCTGTGACAGCAGCTGCTCTCCTGAAGCAGCTCCGGGAGAACAGCTCTTAAGAGGATGACACGGGCAGAGGCTATCTGTAAGGGAATCATGACCCGGGCAGAGGCTATCTGTAAGGGAATCTTGAAGCGTCGAACTTGTACGACGACGACGACGACGCTCAAGCTTTTGTATGCCAGCTGCTGCCCGGGATTGTTGCCCCTGTGCCTTTCATTGCATCACACACAGTCTGAGCTCTCGACTTCTTCTAGTAAATGCCTTGCTTCCTTCCTGGGCAGAATATATCCACATGTGTTGTTGAGAAAAGAACTTTGCAAGGAAAATCAAAGGCAGCAGCAGGAATTATTTAGACCATTTTCTCCAGGAAGCAATAAGGGAGGTGTTCATGAAGTGAGAGCAGGGCCCCCTGCAACAAACAGATTTTGGGCCTGCTGTTGTTACCCAAATCTCAGAGAACAATCGCTCTTTCAAAGCTGGTCACTCAACAGATACTTGTCTTCAACTCACATTGTGCCTAGCCATGATCCACAAATCAGCCTTGGTTCAATCCCTAGGTCCAAGCATGGACTCTTTTGCTTGTCTGGATTAAGTGGGGAACATAGGAATCATGAGAATGATCATGAGAAGCTTAGAAATCCAGTCACTCCCTCCAGTGATGGTGGAGGTGGCTCAGAACCTGGTAAAGACAAGGATCCACAACATTGTTTTAGTGGGTCAAGTGGAAGGGACTATGATGAGAAGGAAGCAAAAGGAAGAAACTATGGGGTGGCTTCAGCTCCAGGTAATAGTCAACAGGAGAGAGGGGATCAGCAGAAACCCTACTACATGAGAAAGAGTAGGGAGGAGCAGGTACATCATGGACAAATTGAAAAGGAAATTGCATTTGAATCAGCTCAAAATCCAAAGTTCAAAATGACCTGCACCAAAGAAAATTTGTTGGATTTGGGGAGTGCAAGGGTCTCTCCAGAGAAGCTTCCACAAGATCTAAGGTAAGTCTTTTGCTTAAACAATACATGAAGTTGCACTCACATCAGCTGTCCATATAGTCTTTGCCCTTGGAAGAGATTATTTTGTCTTTTAGCATGCCAAAAGCTTCTTCAAAATGGTAGTGGTATTTGGGTGATGTGGATGTCTGCTGTATGCATGCTTTATGTTGCATTCTCCATGGTTGACTCTACAATCATTCTCAGATACATCATGTATCTCAAAGACCAGTTCCAAACAATAGACTTTGTGTGTGATCATGCAAAACAATTTTTCTCAAGAAATGCATGTCCTAAATTGAAGGGTCATGGCAGTGAGAACACAAGAGATCCTTTCGTGGATTGTGCAGCCTCTGCACATCTGACACAAACCAAATCTCCTGACTGTCCCTTGGTGCTGCCCTCTTCAAGTTGCCATGCCTGTATCCATGATCCACCAGGTACATAATCTGTTTGTGTCCAGAGTTGCAAAGAGGCTACAGTCTCTGTGGAGATTTCCACATCAATAAGGTTTTTTTTATAGTTGGAAAACTGGAATTCAGCAAGTCAAGATTAGGGTACCTATGAAAAAGTTTGTAGCTCTTTTTCTGAAAGAAAAATACTCTATCTGTGAGGATGCATAAGCATTGCTTTAATCATGTTCAGTTTGTCAACTAGGGCATTTGATGTTGGGCCAGTGGCAATGTGATGATGGGCACAGGAACACATCTGCATCCAGAGAGACAGAATGCTGAGGACACTTCCTCTTGCAGCATTGATTTTCATGTAAGTACCTGGGAAATTGCAACCTGGTAAAGCAGCCCTTTCTACCTTCTGCAGGGCTATGCACTTGAACTTAAATACTATGATCACATGCTCATGCTGGTGCCTTGACATCCCATCTATTTGAATGTAGTTGTTGTCTTGCCCATTGTAGGGAATACTTGCTGAATACTTGATGGGAAAGGGAAGATTCTGGTTCTTGAACCTTCCCAAAATGCCCTGCATCAGGTTCAGGGAATGAAACCCAAACAGTTCAAAATTTTGAGAAAGTTCAAGGGCCAGAACCTCCCCTGCCTAAATTGCTTGAAAGTAAGCATGTGATGGAGAATGTTCTTCTCTCCAAGGTCAGCCTTGTAGGTGAATATTAGGTTGCCATATGCTTACTATCACCACATCAGTGTGTAGATTGTCCTTACAGAGTTGGTTGGGTTCTTAACCTTCAATGGACATAACAACATCCAGGACTACAGATACGGAGAAATATTATCTGGATCTGATGTGGAGGATTCAGATTCAGAAGGTGACCATGTAGTTTGGACATCCAGTGATTACACATCAGACATGGGTGCTGAGTTCAAGCAGGAAGATGAGGAGTTTGGTGATGTGAGGAATAGCTATGTTCACAAATTTGTTGATGTGCTGCTTTCAATGGCTGTCTGCAATGCTTCAGAAGCTCAGACACAAAAGCCATTATCTGAGGTTTGTGTTGTGGATCCCTGAGTCGCCAACTGGGAGTTAATCTATAGGTAGGTGCTGCCACAGTTGAGTGGTTGGCAGAGAGCTGCTGATTCCAATGTTTGGTAGCTTGCGTTTGTTGTTATTATGCATAGTACCATGGACCAACATAATGCTCACAAGATACTTGTGCTCATTGAGAAAGCATCATTCATTGGTGGATTTTCCAGAGAGAACAAAGGTGTCAAAGTGTTGGAGGCATCAAGAAGCAAGGGTCCAAGCACAGAAGCTTGGATTCAAAATTGAATAAAGGTAAATGGACAGGAGCTATGATCCATTTGAAAAAAAACCTATACCAGAAGTGACTGTGAATCTGAGGTCCAATGCAGTGGTATCTCTTTATGATGGCAGGTGCAACAACCTATAGACATAAAGCAACCAATGTATAATTCTGCTATTGATGAGAGTTTCATGGTCACTCACAGGTGTTTTCTTGGTTCCTCTTTTCTTGAAGGTGACAGGGTGAAGTTTGTCAGTGGTTACTATAAGATCATGGCCACCAGTAAATTCAGGCAAGAATCTTGTGATTTATTTTGTTTCTTCTCCATCTGAATGAGTAGATCATGCTCTAGGTGAGATGTTTGGAATCTTTACTGACAATAAGTAGGAAAAGGGGACAGATGAAGAGAGTCAGGGACTATCAGTATTTACCTATTGCAGTTCCTACTGGTGGTTCTTCAGCTGTGCTGGTTGTTGGTGGGGGGCAGACAACAATTTCAGGTTGGCCAGAGAGTGATTGTGGTTTCTGTTCCCAATAGCATTGTGGGAATTGTACGTGTCAAGTCTGATAATGCTGATCAAAGGGTGAACAAACACTTGATGGCAAAGAAAGGACTTGAAGAGCTTGGAAGGCAGCAGAATATCATTGAATGGTGTGATTGTATGTCCCTTGCCCTCTGTAGCCACATTCAGAGTCATTTTGTTATGCTTGAGCTTGATGAGGTAGATGCATCAAATGCATCCTCATCATCATCTAGGGAAACTTCTGGTGCTTTGATGATGATGCAATGCTTCCTTCCAGATCATGCAATTTGAAGAAACCATTAGTTCCTCTCTATGTTCTGCATCATTTGTGGCATTCGTTGTTGTCTGCATGGAACTCCATGGCTCACATGGTAGTTGGCAATATTTATTGATAGTACTGTGGTACATGCTCTTCCATTTCTGGTGTTTGAAGTCAGTTGTTCAACACATGATAGATCAAGACTGCTGATATGCTTAAATTTTGCTGTTTACTTATGGTCAAGGCCCACTACTGAGCTGCTTCTGTGGGTATGTCTTTGCTTAGTATCCGATCTTGCACTTGATGACAGTGCACAAGCTGATAACCCAGCAGATGAAACTCTTGGGCCTCTAGAAGCCCCATCTCAGGTATACCAAGTAACATTTTTTCAATACCATAGAGGTAAACTTCGAAGCAGTTTGGTAGGCTCCAATCATGTCTGCAATGCATGTATCCTGAAGGACAAGTTTGCAAAGCTTCCAATGTCAACCTAGACTTATCACTGGGGCCATTATTAACATGAGCTTCTATTCTGACTGTTTAGCATTAGCAGTGCATTGTCCATGCTGAGAAGTTATGAGAGGAGTGGCAGAAGGTCAATAAATGGGATTTCTGTCTCTCTGGGCAGAGAAGAAAAATACATGGGAAATTGTTTGTATGCATTTGTGGTAAAGCAGGCCTTGATATTGGCTGGCTGGAATGTTGCAGATGGCATCACCTTCCAGGCCTTTGGTGGTATGTTTTCATGACCTAAAGCTCAATGAATTGAACTTGGGTAGTCCCTTTTGAGTGCATATATGAGTTTTACATGTGTTCCTCAAGCCACTGTGCCATTTGTTGTGGTAATCATGGTCATCCTGAAATCTCAATTTTTGTGGGAGGAACCCCATCAATGTTTGCAACAGTTTTGTTTGAAAGACTTCTTATGACCATTCACTTGCTTGGACATTGTAATTTTTGGTAGAGGTGCTTCCTGAAGTGGAATTTGGGTTTGAATAGTTCTTCTGATTTGTTAAGGTTCTGTGTCTCTGAATTACATGTTCATTCTGACAGTTTGAAGGCATAAAATGGACATTTGTACTCGCATCATAGTCTCCTGAAGCCTAATCTAACCCCCTTTAAGAAATGGTTACATGTCCTGAAGTGAGGAGAATCTCAATTGGAAGCAGGGTTAACTTGGGCCATAGTTCTTGTTAGGATGCTGATTTCTTTGATGAATTGTGTTTGGGGGAGCAGAATCTGAAGAGACCTATGAGATGGGTTTTCAGAGAGTTGCTGGGAACTGAGGATTTGTATCAGCTCTATATAAACAACATGAGAATCTGTCTTCCCAAGGTAAATTTACCACATTGCATATTTCAACTGTTATTGCTGATGATCACTAGACTAGTTCATGCCTAATTGTAGAGAAAGAGGTGTTGTTGGGCTTGATTCCATTTTGATAGAAACAATTTTCTATCATTGTAATATTCTAATTAGGAAGGATTGTAAATCACAATGGCAACTGTGCTAGATAGAACTCTCTGGCCTCCCTCCCAGCTTGTTTGTGGTTACTGAGCAGAATAAAGAGCAGCTGCTGCAGGACTGGAAGAAGCAAGTGGTTCATCATGAGGGAAAGAGACAAGCTGACCAAAACCTTGAGCAACTGGTCAAGGTCAAATTCTCTCTCTTGATCGATGATCTGCTTATGGCATCTTCCTTTTGTGAATTACAAAACTTCTTGATTGGGTGAGTGAATCAAAATATGCATAATTGATTTTCATTATAATATAGTGCAGTTTTTAATGTTGCAACAACATTCACAAGGTTGTCTTATTCCTTTTTTCTGGTGAAGCAGATTTAGGACAGGTTTAAGCTATATCTTAGTCAGGGAAATGTGCCTTGTGCAATGTTTCAGGTCATTGAACTCCACAACACAGAGTGCCCGGAGCTGTTGAAAGTGAACCTGCAGGGTCTTCATCTCACAGAGATAAGTAAGGACTTCAATGGATTTTGCCATCATGATTTCTGCATCACGTAGGACTTTGGTACTTCTCATTGCCATGCAATACAAGAACATAACTTGAAAGTCCTGGGGAAGTCATGGGAACTGAAACTTGTCAAAGTTTTGAGCTGGAGATTTTCTCACTTGTCTCTTCAAAAAGTTTAACTGTAATGGTGTAAGGAAAGCATCTTGAGCAATCTCCTCAGATTTTGTGTGCAGAGGCTGAAAGGATTGTGCAATGGGCAATAGATCATCACCTGGGATTGTGCCTTCTTGACCCAGCTACGAGTAATGGCAAGCTCATGATTCCACGTGATAGGTATGTCATTATCATCAATTCCTGTTGGGATCCTCACATAAAGCTGCTTTTCAGGTCTTTTTTCTGAAACTGTGACTTGTATGGATGTGTTGATGGTGATATGTAGTATGGAAAGAGCACTGACAAGACTTCGGGATCAGGAGATTAAGAAGGCCCCAAATGTTGTCAAAGATTTTAAGGTAACAAGCTGGTTGTTGTTACTGAGACTGCACACTTGAGCCATTGTGCTTGATCTCCATGCTTAATGAGTTTCTTGTGGCAGGAACTTGTCACTTTCTGTTCTACTGCCTGTGTCATCACTTTTCCTGCCTCATGATGCAACCTCCTTAACAGTTTCCCCTTAAGAATTTACCTCCAGCTTCTCCAGAGACAAGATTTACCATCACATGTCACAGGGGCTTGCAGTATGAAGACATACACTTTTGAGAGTTTTGGAACTTTTATATTTGACCAGGCGATAGTTGTTCCACCTGATGGTTGTTTGCAGACAGTTGCAGAAGATGAGTATGAAAAGGCATTGATATCAGCAGTGATTCCACCAAATGAAGTAGGTGTGAAGTTTGATCAGATTGGTGCTCTTGAGAATGTGAAAGCTGCCCTGAAGGAGCTTGTAATGCTTCCTTTACAACGGCCTGAACTCTTTTGCAAAGGCAATCTGACTAGGGTATGTGCCACAAGTCTTTGCTGGCCTTCTTTGTAGTGCTATAACAGAGGTGTTCCAAGATAAGAGGGATTTAGGAGACATAACTACTTTTGAGTGCTTGCCAACCATGGGCACTCTAGCTAGAATGCATGTTGACCATTCTGCTAATAATAAATAGAATCACACAATAATTGCATTGATTACCCAAGAACTTTTCAGAGTGTTGTCTTTTGACTTCTATAATGGGGCACTTGCAGTTCTGTGTCTTATGACTTGTGCCATTAGTTGATGGATTTGGAATAACTGGCAGTAGATTATACTCTAGTGTTGGAGTTTGTGTCAGTTAACTTGCCGTGCATGTGTTCGCTAATTCACAGTGACAGTCATCCTTGAGTCTGAATGTACAACCCTTAGTGCCCTAGTTTCTTTGCTGATTTTGAAGTTGAGTATTGCTGGACAGCCCTGTAAAGGAGTACTGCTGTTTGGACCCCCAGGCACAGGCAAAACTCTGCTTGCAAAAGCAGTGGCAACAGAGGCTGGAGCCAACTTCATCAACATCACCGGTTCTACCATCACCTCAAAGGTACTCTGTATATTTATGCATAAGTATCTGCCGTACCCTGGACATGAGCAAAGTTATTGTCTATCCTCTTTGTCTCCACACTGAGTATTGTGATGCTTTGAAGGAACAACCCACCATAATCAAACATTCAATCTAGTGCAAAGTCATGCCATCCACCGATGGCTTCAACTGGAAACTTAGTTATGGAAGATTTGCATCTGAGTTTGCATTTGCACCAAAATGCTTCATTCTTCTTTCTAGGATCCTTGACATGGGGTCTCTAAAGCAGCCTGCAATAAACAAGTCTTCTTTTGCCCAGCTCATAATCAACTGACTTGGGATGATGGCCTGATGTTTTGTAGTGGTTTGGGGATGCTGAGAAGCTAACAAAGGCTCTCTTCTCACTGGCTAGAAAGCTCTCTCCAGCAGTCATTTTTGTTGATGAGGTCAGAAATTGAACCATGCCATTTAATCCATTGTTCTTCCAATTGCAATCCTTTTCCTGGCTCTTAGAAGTAATGTCTGTTCTGCATATATGATTGCAGATCTTTTTTGTTCAATCAAGTGCATGCATGGTAGATAATTGTACTGATGCTGCTCTTTGCTTTCAATCTGGTTCTAAAGAAAACCAGTTTATTATGATGTTAGTCTCTAGTCCTTATAAGAATCTCAAGTCGTCTTTTGCAAGCAGTCAAATGAATTTAACAAGTTGATGGGCTACATGACAGGTGGATAGTCTGCTTGGTGCTCGTGGTGGGAGCTCTGAGCACGAAGCAACCCGCAAGACACGCAATGAGTTTATGGCAGCCTGGGATGGGCTTCGCTCCAAGGACAATGAACGTGTCCTTGTCTTGGCTGCTACCAACCGCCCTTTCGACCTTGACGATGCAGTGGTTCGCAGATTGCCCCGAAGGTATTATGTCCTCACAAACCTCCCTGAAACTATTCTTCAGGAGTCATCATCTTGGATTCAAATGTAATCCAAAAACTGTAGAATGGCAAAACCATCTGGATTACAACTGGTTGTAGTTTTTTGCCAGCACAAGAAATCAATTGATAGATGACAGACCCTGGTGCATACAGTTTCCTTCTACTTGAAAACTAATCTTTAGTCACAAAGACCAGACTTATATTGGTCTGGTACAACCTTGGACTAAAAACCTTAGGTAAGCACTGCAGGATATTGGTGGATTTACCAAATTGTGAAAACCGGGTGAAGATCTTGCGTGTCATTCTGGCTGATGAAGAGTTATCTCAGGGATTTGACTATGGAGAGCTTGCCCGTATGACTGATGGGTACTCAGGCAGTGACCTCAAGGTGCCCTTTTGCTTGGTTGCCAAATCAATATTCTTTTTTTGCAACTACATGCTTTCAACTGCATGTGTCCATAACATGGACCAAGAAATGTGGGAACAAAACTTAACTTGAAGCAAACCAACCCTATTTCATGCTTCCATAAAGTTGGTGTTGTCTTCTATGTAATATGGACAATTGAACAGTACTTCTCTGCATGCAGAACCTTTCTATTGCTGCAGCATACCGGCCCATCCGTGAACTTTTGGAGTTGGAAGAACAACAGGTGATGTGTGCAACAAATGTGGAGTGTTTTGAAGGCAAATTTATTTGAATATGAGAGAATAGGTAGCTGGTCTGAGTTTGTCAATGTCTGGTGAGCTGAAACCTGATCTGTGTTCCTTCGACCAGGCCAAATTGGGGAGCTTGGGAAGGCTGACTAGTGACAGCAAGAGCTCATCGGTCTTATTGATTCGAGCACTGCAACTTGATGACTTCATACAGGCAATGACTCAGGTATGTAGAAGAAGAAAAATAGCAAGGATGATACTACATCAAATAAGATTGCACCTTTTCAAGATCTTTGAATTACAATGGCTGAAAAATTCATCAAAATTGGCCACAGAAATCTTGTGCAGAAAACTTGCTGGGTGTGAGTTCTGATGACTTTGAGGTGTGTGATACATGTAGGTGGGTGCTTCAGTTGCATTTGATGCATCCAGCATGAATGAACTAAGACGATGGAATGAGCAGTATGGAGAAGGAGGGAACCGCAGGAAGTCAAGTTTTGGGTTTGTTGTCTAGTTTCCTTGCACCCATATGGTGATCTATTCAAGTAGGTCAGCCAGCAGCCATTGAGAGGTGATCAAAGGCCATGCATTATGCCCAGGTTAACGCAAGGATACTATGGTGGTGTGTTCAGAATTTGAATACCAAGCACTCCTTCAAAGTTCCTTTCCAATCTCATGGAACTTCCAATTCAAGAGTTTGCTGACATTGTAACAGATTAGTGAGCTACTAACTTTTGGTAAGTCTCATCAATCCTGAGCTAGTGACACTGGGAAAATGGAAAATGAACAGATGATAAGATTCACATGGAAGGATACTCCTTGGTAAGGTTGTGGTTAATGAGCAGATGTGAAACCTGCAATTGGGACAACAAGACCTTCATGAAAGATGCTTAGTTTTGGTGCTTGTAGAGATACCAGTGGAATTCAAATTGAACTGGTTTTTAGCTTATTGACTCAACTGATTTGAGTGTTGTATTTTTGCGCATATATTTACTGAACCTTTCTTCACAGCATTTTGGTGTATGTCTTTAAAGGATAGGGTGGGAGCATTCACAAAGGAAGGAGAGATTAGGCCATCTCCACAGATTACCTGCAAACACACCCTGCGTCGTCAATCTCCAGTTCCATTTGCCGAGCCCCTAATCGAATTCTGCCGTTTGCGCAAAACGCTCACCAGCAGGCGCATGGTAACCGGCCCCATAGCCAGCCCGACGCACAATCGCCACTCTGAAATCCACCATAGCCGAAGCTTTTAAAAAACGTGAGCGCTCCCTGAAACCCGCCATCGCCAATGCTAAAAAAAATTGAGTGAACGCTCTCTGAAACCCACCATCACCGAAGCTCAAAAACTTTCGTGTCCATTCTTTGAAACCCACCATGGCTGAAGCTCGAAAAATTTCGTGAGCATTTCGTGAGAAAACAATTCGGCAGCTGTTCGTGACAAAAAAAATTCGACAGCAGCAGAAGATCGAAGAGCACCTAGGAGCGAAAATTTGCAAAGAGCACACATTTTGTGCGCAACTTTACAGAGAAATCGAATGCCTCTCATGAGGAATAAAATGAACAAACTTCGAAGAGCAAAAAATCATCGCGCCATCTGCTCTACTCCTCTACATGCCTTTTTCAAAGTAGCAGCTGCCATGTCGACAGTGGGCTTCGCATGCGCGCTGATTGCACATTTCTCATTTTTTTGATCTTTTGGTCATCTTTTGCTGCACGAGAACCTTGAGAGCACATCAAGCTTAGAGCTCTAGGAGCCCCAATCACAGTGACACCCTCAATTACATTTAATCCTTTTGAAATAGATTCAATTGCACTGTCGACATTTATTATAAATGTAGGCGAAAGTTTGGGCCTTTTGATGGGTGTGATTGCTTCTCCTCTCCTCTTTATTTATGCTCATCAAGGTATATCTTTGAGGAGCAATAAGAATGAATGAACACAAAGAATGCATTCTTCAAGTGCTTGGACTTGTGCAATTCCAAGGCTTTTTGAAAAACATCCTGTTATAAACATCACTCTCATTCATTCAATGCAAAAACAATTAGGAACCATGTCAAGCAATGGTTAAAGAACCAAAAACAACCAAATTATTTTGTTGGGCCCTTTTTATTAAATTTGTTTACAATTATAAATTATCATTTTTTTCATGTTATTAATTGCATGCATTAATATATGATTTTGAAGTTTATTTGAGTGTTTTAAATTTTTTTAAATTAAAATGACCCTTTAAATTTTTGAAATTTTCAATTTTGAAAATTCATAATTGAATCATATTTAATCACTTAATTGTCAAATAAAAATGTTAAAATAAATTTATTTACAAAATACCTTAAGAAAGAAATATCAAAATACACAATGTTGTTGATATTAGTGAAATCTTAAATTTTATGAAACTTAATGAATATATTCAAAAAAATTATGAAAATATTCATTTAAATGTTTCTTATGATTTTTCAAAGTTCGACAAATTCAAAAAAATCAAGGTGTGATGTTCCTAGTGATACCACTCAAAGATAGAATCACTTGTTTTTACATCAAAAATTAAATATATTATTACTATAATATGCACAATTTGAAAATACAAAAATATTTTTAAAACTTTCATTAACTTGAAAAAAAATTAATCATATATTTTATTTATTTGCATGTATTTTTATAAGTTTTGACATTTGTTTGAATTTCAATGAATCTACTTAAATATATTCACTATTAGGAAATGCGTCCTAGTTCATTCTAGGTTTCATTAGATTTTGAGTGAATTTGGACATTTTTATTTAGTGAAATTGTTTAGCCCCTTAGTGAATGAGGACTAATTGTTATGGACAATGACTTGTTTCACTACTACTAAGTGAAATAAGATTATTCTAAAGTGAAATACAAATTTACCAAACCATTCACTTGCTAGTTAATTAACAAACCAGTATGAAAATCAATTAAATTTTAATTATTTAATATATAATATTATTGATAATTTCATGATTTTTTAAACCTATTATTTATGGACACATGTCACTACTTACGCTAGGTTAAAAACCTAGCCTAAGTACGTAAGTAGTCCACGTAATCAACCTAGGCACTTATTCTAAAAATTCAATAGAAGAATATTCGGTCAACATCCATTGTTGACCACACACAACGACACCCATGAAGTTTGATGCCTTGCCCTTTGGAATGGAGGCAAACACCTTTATCATCAAATCACCACACTTGTTGTGATAATATGTTACATTACATTCTCTTTATCAAATGCTTCATTTTAAACATTACAAAAACATAAACTTTGAAATTTTATTTCTTATTGAAATTTTATTCAAATGAAATGATTCAAGTTTACTTTTTTTCAATAATTCAATAATGTACATAATTACATTTATTTCCTTTTGAAATTCTAAAATCATTTGAACAAAAAAAAGTTGAATATCATTATTCAATAACATTTTAATGACCATTCTTTTGAAAAATAAATAAATTAAAGGGATAATTTTTTTGTTTATATAATAATATTACATATGTTAAGCTACTTTCAATTATTATATGACTGTTTTTCATTAATTTAAATTATTTCACCCTACATTATTTACGGTTATTTATGGTTATTCTTAATTACTTTTAGCTTTTTTAGCTTATTTCATCTTAAATTATTTTCAACTATTGTAAGTTATTTTTACTATTCTATGTTATTTTAAACTATTGTAAATTATTTTAGTTTAGACTACTTGTAGCTATTATAAGTTATTTTTAGCTATTAAAGGTTATTTCACATTATGTTATTATTGGTAATTATAGGTTATTATAGGTTAATTCACCTTAAGTTTTTTTTGTCTATTTTGGCTATTTCACCCTAGATTAATTATTCATCTGACGGCGATAGTTAAACTATTTGATATCGTTAAGGATAGTGTTTTGGTAGATTTTTGCAATCCTAAGTAATTTTAATATATGCCTATTGGCTGTTTTTTTATTCATGTTATTGGTGGTTATTATATTAATGGCCATTCGTAGTTATTCTATTGGTGGTTATTGATGGTTATTATATTAATGAATATTTTATTAGTGGCTATTGGTGCCTATTTTATTAATGGCTATTGTTGGCTATTCTATTAATGATTATTAGTGCCTACTCTATTAATGGTTATTGATGGATATTCAATTAGTGGATATTGGTGCTTATTAACGGTTATTATATTAATGGTTATTGGTGGTTATTTTATTAGTGAATATTGGTGCTTATTAATAGTTATTATATTAATGGTTACTTTTGGTTATTTTTGGTTATTTTATTAGTGAATATTGGTGTTTATTAACAATTATTATATTAATGGTTATTTGTGGTTATTTTATCAGTGGATATTGGTGCTTATTAACATTTCTTATATTAATGGTTATTGGTGATTATTCTATTGGTGGATATTAATTATTATTAATTGGTATTATATTAGTGCCTATTGGTGGCTATTTTATTGATGGTTATGTTATTAATGGTTATTGTATTATAAATTATTGTTTGATATTTTATGTTACAATATCATAGACTATTGATAGTTATTATATTATAGGGTATTTTAAATTATTTTTCAAAGGTGATTATTTTTACCTTAGGTCATTATATTTTGTTTTAAATTATTTTAAGTTATTATATTTAAAATAAAATAACCTAGATTTTGACTAAGGTTAAATTTTTTTTTTCTTAAAAAAATAATAATCAATGGGTAACATGTGATTTTCAAAAATCATAGTATCAATTTTAACCTTTAATTAAAGGTTTTTAATCAAATAATTAAATTTAAAAGCCTACATTAAATGGAAGGTTATTTGTTGGTTCATACATAAAATCCACTAGTTTTTTGAAAATTTTCAATACCTAAAACCATTGGTTTAATTAGTTTTGAAATTTTCAAAAAACCTAATTAAACTAAAGGTTTTCTTTAATTTTTCAAAAAGCTAAAAAAAAGGTTATAAACAAAATTAAATAGTTATAGAACATTTATTATGATAATATCTATTTATAACATTTTTTTGGCACTCATTTGAATGCTAAAAAAACATACTCCCACCATCATCACCATGATCCAAAGGACCTAAATTCATATCCTAAACCTAAAACCATGTGCCTAAAATAACTTCAAACATTTATGCAAACTTTGAAAACTTGAATTTAATTTTGGACATGTGAGATGTTACAATTAATCTATAAAGTAGGAATATCATAAATTGTGAATGCACCAACAATTGAAATGGTGAGTTTAAAAATTATTGTTATTTAAAAGATTCACAATTTTAAAATATTGTTAATGTGGTAACTTAGTTAACCCCCAAGCCCCATGTGATTTAAAGATAATATATTTTTTGTATGGACCTAACTTGGGTTTGTCCTATTACCTTTCGATTGGGAAAGAAGTTTTTCCTTTTCAAATATCCAAGGAGAAAAATTGACACTCTTTTTTTCATTTTTTTCTAATAAAAAAATTTAAAACTACAACATTGCAATTGATGATTTTTTTCTTGTTCATAGAAGTTTGATGCACAAGTGTTTGTATCCAAGATCCCAAACAATGGGTTGGGGGAAGGGAAGGGGTGGGGGATTTGAGGACTATTGAAATTAGGTTTGGGAAAGCTATTATCAAAAACTTGACCTAAATGAAAATCTTCGTTGGGTATTCTATAGGGGTGCAAATAGGATACAATGAGTCAATAGTTTTACTTTAAATAAGGTTTGGATGTCCTTTTGCCCAAAAAAATATTTTTCATATGAATGAGTTTTTAAATGAAATTGTTTGTAAATTGTTATAAAAAATGATTTTAGTTGTCCCAACACATGAGATTTTTAGATCATTTTTTAATAAACATGATTTTTAAAAATGTGAAGATGCTTTGTAAATTATGTAATTTGCCTTTAAAAATGATAACAATTTCAAATCATAATTAAAATTTCACTTTTTACTTTTTTTTTGGTATATTAATTACAACTTTTTTAACACATCATGTACATTATATCCCATTTACATGTGACAAAAGACTCTTGAACTTTTAAATTTTGGATCAATTTTGAAAGCTTTTGAGTTTTTAAAGTTTTAAATTTTCACTTATTTTAAGGTATGAGTGTCATTTGAATGTAGTTAATATGTTTATATCCTCTTAATTTTTTCCCCATTAAAATTTATTCAGTATATGAATCCTTTTGATAATCTTTTGCAAAATTAACTCTTGATCCAATAGGTGTTCACTTTCAAATGTCTTAAACCCAAACCTAAATTAAAAATTTCATCAAATGAATTTTTGGTTTGACACTACTACAATTCATGGTTTTTCAAAAAGTCCAAGTTGACTAACAAGTCTTTTTTTACTAATGGACATGTACATTTTGACTATAGGCCCAAGGATTGAATGACATGTGTATTTTTTATTGATAAACTTGACTAAAATGACCTATTTGATTATATGTCAAATTGAACATCTTATCAAATTGGACAAAACAAAATGACATCCTTAGTCAATATGGACAATGGTGTTCTAGTCAAATAAGACATCCTATGCAACTTAATTGGTCAGAATAACTATTAACTAGGTTAAGCAATAGCCTAGGTCTACTTATATACCAACTTACTTACCTACATACCTACCCACTTACCATCTTACAAACCTACCTATATATTTATCTCCTCCTTTCCACCTACCATCCTACATCTTTACCTGCCAACTACTTACCTACATACTTACCTACCTCCTCCTTCGCATCTACCATTGTACATACCTACCTACCTACCTCCTATGGACTGCAAACTACCTATTTACCTACCCTTCGACCTACCAAACATCATGCAACCTAATTATTAATAACTAACTTTTTAATTTACTTACATGATTAATGATGTGAAATAACACTATTAAAAATCATGGGTTTTTTAAGAGGTTCAAATTGACTAACTTGTTATTTTGATTAGTGGACATGTCCATTTTGACTAAAGGTCAAGGGCTCGAATGACACATATATTTGTTAACTAATCAACTTGACTATAATGTTTTATTTTACAAAATACATAATCAAGTTATATAACCTTAGTCAAAATGGCCAATGATCTTAATCAAAATGACCAATAATTTTTATTCAAGTTGAACATTTAGTCAACGTGGCCAATGATCTTTAATCAAATACAACATGGTTTACTACATTATGTATTTACCTCCTACTTATTCATCCACCTATTTATTTAGTTAACTATTTACCTACCTATTTTCCACCCACCCACCTACCTATTATTTACCTACCTACAATCACAAATGCTAATGCCATAGAATTCATTCATTTGAATGTCCATCCATGTACCTAATTTTTAGTTTAGTTTCAATTCACTTTTAATTAACTTCCAATTAAATTTTAATTCACTTCCATTTAACTCATAATTCACTTCCAGTTGATTCTTAGTTCACTCTAGTTAAATCCTAATTAATTTCAAGTTAAATCCTAATCAACTCCCATTTAACTATTAATTAACTCCCTGTTAAATCTTAGTCAATCCTTAGTTAATTCCTAATTAACTTTTAGTTAATTCATAGTTGACTCCTAGTTAAGAATGTTTTCAAGAAACTTCTTTATTCGATACACACATAGAAACCCCCTTGGAATCTTCCTTGAGTTAGGTCCCCGCATGGGTATAAATAAAAGTAGAATGCCTCATTTCTTTCAATTTGTTCAACATTAGTCTTAAGCACGATCTTGCACCATATCCTTGTCATGTTTTTTTCATGTTCATATTTATAGATGTTAGCATAACAAATATTTGTTTTCACATTTGTTTTGCACATCTTGTGTTTTTATTTTTAAATAGCATAATCTTATTTTGTTCCTTGTTTAAAAGTTAAACTTAAAACCTTTATTTTAGCCTTTATTCTTGTGGATCTTCATATCCTTGACACCTACATACCTACCTACCTATCTATTTATACTTTCTCACCTACCTTCCTACATACATATTTATATTTTTCACCTTCATATAACCTACCTATTTACCTACCCACCTACCTACATATTAATTACTTCCCTATCGACCCACTTAAGTCTACCTAATTTTAATCATTAAGTGTAATCATTAAGTTTAGCAATTATGTTTAACCATTAAATTTACCCAAATTTCAGCCAAATTTTAACCATTCAATTTAATTTAAATTTAACCAATATGCTTAGCCACTAAATTTGGCACTAGGTTTAACCTAAGTTGAACCATTAGATTTGACCAATGGGTATAGCCTAAATTTAACCATTAGGTATAGCCTAAGTTTAACCACTGGAATTAGCCATTAGGTTTAATTTAAGTTTAACCATTATATTTGACCACTAGGTTTAGCCTAAGTTTAACTAAAGTTTTATCATTATGTTTAGTCATTAAATTTTTCCATTATGTTTAGTTTAAGTTTAACCATGAAATACATTTAACCATTAGGTTTATCAACTAAGTTTAGTCATTATGTTTAACCAATGAAATTTAGCCATTAGGTTTATCAACTAAATTTAACCATTAGATTGAATCATTATGTTTAATTAAGGTTTAGCCATTGTGTTTAACCATTATTTTATATCACTTAATTTAACCATTACTTTTATGTCATTGAGTTTAATCACTAAGTTTAACTATTGGTTTAAATCATTGAGTTTAGCCATTAGTTTAAATCATTGAATTTAGCCACTAGGTTTAATTATTGTTTTAAATCACTGAGTTTAACCATTAGGTTTAACCATTACTTTAAATCATTGAGTTTAGCCATTAGGTTTAACCATTATTTTAAGTCACTGAATTTAACCACTAAATTTAGCCATTACTTTAAATCATTGAATATACCCACTAAGTTTAGCCATTACTTCAAGTCACTGAGTTTAGCCATTAAGTTTAGCCATTACTTTAAGTCACTGAGTTTAACCACTAAGTTTAGCCATTACTTTAAATCACTGAGTTTAATCACAAGGTTTAATCATTATTTTAAACCATTAAGTTTAGGCATTATTTTAAATCATTGAGTTTAATCACAAGGTTTAACCATTATTTTAAATCATTGAATTTAACTACAAGGTTTAACCATTACTTTAAATCATTGAGTTTAGTCAATAGGTTCAACCATTACTTTAAGTCATTAAGTTTACCTAGGTTTAGCCACTATGTTTAATGATGTGAAATAAACATGTGAAATAAAAAACTTGATAAAAGTTAAACAACTTTGATGGTGTTGTCCATTGGTAAGGAGTTGGTTTATCATTGTGAAGGTTTGGGGTTTAATTTTTTATACTTACAACCTATGTGCATGCTTAAAATGCTAAGTTAGGTAGGTTAGACTAAGGTAGCTCGGTGAGGTTAAATTAGGTTAAGTAGGTTAGCACCTACCTACCTACCTACCTAAATGTTTTTTTCAACCTACCTAAACATATTTACTACCTACCTACCTATTAATTTTAAAAATAATAATCCAAATATTGATTTTAATTTAGGTATAAAATTGACTTGGCCAAATGGTCCACTATCTACAAGTCAAATAGTTAGTCATTATGCTAGTCAAAATGATAAGGTCCAATTTGATTACCCAATTGCACTGGACATGGCCAAAATGATTTGTCTAGATTGACAAGTTGGTTTTTTTTACTATAAAACAAAATTAAAAAAACCATGAATTGTAGTAATGTAAACAAGTGAAATAAAAAACTTAACAGATTTGTCAACTTTGAAATGTGTAGTCCATTAGTAAAGATTCAGGTTATCATTGGGGAGGTGAGGGGTTCAATTCCTAAAACTTATAACATGTATACATGTTTAAAGGGTTAAGGTAAGTAAGTTAGGTTAAGTTAGGATGTTTAGATAGACTAGGCTAGGTTAACCTAAGTTAGGCTACCACTTACATACTTGCCTTTTTACAACTGACCTAAATTTATATACAACCTACCTACTTAAACCTACATACACAAAAAACAAATTGGTAATAATAATAATAAATTGGGTAAAAATTGAACCAATCAAATAGTCCACTATATATCCAATAATCAAAATGACTAGTCAAATAGTCCAATAGTCTACCAATCAAAAACACCACCCTAGTCATGCAAGATAAGTCCAAGTCAATTTGTCCAATTTGAGAAGATGATCCTTTGGTGCTTGTCCAAATGGGGTCCTTCTTGATTAGATTCTCTATTTAAAATAACATGTTTTTGTAGTAATGCAAATTCCTTGATATTCATATGAATGAACAAACAAAAATTTGCCATCATTGCCATCATTATAAATGGCAAAACATAAATATTTCTTTAAATTTTGACTAGTTTGGTCAATGGTCCAACACCATTCTTGGCTTGTTGAATTAGGATTACACCCATAGTGTAATGATTATTAACTAGGTTTCATGAAACAATTTCCTGTATAATGAATTACACCATAATTAACTCTAATAATAACTTATCATAACATCCCCACCATGTTTAATCAACAAATGACATCACACCATACATGTGCACGACATTATGGAAGTTGTGCAACTTTGTCTCCCCCACTATTTGAACAAATGTTTTAAAATTGATATGTAGGCTCCCCTTATTCTCTATTCCTTCCAAAATTACATCCAAGTTTTTTTTCTTCTTTTTTTTTGTTGCACATTTCTTGAGTTATGCTTAATTTGCAACTTTCTTTCTAGACTTTTCATTATGCACCTCTCTTTGCACATTGCCTACAATTATCTTTGGACATTTGTTTTGCACACCTCTCTATACGCTTTACTAGCAACTTTTCTGGATTTTCATTCGCATTGGTGAAGGGATTTGAATATGACATTGAAGATGAATTTGAATCATTACAACAAATCAAGGCTTTGTGGACTAGACATAAGACTTACATATGAGTATATGAAATTTTGTTTGTTTATATTTGTAAGTTGAGTCATACAAGTCACTTATTACATAGTCAAATGTGACATTAGTTCAAAAAACCATATGTTTTTAAGGCTACCTCCTCAAGGTCCTAGTATTAGTCTTTAAAATGGTGCATTTTAGATTGCATAGTTGACTAATTTTGATTGTTTCAATTCATAAGCATTCATCAATGTAAAAATATTTAAAACAAGCTTATAATATTGATTTTAAATGCATTTAAAAAGCTAATAATTGTCATGCACATCTATGCAATGACATGTAGTATGCATATATATTTTATTATTATTAACATTTATTTATTTATTTGATATTTTTTTATTAATATGTCTATAATTCAATATTAATAGTATTACGTGTTTAGTTTCATATTGTTGATACTTCTTCTTTAATATTGCAATTTTAGTAATAATGAACATTAGACATGGATATGTTTCAAAATAACATTCAAATGAACATTTTTTTACATTTTCCATTGTCTAAAATATTTATGTCGTGAGCCTTTTGACACAAGTCTTAGTTTGAAGTATGTGGTGCACATTAAACTATTGGTATATGTATTTATTTATTTAACATGGTAAAATAGGACTACTACTAGTTTGCACTTTTAAATAATCTATCATGATCATAGTAGACTCACTTGTTGCATAAATAACGATGAATTTATAATGAACTATGCACAACTATGCCACAAAAATGAGTTAATCAATGCCACAAAAAAATGATCATGTTGAAAATAATGCATACATGACTCTAATGTAACATTTAATATTGTATAAAAAAAGTGGTGATAAGTGCCATGATGGAAACAAAGTTCTTGATAAAGCATATGTAAAACTATGCCATCCCATTAAAAGCTTATATTTTCTAAGGAATATTAGGTATCGACATGTTCACTAAAGCTTCAATTTTTTAAAGATTCAGTGTCTTTCTTTCTTTTGACACTATGAATCCTAGTATAGTCCCTAAAAAGACCACAAATGCACACATGTTTGGGTTCAAGTCAATTCCAAACTCCTTGTACTTAAAAAAACATTTCTTAAAATTTTCAAGGTGGGTAGATGAATCATTAAACATGGTAAAGTCATCTAGAAACATTTTCATGAACACATCTATGTATTTATGAAAGGTTTTAGTGATTGTTCTTTGATCGGTAGGTAGTCCATTTTTACACTAAATGGCACACAACATCAAAAGCTCCCCGATCAATAACAGTGATAGTTTTGTGTTGATCCTCCAGTACAATAAAAATTAATGGTATTTCAAGAAGGTGTAAACCTCATGCTTCACCATAATGTTTATGACTTCATCTATGAAAAGTAAAGGCCATAGATCATTTTTTATAGTTGCATTTAGCTTTGCAAAATCCACGTAGATGATTAGATTGGCGTTCTTTTTGGGAACTACTACAATACGTGATAACCAAGTTGCCTCTTCAACCGATTTGATAAAACCAGCAACAATCAACTTGTCAATATCATGTTTGATAATGATATCAGTTAGGATTTATCCAATATTTTTCTTAATGAGCAAGTGACATTGTTGTGTCATGTTGGATGAAATGTTGAGCAAGCTTTGGTGGAATCCCCTTCAAATCTTTGTAAGTCCATGAAAACATGTCTTTGAACTCTTTCAATACATTAGAAGAAAAATTGTCATTTGCAATCGATTATTTGCGATTGTAATAATAGCAAACGACATATTACAATCACAAACGATTATCATTTACACCTATTATAGTTCCAAACAATAAATTTAGTTGCAAACAAGAAGTTTTTCTTCTAGTGATAATTCTACCAATTGATGCATAGTAATCGATTAAAGTGAAACATTAACCTTCACATGTTGCATTATCTCCTAAATTGATCTTGGTCAATTACTTTTCCTCAATCACAGTTTATTGTTTACCAGAAAATTCAGCAACAAATATTAAGGGTAGAAACTAATTCTATTATTTCAAACCAGTAGTATAGAACATGTACTATGTTTGATGAAACAAGTGGTGGAATAAGTTTTTAATTTTGACTATTTAATTTTGATTTACTAGCTAGTTACTATTTAAATTTAACCAAGTAAAAATTGAATAAGACGGTTGAACTTTTGAACTTGTATATAAACTCGGAGGAAACACATGGAGGGAATTTTTTTTCTTGTTCATATTCAATTTATGTTTTTCCATGGATAGTAGAAGTAAATATTTCTATTTCTAAGTCTTGATTACAATAGTTTTTGAGGTGTAAGAATTATAGAATAATGAACCTATTGTGTAAACCTATTCATACAAGCACATAACTTGTAATAAAACAAAATTTGCTAGGGGAAAACTAAGAAAATTTGATTTTCAAATTCTACATTTAATGGGAAACCCTAAACCAATTATGTTAAGGTTTAATATTCATTCTAAAACATGTGTCTCATTAATTAACATTGCACCAACTTCAAGTCAAAAGAAAGTTTTTAGTAAATGTTGTTTGAAAATATAAGGGGATATGGTTAAGTTGATAGGTAAAATAGAGACATGTTCTACTAACCCAACATTTGTTAACTGATCAATATTATTGACAAGTTCGGATTTAGATGTCTTAGGAATTGTTATGGTTCCTATTGAAAACAACTAAGTTTTTATGGCAAACATCAAATCCTTTTCCTCATTAGATATTCCTGAATGGAAATCATAACACACTAAGATTTATGGTCATCTTGTTTAAACACCTAGTTTCTTGATAACATGTATGGTTCTAACTATGCATATTACCTGAATAATATTAATGTTACTTCCCCAATCATGGGACATCTTAGTATCTTTCAACCAGGGATGTCTTGACATCATAGAATAGCTATAATCAATAGCATTACTACTTATCATAGTAAAAGTGATTAGATAAAGAATGCAATGAATAAATATTTGTAGATGTTTAATAAGACATAGTGGTTTGGTTATTATTTGATTTGCCATTTGAAAGTTAAGGTAATAGATTAAGCTTAAACAAACCTAATTGCATATGTAATTTCTCTATGATTATGCTAACTCTAGAACCACCATTAAAAAGTGCATCATTTAAATAAAGTTTTTGTTTATTTGAACTTGTATGACTTCCATTTGATGATCAATGGCTATTGTTGCTACTACCATTTCAAGCAAAAATAAAATGACACATATTGAAAAAAACTAATCAAATTGAATATGTATGTTTGATGTTTAGTATTATCCTCAAAAAGGTGAAAGTCCACTATGGGGGAGCTACTTTGGGCAAGAAAATGTATTTTTATGGGTACATTTTGAATTATTTTGGAGGTAGTTTTTCTTTGATTTCATCTAGCACTTTGATTAACATATAAAATGGATTTGTATACAAAGGCCTCCAACATAATTTTTATTATATTTCAAATGAGAATATATTTTTTAAAAAAAGTTTTCTTTTAACACATTTATGCTTGTTTGAATGAAAAACTTGTCTAGATTTTTTTGTGGAACCATATGAGTCAAAGTTTTTAATTGTAATTGAAATGGTACATCAAACCATATTCAATATAATACAAAGTATTTCATTAAATTTTTCCATTATTTGAATAATTTTAAATATATATTTTCATTTTGCAATATATTGTTCCATCTTCTATTTTTTCACAAATAAATTTTTTAACCATTTAATATTAATCAAAAAGTAGTTTCGTTTAATGATTACATTGTTTAGCAATTGAACTACCTTTTTTTGAGTATAATGTATGTAAACTTCTTTTTATATTGGGTTGGTGAAAGTTGAAAGTTGCACAATCTTGAAAAACAATATTTGTGACAACATTTTTTGGCCACCATAGTGTGTTTTCACCCAGAAGTTGCCCTAGATTTAAGACAATTTTAGTTTCCAAAATTGTCTACTTGTATTTTTTATGTTTGCTTTTGAATTTTCTCTTGTATCATCAATTCTAACCATATAACATTAAATTGACCACCCACAACATGTTGTTTAATGGTTAATGTTTCACATAATCCTATAATCCAACTTGAATGGAGAGATTTGTTTGGATATATGAAAGGTTCAACACCATCATCATGAGTTGGAATTCTCTTATGGTACGAACAAATGAATCACACGTTCATTGCTTTGCTTGCCAATTAGTTATTACCTTAATCTTAACTAGTTTTTGCTCCCTTAAACTTGTTATTCTAGTATTTCACTACGTGTGGTTTTAATAATATTTATGTATTAATTAGTACATGGGTCGAAATGCACTCTCAAAGGAGCCACAAGTGCTACTTTACATTAGTCCTAGATGTTTTTTTTCCTTCAAATATTTCTTTCATATGAATGAATTTTTGAATGATTGTTTTTGCAACTTCTTATGAAAAATGATAAAAATTGCCCCAATAAGTCTAAAAAACCAAAAGATAGTCTTTGAATAAATATGAATTTGTAAAAATGTAAAGATTCCTTGCAAATTTTATGTTTTGCTTTGAAAAATGATGATAATTTGAAATCATACCAAAAAATGTTAATTTTAAAGTTGAATTTAATGTATTATAAATTGATTTTTTTTCAATACATCATGTACATTATACCCCATTTATATGTGGTAAAACATTTTTGAAGTTTTGAAATTTTGAATTTTCAAATGTACATACTTTGAATTTTCAAAGTTTTAGAACTCCACATTTTTGAAATTGTGAATGATTTTTTAATGTGTCTAATAGTTTATTATCGTCTCATATTTTTTACCATCAACTTATTTTTATTATATGAGTCCCTAGTTTCAAGAACCAAAAAATTAATAACTGTTTTAAAACATACCTATTGTAATGGCCTGATAAGAAGTTGTGGTTTGAAAATCTATTACACAACACATTAGCAACAATAACCTATACCTAAAATGTTTACAAAAAAATGGTCTACTTTTCCAAGTTCATGCAATTCTCTAACCATCGTCACAATAACACCCTAGACCTAAACCATGAACATTAACAATGATGAACCTATAATTGAGTCCAATAATCTACTTTCCACCAATCAAATGATTTTTTACCTAAGACTAAAGGTTCTTGAATTTTCTTTCATCACAATAACATGAATGCTAAACCTTCATTGTTCAAGATCTTTTGTGTGTGCAACTCAACAAAAAATGCATCAAGTTGAACCTACTTGAAGTTGAATGTTGACTTCTTCCAAACTCCTAGTTAATATGATCAAACAACATGAAAGAAGAGCATCCCCGCCCAATTTGAATATATGCATTTTAGACCTAAGATTTCAGAAAACTACATTAAACAACCATTTAAAATTTTAGGCACTTTAGAATTTTATGTCTTGGGATTTTTTTTTTAATTATTGTAAATGTTAAATTTGAACAATATTAATATAATCATACACATTTGTGTATTCCCATTGTCATGTCAAATCTTTATCTATAGATAATATCATCTGTTTCATATGATGTTGGAAGTTTTATTATTTTTAATTTGTCATAATCATAATGTAATTGCCAAATCATTAAAGAGAAGACCCAACTATAGCACTTGTGAAACAATCCATGTATAATAAGAAGGCATCTTCACATTTAAGCCAATAATCTAAAAAGGGCAACAGATTGGGATCCATCTATGGAATGTGTTCATATGATGCAAAAGGCATTCGTTCAATGTGATGAAATTCACGAAGAATATGCATAAGTTTCATAAACCAATCCAAATGACAATGAAGATTCTTGAAAGTGGAAATGCCATTGATGAGAGGATGGCTTTATTATTGGAGGTTGAACCTCCATTATTTGAAGTATGTAAAAAGAACAAGATAGGCATTTATCAAGTGTGTTGATGCTTTTTAATGTTTCACTATTCACCAAGTGGCAAATACCTTTTTAAATGAATTGTTTCAATTACTTGAATGTGAAATTCTCCCTAGTTGAATAATGTGATGCCAAGACCAAGATACGAAACTTCGAAGTTGGTGAACAATCTTGGTCTTAATTACACATCAATCCATGTGTGTGAACAAGGATGCATTTTGTATCATAAAGAGAACATAGACATGCAATAGTGTTTAACATGTAGGTTTAGCAAATTTGTTGAGGGTTTGAAAATGGCTCCTCACAAGGTCCTTTAACATAAATCCCTTTTATTCCTTGGTCGAAGAGGATGTATCGATAAAAGAGAATAACCCAACTTTTGCAATGGCATGCCAAAAACTCATCAAAAGATGGCATGAATCAATCCATGGTTGATTCCAAGGCATGGAAACACATAGATGCAATGTGACCAAATTTCAATTAAGACCCAAGGAACATTCATCTTGCTTTAGCTTTGGATGGGATGAATCCATTTGGTGATTTTAATCTCAAGAATTCAACATGGCCAATGTTACTTTTCATGTACAATTTGCCTCCATGGTTGATGACAATTTTTTTTGGTCATGTCGTCCCTCATCATCCAAGGGAAGGAATTCACGAAGGATGTGAACATGGACACGTACATGGCACCTTTGATTGAGAAGTTATAGGAGTTGTGGAAAGAAGTTATTGCTTATGATGTTTCAGTTGAGGGTGGCAAACACATTTTCAAACTACAAGGAATACACATGTGGATAATTCATGATTTTCATATTTATAGACTTGTAGCATGATATTGTGTTACTAAAGGCTACAAGGGTTGTCCCATTTGTGGGCCCAATATGGTGGTTCAATATTACAAGAACATGAAGAAGATGGTGTACATAGGTCACATGCATTGATTTCATTGCACACACCCCTGCCAACAAAATAAATTTTGGTTTGATGACAAGTTGGAAACTAAAGGAACTCTTCAACATGTTTTCCCTAAATAATCACTCCTTAAAAAAAAAACGTTTGAAATGAATCGAGGAGGGAGGTGTACTCGAACTAACAATTGATCTAGGAGTGAAATGTAAGTATTTGTTATGGAGACTTGACTATTGGGCCATGAGTATGTTTGACACATAAACTTTATGTAATCAAGAAGACATTTGAGTTTAGTCAAATAAACATTTGTTTAGTCAATAAGCTTTGTTCTTTAAATTAAAAATATATATTATGATGTAATAATAAACTTAACAATTTTAAAAGTTTAAACATGATTAAAATTTATTGTTTGAAGCAATTTCATTTGTTGTATATATATTATATTACTATTGTTGATTATTTATTGATTTTTGTTTATGTTGTTATTAATTATGAATATGTGATGTTAAATTATAAATTAGTGTTAATTGCTCATATTCACATTTTTTTGGTACAAATTGGGACCTTTTTATACACGCACATTAAATGTTATGCATTATGAAAAAAATCTTATTGAACATGTGATGAACATCATGTTTGGAGAAGGTGATACCACATCGATGCAAAAATATATGAAGGACGTGAATATTCAATGTGAGTTGTGGCCAATTCCCAAGAAGAAAAAAAGGGAATTCCATTTGTTAGTTGCCTCTTATGTTTTGGCCTTAAGAGAAAAGAAAAAATTCATGCAAAACATGAAAGGATTCAAAACACTAACATGATTTTCAATTACCCTTAAAAAATGAATTCATATGGAGAAAAGCAAGTTGAAAGGATTGAAAGCACATGATTACCATGTCTTAATGAAACAAATTCTATCTCTATGTGTACGTACCCTCATGCCAAGGGGTCCTTGACTTGCTATCATTCACATGAACCATGTGTTTTGGAGATCATGTGCAAAAACAATTGATCCAAGTATGATGAATGATTTGAAAGAAAAAAATTCACATTTTGTCTTCTAGAAAAGGAATTTCTTCCATCTATTTTCAACATTATGACCCATCTTATGGTGCAACTAGTCGTGAAGGTAGAGTTTTGTGGCCCACCCTATGCATACTTGATGGATGTACCCCATGGAAAGATACACATGAAATCATTGAATACTTTTGTTCAGAACATGGAAAGGCCCAAGGGAAGCATGGGTAAAGGTTACATAATGGAGGATGCAATTGGATTTTGCACAAAATATATCCAAAGATTTCAAACCATGGAACAATGAGTTTGGGATGATTGTGAAGACCAAAAGATGTATAATGAAATGTCTCAAGGTTATGGACACATGAGGACCATGATTGCTGATTTTAGAAATTAAGCCCATTTTTTCATCATAAAAAGTGCAATAACATTGGAGCCTTGGTGAATATGAGTTGGGAAGCATTGTATTATGTAAAATTGTACATGTTTCCTTTTTATTTTGAAAGATTTCAACCTAGGGTTTAGTAATAATTATATTATTAAATGTTACAATATACACTAAGAGCAATTGCTTATTTCTATTAGGTTTTGATGGGGGTCATTAATTTAAAATTCTTGATTTCATTTAGGATACACAAAAATTAATTTGAATTTATTAATAAAAAAAACATAAGGCATACAAAATGTAGCAACCCCACTTTGAGGCAAGTGTGAGGATGAGATTCACATTCCCAAAAGTGGGAACTTGGAGTCCTACGAGACTCCCGCAACTTCAGAGTTCAATTGTAGAGGTTAAAACACCTTGCTTTGAGGTGTTCTTTATACCGTTGGGAAGGCCTTGAAGTGTAGATGTCGAAAATGGCCTCGCATGAGCCATTCGAAAATTTGCAGCACAAGTTATGGTCGAATGAAGGGTCGGGAGTCAAACTGGCAGTTTGATTCCCAACCACAAAAAGTCGGGAATCGACCCGATCCCGGTGTGCTCAGGTGAAGTGTGACACATCGTTGGAAAGCTCTTGAGGAGAGCTACAAGTTTGCTTCAGACCTCATCCCAATTCGAGGTCTGAGCCGGGAGTTATGAGCTCCCAAAGTCCCAGGAGTTCAAATCAGGACAATTTCGGGACTCTTCCTTGGTAGTCCCGGGAATAAAAGCCATTTGGATGCGGGTGCGGCGGAGCAACGCAAAGAATACTATATGGGAGAAGGTGGTGGCTTCCCCCGAGTCCGGGCCGTGGTGAGTCAAGTGAGTCCGTGTTGCCCATGGCTTGTCCCAACACCAAGACTGTTTCCAAAGGTGAACTAACCAACTCGTGGTTGGTTTTGATACAGGACCGAGTAACTAATTAGTTGTCCCTCTTCCTAGTCTAATCCCGAAGCTTTCAGCACGCCCCTCTCACCCCCTTTAGTGCTAGAAGCTTGGAGCGGCACCAAGTTCCGATTACTTCTGTTATTTAACATTGTTGGACCCTTTTTGGGTCTAACAAGGAACTTGGGAGCGCATCACAAAAGGCTCCATGGGAAAGGTGTTAAGGCTAGAAGAATGATATATTTAAAGGAGTTGAACTTGTTGCCCCCATATGAAAAGTGGTTTCCACAAGTGTTATTTCCAGCTACAAAAAGTGGTGCCAATGTTGACCCAAAATGCAGGCCATTCAATTACCACTCCCTCCTACATTGAAAGTGATGGCATGTCCAACTATGTTTGCAAATGGAAACCATATTCATGTTAAGAGTGTAGAAACAAGATTAATCACTAAATGAAAATTGGAATAGTTGCCATTTCCACAACAATGTGTAAATCAAGAGGACAAGACAATAATCTAATCAAAGAAGACTTGGAACATGATGGATGGGTTGAGGAGATCTTGGAGTTGGATATGGAACAACTTGTGTCATTCTGTTATTTTGTAATTGGGTCAAAGCTAGTCGAACTACAAAGGGCCAATAACAACAATGAAAGGAGATGAATATGGATTTGCATTGGTGAATTTCATTCAAATGCTCCCATTTTCAAAAGGCCCATTTGCATTTCCTATACACAAAAAAAAAAAAATCTTCTAATGACCCTTGTGAATAGGCTAGAAGGTACATGGTTTTAACAAATGAACCTCAAGGGAGGCATGTGGAAAATGCAAAAGACAAAGGGTTAGAGGTTAATATATTAACAATTGGGAGTGATCAAGATTTCCATGTGTTATAACCCCCCATACCACAAGGGAATGAAGTTCATAATGGTGCATTGGAGTCCGGACCTAGGTAGGCCTTAGGTGTTTCTTTAAATAGTCCCTTAAATGGCCCTTTGGTATCCCATAACCTAGGAAGACCCCTAGGGGATACTTAAAGACTAAATAAGGGCTTTACGTAGTCCCCTTAATAGCCTTTAAATATTCCATAGCATAAGTACTTAAGGACTAAATAAAGGTTTTATGTAGTCCCCTTAATAGTCTTTAAATATCCCATAACCTAAGTATTTAAGGACTAAGTAAAGGTTTTATGTAGTCCCCTCAATAGCCTTTAAGTATCCCATAACCTAAGTAATTAAAGACTAAATAAATGCTTTATGTCGTCCCTTTAATAGCCTTTTAAGTATCCCATAACCTAGGTAGGTCCCTAGGTGTCTCCCCATGTAGTGTTGAAGTAGCCCTTTATTAGGTGGGCCCCTATATCTAGGCTTTTGATAAACCCTAGGTAGCCCCATAAGTAAGTTTTATGTAGCCCCTAAAATAGCCCTTAGTTATCCCATAACCTAAGTAGGTATTTATGTGTCTCGGATTCTTTAGGCAAACCTTAAGTAGCCCCCTAAGTAACCTTTAAATATTCCTTAATTTAAGAAATCCTTAGTTAACCCCTTAGGTAGGCTTTGTGTAATCCCTTAAGTCCCCTTTAAGTATAACTTATAATATAAATAAACCCCTAGCACAAGAAAAAATCTTGGGTTTTTCCACTACCCAAATCCACTATTTTTTTAGTGAAATGTGGTTTTGGTAAAAAAATGATTAATTGGTTAAGACATTTTCAGTGAAATGTTTTTTAGTTGTTTTGGATAGTGACATGTTACACTAGGTAATTTATAATTTAAAAATATTGATATGGATATTATGAGGTCCCAAAGTAATATGATGTGGATTAACATGCCATGTCATCATGTAACATGTTTTTAATGTTTTTTAAAAAAGTTATGGATTGTAATTTTTTCACACCATGTTGTCATAAAAAATTTATGACATGTGATTTTAGATTATTATTATTATTTGAGTTTGGTTTGGATTTTATTTAACAAATTATTTTGAAAATAATCATTGTCATTATAAATGTTTTGAATACCATATTTATACATGATACATCAATGTATATACACATTACATACATTAATGCACACATTCATCAAAGTTTTGAACCTAAAACTTCGTGGACCTGCACCAAGGTCTTCACCACCAAACCACTTCATGACTTTGATAAGATAAAAATAAAGTTCAATTTTATTATCTTTGAGATGAATCTATTTAAGAAATTCAAATTTTAACATACTTTTTTTTTTCAAAAAATATTCAAATGCTACAAATGAAAACATGATTTTGAAATTTATTCAATAATCTATTCATGAAAATAATTATAATTTACAATCATACAATTTGAAGGGTTCAAAAAACAACTTTCAATAGCATGTTATGAATAAAATTGAAAAAATACAAATATCTTTTGTTTAAATTCATCTACAATCTTCATAAATGGGATTCAATTCAATATGAATTCAAAAGTATTTTCATTAAATTTTTTTAAAATAAATTTTTGTTGTGTAAAATACATGTTCAATTTTTTAAGAATTGTAGGTTTCATTTTCCTCAATATGATTATGTACAATTTTTATAAAAAAAAACTGTGATGTTATTCAAATTGTGATCACCCATAAGAAATTTTACTTGCATTTGTTTATAAAATAGTCATGGAGTTGCAAAATTGTTTAAATCCTTCAAAATTACCTTGAAAAAATATCAATTTTAAATTTGATAAATTTTGATTTTTTGGGGAAAAAACCATTGTTAATGTCTCCCCCCCCCTCCCCTCCCTCTTTTAATTGGCAAAAAATGGCCACTAGAATAGAAATTAGTTAAATAATCAATATAACCATTTTTTTCAACATCATATTTGTTTAACAACATTAGTTATAGACTAATAAAAGAAACATAATTTGGTGATATTTTGGTATTAAATAGTTGGATTAACCCCCTTCCCCCCCCCCCCCC
>Ga0209208_10001287_pt1 | contig 35162 bp, 30 predicted proteins | sample S1TSphfallax_3_FD_187694 | JGI IMG/M metagenome (GOLD analysis project Ga0209208, IMG submission 187694) | Host-associated microbial communities from peat moss isolated from Minnesota, USA - S1T2_Fd - Sphagnum fallax MG (SPAdes) (version 2) | ecosystem: Host-associated > Plants > Peat moss >...
CGAGGGCGGTTATTAGGGTTGGTAACAGTGATTACCTTACTTCTGATACATAATCACAGTTATCAAACAAAAATTAAAATACCCAGTTCCTCACATATAACAGTGGTTCTTGAAATTTTGGAAAAAAAAAATGTTAAATGACCTCTCAGAAAACCATCAGTTCTTTCCTGAAACCGGGTGATTCTTTCAGGGTATTGAAATAACCAGAACTAATGATTCTGAGTCTGATTTTTTTTCAAACACCTAGAACCAGTGGTTCTTTGATTCTAATTTTTTCAAATGCTGGAACCAGAAGTTCTTCAATTTTGATTTTTCAAATGCCCACTAGGGTAAACTGGCCCATCATCGATCGTATGCTTATGATCGAACACTTAATTATATTTTCATCCTATGTGTTTCATTTTGAGTAATCTAAAATGTTGTGGGAGTGTTATCTTAAGCTCTAAAAATCATCTTGGAAATGCAAAGGAAAAGGAGTAATAAAAAAATAACTAGAAGAAAAATAAGCTTTTTCAACTTACGAAAACATGTTTTCTTTTTTTTCCTTCTCTTTGGACCCCTCTAACTTTCAAGCCTCATAACTTTCTTATTTTTTATTCATTTTAAATAATTTAGAGTGTTATAGGAGTGTCACCTAAAGTTCTACAAATCATCTTTCAATTCTAGCAGCAACAGAGCAACAACTTTTTGAATGTTTGAGAAGCAGTCTTTGTAGTGTTCGGTGGGTTGTTTTTTTGAATTATTTACCCCTTTACTTTGGGGGCCTGCAACTTTCTCATTTTTAATCTGTTTTCAATGATTGTTAGTGTGTCAGATGCACCCAAGACGTGGGGTTCAAGTTTTGTTTGGACGCCAGAAACAATGGAGCCCTCTCCTTGGGATCGACCTGCCCTGGGCGTTTAAGTGTTGGATCACCAATCGGTCTACCCTACCAGTGATTATTAAAAATTCAAACAACCATGCCACACTGTGCAACACCCACAAAAGACAACAAAAGAAAGAGCCAACAGAGTGGTTTTTAAAAGTTTTCCAGTCATGGTACTCGCACAGGCTGAAAAAAAAACAATAAAAAAGAAGAGCCAAAAAAGTGGTCTTTTAAAAGTTTTCCAGTCATGGTACTCGCACAGGCTGAAAAAAAAACAATAAAAAAGAAGAGGCAAAAAAGTGGTCTTTTAAAAGTTCCCTAATTCTAATTCCAACTGTGCACATGTCGCACAACTAATGCACCACTTGTTCTAACTCGCCAACTACCACATCCCTACAGGACAATAGTCACTTTACCACATGTCCAAATTCAACTACGCCACGTATACAATTATCTGATAACACCAACAATGCCACTTGGACGTAAGATTTGAATACAGTAAAGATTTTGTACAACAACAAATCCTTCAAATAGTATAATACAATAGCGTACATATACTTTTCCGTGCTGGAAATACGAGTTGTCTTTCATCGTATTTTGTGCGCAGTTACGATGATTTTTGTACATATTTGAAAAACAGAATGAAATCTCTTTTGTACAGTTATAGTAATCTATACGTATATGTATAGAGAGAGAGTGTGTGTGTGTGTATATACTCTTGATATGTATCATACGGTATTCTACCTTCTGTATTCATACGGTGAATTCGTATGTACGTATTCGTGTAGCGAGTTCCTGTTGAAGATATTTTCCTCCTTTGCTGAGTGCGCATGCATCTTGCGGACGCTACTCGACGACGGGGCGAGAATCTGCAGAACAATTTTTTTTTTTTTACTATAAATCGTGAAAGCTCAAGAACGTGTTGTTGGGCTTACGATCTGCGATCTTCGTTCAGAAATCGGCTCCTGTCTTTTGCTTTCATTTGAATGACCCATTTGCAATTGTTTTGTGAATTGGGTCTACCAATTTTGTGACGGTAGTGTGCTGTATGTTCCTCTCTCGCTTGCACGGCAGTTGTTTGATGCTGGACTCCTTGGTTTGATTTTTCGTGACAGAAATCGCCAAGCCTTGTGCTAGTAGTTCTTCAATGACCCCAAAAAAAAAGTTTAGCAATTTCTCTACTTTAGCCCACTGAGCTGAGAATGTTTTTGTTGTTTGTTTTTGAGCGGATTTTTGGTGGAAGAAGATTCGGCAGCAGCTCGTCGCCGTTCGTCTTCGTGTAAATGGACCCATAAGTCTAGTGGAGGTTTTGATTTCTGGGTGTGTAGCTGCAGGAGTGGTTTTTGTTTGTTTGTTGTTACCACGATTGAGGACTGACGAAGAACCGATCCAACCAATTCGACATCGTGTACTCATTTTAGGGTTTCGATCTGGTGTCGAATCTTGAGCACACTGGTGAGGCGTTGCAGGAGTCGTTTTGTTTGTTGTTATCCCACTTGAAGGACTGAAGAAACCATCCAAGAAATTCAACATTGTGTACCAATTTTAGGGTTTCCATCTATCGTTGAATCTTGAGCACACTGGGGAGGCTTCGCTGACAGTCTCGATTTGCAGTGCACACAGCGAGCAGGGGACTTCGGCAGCTTGTTTTTGGGGAAGTAGGAGGAAAGTAGCTACGAGCTTGTCATGGAATGAATATGATACCCATTGTTCTGAGGTCTTCTTCTCTGCTGTTGCTGCTATTGTGGCTCTGAGAGTGCAATATTTGTGTTTGAGTTGGTAGTTTTCTAGTTGCCTTTGAGTCCCTGCACAGTTGGAATCATGGGAGTTGATGTACCTGGAGATATTATGCCTCCGATTCTGCGATGCTACTTTCTGTTGAATGTTCTTCCTAGAACGTAGGTTTCTTAGACTAGTGCAACTGTGAACAGCTGGTGGGTGCTGTGAACAGCTGGTGGGTGCTGCTGAAATTGGGTCTTGAAGCTGCTCTTGAGGGGCCTTGGATTCTGTGTGGTTTCGTAGATTACAAGATTTGAGATTCCTTTTTCCAATTCATATACGTGATCATCCTTGGGTAGATAAACACACATGTGCCTTGATCGAGTCTGAAGCAGCAAGGCTCGCTATTGCATTAGACTTGGGAGTTTGACTCTAGTACACCAGGACTCAAGCAGTTGACGAGATCAATGGATGCATGTCTGTGGAGCAATCTGCCAGAGATTGCATTGGAACTGGTGTTTGCTCGGCTACCTCTCAAGGACATTGTTCGTCTCCAAACTCTGAATACCCATTGGAAGGTGTGTATCCGCAGTTCTTTCTTCCAGCAAAACTTTGAAGAAGTTTCCTCAGCAAGGTTTGGTCTTCTCACACAGTTGATCAAGGGACCTCGTTCCCTTTGTTGGGATTTCCATGTTTTTGATACCCCAGCTGCTGAATGGCATCACTTCCCACTCTCAGCACTGGGTCCTATCTCAACAGGGGTTTACCCCATTTCAACAGCTGGAGGTTTAGTGTGCTTGAGTAACATATATGGAGAACGAATTTTTGTGGTGAATCCTGTAACCAATGCTTGCAGAAAACTCCCTCAAGATGTTTCCAACTGTGGGAAGTACCAGTTTCTGACCATGGCTTTGATGGAGATCACTCAGAGGAGCACAAAGCGTTACACTCTCACACTTGCCCTAACTCGGAAGCCATGGCCAGAGGGCTCCAACTTGACTTCACTTCTGTGTGAGCAGCAGGTGAATGCATCCCATTTCAGCTTTGCTGTTTATGATTCAGGAACTGATTGCTGGAGCAGAAGGGACAAGCTGACTCCTGGTCTACTGGATAACAAATCCTTCAGACTCTTTCCAAGTGGAGCAGCTGTGATGGCAGGAATTGATGGTGTAGGGAACCAAGTGTTTCGCCTTATTCCAAAGCCACTTGACATTGCCCCAAAAGCAGATTGGATGGAGGCTCCAAATGACTCGAATTCTCAGGGTCTTGCATATGGTGTCAAATTCAGTTGGTTACCACAATCAGTTGATATATACAAGCTTCCAAGTGCAGGGCAGCTGGACTGGAAGAAGGTATCCTCTGTTCCAGGTCCATTCAACAAGTCGTTGCGGGAATGTAAATGTTTTGTGGTTGGTAATGAGAAAGTGCTTCTCCTTGTGAAATGCCGTGCTACTGCACCACTCTTCTACAACAAATTCCCAGTTTCAATGTGTGATTTAGCCACTTGTACATGGCAAGAACTGCCTTCAATACTCCCAGCAGGTGCACAAACTAGTGATCTGGAGACAGAAGGGATTAACATGGCAGGCTTGGCAGGATGTGCATTTGAGGTCAAGTTTGATGCAGTCCCATGATCAATTACTTCGCTGCTGAAAGTAGCCATCTGGGGATTGTCTACTTTGCAAACGAAACTACATTCGTACTGAATGACTCTGTCTTCTTCAATGATGGAGCTGCCTTGTAAATTACTTCCTTCAGGTTCTTTTCACACAGAAGAATTGAACAGATGTTCATAATCTTTGAACTACATTTAAAAGCTTTAACTTGTAACCAATTTTGTTTTATGAATTTTGATGCAGGAGCATTAGTTTTCAAATTGTAAATATATGGGTTGTGAAATTGTGCTTTGGTTATTAAACTCTGATCAGTGCAAAACTTGAGACTTCACTTCAGAGCAAACCTTAAGTGCAGCTATCGACAACAACATCCAAATTATTCGCAGTAATCTTGTTAAGCTTAAAAGGAGCTTCAGATAAACAGTGGTAACAAATGCACTTCTAACCCACCATGACTGCAGCTTCTGTATCTGTCATTATTTAAAATCCTGTTTTACTGAAATGTTGTAATCGAGTGCAAATGTTTGAGGAAAGTCAGCAGCTTCACCTTCAAACCAGTTAATCTGATGTGCTAAAACAAAGTTTATGGTGTAGATGATGCAAATGCTTTTACTCCTTTCCTGGTTTCCAAAACCCTTCATGTCAGAAGCAGCCTGATAACAGACAGAAAGGCACCAAAGCAACCATCAAGACTCAGGTGTCCAAAAAGGGAGCCTGAAGATGAACCAGGAATAAATCCCATATGATTTCCTTGGCATCAATAATGGGGAGTACTAGTTTCTGTCATTTGCTTTTGTGCAACTCTCTGGTAGTAGCCATTGGAAAGGATATATTGCAGTTATTGAGCCTCATCCTATGTCAACCACTAGGTTGTGTCAACATGCAGGTCCTATTGCATTCCACAATTTGTTAAGTTCCACAGAGAAAATTAATGAAAAGAAGGCTGAGAGGGATAGAGAGGAGCAAGTTCCCAATGACACTACTGAATTCTCACTTGCATAGTATGTAGTTGTTAAACAATCTGCTGTCATCAAGGGACATTCTGTTTGGCCGTGAGAAGTTTGTAGTCACTCTGATTTGAAGGGAAGATTTGCATGTGGAACTTAGCAAGCAGTTGTGCCAGCATGTTTCAGCCTCTCTGTGAATATGCCAAAGAGAGTTAGAACAAAGATGCTTTGATGATGAATAGGCTGAATGGGTCATGTGGTTGCTGCCTAAAGGTGCAGACAAGTTAATAGCACAACTGGATGGGAAGGCAAAGAATGTAGACCACATGGGGGACATTGGAACAGAGCCCTGGCATTTGCACAGGGATTCCAACCCAAGAGTCATCAACCAGAATTCAAAACTGTTCTAAAATCTTGTCTGTATTCACCTTTCCCACAAGTTGATTGAATTTGGGTTAGTTGAAGCAGCTACCAATCGAGGAGGAAAAAGGCAGCTCATTTCAACCTGAGTGATAGGAGTTTTTGGGCAATCTTGTCTTTCTTTTGTCTTTGATTGAAAGAGAAACAATTCTTCTGGTCTTACTGTTCTAGAAATGCATTCCATTGTTGACATGGGTTGCTGTATTGTTGGACAGGTATATGGCATCCAAAACTGCATGACAGGGCGTCTTCTATTGGAAGATTTAGAGTTCTTGTGTTGTATGCTTGAGCTTCTTTCAGGGTTGCAGCCTGTTGACATCTCTGAACTGCATAGCTAAGAAAATTACATTACAAAGGCATCCTCAGCAGCAGCATCTGGTAGAAGAGCTAGTGGATCTTGACCTCTACAATGATTTCCCTTTAAATTATTATTGAAGGGTGGCTGATATAGCTTCTTGTGTGTGGAAACTTGTAGTGTCACATTGGCCTCACATAGGTGGAACTGTGCAAGAATGTGGAGTGTTATTCAAGGACTCTAAATATCTGTATGTCCCATCATAGATCTGAAAATGACTCAGAATTTCTTCACCCTCACAATTGGTGGTCGGTTGCTCTGTCAGCCTCAGCTGTGTTGCATGATTTTGCAGACCCATCAGGTGGTCCTCACATTGTTTTGTTTTGGCCATCATAGTACCTCATTCACCAGCCAGAAGAAGCCACCAACACTCGGTACATTAAGCATGGAGTGAAACCCTTGTTCTACTTCTCACTCCCCCTACATTTCAAGTCTCATGCTTAATAATTGAGGTACAAAACATCACAAGGGCTTCTCTGTCAGAATGAATATGCATGAATACAATGCACAGCAGTATGCACATGATTCAGTTACCATACTACACCAATGTCCCATTTTCCAAACATGCCTTCTCACTTACTCTTGATTGGTAGCCAAAATCCAAGACCTGGGAAGAGAATGCTTGGACCATCTGCAGCAAAACTTTCTATGTGAAAGACAGTCTTTGTCCTATGACCATTCAGTATCCACTATTAATATTTTGATGCAAAATGAACAAAATTTCTCATTGGCACAAGTCATCTTCCCAAGCCTGCCATATGTTGTCTACATACTCTTCCCTTTTTAGTTTCAAAGCCATGTTATTGAGTTATGGCCTAATGACTTTCAAAAGATGGTTTCCAAATAGACTACTTAGTCTTGTTTGGGGTGTAGCCAGTCTGGATTCTATGGGTACCTTATAGAGTTGAGAATCCTGCCTCCAATGCCCATTACACCAAACTACCCATTGTGCAAAAACCGCTGCTGATGTTAATTCACCTATATGTAAGAGCTAAGTTGTGATTCTGGGGTCTGAGTATGTTCTCAGACCAGGTGTGAGAGCCTGGTAACAATCTAACCTGACAAGATTACATCCAATAATGTCCATAAGAGTTGAATGCAGTATGAATTCAAATGGTCTCATATGACTTTGCCACTCATCCTTATGTATAGAATGTCCAGCCAGCATCCATTAACTAATAACACATGATTTGACAAGCTTTCTATGAGTAAGACCGTAATGTGTACAGCACTGAAAATTACTCATTGGATTTCTGCAAGTCCATAAGAGAGTACATCTCTTATGGACTTGTAAGCAAAAACCTAGGGTTTCATTTCACTTCATCCTGGTAGACAAGCAGTGAAATCAAGTGAGACTTGCAGGGTTAGCCTTGGGTTCAGCATGAGCCAGAAGCATTCATACAGATACCTGTCCAGTTTAAGGAACAGGGTTAGGGTTTGCAATTTCAAACCTGGCCAACTGAAATGGGATCAAATATCATAAGTGAGCTCACAGCTCAAATTCAAAGGATTCTATGGACAATCTTAGAGGGAGAGAGAGTCTAACCTAAATTCACTAGTTCGTTGCCGTAACAGGCATCATTGTGTCTATTGCGAACCTAAAAAAACACACAACCATAATTTAGGCACAGAATGGGCAAGGGTGAATGTTATGGAATCGTTGGATTAGAGTCTGTTGGAGAGACTCTGAATAGGGAGGGGGTCCTTCTTACTTGACGCTACACTTTGCTGCAGCAGCTTCGAGAGTCTTGTTAGTTTCGAATCCGCCGAGTCTTCTTTGGCTATGGCCCTCCTTGGGAAACGACGAGCAATGAAGAATGTCCTCGGCCTCTTTAACCCCCAAACTAGTGACCGATGTGACCGCCTTGATCACGGCGATCCGGGCCAGAGTTTCGCACCTCGATCCTAAAACATGGGTCGAATTTCGCCATCTTCTCGTCCTCAGTTGGAGCGGCCTCGGCAGGAGTAAACAACCAAGCTCCTCTTGCAACGTGTCAGTCAAAACCCTCCCTGGTTTTTCTCCAGAGCCGAGCTCTTGACCAGTATTGGGCGGTTACCAGGTTTAGAGGTATAGAGGTATAGCGGTATAGAACCTCCGGTTCTTTGTAGTGAAAACCGGAACCGAAGCCGGATCTGATTTCAGGAACTGGTTCCGGAAGAGGACCTGGAACCGAACTTTTTATGAATTGGAAGCGGATTCCCGATTTCATCAAAAGTAAAGAACTGTAAAATACCTGCTCTCCGCATCCAAAGCGAGGTTCTCAATGGCGACAATCGCCGCTTGGCCACTTCTTCCTACGTCACCGCTGCCCCTCCTGTAATCCAATCTCAACTTTTTGCAGCGGAATCCAAATTTCCCAATTTGGGAACGTGAAGCTGCAGCTCCCGGGCATTGGCTTCCGCCCAAAATCCTAGCTCGGGCAATGGGCATGATCCGCATTTGCTTTTTCAGAGCAGAAACCAAGGACGCGGAAGTATACGACCCCCATGCGCGCGCTCATGCATTTGCTTTCCAGAGCAGAAACCAAGGACGCGGAAGTATACGACCCCCATGCGCGCGCTCATGCATTTGCTTTCCAGAGCAGAAACCAAGGACGTCGAAGTATATGACCCCCATGCGCGCGCGCCGTGCGACATGCGCCGTGCGACATGCGCAGTGCGGCGCGAGCGACAATGGGATAAGAGGACCTGACATTGGGACCTGGCATCGTCCAGTGGGGCCTGAAATTGGCACCTGAGATTGGGACCTTACATATAATAGTGTGGAGCAGTTGAAAAATCTGTTTCCTTCACAATAATTTGGTCTTTGAAAAATAAATTGTTGAAAATTTCTACATTTTTTAAATTAATATGATTTGTGCAAAGTGGCCAAGGTACTACAATATATATAAAGTGTTTTGGGGGAAACAAAAGTTGGTTAGTTGCACAAGAAGGAATTTTTTCCATTGGTGTGTTGAGCGAGCACATCCATGTGGATTAAATGGAAGATATTAAATCAACAACCTGTCTTTATTGTTTATTTTCCTTGTTACCCCTTCGCCATATCCATCTTTTTCTCAAAAAACACAAATGATGCCCAAAACACATTTTGGGTTAATGTTATGCAAGATTTGGGTTTGTAATGGACACCTAATCAAGGCCACTACATGCACAATTTGGGCCATGCATTAATGGACACCTAAGGTAGCTAGCTAGGTTGGCCATCTACCTAGTGTCCATTACAAATTAAACCATGCATCACATTATCACATTGACCAAGTGTGTGTTTAGGTAACATCAAGATGTGTATGGAAATCATTGTTGGGCAAATGGGTAGTTAGGGGAAAATAAATAAATATTACTATTTCACTAGAAGAAATTTGAAAATAATAATTCATTTTATGATTGGGTTTTAATCGTAATCGACAATGCAACTACAAAATGTTTTAATCACTTCAGACAAATGCCATTAGACAACTCATTGCAAAAGACACCAAATGACATGGAAATTGCGCTACCAATCACAAAACCCTTACAACCACATTCCATTTTCTCATCCACTACCATGAATGCACATAAATATGACCTAAACCCCATGTAGCCTACATGGAACTTACCTTTGCAACTAAATTTGTAATTACATTATGGATAGTCACATGATGTTAAATGTCCTAACTACTTTGCCTAGCCTACTTATCTATCCACTTCATTATTTAGGTAAAATAATAGGTAGGTGGGTAATAAGTTGCTACCTTAACCTAGTTAACCTCTTACCCCTACCTATCTACCTAACTAGCCTACTAGGCAAGAAACCTACCTACTTCAACCTATTTAAGTAAAATAATAGGTAAGTAGGTAATATGTGTTTACCTTAACATAACTATCCTAGCTTATTAGGTTACCTAGCCTAGTTTAAATTAGCCCCTAGCTTTGCATGTATAAGGATTTTAACCCCTAACCTCAACAAGAATAAATTAAATCTAGTTTAACAATTACACCACACCCTTATAAAGTGATAAACTTTGTCAATTTATTTATTCCAAAACTTGTGACATACACTAAAATATATAAGTAGCTAAGAAGGTAGGTAATGTGTTTTTCAATTGTAAGTAGGTACATGGTAGCTAGGAGGCCTACTAAGCTATTTACACACCTACTTATTAACTTAGCTAGATGGCCTACCTAATTACTTACATACTTACCTAGGTAGATGGCCAACCTACCTACCTAACTTAAATGGATGTTTTACTTGCCTACCAACTACCTACCTACCTAAATTAATGGCTTACCAACTAGTTGAAAGTATTGTTGGATAGTACCACATGGAACATCACAATTTCATTTCACTCAACCCATCCAATTTTAGAAACAATAAGAAAAAATAAATAAATAAATTAGTAAATTTCTGAAATACATTAACTAGGTTGTATAAACTTTAAAACTTTAATGATATAAAAAATATTGGATTTCAATATGTTCCTATCCATTACATTTACAAAAGTTTTGAACATGAATGTAATGATGATTATTTCTTTAATGAACTTTTTAATCAAGAGCACTTTTGAAACAAGGTTTGGGTTTTTTTTTTTGGATATAATTTTCAAAGGTACATTTGATGATATTTTCATAGTATTTGATTTGTTTATTAGGTAATAAAATTGAATACTAGGTATAATTTAGTTATGAATTTTGAAAGTTCAAGAACATAATTCCTAGAAGGGCCACAAAAATTAAGAATAAAAATTTGTAACAATTCCATTTTTTTCTATTCCAATGAAAACTTAAGGCCATATATATTTATGTATACACATGAAGAAAAAATTCTACAATAATTTTCTTAAAAGGTCCAAAAATATTATTTGGCCAATTTTAATTCCTTCACCATTCCTTGAAGTGATTGACAATGGGTCCACCCAATCATACTTTCACCTATGTACTTACCAATTTTTATTAAATATATGGGAAAATCTGGATATGAATCCAATTAGTAGTTGGATTTGCATATAACCATATCCAAAATCTTTTTTTCAATATACGAGATTGTGCAAATCCAACAGAAAGCATTCAAACAATAACAAACTTCTATATATGTATTTTAAACATAGCTATTACTATTCATATCCATGTGTTAATGTTATTAAAGGTTTGGACATGGATAAAAGGGCAATCATGCATATCTAGCAATTGGAGTTTAAGGCTAAAATATGGAGCTCACATTAAGGTTTTAGTTTCTTTTTGTGTGTGTTTTTTCGAACAACAACTCATCTTGAGTATGTTTTGTCCATGTCATAAACTTTCTCATTAGCAAAATGTCAATTCCTTTGCAATTTCCTACTATGTTTGAAGTAGTTTCAAATTTCAAGAGTCTCCAACTTGAAGTATGTTAATGTATATTTTTTGGAAGTTATATGGATTGTGGTTTTTGGTTTCTACTAAAATACTAAAACATACTAAAATACATAGTATGTTTTGGTCCTCATTTTTCACTTTGTGTTTTTGTTAATGCACTTTTTTGGATCATGTTTATGCATGTTTGGCTCTTCAAGTGCTTTTATAACAACTTTTAGTGATCACAATCTTCCAACTTTCAAATTTTTGAATCTTTCAACTTTTGACAATTTCAATATTTCACTATAGTTTTTAGTGGAAATGACTTTGCAAGGTGAGTCTTCAATCTTCTCCTTTGAATTTTTTGTGCAAGTTTTTTATTTGTCATGTTTTTCTATTTTTTTTGTTTTTGGTTTTTTTTAGTCTTTGTTGTTTTGTCAGAACAATTTGCAATTTACAAGATTCAAGTTTCCATGTGTGTTTACAATCTACCAATTATAGTTTCAAGTAAGCTTCCATGCACATACACTTGGGTTGTAATTTGTAAGCTTGTTTTGCTTTTGCATTGTCTTCATTAAGTGTTAGGTCTATGATCTATAACTAATGCAATGGCTAAACAAGATGTATGTTTGGTAATGTTTTATTGGCAGTGTTAATGGGGTTGAAGAAAATTGTGGAATGCCATCAATTTCTATTGTGCATAGCAACATTTCAAATGTTGAGAGTGTGCATAGCAAGTTGCTACAACTCATTCTTCTACTACTAAAACTCATTTTACTACTACAACATATTTTATTTAGGTTGAGGTTATGTAGCTTGTAATTATACAAGTTTTAAGTTACAACTTGGAAGACAAATAATTATGAGTTCAATTTGCTATGGTTTTTTTATGTCAATGATAACTTACCTATGGATATTGAAAACTCAAAAATATTGTGGTGTATTATTTGTAAAACAAAATATGCAAATGTTAATGATTTGTCCCAATGATCTACTTTATGAAAAAAAATATGAAATACATCAAGCTTAATGGGATCATTCCTATGAAGACTTACATTGAATATGCACATCAAGGTTGGTTGCTCAAAGAAAGTTTGTTATTGTTGAGAAAACTAATAGTTAAAACAAATCATATTTAACAATTGGTGAGAAAATGAACTAGGCCAACTAAATGGGTGCAAATTTTTTAAGGTGTACCAAAATCTTGTCACAACGTTACCTTATTCTCTCTCTTTTACATGTCTTTATTTACCATGTAAAGACACATGTACGGATGATTATGATGGAATCAAATATTATAATAGTTTAAAATAAAGTCCTTTTGAAATTTCGACAACTTTTGACTCATTATTTTTTATGGGGATCAAAATATAGGGTAAAAAAGGACTACAGTAAGGACTAGGCCCTTTTCGTCCTATGTGGTACACCTAAAAGGATTTTCACCCAAATGTGCAATTAAGGAATTTTTTAGTGCCACAAATCTTTACAAAAAATTTAATGAAGCACAAAAACATTTTCTTGAAAATTTTGTGTTGTATATTTGTAAAGGGTATAATGCCTTTTCTGCTTGTGTTAATATTTGGATACAAAGGTTGGTCTTATGACAATGTTTTTCATGTCATTTTTCCTTCTTGTTTTGCTTTGGTGGAAGTAGTGTTTCCTACAATGGTCACAGAAACCATGAAATTGCATGTGTTCCCACATTTTGTTGAGGTATCAACTATGTTTGTGGAGACATTGATCTTTAGATGTCCAAAGGCAATGTGGAAACATTTGCCCTAATAATTAATTATCTGAATGATTTTTGGACCTCAATGCATGTTATTATTAGTTAATTTGAAATTCATGAAACCAAAAGGTTTTGCATGGCTAAATAATTGCATACTTTACTTGAAAAATATGATTTGATGCATCATGTGACTACCTTTGTGAAAGATGAAAACAAAAAACTTGATGTTTATGGCAACAACACTACATTCCATTATTGATTATCACCTTTTCAAGAGTCAGTGGATTCATGAAGGTACGTGTTTTGGTCACATTATGTCCAAAACCTACCAGTATGCTACAAATGATGAGAAGGTGATTGTAAGTTTGAAACATGTCAATGTGACGGCTATCCAAGGCAATATACAAAATACAATCACATAAACAAAAAAATTAGGAAAAGGAAAGTAGGTACATGAAAAGGCATGTAGTCGCACCTTAGCTTTGGTTGCAAGGTTGCGGGCCAAGAGGAAGCCCGGGAGTCACATCACATATTCCCGGGAGTGTAAGAAAGTGTGAGGGGGTGAACCCTCACACTCCCAAGGCAACTCCCACTTTGGGAGATGGAGTCCCGGTGGACTTTCGAAATTTCAAAGAGCGATTTCAGAGGTCAAAACTAGCGTTCTTTATATCATTGGAAAGCTCTTGAAACATAGATGTATTAAATGGGCTCGCATTGCTCATTTGGACATCTGAAACACAAGTTATGGCCAAAAGAAGGGAATCGACCCGATTTACTTGTCTTCAGAAAACGTGCGACATACCATTGGAAAGCTCTTGACGAGAGCTACAACTTTGCTTTAGACCGCACCTCGACCCGAAGTTTGCTCGCAAAGTTATGGGGCTCCAAAGTCGCGGAAGTCTTAGTTGGCGCGATTTCAGGACTCCCACTTGGGTCTCGGGAAAGAAAAGTCATTCAGATGTGGGCCCCATGGAGAGGTGCAGAGTATACTATAAGGGGGAAGGTGGTGGCTTCCCCCAAGTCCGAGCCGTGGTGAGTCTTGTGTGTTCATGTTGCCCATGGCTCGTCCTAGCACTAAAGGTGCTCCAACTATGCACTAACCACCTTGTGTGGGTTGTGTGCAGGCCCGTGTGAGTGAGTGAAGCTTGTCAACTCTTCCTACTCTCATCTCAGAGCTCCAACACGCCCCTCTACCCCTCAAAGTGTTGTGAGCTAGAGAGCATGCCCTGACTTTTCCCCCTTCCGTTGTTTTGTACTTGGACTCACTTTTGAGTCTTGCAAAGAGTTGGGAGTGCGTCACATGTGCTGAAAGGGGGTACAACCTAACAATTCAAGAACCCAATGAAAACCATATTTGTAAGTAAGGTGATTAGGTTTGAAAAAACACTAAAAATTGAAAAAATCATTATCTTTTGTGATGGGCAACAAAGGATAATTATTTTGTAGCAAAGAGTTTTTGAAACTGAAGTATGGGTAATTGCAAAAACATTCACAAATGTTTTGAACAATGTTATCAATACTTGTGTGATGAACCAATCATGAAGTTACTAGTCATTATCTAATGTTTTCACTACATCTATCAATATGGCATTGATTTTGGAAGTTGAGATGGGACAAGTTATAGATGCTCTTCATCCCTTTGATTTTGAAATCCTCATCTTTCAAAATAACATGCGGGCTAAAGTTGTTAAGGTGATCAAACCTTTCTTGTAATCTTTGAAAGTTTACAATCCACATTAGGTTCAAAATATGTTCACCATTATGTTTGATCTTCATTTCAAATCTTTGCAAGCTATGGAAAACTAGCTTGCAAAGATTTGGAATGTGGGGATTATATTCATTTTGCTTTTAAATGATGCAAACATGGTAGTCCCTCTTTTATTGATAGTTTTTGAAGTGTTAAACCTTACTACCAAACATGTGCAACAATTACTAGATTTGGTGATTTTATTGAAAAAGTTAATAACATCCTAGGTGTTGGCACATCTATGGAAGAATATTTGTGAGCACTTGTTGTTGGGGAACTATTTTTGTTTAAGACATTATATGTGACTCTTGCTACATGTGATGATCCCTTAAGTAACTTGGTGGCAATTCATAAAAGCTAATTCCCAAATGTTGGCTTCTTTGCCAAACAAATCACAAACTCAAATTGAACGTGTGTTTAGTCTTGGTGGTGTATTAACAACTTTAAGACATTATAGGTTACAAGTGGAAAATTTAAATCACATCATCATCATGGTGAAAAATTAACCTAATGATTCCCATTTGAATTGTTCACAACAAAAAGATTTGACAAACTTTATGAAAGTTGAAATTTCATTAAATGAAGAAAATTATCACTTCATTGAGGAATCAAATTATTTCGAACAATTGGAAATGGATGATGATTAGGTTTAATAAGGTGAAATCACAATTTTTTAAAAATTTTGTTCTTCTTTAATATTGTGGGAATTTCAAATCTAATGACAATTTGCACTTGCAAAAGTTTAATTTTTGTGTCCATGCAAGTTTTACTTATGAAATTCATCAACAACACAGATGATAGTTATTAATTATGTTGTGTGGGGCTGGGTGCTTTTGTGTTTTAGGTGGGGTTTATGTGGATGTGGGTAGGGCAAGAAGCTTGTGTTGATTTGGGCAATTTGTTTTAAAGAACTAGGATCCAACTCCCCTATAAATTATTAGTTTTATAGAATTTGTATGTTCTTGTATGACAAGTGTGTGATTGCAAAAATTAATTCCAAACATCCAAATTTCATCCTAAACCTTTGTACATATTTTGTAGTTAATTTGAGTTTGAAAACCAGCAAATTTATATTTTCCAAATGAAAAAGAATGAAGATGAATATATATTTGTTATTGCAAATACATTGTTGAATATTTTTTATGCATATTCTTCTAGTAGAATTTTATAAAGAATATGTCATATTGATAACTTGGGCATAATTTCAAAACTTCATATGTAGATAACACTATTATTTACATGTTACCTACCTACTTAAGTAAAATAATTTAAGTATGTAGGTAATAGGCACCTAGCCTAGCCTAGCCTATTAGGATTATTTAGCCTAACTACCTCCTAGTTTATAGGTAGCCTATTGTACAAGGCCTACCTAACTTAACCTAGCCTAAATTAGCCTATATTAACTTATCTATTTGCTAATAGATGTTTATACACTTTAATAAACAATTGCAATAGTAGAGATGTCATGTGTCAATCAATCATATGTGTATAGTTGCAAATATAGTTGTAAAAACAACTTAGTTGTCAATTAGTAATGGATGCCATCAATAATGGATGATGTATGTTCACTTTTTATCAATATTTTCATATAAATTTGTGATAGTGATAAATTGTAATCACATGTACAAATAAAATTTACATTTGTCATAACATAGTGCATATGCAACTATCACTATGAAAAAAAAGGTGGTTTGCAACTAGCCTTGTAACTTACTTTTTGAATTGCAATGACCACTTGCAACTCATTGTATTTCTACACTATGAGTGTTATTGAACAAGTTGCATGAGCAACTCACTATATACACAATGCAACTTATTGCAATTCTATCAAAACAACATCTCATTTTCAACTACTATGCAACTTCGTTACAACTACAATTATAACATCATGTTGATGTTACTAATTTTCATCCATCCATTAAAATTTGACACATGGCATTATGAGGATTTTTTGATTTAATGTTTTTGAAGTATTGATCTCCATCATCTATTATGATTGTTAATGATGGTTTGAGACTATGACACATGGCACAATTTTAAAAATTATCACGTGGCATATTTAGTTAAATTTTGAAGAAAAAATAAAAATAAAAATAAAAATCTATTTTCATAGCTAGGTAGGTCAATACATAGCCATAGGTAAGTAGTTTGGTAGGTCTTAGGACCTAGATACCTACATTACATATTTATTTTCATAGGTAGGCAAATAGGTAGAAAAGTACAAGAGTAAGTGAATTAAAGAATAGTCATATAATTATTTTTATTTTATGTTTTCTTTTAGGGTTAATTTTTTTTGAACTCATCCCAAAATGGCACATGTTTTTTAATGTGAGAACATAAGAGAAGACACCTTATTTATATAGTTTGTGACATAGGATTTAAAGACAAAACATATCGGTTTAAATCTTTTAATCATTTTTTAGTTGCAAATTGAATTGCAACTACATAAAGATTTTCTTTTTGTGTTTGTTTTTCATTATGTAAGTCACAAAATTAAATTAAAAATATTTTATTCTTTCTAGTGTACGTACTTTGTGCAATATAGAAAGAAAAGAGGACAACATAGATGATGTTAGATGTTTTAAAAAGGTATGATTTTCTTGGGAGTTAAGATGAGTGTTGAGCTTTTTAGGTTGCATCATTCCTTGATATAGGCAAAGATGGTGTCCTAGGCTCTTTTTTTAATTTTTATCATCCATTCCTTTTTTCCTTTAAAGAAAAAGTAAGGAAGGGTGTCAGATGGAGGACTTTTTGCATGGCGACCTTTTGGTGGGTATTAGGACGGTATGTGGCACCCATGAAGGGGAAATGGGGAAAAGTTGCATGAACATGGGGTAGGTGATGAACCAATAAATGGCACAAGTGGCAACTATAATGCAGGTCATATTAGGCATAGGGGGCAACTGGATCCAATGGTGGTGGGTTGGGGGGCATTAGGTAGGTGGCTTTGTTGCCTTAAGTGCAACTAAAATAGCAAAGTGTCAGTTTGAGTTCATTCTTTATACACAATGCTTTCATAAAGTTTCCCATTCGCCTTAGAGCATCTCCACCAGCAGCAATACAATTGGCCTGAACACACAATACGCAGGATGAAATACATTATACAACACCCTTCAAGAATACCATGAAACTTAGTTAGTTTTGACTTGTAAATATGCATAGGACACAATGACAGTAGCCAAGTTAATATCCCAAAATAAATATTCCAATCAACTGGAAAATAAAAATTCAAATTTTTGAAAATTGTAACTGGTTCTCTTAAAGAAGATTTTTTTTTAAAAAAACAAGTAGGGTAATTCTTACAACCTCTTTTAAGAACTGAACTGGACAGTTCTTAAAAACTAAGAACCGCCCAACACTGGTAAAAACAGCCCTTACCTATGCATATACCATTTACCAACCTAGTAATAAACCACTTTCATACCTATCTACCTATATATAGGACCTACTTATTTGCAGAATGAGTTACCAAGGTCAAACCAAATGTTACCTTAGTTGAGGTTCATCACAACTAAGCCAAGTGGATGTTGCACTGGTGTGTGCTGGTTCACTTTGTTCAGCATTTGGCAATTTGCTATGGGCTTTACACTAACCATCATGCTGTTGAATTTATACAACCTATCTAATGATGAACCTGGTTGGGTTTTTGCATTTTTTAAATGTGAGTGACTTGCTCATTTGTTAACTGTCACATTGGTTGTTGAGAAGTGTCTTGCAGCTACAATTATTTTTAGGGCAAAGTAAGATCTAACTATTGCATATACCATCCTTCAATATATTTTGTCCCAAGAGCAACTCTAGTCATGCATTGTATTTGAGGCAATATCAATATTTATTGCATTAAAATTTTGTGTTAATGTTTACCCCCTCTTCCACCTATAACACTAAATTTTAAACACTATTCACAAGGGAGAGCATTCATGTGTCACACATGGGCAATCAATGGTGATAAAACAACAATGCCAAGTAACTACAAATAATCAATTTCTTTTGTGTTAATCACCTTTGCCTATCCAGGCGCGAGTTTGCAGGAGCAACCTCATTTTCACACTTCTGTGATATTTATGTTCTGTCAAAAATTGACAACAAGCCATGCATGTTCTTATAGAATATGAGCAAATTTGGAAACTCTGGGTGTTTTACCTAACCCTGGTTACTCAAGTTTTTATAACTCTTCAGATCAGGTAAATAAATTGTGGGCAAATAGGAACCCAATAGCCCCAGGTCCAAACTGGCTACATTAACCAATTTTAACCTGGGTAAAAAGTGATGTACCCATACAATACTTGCAAGTTGCAGGGGAGTGGGAATGAGTGCAAGTCTTGTACAAGAGGGACCCAGCAAACTCAACTAATCTAGATGAAAAGATGACAGTACATGAGCAGCTAGAAATTCCCTTTGTAGGAGATGGGTGAGGAAAGGGATGAAATGAAAGAATGAAAGTACACTGTCTGCAAATTCTTATTTCCTTATTTTGTCTTGTGTATATATGCACCTAAATTTGGTGCACTTGGATCAACATACACAGGGGACCCATTGAGAATCCTGGCCCTGTGCTTACTATGTATGGAAATGAGCAGCCAAAAAAGATAGGGTCAACCTGGAATTCCTGTACATAAATCAAATCACAAAACATAGTGTCAGAACACATTCCAACAATGAAAGTAATGTGGCAGTCAATCATGGATCTCACAGAGATTGTTGGCAGAAAGCTTTGAAATCAAGAATTTGTACATGTAAGAAGAGTATCTTGATTCTTCATTTGGACCTCAACCAATGTTGACCACATCCCACATAGAGTGTTAAGTATTTTGCAAGCATTATCCTAAAATACAATGCAATTGTTTTTGGTTGAAGTGAGTCTTTGGAGTTTCTTTCCATTGTGGAAGTTGTAACTTTTCTTTTTATGGCTTACCTTCCTTGAACAACAATATGTTATTAATACTTTTCATGCTTTCCGCATTTCATTGTTCATTTGCTCACTCATTTTGCATTACATTTTTTAATTTCTTCTGCATGTATCAAAGATCAAGTGGGTGCACGCAAGATGTGAGCAAGACAAGAGGTATTGTTGCATCCAACTGTTGAAGTATAGGTATACACTTCACTTCCAAATAATTGTTTGGGTTTGAGGTTTGTTTCTTTGCAAGCAAGTGTTCATGATTTTGGTGATGGTTTGTAACAAGTGTGAAGGTTATTTGTTGGAAACGAGTGGGAAACCATGCGGATTAAAATAAAAGTGTTGAATAAATAACTCTTAAGTTGCCAAATTTTTGGTTCGAAAAATCATTGAAAAGAAAGATTCCTATTTTGACTTGTGGGTCAAAGATCAATAATGTTGAGATTGTCATCCTTTCTCATCCCTTTTTGTCAAGTGTCAAATTTTGGGCGACAATGTGTTAGCAAATACAATAAAATTTTCATAAGCATGTTTGGCTTGATTTTGTTTTATGTTATGTCTGTACATCAAGTGCAAGCTAGCAGAATGGACACAATAGATTGCATGTGAACTCTGAATTAAGCATCTTAGGCTAAAAACAATCTTGGAAAATTATGTTTTCCATGACAAGTTCAGGTGTTGTAAAAGTCCTTTAGAGAATCATGAAACTTTCATTAGAGGTCGTGGTCCAAGCATGCTTCCTTTTTGATGAAACTAGGTACACCTCTTTATCTTATGTTTTTCTTTCTTGCACATTATTTCATGGATGTTGGTAGAATCTTGATTTTCTTCTTTCTACGTTTCAAGGCTTGTGAAATTCACTATCTTTTGTTCGAATCTTTTGTTGTAAAGAGAAACATGTGGATCCTACCCCTATATTTGTTCTTTTCTCCCCAATTATAGTGTCTTTGAAGGTTGTTGTTGTTCTTATTCTTCTATTGGAAGATATTGATTTGATGCCAATCATGATTGATTGTAAGGGCTCACACAATCAAAGTCATTTGAAACCCAAGGTAAGGGTATTTACTTCATAGCAATCATCCATTTATGAACTTGGCTTTTAAAAATTGATTTGAATAATGAAATATTCATTCAAAGTACTTTTGTAAATTTGCAACACATTTGATGTTGGTTTTCAAGCACAAATTGTTGTGTGATTGTTCAACTAATGAAGAAGTTCAAATGTGAAGGAAGAAAGAAGCTAGATGATAGATGAAGTTATAGATAAAACCCAAAAACATTGTGCAACAACGCCATATCACCTCCCTTTCTAATTTTTGCATCATTCCTTTTCTTCAAACTTTGTTATTACTTGAGTTGTGCATTTTTCCTTTTTAGGATTTTCAATTGTTTTGTTGTTCCTATAAATCATTTTGAAACCAAATCTTCAATAATTTCATAAATCTTAAATAGTCATATTCCTAAAATAAGTGTGTGCCTTCCTACTTGAAAAAAAGGTAAACAAATCTCTTGTGATGATATATTTTGAACTCTTCACAAATTAATTTGTGTTTAAGCTTGGTAGGGATGTAATGGGGCTAGATGAATATAATTGTTAAATGAAACAATTCATTTATGCTTTAGTTTGCAACGATGCAACAATCTTTGATATAATGTGATTTCAAAAATGAAACAAGATTTAGTCTACAATTGAACTTGCAAAGATTCATCAATTTTGACTAATATAATCTATGAACAAAATAGTTCATTCGTTTAAGCTTTTAAAGATGAAACCTTTTGTAACAGAGTGAAATTGAAATTAGTAAATAAAATGAAATGAAATATTTTATTTATTTATTATTGAATCATTATGCATGGATGGTTTAATAACTTGAATTACCATGCATGGATGTTTCATCTTTATTATTTTTTATTTGGCTTAATTGACTCGAATCCAATGTAAAGTGTTTTTGCACACAATTTGGTCATGTGTAAATCGATTAGTTTTTATTTGAAAATTACGAATTTCACAAACATATCGATAGGCTATCATAAATCATTCTAAGATTTGTATGCATGTGGTTTGGTGGCCACTAGGCACTTCATGCACGCAATTTGACATTCCCTTTATTCAATGGTTTTTTTTAATATCATTTGTTTATAGTATCATTACCTCACTTGGTGGCCATTTGATGTTTGTTCAATACAATTATGGATACAATTATGTTTGTCATATTCTATATTTAGCCCAAAAAACTAGATATTGTTAGCACATGGACATTTTTCAATGGTGCATTGTGTTATTTCCTATGTTTAGTTGTTCTACAAGGGAATGCTAGAGTGTTTGGAAAAATGTTAACAAGACCAAAGTGGAAATTAAAGTTGGAGTGGAAAATTTTCTTGCTATGACATTTCAAAAGTTTTATGTCACAATTTGGTCTTGTATAAAACTTGAGGATGTGTTGTAAGTTTTTTAATGCTCATATTTGAAAATTTCTTTGATCAATTTGTTTTCATTTGGGGATCATGTGAACAATGGTTTAAGACATTCAGTGAAATTTCACCCAGGTCTCATTATTATTTAAAAGATTTGCATGTATTATACTTGTTGTGGGCTACCTTATGGGAAGGAGGATCAAACATTATTAATTGATGATGAACCCAACAAGGTGATTCAAAATCCAAAATGGAGTGGTTTTTTTTCTAAATCATCTAGGGGACATATGTTGTCAAACAACAACGTGCAATGGTTGGACCAAACATCTGATTTGTGGCCACCCTTGGTTGAATTACCATTGGCAAAAATGGCTTGCATTCATTATAAGTTTATGGTCAAATATTCTAAGCCTCGTTAGTTCTTCCTTGAGAAATTGTTATTGGTTACTCTAGTATATGGACAGTGATAATGGTGATGTTCACAATAACTAGCCCCCTTTAGGTATGCACTTTGCATCATTTTATTTGATTTAATTTTTTTTCCCATTTTGTAAATCATTTTTTATAATATAACTTGTATACATGGTTATATGCTTTCATATGCTTTCATTTCAAGTATGAACTTTTGTTTGCAATTAGTTTGGATCGTTGTTCACAGACTACACAACGTTGTTTGTAACTCTGAAAGGGGGAAAGCAATGTTGGCCACATAGTTTTGTATTCCAAGTTGCATACTTGACCATGGACAATCACAAACTTATAATACTAGAAGATTTGACATTATCTTTTAAATTATCCTTCATATTTAAACTGTCTTCTAAGGAACTTTATAATTTTTTATTTTTGTATTAGTGGATTTTTCATTTCAAAACTTTTGGAAAATTTAGTTCAAGTGTTTTGACAACCTAGTGGCCACCAAGTTCAATTTCTTTCGAATTATCCTTTAAATTTAGAATCTAGACTATCGTTTAACGTTTTTTTTTAATTACAATTTTTATAATGGATTTTTCATTTCAAATTTTTTGAAGAAATCAATACAAGTGTTTTGATAACTTAGTGGCAACCAAGTTCAATTTGTATCTAAAACATTTTATAAAGTTTGTTTAACTATTCTGTAATCTAGATAATTTATTGAATTTTGTAACTTGTTTCCCTTTTACTTGTTATGTAATGAAAAATGTTTGATTGTTGCAACTTCTTTTTCTTTTATTATAGGTTGTCCACCACCCCTCAAAGTTGAGTTGGGATTTCAAATATTCAATACAATGTTTGTTTGATCTATGTAAATTGTAATTCATTAAATCATCCTCCAATTTACTTTTTCTTTCTTTTTAAAGAATGTCCTATGGTGTCTTTGAGGTTTAATTTGTATAACTTGAGATGTAAATTGTATTTCTTGAAAAGCTTTTCCTTGTGGTTAACAACTAGGTCCTTGTGGCTAGTAGGTCATAATTTATAATTGAAAGACTCAAAAATATAACATTCTAAATTTTTTGTTTGCATTTTTTAACTTTTGTAAAGTCCTAAATTAATTAAATATGTGTTGCAACTTCCTTGAGGAGAACTTCTAGAATGGTTGAAAAGAAAGTCCAAGGGGAAAATGTTGTCCAAATTAAATGTTCTTTATTCCATTGGAATGCTCTCAAAAATTAGATATTTAAAATGCCCTTCAAATTTTGATTTGAAATTGTGAACAAAAAGTTATGACAAAAACAAGAATTGGGAATTAAAAAGGGATTAAATTGACTTTTCTATGGGGGAGGATGGCAATTACCATTATGCCAAAACTTGACATTTATGACTAAGACAAATATGACTAATGACTATTTTCTAGTCATATAGTTATATATGCCTAGTCGTATTCTTGTAACCATGGATATGATTACATGATTAAAAGTTTTCTTTATGAACACCATGTAATTATTTAATAATATACAATTTGAAACATTAAAAAATATGAATCAAAAGGGAAAATCATTAGAAGGTAGACATATGTGCCTAGTAGGCATATTATAAGCTTGTAGATGATGGAAAACAAATTGCCAAAGTTCTTGAAACCATAAAATTAGATAAAAAATTGATGCTTAGAATATAATTAAAACATTTAAATTGAGATTCTTGCTCAAAGGTGTATTTAAATAAAAAATTCTTAATTTTTTTTGAAATTAAATGATGAAATATATTCTTATTAATGATATCCAATGAATTTCAAAAACAAATCCACATGCCCCAAAATGACATTGTTTTCATGTTTCCATGTGATGGATAACAAAGAATATAAAATTTGATCTTTAGCAATTAATTTATCAAAGTATTTGGTCATACAACTTGGATTTTAAAAACATTTTATATAAAATCACATTTAATGAATTGAAAAGAAAATTAAAAATAAGATAAAAATTTATTACTCACAATAAAATGTGATAAGAATTATGAAATTGAGAAGTATATGTGTATAAATTAATAATTATGAAATTTAAATTTTTTTAAATTTTTTTTAAAATGTTGAAAAAAATATTATGTGTTTCATAGATAACATATTTTATTTTTAAATATTAATGATAATTAAAAATAAATATAACATAACATTTATACCATTTTTATTGATTCATTATTTTTTAAAAGGCGGGGAAAAATATATATATCATAAAAAGATTTGTAAATAATTAAATATGTTTATAAACCTATTTTAAATGAACATGGTTTTTTTGGTATATATATAAAGAAAAAAAATCTTCAATATATCATTGTTGTTCAAATGTATGGAATAGTGAAGATTCAAATCCATTTTCAGTCAAATTATTTGATATTTTTGTTAATTTTTTTATAGATGTGTAGATCTTGGAAAAATATTTTTAAATGAAATGTATTTATTTTCATTTGGACAAAGTATGGAAAAATAATAATGGTCAAAGTTGGGTACTTTTGTATGGGACAAAAGATGATGTAAGATAATGTTGTAAATATATCCTATATCCTTTGTCAATAAATTCAACTTTGTAAACAATATAAGTAGGTGAAAATGTATTATTCTACACACAATACATGCACTACATACACTCAAAGTGCAAATATTATTTGTGACGAGCCAATAAAAAAGGCTTGTCATCCAAAAATAAATAGGATCCTATTTACTTATCAATTTAGGCTTGCTTACTTACCAACCTAGTCATTCATACCTACTTGCTTGCCTACCTACCTACCTACCCACCCATTCTTACCTACCTACCTACCAAATGACAATTTATAAATATATAATATATTACACGAGATTTAAGAGGTTAAAAATATGACTAGTATCAACTACATGTCCATATTCACTACATAGTCATGTAATCACAAATGGTATTTACGACTATAAACTTAGTCATGGGTGTAATCATATTTGCCATGTTTTGGTGTAGTGTGTTAAAGGAGATTAAATTGTTTGGGGGAGAATTTTCTAAAAAAACAAGTTTTTGAATGTTTCACAAGAAAGGTTAGTAGACAAATGTTGTCCAAATCAAACGTTTATTATACCATTGGAAAGGTCTTGAAATGTAAATATTTCAAATGGTCTTACTTTCTCAATTTGAGTTTATGAACGAAAAGTTATGGCAAAAAGGCAACCCAAGGGTTAAATTTTCCAACAACCTTTCTCTCGCAAGCAACTGAGTCCTTTTCTCCTTGGCCTTCTCCTTACAAAGAAGGGCACTTGGGAATTTGACACCCAACTTTCTTTCATCATAAATTTTAGCTCATATTTCCAAATCAAGAATGTAAAATAATTTTAAATATCTCATTTTTGAGAGTTTTACAATGGCATTAATTTTTTTTTTATTTGAAAAATGTATTCCCCCTAAATTGTTTTGTCAAACATTTGGGAAATTACTCTTGGGGCAACTCAATCTCTTTTTCCTTAGGGGAGATGGCAATTCCCTTCCTCTTTGAGAGAGAAATCAACTTAATCCCCTTTTTAACTCCCAACTTTTCTTTTCTTTAGAATGTTTAGTTCATAATTTCAAATAAAAATGCAAGATCATTTTGAAAGCTTTCTAATGGTATTACCAACGTTCCATTTAAACAATGTTTGCCCCCTGAGCTTCATGTCAAACATTTGAAAAGTTGTTCCTCAGGGCAACTTAGTCCCTTTCTCCCTAGAGGAACATGGTTGGGACTACCATTTTGTCTCCTTCCTAAGGAAGTCCCTTTCCTTAGGGCATTTAACTTGAAGAAATTGCCAAGAAACTTTTTTTTTCCATCCATTTTGTTCATGGAGGGACAAATGTTTTTTATAAAAGCATCAAACCCTAAACCTTTTGATTGAAATGGGAAATTCCAATTAGTAAATCATTTTTTTTCTTGAAAATATTGTGCAAGGTAATGAAAATGTTATTCATAGTTTCGGTATAATAAAAAAAAATCAATTTTTTTTCTTTCTTACATTGTCCTACAATTGCTTCAAAATTAGTGTTGCATTAAATTTGTTGCTCTTTTTTAATGTTTGCTTGCACAACATTGGTAAGTAACAATGTTGTTTGGTATTGACATTTGAACATATTAACTAGTGTACTAGGATTTGATCTTTTGGAGGAAATTGATATAAACCTACCCTAATACTCATATTGGATCTTTTTAACATTTTCATACTACCTTGGTCTTGGTATTATATTTGAAGGCTGAATTTTGGTTGGTATGAAACAAGTATGTGAATGGCATTGAGATTGATATAACCTTGGTATGATGTTATATATTAGATCAGGTCATAACAATATGGGTGTTTTTTTTATACCAAGACTAGTGGCAATTCACATACCATGGTTTGATCATGGTACCAATTTTTTTTATTGGAAAAATATCTAAAATAAAATAAAATAAATAAAAGTGTTTGAAAATGAAATGATTTTGGAAGGTTTCCAACACCAAACATGAGGGAAATTTGATTAAACATTGATATATTCCAATAGTTGGTTTTGAGTCTATAGTCATAAATATAGGAGGTTGATGAAATAATTGCATTTTATATTTTTAAAATGATAGTCATTTTTTTCTACATCTTCATAATTGCCACTTAAGCTACATTTTAAATCTCCTAAAAATCATTGTTTGACACCTACCCATCACTATTCCATTTATAGAACATCTTTCCATTAGGCTACTCTATGAACCCAATAACTTTCCATTATGCTAGAAAACTTTTTTAGGTGCGCCCACAATCCTCTCAAAGCACCACCTGTCGCAACCCCACTTTTGGAAGAATGTGAGGATGACACTCACACTCTCGAAATGGGGACTTGGGAGTCCTCAAGGACTCCCGAAACTTCAAAGTACGATTTCAGGGGTCAAAACACCTCGACTTGAAGTGTTCTTCATGTCATTGGAAAACTATTGAAATGTAGATGTCGAAAATGGCCTTGCATGAGCCATTTGGACATCTACAACACAAGTTATGGCAAAAAGAAAGGTCGGGAGTCAAACTGGCAGTTTGACTCCCGACCACTATAAGTCGGGAATCGACCCAACCCCGGTGTGTGCAGATGGAGTGCAACACATCATTGGAAGGCTCTCAACGAAAGCTACAAGTTTGCTTCAGACCTCATCTCAATCGGAGGTCTGAGCAAATAGTTATGAATTCACAAAGTCCCGGGAGTCCAAACCAGGACAATTTTGGGACTCCTCCTTGGGAGTCCCGGGACAAAAAGCCATTTGGATGTGGGTGTCGCGGAGTAACGCAGAGAATACTATATGGGGGAAGGTGGTGGCTTCCCTCGAGTTCGGGCCATGGTGAGTCTTGTGAGTCCAGAGTTGCTCGTGGCTTGTCCTAGCACCAAGGGTGCTATAAAATGCAAATTAACCAACTTGTTTGGTTGGTTTGATGCAGGTTCGAATGAGTAATTAAAGCTTGTCCTTTTTCCTAGTCCCATCCCGGAGCTTCAGCACGCCCCTCTACCCCTTTTAATGTTGAGAGTTGGGAGCGTGCCCTCAAGTCCCCACAATTCCACTGTTTTGGAAACCAAGGCCCATCTTGGGCCTAACTTGGGACTTGGGAGCGCGTCACCACCCCTAAAACATTGACCAATTGTAAGAGAAGTAAAAGTATGAATGAAACCTTGACTCACCATTAAGTAACATTATATGAAAATATGTGTTTTCAATGTTCTTACTATGATTCATATTTTCAAGGCACTTGTAGTGGAAAACGGCTATCCTTGCCACAAAAACAAGGCCCTATATCAATGAATTTCCATTATGATGTTATGATCATGACATCACATAGTGAATGCATGTGATGACAATAGCCAAATGGAAAGAGACCCTTGATGGACTACATAATCGACATGTTTGAGCCATTGTAATGAAAACTTGGGGCACACACATGGAAGCCCTAAATGTCAAATCAACATCTAATAAATTAACATACAACCAGCAACATTCACCTTTATTAGGTAAATAAGGTCATTGAGAAAAATTCAAATAGCCAATGTTATTAATTACAAGATAATCTAATAAAAAACTACAAGTCTTTCAGGGTCAGATTGTTCTAATCTCATTTTCATGAGCACCACTAACCATTTTAGGTTGTTTTCAATGTGATTGACTAGAGGACTCCTTTCAACATAACTGTCTTCCCCAAAACCTACATAAAATCACAAAAGCACTCAATCCCAACATCCCGCACAACATCAACATTGGAGTGAAACAACCTGGATTGACATATAGCCAACAAATTCCCAAGGGCACACATACATGCAAAACAAGATATGATTTATGAGTTTGACAAAGAGAAATGCTACCCATCAACAACCCATTGCAATGAAACTATGAATTTTTAAAACAACACCCCCTTCGGAGTTCCCAATTCATGGGTGTTTTCTTACAAGACCACGATCCACATTCAAAGACTTGACAAAATGGACAATGATGAGGTACATTGATAATCCATTAGGTTGCTCTCAAGATATTTCAATTCATCATCACACCCTGGTCATCAACTTTTAAACAAAAACAACATGAACAAGCTTTGCCTATTAAGACACAAGTTGCAACAAAGATGTTTAAGCTTTAGATAACAAGAACCTACATTGTAAAAAACTAACACACAACCACACCTCCTCAACTACACCAAACATCACTTATCTTTTTCGCAGATTTTCTAAGCTCCCTCCCCCCCTGGCCTTCAAGCAACACCTCTTTTATTCATCAACTCCTTGTTCGTACATCCTTCAAAACATCTTTGCAAAACTAGTAGCACCACTAGAAATGCACCCAACCAACAACAAACAGGTCCAATTGAAATTGAATGCAAAAAGTGGCCATAACATGCATACAAACAAATTAAAGAAAAATAGAAACATGAATGTCTTCAACTTATCATCAACCACCCACTACCATGTCATTTTCTGCTTTCAGCAGTTGATGACATGGCCTTATAATCATTAGGGTTTCATCCCATAAATCTTCATCACACCGTGTTATGAAACATAACTAGTAGTAAGGGGCATTGAGATGACGATACCCTTTGTCATCTTTTGCAAGGCATGGAGAAAACGAGGCTCCATCCATGAGCTCAACAGGTTACAAGATTCACATCCATGAGCTCAGCAAGTTATGTCATATAACTGTTGTGTGAGTGTCCAATCAGGAAGCAACAGATCATCAAGGCGCCCCCTGCTATTGGGTATGATCATTGTAGAAAATCAGTGTTACCAATTGAATTGGGATATGTCTAAGTGTTATGAGCCTCCGTTTTGATCAAGTAGTGCCCTATGTAAAACAGTGTATAAATGGAGTGGGATGGTCGTGACTCATCATCTGTGACCAGGAATTCACATTCTGGATACCTACTATGACTGGTCAGGGATTTAAATGTTGCCACTTCATACCCTGAAATGATCTGAACCCAATCATAAAAATATACCAATAGCCAGACACAAGATTTTAATACATAAATAAAAGCAAATGCAACTAGCAATGGTTTGAAGTGGGTCAATTGAACAACCCAGCTTACAACCTAAAGTTTTCTACTGTCGTCTCTCACCTGTTAGCCAAATTTGGCTAAATTTCTCTTGTGGATGATCGCCAACCCACTTACATCACAAATTCGAAACAAGAAAACACCACATTACCCTGCCGCCAGCCAACCCCTTGTTTTGGGGCATAAAAGAAAATCATGTCATATTTAGGCTGAAAGATTGAGAAGGGGGGGGGGCAGGGGGGGGAGTTGAAAAAATAACATTAACATATAGGTCACAACGACAAGTGTTTGTGATTTGGTGACCATTGATGATTATATTTACAAGTCCAAACTCAATGTTATGTTATATGAAGCTTTACCTTCATCCAAATAACAGTTTAAAGGTAAGTGGACCTTCGGCCAGTGGATCTGCTCAAGTTTCAAGAAGTATTCCATATAAGTTAACCCATCTTAGTGAGAGTAGAGATGAGCTTCCTCTTATAACTGTGATTGCGTACTTAGTAAGGAAAATCCCTTCAATATCTGTCCTGACTGGCCCATTTAACAAGGAGCATGTGCAAGAGATCTTGCACCCATACTAAATTCATTCATCATAGAGTCCGAGGACAAAGTCCAGTGGAGGAGTTATTTGCTCCCCCCACCAGGTATAATTGACAAAATGTTCATGTGGCACTCAACTTCTAATGTGATGGTTTTGAGGGAAACATTGCTGTGAACCAGTGCATTTGGTTTGGTGTTGGGCAAGTATCAACTTTTGATCATACCAGCTGGTTTTGGTATCATAACTCTTAGAAATGTTTCATACCAATTTAATACTGGTATTGGATCCTTTTTAAAAAATCATACCAGCCTCTTACTGGTATGGGATTGAAAATATACTTTCATACTAGCCTATTCCTAGTATAAGGGTCCATCCAAGGCTGATTTTTGGCTGGTATTTGGCAGGTATATACCAGTGTTGGGCGGTTCTCTGTTTTTTTGGAGAATCTTTGGGGTCAGTTTCCTCTGATTATTGTTTATTGAAAGAACTTCTCAATAAGGTTTTGAATTCTATTTTAAAAATCCAGAACCTCTAGATAAGGTCAATGTTTTTTTTATAGTTATGGAGGGTTCTTGGGTATTAGGGTTTAAGTTTTTTTTAAAAGGGGCAGGTATAGGTAACGGTTAGGGTTTAGGGATTAGATTGTCCAAAAACAAGTTGTAAGCAGGTGAGGACAATGTTATTAGTCATAACCTTCTAAGTCTTACTCACAAAGTGTTAGGTCATCAACTCCATCACGAATGGCAGTGACTAGCCACCATTGCTTCCCACTAACTTCATTAGCTCCCAATAGTGGGTGTTGCTTAATACACAATTTTATGTTCAAAATTCATTGCAAGAAATCGTATAGAAAGCTACAACATGAGTTTTTACTACACTTCTAGATGTAAACAAAAAACTCATTTCTAATGTTGGCTATTGCCCAAAGAGTCACAATCAATCCAAAAGTCAACAATATCCTCTTTCAAGTCATATAAAACTTGTGATAGGCAACATCATTCGATTGTAGCTTGCCTATGTACCACAGGCATCTAAGCCAATGGCATGGAGAGGTTTACAAAGAAGGTAGTGCTTGGGCCTCCTACAACTTGAACATATCCTTTAAACACATCATTGGTAACTATTCAATTGTAGTATGTATGCTTTAGCCATTAGAATAATAATCAACATGACTACAAAAAAACCTCCACAAAACATTTTGAGGAGAACCATCGCATCAATTATGGCCAACCAAAAACAAACATGGCAAAGATGAGTGAGGTCATAAACTTGAACGTCAATCACACATAATATCAAACCATTAGCTCCATCATGAATCGTAGTGATTAGGTGCCATTCATTTCCACTATTCCTAAATCCTAAACCATTCATCAGCTCTTGACAATTAATGTTGTTAAATGATAATCTGCTCAAAATTAAGGGAAATAGATATATAGAAAGATGCATCTTGAGTTTCCATCATTCAGTTATGATTTGTCACACAAATGTACATGACTATAAATATAAGAACTTTTGCACAAAATGATTGGCCACAATGAGTTGCTTGAAAGACAATGTCCTTTGAAACATGAAAAGGTATAGATGCAAGACAATGCAAACTAGATTTTCATAAGCACAAGGGAGGATACAACTCAAAAATTACCTCTTGTTACAAACCAAAGAGTTCAACCTGTTTTTATTCAATTGCATGTGCAAAAGTTAAATGCTTCTATGCATCTATTTTTTTCTTCAACTTGAGAATCCACTTTTGCATTAAAAACAACTCAATCAAACATAATATATAAGTTATGCCTACTTCATTCCTCCTTTAGTTAAGTTCGTTGTTTGAATCAACAACGAACAAAGTAACTATTATTTTATAAATCCAATCTTAATATTCTCATTAAACATCTTGATGATAGAGCCACCATTGTAAGATACCAACTTGAATTGAGAGCCAAAAGCCCTTAAACCTAGGAAAAGAGGTTTGACCAACAAACATATCATTTTCTATCTCTATTTTTTGACACCATAGAAAGCAACTACAACTACATCAAATCCTATATGTCCTTGAAGCATTTTGATATGTCATTAGATTACGCCCCACTGTACAATATAGGCTAGACAAAGGAAGAATATGTTCCCATGTTGTAAGAAAAAAATAACAAAATTTGAAAAGTCATCAAGATAAATTTGTTGTTCAAACCTAAGCCAATGTAAAAACACATTGTCATTCAACTTCAAGTTGATGTCAAATAAAAGCTTACTCCTAGTAAAAATAATGGAAGTCGACTACTTTCACTGTAGAAAAGCCCTTATCCACTAAAGTGTCATTTTGGAAGGCAAAACAACAACGAAAGTGGAAAAAGAATGCAACGATTTGGAAGAGATAAGAGACTCCAAAGGAGCTTTTCTCTAGTAGCTGGATTGCCAATGCTAGCCCTACCATCACATGCGGGATCCCATCTTCTTCACTCCCACAGTCAAAGGCCTACCTACAAAACCTTAAACCTTAGGGCTAGGAAAAAGAATCGAAACCTTAAAATTTTGGAAAACATCCATCGATGCAAGGTCATTGAAATTTCATGAAATTGACAGTCATTCGATTCTAGGGTTGAACTTCGATTCAAGATAAGGGCGGGTCCAAAGGTAAGGTTTAATTGCATATATTTGAATGGAGGTCAGGGTCAAGGTAGGGTATGTATAATTGGAACCTGAACCGCTGGTTATTACCTGGATTTCTGAAGAACCGCCGATTATTACCCGGATTTCTGGAGAACCGCCCAACACTGATATAACTTGGTATTGAGACTGATATAGCAGTAGTATTAAACTGGTATTACCCTAAGTCCCTAATACCTACCAGGCAAGTATTGGTACATGGATGGTATTGCCTCAGGTCATGCCAATCTGGTTGGCTCTTTAATACCAGAACCAGTCCATATGCCATGTTCCAGTCTGGTGTCTGCGCAACACCGGTTTGCTTGTCAGAGAATGTGAAGTTTTTTTAAAACATAAAAATGATTGCAGCACAAAGTTCAACAACAGTGGTCACAATTCATACAACACAAGTGCAAGTGACTTCTAGATCATCATTCAAGAGTTTTCAAAAGTCCAACTAGTGACCACCCGTCCCCCCCCCATCATCTGAAGAAATAAGGAACATTGGGCACTGGGCAATGGTGTTGGTGCATCGACAATTGCACTGGGCACTCACCTCACTCCAAAGTTGTATTCATTTCTGAATCAGGAAAGTGTAAGTATCTCGTAACTCCAATAATTTCCACAACTCAAAATTTTGTGCAATGAACAGAACAAAATTCTGAACGGAGAAAACAAAGAAGAGAGGCATTACTGGGGACATAGGTATAGAAGGATCCAACACCACTGTGGCAGGACCTGGCCAGATCAAGTATGCCTGCCTGGGTGTTTGTATTCCTTGTTTTTGTGAATAAATAATGCCAGTACCCAAACAAAGAAGACTTCACACTGCTGTAAGGAATCTAGGAAGCAACAGAAAGTTATTTTAACCTCACATATTCTTTTTGACCTGGGCCCTGGTTGCAGATTTCGGTCAAGGAAGTGATAAATGTCAGGGATGTTTGCTGTGTTTCATACAAGCATCTCCAGCAATGGTCGCCATGTGACCGGCTCTTAATGTATATGATGCTATGTCTAGTCTTTACCTGCACATGCTGGAGCAAGCCCATCCTGTTCTTCGTATTTGAAGTTTCAATGTAGATTACTTGTATTATGTAGTCTGTGCAACTGAAACCTGCAACGCTCATGCATTTTGTATGCATGGCTGCACCGTGCTTACACGAGTAAAGCAAACTGAAAATTGTTGGTAGAGGGATTTGCAGCAATGAGCTAGCACTAAATCACCTTAGCATTTCTACTGCTTAGAGCATCCCCAGCAGTGCTCAGTACTGACCATGCAAAAGTATTTGTCACATCCAAGATTAGTTTTTGGGTTTTTTTCAACCCCACCTATAGCAGTAAAACTGATACTGCAAATAGGTGGGAGACTACTAATAGCAAATAACCTGAACTAATAATCATTACAATTAGCAAAGAAAAACACGGAGCAACGGTCAGATCATATTTATTACACTCTTCTTTTACCAGCCTCCACAAAATTCTTGGCCAAAACTATTTTGCTGAGCCAAACTGGCATATTTTGAAGTTTCTTCATCCAATTGTGCAGAGCTCCACCCACACTCAATATATGAGGCATCTACCATTGTCTCCCACATCCAAGTTGTGTCCCCATTTTTTGCATTCCTAAACATGAAAATTTCCTGAAGAGTGTAAAATGACGGTTAGTTAAATGCCACTACATGGCTCTATCATTGTGATTGACCAATCAAAGTGAAAATTGTATTTCTTTGCTGACACTTTTGGAGAACACTGTATCCAGTCCTTTTTTAAAAAATTGTGATGTAACCACACTGGCTCTCATCTACAAGGTGAATTAGCAAAATTTGACAACAGGTCAGAGAGGAAAGTAGGAATTTTAAGAATCTGCTATGTTTTGATGACTTGTTGGATCGCGTTGTTTAAAAATGACAAATTTTGATGACATGTTGGACTGTATTGTCTAAAGATGACAAATTTTGATGACATGTTGGAACATACTGTCTAAAATGACAATTTCAGAAAATATTC
>Ga0209208_10001288_pt1 | contig 35152 bp, 21 predicted proteins | sample S1TSphfallax_3_FD_187694 | JGI IMG/M metagenome (GOLD analysis project Ga0209208, IMG submission 187694) | Host-associated microbial communities from peat moss isolated from Minnesota, USA - S1T2_Fd - Sphagnum fallax MG (SPAdes) (version 2) | ecosystem: Host-associated > Plants > Peat moss >...
CCATGCACGCCATAGGCGGCCTGGACCTGGCCCTCTGGGATTTGAAGGGCAAGATCGAAGGCAAGCCGGTGCATGAGTTGCTGGGCGGGGCCAAACGCGACCGCCAGCCCGCCTACGGCACCATCTATCCCATGGCGCGGACGCCCGCGGAGGTTCGCGCCCAGGTCGCCGAGGGACAGGCCAAAAACCTGCGCCACTTCAAGTTTGCCGCCGACCCGTGGTGGCTCGACGACATCGCTCTCACCGGTCGTCTGCTGGCCGCGGCCCGCGAGCAGGCCGGCGGCGAGGCCCGCCTCATCGTCGATGCCGCGCTCTCCTATCGCACCGCCGAGGAGGGTCTGCGCCTCTTTCCCGCCTTCCGCGAGGTCGGCATCTGGTTTCTCGAAGCGCCTCTGCCCCTCGACGACGTGGAGGGCCACCTGGAAATGAGCCGCCACGGCATCGAGACCGGCGTAGGCGACCTGGGCCTGACCCATGTGCGCGAGTTTATCGAGATGATGGACCGCGGCGGCGCCAGCATCTGCCAGCCCGACATCTCCCAGGTCGGCGGCTTCACCGGCATCCGGCAGATCGCCGCCGCGGCCTACGCGCGCCACAAGCGCGTCATCACCCACGGCTACAAGACCAACATCGAGATCGCCGCCAACCTGCACTTCCTCGCGGCCCAACCCAATGAGGAGCCGCTGGAGTTCTCGCTCAGCCACTCGCCCCTGCGCTGGCACACCACGCGTGAGCACTTTCCCGTCGAGCAAGACGGAACGGTGCGCGTACCCCAAACTCCCGGCCTCGGCGTCACCCTCAACCCGGAGACCGTCGAGCGATACCGCTTCGGCAAGTGAGCTTCGAGGAAACCGAACCGCGCGCCCCACGCGCCTTTGCTTTGCCGCTATCCAGCCCCGCTATTCAGCCCCGCTATCCAGCCGATTCCAGAGCCACCGCCGGCGCCCACCGCTGCGGCTGGCTGGCGTAGGCGCGCGGCGTGCAGTGCATGTGCTTCTTGAATACCGACGCAAAATACGCCGGATTGCAAAAACCGCACAGCTCCGCAACCTCGGCCACATGCAGCCGCGGGTCCAGCAGCAGCCGCTTGCCCATCTCCAGCCGCTGCCGGATCAGGTACTCTTCGAGCGTGTGTCCCGCGGTCCGGCTATACACCCGTCCCAGGTGTCCCGCCGAAATCTTGAGGTTGCAGGCAAGGTCCTGAATCGTGACTTTATCCGGGCCGATTTCCCGAATCAACCGGTGCGTCTCCACAACGATCTTTTCCTCTCTTTGGGAAAACAGGTGCGCCACTTGCTGGCGCATCTGTTCCACAAACCCTCGAAACGCCTCCGCCATCGCAAAGGAGTTGGGCGAGCCCACAATGATCTGAACCGCCCTCTCCGTCGCCGCATGGACCGGAGCGGCATTGGCTCCCAGCTCCAATATCTCCCTCCCCAGGTGTTCGCAGGCCCAGGAAAGCAATCCGCGCATCTGCTGTATCTGCGTTACCGTGGCGGCTACCGGAGCGGCCGAGGCCAGGAACTCGCGCACCGCCGTCGAGATCGCCGCGGAATCCATCGCCTGCAGCGCTCGCAGCACCTTGGCCAGCGCGCGGGACGGCTGCTGCTGGCGCTCCGGCAAAGATTCAAACCAATTCAGCGTGGCGTGTCCGGCGCCCAGCGCCGAAGCCGCTTCGTGGTAGGCGCGCAACAGCTCGGCGGGGCGCGCATGCGCCGCGCTGATCCCGATTCGCCCAACGGCCAGCCCCGCCCCGCGCGCCGTCCGCAGCAGCGTCTGCGCCATTTCTTCCAGCAGCAGACGCTCATGGGCCGGCGTCGCCGCCTTCTGCGCGGTAAAGATGCATATCTCACCCGGAGTAACCACCGTCGCCAGGGTATTGGGCAACGTCTGGCATCGATCCTCGATCAGGTGGGCGGCGCGCACCAGCGCAAGGCGATTGCCGATCGGCGTCTCCGGCAGGCAATCCTCATCGGCAAGCCGCGCCGGATGCGCCGCCTGCTCGTGCATGGCCGTCTGCATCCGCAACACCAGCACCCGGTCCGGCAGCCGTTCCAGCCCCACGCTGCGCGCCAACAGGCGCAGCGGCTCCTGGTCTTCTTCCATATCGCCGTCCATTTGCCCGGCAAGCAGCATCTCGGCCAGCTCGCGCCGGTCCAGCGCCAGCTCCCGCTCGCGAATGCGCTGAAACTCGCCCATGATCTCCAGCCGCTTCCATGCGTTGGCCAGGTAGCGCGCAAAGATCTCGAGCGTCCGCACCATCTCCGTCAACTGCGCCGTCGTCACCACGGGCACCCGGTAATACGCCTCTTCCAGGCGCGCCATATCGATATGCGGCTGCTCATCGAGAGCCTCTTTCACCTGCTGGAAACTCTCCTCGGACGGCGCCGACGCCAGCACCTGCCCGCTGAACAACGTCCCCAGGTACCGTCCCTCGCACACCACGGGCACCGCGATATCGGTCAGCCCCACATGGCACGGATACACCTGGCTCCGGCCCGTGGCGCGGCATCGTTCCTTGGCCGGCTTGTCGCTGCGCGCGCAGGTCCGCTCCTCATGCGCGCCAAAACCATGCACCAGGTCGCAAAAGTGCGTGCTCGGACTCGTCGCCGGCCGCCCCGGCGTTGCGTCCCCGGCCGGCCGAAGCTGCACCAGCGCGTCGCCCGTGTTCATCCGCGGCCGCTGGCTTGGATCGAACAGCTCAATATCCTCAGCCCACATCAACTCCACGTTTCGAATCGAACTCGAGTGGTTGAGCAGCACCAGGAAATACTCAAAGAGTTCGAGATCCTTCTTGAACTCCTGCTTCAGCGTCTCGCTCAATGCCGCTTTTTCTCTCTTCATATCGGATCGCCCCTCCCCTCCCCGGCCCTCCCCGGCCTTCCACGGTCCGGACCAGCGCGGACACGGCTGCCGTGTGCAAGCAGTTTAGGCTATGGAATGCCGTCGAGAATAACGTTTTTCCGCGACAATTAACAATTGTTCGCCGCAACCATCGTTTTTCAGGGATGCGCGCGAATCGTCAACCCGCCATCCACCACCATGTGCGTCCCTGTGATCCACGCGGCGTCCCGGCTCGCCAGAAACATTACCGCCGAAGCGACATCGTCCGGCGCACCGCGCCGCCCCAGCGGATGCAGCGCTTCGGTTTGCGCGGCCAGCGCCGCCGAATCTGCCGCCAGACGCAGCCACTCGTCCCACATCGGCGTGTCGATATACCCAGGGCAGACCGCATTGACGCGAATCTTCCGCGGAGCCAGCTCCAGCGCCAGGTTCCGCGTGAGAGCCACCAGCCCGGCCTTCGAACACGCATACGGAATGGAGTTCGGAAACGCGTGGCTCGCATGGATGGAGCTGATGTTGACGATCGCGCCGCCGCTCGCAGGAAACAGCGGAGCCAAAGCCTGGCTCAGCAGCATCGGCGCGCGGAGATTAACCGAGATCACCCGGTCGAACTCCTCCGCGGTCACTTGCAGAAACTCCGTATCCACTTCGATCCCCGCGTTGTTCACCAGCACATCCACCCACGCCCCGCGGCCGGCAAGCTCTCCGGCAATGGCGGCGATCGCCAATGGGTCCGCGAGGTCCAGCACGGCCGTGTCCACATCGTCCCGCCCCGTCGCGCGCATCGCCGCCGCCGCTTCCTCCATACCCGCCGCGTTGCGGTCCAACAGCAGCAGCCGCGCGCCCCGATCATGGAACAGCTCCGCGATCGCCCTTCCAATTCCCTGCGCCGCCCCGGTTACCACCGCAAGCATTCCCGAAAATTCGCCCGCGCTCCCCGCCTCGCTTTTCCTCATCTCGCCATTCCTCAGTATGCCTTTCCGCCGTGCCTCTTATGGATGGGCCGTCGCTTCGTCCAGGAACACCAGCTCCGAGCTCAGCGGCTGGCGCAGCGCGACCGCCAGCCCGGTCGTCCGCAACTCCCAGCCAGAAACATACCTGTCCGGAGCGCTCTTGTCCTCAAAATGCAATCGATACCGCTTCCCGTCGTCCAGTCCCAGCAGCGCAAACCGATGTTCATCCTCCTCCCGCGTCGTCCCGCGAAAGGCGAACACCACACCCTTGCCGCGCTTTGCGTCCCAATATTCCATCCCGTCCCAGCGCACACCATCGGGCCGCTCCGAGACATGGTAAAGCCGGGCATCCCGGATCAACGGCCGCAACTCCCGTTTATAAAGATCGAACGCATGACGCGCCGCCTCGTGCTGCTCCGGCGACCAGGCCGTCGTATCCAGCATGATCGTCGTCCAGCCCATCATCCCGCTGCGCAGCATATAAAGGAAGTTGTCGAGGCTCGGCGTGGGCCACTTTTCCACATAGCTCTCAAGCATAGCGGCCGGCAGCAGATGGCTGGCGTCGAAAAACGCGCGGCGGTTCGAAAGCGGATCGTAACTATCTGTAATCGAGAAGTAATCGCCGTGCGCGGCCGAGCCGAAATCCACCATCCGCCCGCCGTCGTTGCATATCTCGAGCAGCAGCCCCGGATGCTCGCTCCGCAGCTTGGCGTAGATATCGTAATAGGCTCGCACCGCGTGGTAACTCACGTCGGTGGAGTTATCGGCCAGCACAAAGTCTCCGCCCCACTGGTGGGCAACGCGCATGGTGCTCTTGTTGGGCGGCTCATGCGGGTGATCGTCGTGTGTGCAGCCTTGCGCGACCAGGTACCCGTCGTGCTCCAGCATGTCCAGGTGGTAATCCTCGACGATGCGTTTCACTTCCTTGGCTGCATAGTCGTGCGCCGCCGGAACGCCGATGTCGATCGTCTGGCCCTTGAACTCCTCCGGCTTCCAATCCGCTGCCACATCGGCCACCAGCCAATCCCGCACCTTGGGGTCGCGCGCATTCAGGGCGCCCGGTTCCGTATCGAGCGCCGCCTGCGTCCAGTCCGTCCAGATGCCGAAACGCAACCCCTGACGGTGCGCTTCGTCCGCAATATAGGCCAAGCCATGCGGAAACTTCTTCGCATCGGGATACCAATCGCCCACGCCGCGAAACCAGCCGGCATCGATGTGAAACATCTCCAGGCCAAGCTCTTTCGACTCGCCGATCATCCGCAGCGCCAGCGCCTCATCGACCGCCATCCCGCTGCCCCAACTGTTGTTCACCAACAACGGATACTGCGGGTCCTTCCAGGTGAGCGGATTGTTCAGCACCGCGCGCACCCACGGCCGCAACTGGTTCCCGGCGCCGTCCACGCCGCCCGCAAACGCTCCCAGAAACACCGTAGGGGTCTCAAAACTTCCCCCCGGCGCAAGCCGAGTGCGAAACGGACCAGGATCGGGATTGAGTCCCAGTTCGGTCTTCAAACTGTCGCCGTCGCGCCCCAGGGAAACCCGCGTTCGCCCGCTGAATTCCATGCCCGCAAACCAACCCGTATGAGCCCCGTCGTCGCGATAGACTATCTCCGCCGGAATGATCTCACGCGCCTCGTCCTTCTCAGGATGCGCGTAAGTCGAGGAGTAGCCCGACCATCGGTAACTCGCGCCGACCGCATCGGCATGGACCCCTTCCGGAGAAGGCGAACCGGCCCCCTTCTCGACATAGAAATTCGTAAGCCCCTCGCCGGGAGTTACTTTCCAATCGAGACTGAGACTCTCGATCGCCGGCAGCCACACTTCCTCGCCGCTCAGATTCTCGACCGAGATCGTGTGCTCGACCGGGCCGAAATCCGCGCGCGCCTCCCAGCGCCAGCGCAGCCGCAAATGCGGGCTCGCCGATTCGTAAACGAACTCGACGCGGCGCGAATCGACAGTGCCGGCCTTCGGATCAAGCACCCAACTCAGCGCAACGCTCGCGCCCCTCACCGTCGCCTGCGCCGGCAGCGCCTCTTCCGCCCGGTTCGTCCACCTCGGTTGCGCGTCTCCGGCAATGCCGGTCAGCCGCGGCGCGGACTGGCCCGCACGGAACTCCATGCGCACATCGCGAGTGGAGATGACAGCCGCCGTCTGCGCGCAAGCCGCCGAAGCGGACAGCAAGGCAAAAAAGGCGATCGTGCGGTTTCGTGGCATTGCTGGCATCGCCTCATCGCTGGATCGACTTACCCTCGCGGCGGGGGACTGAGTAAGTCCAATCCCTCGCCTCCGGCTTCGTTCTTCCGATGGGAGTTAGAAGAAGAACCGCCCGCCGGCCTGCATGATGCGCTGGCCGCTCTTGCCGTTGATCCCGCCGAAGGTCGGCGAATCGGGATCGGCAATGATGCCGACGCTGCTCCCATTGGCGAACCCGTAATTGGCATGGTTGAAGATATCCTGCGCCTCGATGCGAACCTCCACATAGCGCGCCTGATTGTCGGAGAAGTAATACTTCTTCAAAATGCTTGCATCGGTGAAGAAGTCTCCAGGATTGCGCAGGTCGGCAAACATAACCGGCGAGTTAGCCAGCGTGTAATCCGGCGTCCGAGTCAACGAGGAAGCGTTCAGGATTCCCTGTCCGCTGCCGTTGGCGAACGCGCCGTTGATCACCAGAGCATTGCTGTAACTCGACCCGGATTTGCGATAGTTGTGGTTGGCGATGCCCCAGCGAATCGCGGCGCCCGGAGCGGTGTTGCCGCCGTCTACCGTGGGCAGCAGCACCGGCGTCCCCTTCGGGTCCCAGGTGGTGATGCCGGCAAAGGCCCATCCGCCGGCCGCCGCGTCCAACAGGTGTCCGCCAATGCCGTCGGGGTGGTTCAGGAACTGCCGTCCGCGCCCGAACGGAAGATCGTAGTTGTAGTTCAGTTTGAACGTCTGCGGCTTCTCGTAGAGCGCGACGCCGTAGCCTTCCATCAGGTTGTGCGGGTTTTGCAGCAGTCCGCCGCTGGCTCCATACACATGAACGTCGGTGCTGGAGGTGTTGGTGAGCGTCTTGCGAATGGCGTAGGAAGCCAGAAGCGCCAGCCCACGATAGTTGCGCGTCTGGATTTGCACGTTCGCGAAGTTCGAGAACGACTTACCCCAGGTCGCCTCGCCCGGCGTTGTGGAGTTAGTCCCCGCATACTGGGGCGAGAGCGCCAGCAGTTGACTCAACGAGACGGTCGGCTGGCTCGCGAAGGTCTGAGACTGCCCGTAGAAAGGGTTGGGCACCTGATCGTTCAAGTGCGAGCCGAGCTTGTAAAACCCGGTCGGCGTGTTGTTGAGGCTCCAACCGAACACGTTGGTGAGCAGATGTACGCCCTTGATGCCCTGATATTCGGCCGTAACTGCCCAGTCTTTGCCCAACTGGCGTTGGATGCTCGCGCCCCACATGTAATCGGTGGGCGTGTCGTAGTGGCCGATCGTCGTTCCCGCCTGATCGAAGTTGCCGACCGCGCCGTAACTCGCGTACCAATACTGTTTGTTTGTCGTCAAAGGCCCCACAAAGCCCAGATTGGAGCCGCTCGGTTGCAGCGGGAAGGAGCGCAATCCATGATCGTTGCCGAACTCGCTGATCCAGTGTTGCCCGTCGAGCGATGGAATCTGGTTGAAGGTATTCGAGTTGTAGTAGAAGCTGAGCCAGTCGGTAGATAGGCCGTTCAATCCTTGATCCACCGTTCCACCACTCAGATGCACCACCGTTTTGTCGTTGACGGCGTAGCTGATGCCGAGACGCGGCTGCAAATTGACGAGGTTGGTGGTGTAGAGGTTTTTTTGCGGATACTCCGGTGTCCCAATCAGCGCGACGCGCCCGGTTGCGCCCTGCGACAACCATGCCGGCATCGCCATCCCGGCGAGCTCCGGCTCGGCGGCAATCACTTGGCTCCATTGCCAGCCGTTGCCGGGGGTGAGCACGTTCTTGGCGTTCAAATCGTAGAGCAGGCTGCCTGGAACGTGGCGCCCCTGGCGCGCCCCGTCGTGATCCCAGCGCACCCCCATCTGAATCGTGAGTTTGCCGTTCACCTTCCAGTCGTCCATGGCATAGGCGGCCTGGTTCCAGCCGTAAGGAGTAATGTCCCAGTTACCCCATTGGAAGAAGTTTGAGCTGCCCATCATAAGTTCCGCCAGCGGGCTTCCGCTAAGTCCGTCGTTCTGGTTCCAGTATTGGTTGGAACCTCCGCCGGGGTTTACCCAGGCCGCGCCCGTATGGTCGCCGCCCTGCTCGGTAAATCGGATCAGCGACTGTTCGTAGCCGATCTTGAGCGAATGCCGCCCCACCAGGCGCGTCGCCGAGACAGTGCCGTTGTAAGTCTGCGTGATGAACGAATCGAATTCCGATCCGCCAACCGGTGTATAACCGCTAATGGTCATTGCGGGAGGAATCTCGTTGGTGGATTTCTCCGAATTGCTCTCCAGCAGCGGATCGAAGGGCCACTTCGACGTATCCACGTTGGGGTCGGGCGCCGATCCCAGGCCAGAAACGCCGTTGCTGATCAGCTTCGAAGTCGCAAAGCCGAGATGCGCGTCGATCACCGTCTTGCTGTTCGGTGTCCAGGTGTATAGGAAGCTGCCGCTCCAGTCGTTGTCTGTAGTTACCGACTCAGCCCCATGCAGCCAGGGCGCGGGAATGTTATCCGTAAGCGCCGAACGGCTCAGCGAGCCTTGTAAATGCTGGTTGGCCCGAATCGACTCGTCCATGCGCAGGAAGTACTTGTCCGTCGGGATCGTCGCCGTGATCGCGTCCTGCCGGTTGTTGACGTGGTCGCTGGGCGCGTTCGAGGCGCGATTGGGCTGCGGCCAAAGTGCAAGATAGTCCGAGAATAGCTTGCTTTGCCCGGAAAGCGGGCAAGTTTGCCCCCCCGCGCACGCAACCGAGCTGCCATAGGTGGAAGGAATCTTGGCGCCGGGAAACTCGGGGCGAACCCAGCACGGAGCCGACCCCGTGGGAGTCTTGGCGCAGTCGGCGGCATTCTGGTCGTAAGTCCCGTAAAAAGGATCGTAAATCGTCGCATACACCGGATTGCCGTTGTTGACGTTGATTACCGTCTGAGAAAAGTCTCCTTGACGATTCAGTAACGTCGGTACGCTGGTTTGCACCTCAGACCCTTGCGAGAATCGCTGCCCTTCCCATGCGCCGTAAAAGAACGTCTTGTCCTTACCGTTGTACACATGCGGAATCCTCACCGGACCTCCGGCCGCAAAGCCGTAATTGTATTGGTCGAAAGCCTGCCGGGGGTTCCCCTGCGAGTTATCGAACCAGTCGTTGCTGTTCAGGTTTTCATTGCGGAAATAGAAAAACGAGCGGCCATGGTAATCGTTGGTGCCGCTCTGCGTCTCCATCGAGATAATGCCGCCCGCGTAGCGTCCCTTGTCCGCGGTCAACACGCCGCTTTCCACGCGAAACTCGCCGATCGAGTCCGGCGTGGGAATCGACCGGTTGGTGGCGTTGAACTCAGCCTCCTGCACCTGGTTGCCATCCACGCTGATGCTGGTGCCGTTCACCTGTCCGCCGGAGACCGAGTAACTGTTGCCCGTGTTGGCGATCAGATACGCCGAGTTGCCCAGCGACTTGATGTTATCCACCTGCGGGCCGCTGCCCTGGATCGAAGGCACAGTCTCGGTCAGATCGAGGGAATTGCGGTTCAACTGCGGCAGCTCGGTAATCATCTTGTTATCCAGCACGTCGGAGGTGCTGGCTTCGTCCGACGAGATCAGCGTCGCGCCGCTCGACACCGTTACCGTCTCCTCCACCGCGCCCGGCTTCAGCGAGAAATTCAGCGACAGATGGTCGCCGGTGCTCAGCGTCAGCCCCGACCGCTTCACCGTGCCGAATCCCGGAGCGGTCGCCGTCACCGAATACGGCCCCGGCAGCATTTCCGTCAGCACATATATGCCCGACCCGTTCGAGACAGCCGTATACGGCACATTGGTCGCCGTATTCAACGCCGTGACCTGCGCCCCGGCAACCGCGGCTCCGCTGGTATCCGCAATCAGGCCGCTGATCTGCGCGTTGGTCGTTTGCGCCGGCGATTCCGGGCAAAAAACCGCCGCAACGGCCAGCAGAATTGCGCTAAGAACTGAGTTGCGCCTCAGGGTGGACTGTCTCCAAAAAGAATTCATGGCTCTGCGTCGCCTCCAGAAAGCCGGAATCTCCGCGTACCGATCCGCGGGGCCGGGAACATGCACTATTGATATTCCTGCAACAATCCAGCGTCTATCCACCCTGGCGATATTTCTTATGCTTTAGCGGTTTGTTTGGAAATGACACCGGCTACCGGGGCGCATCCGGCTCCAGAACGTTCAGCCGTTGGTCCGCCGCAACCTCGCCCAGCTTCTGCGTCTGCCCAGACGGCCATGCGATCTCAACCGTGGCTTTCGCCGCCTCCGCCAGCCCAAAATGCACCGTCAGATCGCTCGAAGACGCATACCCCACGCTGCTCGAAACGGTGCGCATCTGCTCCCGCCCCCCAGCCATCACCCGCACCACCGCTCCGATCCCCGAGCGATTGCCGCGCTTCCCGGTCAACCGCAACTGCAGCCAATGCCGCCGCTCGCGCGGGCTTCGGTTCCACCACAACTCCATCGGAGCATTCAGGCAAGTTACGGCCACGTCGATCCGCCCATCGCGATCGAAATCCGCAAAAACCGCCCCGCGATGCAGCGCCGGCACAGCGCGCCCCGGTCCAGCCTCATTCGACGCATCCGCAAACTTTCCGCCCCGGTTCCAAAAAACGCGATTCGGCTGCGCATCCGCCGCGTCCAGCCCGCCGCCAGCCACAAACAGGTCCAGCCAGCCGTCGTTGTCCATGTCCACCAGCCCGCAACCCCAGCCGCTCCACGGCCGGCTCAGGTTCAGCAGCCCGGTCTGCGCGCTGCCATCGTCGAAAACGCCCTTGCCGCGATTCAGAAACACGTCGAACGTCTCGTTCTTCAACCCCGTCATCACAATGTCCGGCCGGCCGTCGCCGTCGATATCGCCAAAATCCGCGCCCATGCCGGAGATATTCCGCCCGTCCCCGTTGTACGCCACGCCCGCCTCAAGACCCGCTTCCTCGAATCCCTTGCCGCGATTGCGCAGCAGCAGATTTCTCGCGTTGTCGTTCGCCACAAAAATCCCCGGCCGTCCATCCCCGGCAAAGTCGGCCATCGCCAGGCCCATCCCCTTGCCCAGCAGATCGGGCAGCCCCTGCTTGCGGGTGATTTCGGTAAACGTCCCATCGCCGTTGTTATGGAAGAGCTGCATCGGCTCGGCGCGGTAATTGTCCGGATGGCAATAGGCCCGCGTCCCCGGTGCAATGCCCCCGCAAACCGGGTCCGAACCCGCCGCCCAGTCGCAGTAATTCGACAAAAACAAGTCCAGATACCCGTCGTTGTCGTAGTCGATCCAGCAGGCGGCCACCGTCCACGCCGGCCGCCCCAGCGACCCAAACCCCGCCAGGCCCGCAGCCCGCGTCGCATCGGTAAACGTCCCATCGCCGTTGTTGCGGTAGAGATGGTTCCCATGCACCCCGGCCACAAAGATGTCCTCATGCCCGTCGTTGTTGTAATCGGCGATCGCCACGCCCATGCCGTAGCCTTCCCCGGCCAGACCCGCCCTGGCCGTCACATCGCTGAAGGTGCCATCGCGGTTGTTCCGGTAAAGCCGGTTCCAGAACTCCGGCCCGGTCTTTTCAAGCGAAGGCAGCGCCGCGCCGTTGACGCAGAAAATATCTGGCCAGCCGTCGCCGTCGTAGTCGATCACGCCCAGCCCGCCAGTCACCGTCTCCACCTGATACTTCCGCCCCGCGGCCCCATTGCGCAGAACAAAGTCCAATCCGGCGGCTTTCGCACCCTCCACCAGCGCGATCCCAGCCGGCGCCGCTTGAGCCAGCGACCTCGGGAGCCAGAGACCGCCGGACGCCGCAAGCGCGGCCGCGCCGCGAAGAAACCCCCGCCGGGTGCATTCAATGCCCATCGGAAGCGCCCTCATGCGTACTCCGCGCCTGAAAAGCGTCAGAAAGCCGCCGCGCCTCGGCCGCCGCCGCATCCGCCTCGGCATCGCGGCCCAGCTTCCGCAGCGCGCCAGCCTCCAGCGCATGCAGTGCCCCCTTTTCGTCGGGATACCCAGCCTTGAGCGCCGGTTCCAGCCACTTCAGCGCCTCGGCCGGCTCGCCGGTCTGCGCCAGCGCCCGGCCCAGCTGCACCTGGTCGGCTCGATCCCCCGGAGCCTCCGCCGCAAGCTGCCGCAAATACGGCAGTGCCCGCGCGTAGTCGCGGTCGCTCATCGCCAGCTCCGCCAGCGTATGCAACGCGGCCCGCCGGTGCGGGTCGAGCGCCAATGCCGCCTGCGCCGACTGCTTCGCGCCCTCCGGATCCCCCGCCGAAAGCTCCGCCTCCGCCAACCGCTCCAGCAACTCAGGATCGTTCGCATGGAGGGCCAATCCCTGCCGGTACTCACCCTCGGCCGCCGCCGCATCGCCCTTCAACCGCAGCAGCACATCCCCCCGCAGCCGGTGAACCGCCGCCTGATCCTCCCCGCCCGCCTGCAACTTCCCGGCCGCGGCGCCCGCCTCCACCGCGTAGCAAATCGACAGTCGATACGCCGTTTCGGCATCGAAATGAGCCGATTTGAGCGCCAATTTTCGCTCCAGCGCCGGAATCGCCGCCGCGCACCCCTTCGCCTGACTGGTTTCCAAAGCCGGCGCAACCGCATCCTTTTCCAAACGCCGCGCCATCGCCAATCCCGCGTCCGACGACCGCAACTGCTCCCCAATCTCGCGAAACCGCTCCAGCGCAAAGCCCGCCCACGCCGTAATCGCCTCTTCGGAATCGTGTCCGCGCGCCACCGCCTCCTCAAAGGCCTCCGCCGCCAGCGCCTCGTCGCCCAGCGTCGCCTCCGCCTCGCCTAGATAATCCTCCGGAAACTCCTCCGCCGGCTTCACCCGCGCCGCCAGCTTCAGCCTGGGCACCGCGTCCGCCGCCTTCCCCACGCGCAACAGGTCGATGCCCAGCAGCAGATTCGCGAAATAGTCAGCGGGCTCCAGCTTTCGCGCTCGCTCCAGCACCGGAATCGCCTCCGAAAACCGCGCCTGCCGATGCAGATCGAACCCCTGCTCGAGCAACGCCTGAAAGCCCGTCTGCGCCCCGGCTGTCAAATTGGCCCATGCACCGATCGCAATCGCGGCGCCGGCACACAGACTCCTGACGCCACAGACGCATCCTGTCCTTCCCGATGTAGCAGGGCCCGATGTAGCAGTGCCGGATGGAGCAGGGCCCGATGGAGCAGGGCCGGAGGGAGCAGTGGGCTTCAGCCCACTGGAACCGGGCCAAAGAATCAGGGCCTTCAGGCCCGGACCGAGGAATGCCCAGCCATCCGCAACCCCATTCCGAAGCCACAACGCCCGACTTTGACCGCCCGCCATGCGCTCACCATAGCGCCCCATCGCCCTCCCCGGCAACCCGCTCCGGAATCCCGGCAGCCCGGCAACGATTAAACGCAAGAATCGTCGCCATCCGCTATGGTTCCGTCCGCATTGCGAATTCTATACTCGGGAAAAGGCGAGGAAAGGAATCCATCTCATGTCCCAACATCCCCTCGAACCCCTGAGCGCGACGGAAATCTCCCACGCGGTCGCGCTCCTCAAGGTGCTCCCGGTCTTTACGCCCTCGACGCGCGTCATCAGCGTCATCCTCCGCGAACCGGAAAAGTCCTTCGTCTACGACTGGCCAAAAGCCGGCACGCCAGACCGCGCCGCCGACGCCGTGCTCTTCGACAACGGCATCAATACCGCCTACGCCATCGCGCTCAATCTCGCCACCGGCGAAGTCATCGCGCTCAAAACCGCCCCCGGCTCGCAGCCCACGCTCTCCGTCGATGAGCAGGTCGAGTGCGAGCAAGCCGTCATCCACAGCCCCGAGTTCAAAGCCGCCCTCGAACGCCAGTACGGCATCACCGACACGTCCCTGGTCATGGTCGATATCTGGAGCGCCGGCAACTACGGCTCGGAAGAAGACGCAACCCGCCGCCTCACCCGCCCGCTCTGTTTCCTGCGCTCCGACCCCACCGACAACGGCTACGCCCGCCCCATCGAAGGCATCCGCCCAGTCGTCGATCTCAACGAAATGAAGGTCATCCGCGTCGAGGAATACGGCCACTGGCCGCTCCCTCCCAACTCCGGCAACTACGCCGCCAGCCGCGTCCCCAACCAGCGCACCGACATCAAGCCGCTCGTCATCACCCAGCCCGAAGGCCCCAGCTACACCCTCGACGGCAACCTCATCTCCTGGCAAAAATGGCAGTTCGTCATCGGCTTCAACGCCCGCGAAGGCCTCACCATCCACGATCTGCGCTACAACGACCAAGGCCGCGCCCGCCCCATCCTCTACCGCGCCTCGCTCACCGAAATGGTCGTTCCCTACGGCGACCCGCAGCCCCAGCAGGTCCGCAAGAACGCCTTCGACGTCGGCGAATACGGCATGGGCATGTGCGCCAACAGCCTGCGCCTCGGCTGCGACTGCCTCGGCTACATCACCTACCTCGACGCTCATCTCTGCGACAGCCGCGGCGGCCCGCTCACCATCCCCAACGCCATCTGCATCCACGAGGAAGACTACGGCATCCTCTGGAAGCACACCGACCGCCGCCTGCCAGACACGCCCGAGGTCCGCCGCTCCCGCCGCCTCGTCGTTTCCTCCATCTCCACCGTCGAAAACTACGAATACGGCTTCTTCTGGTACTTCTACCAGGACGGCAACATCCAGTTCGAGATCAAGCTCACCGGCATTCTTTCGATGGCCACCGTCCGGGAAGGCGAAGACCCCATCTACGGAACCCTCATCGCGCCCTTGCTCTACGCGCCCAACCACCAGCACTTCTTCAACATGCGCCTCAACATGGGAATCGACGTCGGCGTGGACGGCATCCACAACACCATCCAGCAACTCGACGGCGTTTCCGCTCCCATCGACGAGGCCAATCCCTTCGAGAACGCCTTCTACATCCAGGCCACCGACCTCCAGACCGAGCAGCAAGCCTTCGCCCACCTGAACCTCGAAACCGGCCGCGCCTGGAAGATCGTCAATCCCAACGTCAAAAACGCCATGGGCCACCCCGTCGGCTACAAATTCCTACCTGGCGACAACGCCTACCCGTTCGCCTCGCCCAACGCCTGGTGGCGCAAGCGCGCTCGCTTCGTCGACCACCACATCTGGGTCACGCCCTACCACCCGGACGAGAAATTCGCCGCCGGCGACTATCCCAACCAAAGCAGCGAAGACCACGGCCTCGTCAAGTGGACAGCCGCAGACCGCCCCATCGCCAACACCGACGTCGTCCTCTGGTACACCTTCGGCCACACCCACTTCCCGCGCCCCGAGGATTACCCCGTCATGCCCACGGCCTACATCGGTTTCCTGCTCAAACCCAACGGCTTCTTCAACGAAAATCCATCGAACGACGTGCCTCCCGCTCCGCCGGCCCCAGCGAAGGGCTGCAACCATTGCTGACCCGCGCGCGTCCACCGGGGATCGAAAGGGCTCCGCAGGCCGGCGTTCACGCGATACGCGAAACATCCAGCTTCTCCCACTGCGTTTCTTGCCAAACCCATGGCGCCCCCCGGAACGGACGCCCACCGGATCGCCGCCGCCGAAACGAAACCGTTCCAGACCGTCCAACTCGGGAACTTCCTAGCCCAGAAACTTCGCCGCGCGCCGCGGCAATTCCGAAATGCCCGCAAGAGGAAATATGAACCGGATCGATTTGACAAACAGGCATGCCGTTGTCACTGGCGCCGCGCAGGGAATCGGCTTCGGCATCGCCCGCCGCCTGGCCGAGTCCGGCGCTTCGGTTTCCTTATGGGACCGCGACGAAGATACGCTGGCGTCGGCCAGCCGGCAACTCGGCTCCGGCCAAATTGTCTCCACCCAGGCAGTCGATGTCGCCGATGCCGCCGCCGTCGCCTCGGCCACGGAGGCAACCCTCGAAACCCATGGCGCCATCGACATTCTCGTCTGCAACGCGGGCATCGCCGGCCCCAACCATACCACCTGGGATTACCCCATCGACGAATGGAAGCGCATCCTCGACGTCAACCTTGTCAGTGTCTTCCTCTGTTGCCGCGCCGTCCTTCCTCACATGTTGCGCCAGGGCTACGGTAGGATCGTGAACGTCGCTTCGATCGCGGGCAAAGAGGGCAATCCCAACGCCTCCGCCTACAGCGCATCCAAGGCCGGCGTCATCGCCCTCACCAAGTCGCTCGGCAAGGAAACGGCCAACCGCAATATCGCCGTCAACTGCATCACCCCCGCCGCCGCCCGCACCCGCATCTTCGACCAGATGACGCAAGCCCATATCGACTTCATGCTCTCCAAGATTCCGCGCGGCCGCTTCCTCGAGGTCGATGAGGTCAGCGCCATGGTGGCATGGCTCGTCTCCGAAGAAAACTCCTTCACCACCGGCGCAGTCTTCGATATCAGCGGCGGTCGCGCCACCTACTGACGCCGGCCGCCCCACCGGGCCAAAGGCCCGCGTTTTACCAGCCCGTGGCGCAGCCCCAGATGCGGGCTAGGGGGCCTGCGCGCACAGATTCGTACCGCCGTAGTAAAAATCTTGTAGCGCGCCGATGGGAGCGGACTCCATGTCTCAATTCGCCTCGTATCCAAGTCTGCGGGATCGAACCGTGCTCATCACCGGCGGCGGCTCGGGAATCGGCGCCGCCTTCGTCGAGCAGTTCGCCATGCAGGGCGCAAAAGTGGCCTTCGTCGATCTGGCCGAGGAACCTTCGCTAAACCTCGTGCAACAACTCGAGGGCCGAACCGCGCACCCGCCCCGCTTCACTCTCTGCGATCTTACGGACATCGCCGCGCTTCAGTCGGCTGTCGAACGGATTGCCGGCGAATTCGGCCCGATTCGAGTCCTCATCAACAACGCCGGCAGCGACGACCGCCACAGCTTCGCCGAAGTAACCCCCGCCTACTGGGACCAGCGAATCGCGGTCAACCTCAAGCATCAGTTCTTCGCCGCGCAGGCCGTCGCTCCGGGTATGAAGGCGGCTGGCGAAGGGTCGATCGTCAACATGAGTTCGATCGCCTGGATGATTCCAACCCCCAACCTCTCCGTTTACGAGACCGCAAAAGCGGCGATCGTCGGTATGACTCGCTCCCTGGCGCACGAACTCGGCGGAGCCAACATCCGCGTCAACTGCGTCTCCCCGGGTGCCATTCTCACAGAACGCCAGCGCCGCCTGTGGATGTCGCCGGAATACGAGCGCGAGGTGCTCTCCCGCCAGTGCATCCCGCGCCACATCCTTCCCGAAGACGTGGCCAGGCTCGTGCTCTTTCTCGCCGCCGACGATAGCGCCGCAATCGCCAATCAGAACTGCATCGTAGACGGAGGCTGGATTTGACGCGAGCCACTCCCGCCGGTCGTCAGACCAATTGCGAGACCAGTCGCGAGCCCAGATTCGAGGCCAGTCGCGAGACCAGTTTCGAGACCAGTCGCTTCCGCCGTCGCATGGCCCCAGTCGCCATCCTCATTCGCTGTCTTAAATTGGAGCGGGAGACCGGGATCGAACCGGCGACATTCAGCTTGGGAAGCTGACGTTCTGCCACTGAACTACTCCCGCCCTTTATTTTCTTGTATTTACGTCTTGCGATTCCGTATTGCGCTTGTCTTTCGCCCCAAAACCCCATCGCCTTGCCAGCTTCGGCACCGCGTACGATGCGCCGCCAGCGTAGGGTCTCCGGGGCGAATTTCTTGCGGCCACCCACCCGAATCTATGGACTTGCGCCTACATCCAGCCCGTTCCCGATCGTTCCGGCACCAACTCAGAGAAGTGTAGCAAGCCCAGCCGCGGGGAGCAAGGAGCCGCATCGGCCGCGTCCGTCCAGCAAGCTCGAAGATGCGGCGTCATCGCTTGCCAAAGCGGTACGCGAAGCCCGCGCCCACGCGCAGATTGTTCTGGTGGTCGTTGACTCGATTGCTATACGTCGTCAACAGGTAGTCGGTTTCGATCGCCCGCAGCACCCAGTGGCTGCCGAAACGGTAGTCGACCCCTCCGCCGATCACGCTGGCAAAGGTAAGCGTACTGTCGCTTGCCGCCGGCGTATTGCCCTCGACGAGCGTTCCGCTGGCGTGAGCGGCCCCCACCAGCACCTGGCCGTACGGACTCCAACGTGGCCGCGCCAGCGGCCGGTAGCGCAGGCCGCCGGTGAATGAAGACAGCGTCAGATCGTACCCGCGTACGGAACCGTGTTCGAATCCGGCGTCGAATACCCCGGCCAGATGCCCGGCGGCAAACGGCTGCGCGATCGAAACGCTGCCGCCATTCAAAGAAAAGCAATCGCATTGCTTCGGCGGAGCATTCGAGCGCACATAGTTGTATGCCACGCCAACTTCCGGCAAACGATCCGCCGCCCCAGCCGCCGGAACCTGCGCCGCGGCACACCGGCAAGCCATGGCCATGAAAATGAGAGACAGCACAACTCGATTCATAAGTCGATTCATGGTGCGTCCTTACCTCACTGTGATCTGCACGCGAGTGCTGTGTTGGTGCGAACCGCTGGTGCCGGTCACGGAGATGGTGTACGTAGCCGAAGGTGGTTTCGTCTGCGGCAGTGCAAATCCGCCGCCGCACGCGGTCAACGCTCCGCAAAAAGCAAGCGGCAAAATCAGACAGCCGAGGACCGTGTAGATGCGCCTCCGTCGCCGAAAGGGCACAAGCAGCAGAGCGGCGCTGATCAGCCCGGCCGGGACCGGCCATCGCGCCGGACCCTTCGCCATCGCGCCCTGCTGCGCCGCCGTTTGAACGGTCATGGCCGACTCCGCGCCCGCGCTTCCCGGCGTCGCCGAGGATGGCGCAAATGCCACGGTTGCTCCCGGCGGAAGCCCACTGGCGGCAAGGGTCACCGGCGAGGTAAAGCTGCCGTCTACCGAAGCGATCTTGACCTGGTAAACCGCGCTGCCTCCCGCAACCACGGACTGGCTGGCAGGCGTGGCCGAAAGAGCGAAATCGGCAGGCGGCGGAGGAGCGGTTGCCGTACCCGTCAGCGCGCTCGTCTGCGGCGACCCAGGCGCGTTGTCCGCCACCGAAATCGTGGCGCTGTCCGCTCCAGCCGCCGTGGGATCGAACGTAACCGAGATCGTGCAGGAAGCGCCGGCCGCGAGCGATCCGCCGCAATTGTTGGTCTCGGCGAAGGCCGCGCTGTTCGTCCCGCCCACCGCGATCCTGCCGATGCTCAGCGCCGCGTTCCCCGTATTGCTCAGCTTGGCCGTCTTCGCGGCGCTCTTGGCGCCGGTTTCCACAGAACCGAAGTCCAGCGTTGCCGGAGCGAGCGTGGCCGCCGGAGCCGTTGCCGTGCCCGTCAGAGAGCTGGTCTGCGGAGAGCCGGAGGCGTTGTCGGAAACGCTCAGAGCCGCCGTCGCCGAACCGGTTCCAACCGGCGCAAACGTCACCGAAATCGTGCAGGAAGCGCCCGCGGCAAGGGAGCCTCCACAGGTCTTCGACGCGATGGAAAACTCCGGCGCGTTGGCTCCCTCCAGGCTGATCGACTGAATCGTCAAAGCCGCCTTCCCAGCGTTCGCCAGCGTGAATTTCTGGGGCGCGCTTGTGCTTCCGCTGATCGCGGTAAAGCTCGCCGTCGAGGGGGTCAGCGCGGCCTCCGGCGTGGCCGCGGCGACCCCAGTGCAGCTCAGGGCAATCGACTGCTGGACGATCGGAGACGGAAAGTTGGCCCCGAGGTTCGCGGAGAGCGACCCTGCCGAAGCCGGAGTACATACCACCGCGATCGAGCAGCTCGACCCCGCCGCCAGACTGGCACCGCAGTTGTTGGTTTCGCTAAAAGAGGCGGTGTTGCTGCCGAAGAAGCCAAAGCTGCTGATGAACAGCGTGCCATTCCCGGCATTCTTGAGCGTAGCCGTTTGCGCCGCGCTGGAGGTCCCCACCGTCTGGCTGCCGAAGCTGATGCTCGCCGGGGTAAGCACAGGTTGCGGAGCCGCCGGCGCGGTGCCGGTTCCCGTCAAAGTCGAGGTCTGCGTACCGGCCCCATCGACAACCGACAGGATTACGGACAAACTGCCCGCGCTTGCCGGAGAGAAAGTAACCGCAACGGTGCAGGAGCTGTTCCCCGCCAGCGACGAGCCGCAGGTGTTGCCGCTTACCGTAAAGCTGCTTGCGCCGGTTCCGCTAAATCCGACGGAAGTGATCGGCAGGGCGGCGCTTCCGGCGTTGACCAGGGTGAAGGTTTGGGCGGCGCTGGTGCTTCCAATGGCGGCGGTAAAGCTCGCCGCGGCCGGCGTCAGCGCGGCTGAGAAATCCGTCGCATTGCAAGTTAAAGCGATCGACTGCTGGGGAATTGGCGATGGAAAGATCGCGTTGAAGCTTGCCGTAAGCGTCTCCACGATCGCCGGCACGCAGTTGATCGCAATGGTGCAGCTCGCTCCCGCGGCCAGGCTCTTTCCGCAGTTGTCGGAATATCCAAAGCCACCGAGGTTCTTGCCGGTGACACTGAACCCGTACACTGTGAGCGCCGCGGTGCCCGTATTGGTGAGCGTGGCCGTTTGGTTGGCGCTGACGGTGTGAATCAGCACGTCTCCGAAATTCATGGTCGTCGGCGTCAGCAAGGGATTCGGCCCGGAGGATCCTTCGCCAGTGCCGCTTAAGTGGATTGCGCCCCCGCCGCCGCTCCCAATGAGCGTCTGCGGCGTCGTTACCAGGGTTCCCGAGAGCGTAAACGGACCGTCCGAGGGCGGGGTGAAGGTGTAGTCCAGGTCGCATTCTCCGCCTGGGGCAACGGTGGTGCCAGGGGTCGAGCCTCCCGGCGAGGCGCAGGCGTTCGACGTACCGGTCTGCGCGAAATTGCCATCGGCCGGCAGCGCGGCTGAGATCGTGAAAGGCTGATTGCCGACATTCCCGATCGATCCGTCGAGCGTCTCCGGCTGGCCCACATTCACATCGCCGAAGACGTAATTCTGCTGCGTACGGTCGAGATAGATCAGTTGCAGGTCCGCCCCATCGCCGATCACGATGTCCCCGTATGGGTCCAGCGCAAAGGCTGCGGCCGAGTAAAGCCCGTTGACCGCAATCGAAGACTTCGCGCCGTCCGGTTCAATCAGTGTGATGGAGGTCGCTTCCAGCACATAAGCGGTTCCCGAAGGATCGAGCGCCACTCCCAGCGGAGAGCCCAGGCCAGTGGCAATCTGCTTGGTCGTCCCGTCGATGCCGAACCGCGTCAGGGTGCCGCCGGTATCGACCGCGAAGATATTCTCCTCGGCATCCACAGCCACTCCCGTGACTTCTGGCAAATTGGCCTGAATCAAACCGGTATGTTCATACGGATACGCGAGGTCCACCTTTTTTCCGTCCGGCGGAAAGGAATGCCCCTCCAGGCCGACGATGTATGAGCCGGTGCTTGCCGAGTCTTTGCCGATCGCGCGGGCGTTCTTCCGGACGCCGACATCGGGGCTGCCGGGCAGGCCCGCCAGCAGAAGATTGCTGTCGCCATCCAGGCTGAAGGCTGAAATCGACGCAAAATCTTCCTCATCGCTTGCTTCGTATACGTCGGCCTGAACGCCATCGGCGCCGCGCCGTACGATGCGCTGGTTGCCGCTATCCAGTACATAGACCGCGCCCAGACCATCGACCGCGATCTCGGTCGGCTTGGAGAGTCCAGTAAAGCCGAGCGGCGTCTTCGCTCCCGACGGCGAAAACTCCGTCACCGTATTGTTGGCGGTATCGGTGACGTACCGGTTTCCAGCCGAGTCGAAGGCCACGCCGCCGATGCGGCCCGCTCCGGAGCTGCTCTGCGAGATCGTCCCCGGCGTGAAGGCCGCGCCGCCGCCGATCCCTTTTCCCCAAACCGGCACATCGCCGATGTCGTAGGTCGTCGTCACGCCGATCGAACCGGCATTGACACCCGCAAATTGGGGAACGAAATATCCCTGCGCGGCACAAGCCCCAGCGCCGCCCGGGCAGGAAGGCGCGCCGAACTGGTTGAATGTGGTCGCCGGAGATGCCGTCACCGTAAAGCTCGGCTTCCCCTGCGGCGTCTGGAAGATCAAAGAAAAGATCGAGTTGCCCTCGCCATTGGGTGGGTTGACTCCAACGTCGGGCGCCCGGCCGGAACCCGTATCGACCACATCCACGCGCGTCCCTACGGCCAGATACACCCGGCCGGTACTGTCCGCCGCCACGTCCACAACCGGATTGCCGCTGTTGTTGATCTGCACCTGGCCGCCCTGGTAGGGTTCGCCGCTATCGTTGTTGTAGCGGAAGACCCCATTGCCAGCCAGGTCGCTCACGATCACATACGGGAAGACTCCCGCCGCGATCGATCCCGTTTCGCCTACCGGGGCGTAGATCGGAATCGGGAGGCTCGAAAGGCCGGAAAACGTAGGGATCTGAAGGAATCCGGCATTCCCGTCGGAAAAATAGATAGTGCCTTGTGTATCGACGGAAACGCCCCGCAGCGCGGTCATTCCGGTTACCACATCGGTCGATACCTTGGTAGCGGGCGTATAGCTCTCAACGCGATTGTTGCCGGTATCGGCGATGTACAGGATGTTGTTCGTCCGGTCGTAAGCCAGATAAGTCGGCGCGGACAGCTTGCTCGTCGGCACTACGGTCTGCGCGCCCGAGGCGCTGTACTCGACAATCCGGTTGTTTCCCGTGTCGGCAATATACAGGTTGCCGGCGGAGTCGAGCGCCATCCCCACCGGACTCTTGAGCCCCGTCACCGGGATCGTCGCGACGTTGCCCAGCGTATCTTCCCGATAGATTTTTCCGCTCGACTTGTCGGAGACGTACAGATTGTCCTGCGCATCGACGGCCACGCCTTCCGCGTCGAACACCACTCCAGACGAGAACAGAGTCGTACCCTGAGTGCCCACAAAAGCCAGCGGAGCATCCCCAACCTGGATCGTGCCCGAAATGCTCCCGCCGGAGTACTGCGCGTTGCCCAGATACGTCGCCTTGACCGTATGCGTCGCAATCGAGAGCTGACCGAGATTGGCGTAGGCCAGACCGCTACCGTTCAGCGTGGCCGCGATTGCGGGACCGCCGTCCACGGTGAAGTTGACGGTTCCGGTCAGCGGGGCGAGGGTGGTTTCGTCGCGCACCAGCACGGACGCGCCAATGGCCTCATTGTAAGTGGGATTGTAGTCCGGCGTCAGGGTGAGCGGGTAGACAAACGGCGTGCCGGACTGCGCCTGGAGGCCGACCGGGACCGCCAGCGGCAAAAACGCGGCCAGAAACAGGCGCAGGCTTCTCATCCTGTGGTATCGACGCCTGAAATCGCCATCGCCGAAAAAGCGCAAGAGCGGGAGAAAAGCGAACATGGACTGCATCACAACTCCTCTGGATTGGTGCGGAAAATGTGCCGAAATACGCCGGGCGAGGTCTGCCGGGGCGTGAGACTGGCGTGGCGGCGGTTGTCTCGCATCAGAGCTTCTCCCGGTCTTGCCGCAGGCGGATTTCTTCAAACGACTTCACGCAAAACCGGAACTCGCCGGTCGCGGAAAGATGCACATGCGCGCCCTGTTCTCGCAGGGCGTTGGACAATCTGGTGGCGTTAAAGGCCGGCTGTCCCCCCCGCGGCGCGGCCACATCGATCCAGGCCGAGCCGCAGTCCGGGCATACCGGCGGACGGGGAGCCGCGTCCACCCCCCGAGTCCTTCCCCGTTCTCCGCCCGGTGTCTCCCGCGCCCCAACCGTTCGCGTGAGTGAAATCGTCAGTTCACGGCGGTCGATCCTCACAGAGATGCGGCGGACGCGCTTCATAGGCCGCTCCCACCGCGAGCCGCCGTCCATTCGATCCGAATCCCCAACGGAACCAGGAAAACAAGCCGGCCAAACAGTCGTGGAGTCTCGGCTAAGAGTTTGGTATCCTTCTCGCGAGCCGTCTGTCGTTTCGTCGTCTTCAGGGTCCAGGGCATGGTCCTGTTATCCCACGGACCCCGGAGACTCGCCCTCAATTCCAGTTCAATCCCGTCTCAATTTCGGATCAATTGCGGAAAGATCGGATCATGTTGCTGAAAACGATCGACTTTGTCAGATTTGAGGGGTACGTCATTGACCGCGCCGGGTGGACGCTGCGATGGCGCGAGGAGCCGATTCCGCTCAACCGCAAGAGCTTCGACCTGCTCATGTATTTAATCGATCGCCGCGATCGCGTCATCAATAAGGAGGAATTGCTCCAAGCCCTCTGGCCGGACCAGTTTGTCGAAGAGAGCAATCTGACTCAGCAAGTCTTTCTGCTCCGCAAAGCGCTTTCGCGTCACGAATCGGGCGCCCGGATTATCGAGACCTTACCCGGTCGCGGCTACCGCTTCACGCCGTCGATCGAAGCGGACACTCAATCGCAAGCCCCTCACTCCGCAGAGCCCACGCAGCAGCAGATTGTCGTCACCGCCACCGAGTCCACTACGCACGTCACCATTGAGGAGGAGTTCGAGCGGCACGACGCCTCCCCGGCGTCTCAGCCTGGTCCAACCTGGAAATACCTGCGTGTCGCCGCCGCGGCGGCGTCCGCGTTGGCCTTCGCCGCCCTTGCCGCGGCCGGATGGCTGGGCTATCAACGATGGCTCGATCGCAGCGGCGGGCCGCCTGTCCAGGTGGTCGTAACCGGAATCGACGGAACCACCGGCGATCCGGCTCTGGACCGCGCGCTTCTGTCCGCCCTCCGCATGAATCTGTCGCAGAGCCCCTTCGTCTCCCTGGTGCCCAAAGACGCCGTCAAATCCACCCTCGTCCAAATGAAGCGAAACCCGGACGATCCGATCCCGGCCGACGTGGCCCGCGAACTCTGCGAACGAACCAACAGTCAGGCCGTCCTCCACGGCACGGTCGCCCAAACGGGACGGCATTTTCTTCTAACGGAAGAAGCCACCAGTTGCGTGGACGGATCAACCTTGGCCGCGGACAAGCAAGAGGCCAGCAAGGCCGAGGACTTGCCCACCGGCATCGACAAACTCGCCGACAGCATCCGCCAGAAACTGGGCGAATCCCGCCGCAGCGTCGCCCGCTTCAGCGCCCGCCTCTCTCCGGCAACCACCGCCTCCCTCGAGGCCCTCAAAGCCTACAGCGAGGCCTCCCGATTGGCCGAGCGAGGCGAACTGCCCCAGGCCATCGACCTGCTCAAGAAATCCGTCGCCGACGATCCCGGATTCGCCATCGCCTGGAACGATCTCTGGGCCTATACCGCCAGTCTCAACGGAGATCCCATCTCCTCTAGGGAGGCCATCCAAAAAGCCTACAGCCTCCGCGACTCCGCCGGTGCTCTCGAGCGCCTCACCATCACCGCCCACTACGACATGGTCGTCGTTGGAGATCTCTACAAATCCGAACGGGATTACAAAACCTGGACTCAGCTCTATCCCCGCTCCATCACCGCCTGGAACGGTCTGTCCCTCACCCAGCAACAACTCGGCCATCACTCCGACGCGGAACTCTCAGCCGCGCGCGCCCAGGCTCTGCGCCCAACCCACGCCGGCTTGAATCTCAATCTCGCCCTCGCCCAGATGGCCAACGGGGATGCCCCGGCCGCCCGCGCAACCTGCCAGCACGCCTTCGCCTCGGGAGTCGACAGTGACCACCTCCGCTCCGGCTGCCTCCAGATCGCCTACCTGCTTCAAGACGCGGCCTGGCTCCAATCGTTCCGCGATTGGGCGGCAAATCACCCCAAATCGCCCCTGTTCGCCATCGCCGAAGCCGGCATCGCCATCGGCGAAGGCCGCTTCGCCGATGCCAAAAAGCTCATCGATCGGGCCACCGAAATCCTCCGCCAGCAAGGACTCGAAAGCCAGGCCGACGCGTACATCCGGGCCACCGGCGTCCATCTCATCGAAGCCGGCGACGTCGCCTCCGGCACTCCCATGTTGCGCTCGAGCGCAGCCGACCCCGAAACCGGTTCGGATCTCGTCGGCCTCGCCGAAATCGAAGACATACCCGCGGCCTCCGCCGGACTCCACGCCATGGAGAGCGAGCACCCCCAAGGCACCCTATGGAAGCTCTACTGGGGCCCGATCGTTCGCGCCGCCATCGCCATGGCTTCCCACAAGCCCAACGACGCCGTTTCCCTCCTCGAAACAACCCATCCCCTCGAAGCGAAAGACCTGGACATTCCCATGCGCCGCGCCCTGGCCAACTTCGCGGCGGGCCGGCCCGCAATCGCCGAACGGGACTTTCGCTTCATCCTCGCGCATCGCGAACTCGACCCGACCTCCAGCTCCTACCCGCTCGCCTGGCTGGGCTTAGGCCGCTGCCTCGCCGCCGAAGGCAAACCCCAGGCCGCCTCCGACGCCTACCGGCGCTTCCTCGCCCTCTGGGCGCACGCCGATCCAGACGCGCTCTACCTCCGCCAAGCCAGGCAGGAAATTGCCGCACTCCATGCCAACTAGAATCGCCCGCAAAGCGCCCGGATTCGAACCCATTTTGCCCAGAACCCATCGGCGGCAATCCCACCCGCGCCACCATCCGTCTCAACCCGGTTTGTTAAACTAATCCAGGTATAGGTTCCTTTCTGTCAACGGGATTTCACACACATGCAAGAGCTGCTGACTACAATTCAAAGCATTGCCGGTAAAGCTCTTGCCGTAGATCGCCGGCCCAAATTGAACGACCGGCTGCAACACCGCATCGCGAGGAATGATATGACTGAGATCGTTGCCATCCGCGCCCGCGAGATTCTCGATTCGCGCGGCAACCCCACCGTCGAAGCAGACGTAATCCTCGAATCCGGCGCACTCGGCCGCGCCGCCGTCCCCTCCGGCGCATCCACCGGCGAGCACGAGGCCGTCGAGCTCCGCGACGGCGACAAAAGCCATTACCTCGGCAAAGGCGTCCTCCAGGCCGTCGAAAACATCGAAACCATCCTCGCCCCCGAGCTCGAAGGCTTCGACGCCACCAACCAGCGCCTCCTCGATCACACCATGATCCAGATCGACGGCACCGCCAACAAATCCAAACTCGGCGCAAACGCCATCCTCGCCGTCTCCATGGCCGCCAGCCGCGCCGTCGCCCAGACCCTCGAAATCCCCCTCTACCGCTACCTCGGCGGAGCCAACGCCTGCATCCTCCCCACCCCCATGATGAACGTCCTCAACGGCGGAGCACACGCCGACTCGAGCGTAGACTTCCAGGAATTCATGGTCATGCCCGTCGGCGCCGAGCGCTTTTCGGATGCGCTCCGCTGGGGCACCGAAGTCTTCCACACCCTCAAAGGCGTCCTCAAAAAGAAGGGCTACTCCACCGCCGTAGGCGACGAAGGCGGCTTCGCTCCCTCCCTCAAGTCCAACTCCGAGGCCATTGAAGTCATCCTTGAAGCCATCACCCTCGCCGGCTACCAACCCGGCGAACAGATCGCCATCGCCCTCGACCCCGCCGCCAGCGAGTTCTACGACAAGATTTCTGGTAAGTACATTTTCAAGAAGAGCGATAAGTCCGAGCACACCAGCGAAGAGATGGTCCATTTCTGGGATAACTGGGTTCGCCAGTATCCCATCGTTTCGCTCGAAGACGGCCTCGCCGAAGACGACTGGGACGGCTGGAAGCTCCTCACCGACAAAGTCGGCAGTAAAATTCAGTTAGTCGGCGACGACTTATTCGTGACGAACGTAAAACGCCTGCAGCGCGGCATCGAAGAAGGCGTCGGCAACTCCATCCTCATCAAGCTCAACCAGATCGGCACCGTCACCGAAACCTTTGAAGCCATCGAGTTAGGCCGCCGCTACGGCTACACCAGCATCATTTCGCATCGCAGCGGCGAAACCGAAGACACCTTCATCGCCGACTTAGCAGTCGCCACCGGCGCCGGCCAAATCAAGACCGGCTCCGCCAGCCGCACCGACCGCATCGCCAAGTACAACCAACTCCTGCGCATCGAAGAAGAGCTAGGCCAGGGCGCAAACTTCCTCGGCCTCGAAAGCCTTAACTACAACGAGTAGCATCGGACTTTCAAAAAGGGGCGCGGTAACAACCGCGCCCAAGGTCCCTCAAAGCAAGAAAGTGTTGTCATCCTGAGCGCAGCGAAGGACCTGCTTTTGCTCTTGCTTTTGTAGTTGCTCTTGCTTTTCTTTCTGTCATTCCCCCGGGGAATCTGCTTTGCGACCCAAATGGCAGTCCCGCTAACTCCGCTACCTGAGGAATCGCCTTGTCCATCGCCAAACGCCCCTTAGTCCTCACCATCCTCGACGGCTGGGGCTACAGCCCCCAGGTAGCCAACAACGCCATCGCCCTCGCCCGCAAGCCCACCTACGACAAACTCCTCGCCGAATACCCCAACACCCTCATTCACGCCTCCGATCACTTTGTCGGCCTGCCAGACGGCCAGATGGGCAACAGCGAAGTCGGCCATCTCAACATCGGCGCCGGCCGCGTCGTCCGCATGGACATCACCCGCATCGACGCCCTGATCGCCGCCAACGAATTCACCACCTTCCCGGCCATCGTCAAAGCCATGCACACGGCCCGCGAAAACGGCCGCAGCCTGCACCTGATCGGGCTGCTCTCGGACGGCGGCGTCCACGCTCACGAGGAGCACCTCTACGCCCTCCTGCGCGCCGCCAAGGCCCACGGCGTCTCCCGCGTCTTCGTCCACGCCTTCATGGATGGCCGCGACACCCTCCCCACCAACGGCGCAGGCTACATCCAAAAGCTCCAGCAAAAGTTCGCCGAGTACTTGATCGGCAAGCTGGCCAGCGTCAGCGGCCGCTACTACGCCATGGACCGCGACAAGAAGTGGGACCGGGAACTCAAAGCCTTTAGCGCCATGTGCCTCGGCAAAGCCGAAGGCGGCGCTACTGCCGACCCCGTCGCGCTCATGAACGACCGTTACCACAACGGCATCACCGACGAGTTCACCATCCCTTTCGTTGTCACCGACGCCGCCGGCAAGCCCAACGGCGTCATCCAGGACGAAGACGTCGTCATCAACTTCAACTACCGCGCCGACCGCGCGCGCCAGATCACCCGCGTCCTTACCCGCGAAAGCGGCCTCAACCAATCCGGCGGACGCAACCTCGACGCCTGGGAATCTCTCGACGAAACCATCCCCCGTGCCGACATTCCCAAAAAACTCTACTACCTCTGCATGACCCAGTACGACAAGAGTTACAGCCTCCCGCTCGTCATCCTTCCCGAGTCGATGGATAACATCCTCGCCAACATCTTAGGCCAGGCGCAACTCCGTAACCTGCGCGTCGCCGAGACGGAAAAGTACGCCCACGTGACGTACTTTTTCAACGGCGGCATCGAAACTCCCTTCCCCGGCGAAGATAGAACCCTCATCCAGTCGAAGAAAGTGGCGACTTACGATCTGGCCCCCGAAATGTCCGCCGAAGGCATCGGCGACACAATCGTCAACGCCATCCACGACACCGCCTTCGACCTCATCATCGCCAACTTCGCCAATGCAGACATGGTAGGCCACAGCGGCCAGTTACTCCCCACCATCAAAGCCGTAGAAACGGTAGACGCCCAGCTAACCAGAATCTACAAAGCCCTCCGCGAAAAAGGCGGAAGCTGGCTCATCACCGCCGACCACGGCAACGCCGAGCAAATGGTAGACCCAGTCACCGGCGGCCCGCACACCGCCCACACCACCAACCCCGTCCCGCTCATCTACGTAGGCGAAGAAGCCAACCACTTCACCCTCCGCTCAGACGGCAGCCTAAGAGACATCAGCCCCACCCTGATCAACCTGCTCAACCTGAACCTGCCCAAAGAAATGACCGGCGGCGACCTGCGCGTGACGATTGTCTAATGACTCGCCCGCCGCACGCAGCCAACTGATCTGTCATCCTGAGCACAGCGAAGGATCTGATTGTGCCGCTGTAGTTGCTTTTGCTTTTGCCGCTGCTTTTCTTTTTGTCATCCCCGCCAGGGAGTCTGCTTCTACTGAGTTTGTCGCGAGGAGCGGAGTCCACCACGCTTAAGTCCGCTTACGTTTTGTAACAGGGCACGATTTAAGTCGTGCCGATCTTGCCAATAAGATAAGCGGGGGGTAGCTCCCGAAACAAACCGGTATTTACCGCCTGATTCACTTTGCGCGTCCCCGCCCGAAATCTAGCGGACTATGTCTTGGTCCGCTGCAAGCCCGGAGTATGGGAAGAGTTCGTCCCATCGTGGTAGCAGAATCGCAAGTTTCCATTTCTGATCGCATTTTGCGCACTTGTAATAGTAGTTGCGGTGCTGCTCTTCCTCCTGGCTGGTATGAAGCGTCTCTCCACAACAGTCGCACTGCAATTCAGGCAACTCGCCCTTCTTCACGTGTTCAGATTGCTCACGGCATTTTAAGCATACTTTTCCAATCATTCCGCCGACGCGGCTCATCACCAGAAGGGCCTTGCCGTTGCAACACGAAGATGGGCGGGTACTACAAATAAATCGTCTGGAATTCATCCCCTTCCTCCCCTTTGTGTTGCATTCACTCATCGCTTCATCTGAGACACTGAACCAGGATGCAGCGCCTCAATCACCGCATTGGGATTCCTCGCAATCACCGTCAAGAACGCCCGCGCCGAAGCCTCCGGCGTCCTCCGGCCACCCTCCCAATGTTTGACCGCATCAAGGCTGAAGCCGAAAGTATCCGAAAACCGCGCCTGAGTCATCTTCAACCGCTTGCGAATGCTCTTCACATCGACCTCGGCGGGCAAAGTGACTTTATATCCCGCTGACTCACCCGCAAGGAAAGCGTCCACCTCTTCCAGTCCGCGCTTCATATCCTCGAATATCTTGCTCATTGGACCCACGATCTCTTCGCGCTCCGTCTCGCTGAAGATACCTTCCGCATCCCGCAAGTAGCCGGGCGTCTCCACAACGGTGTGCACAGCCTCTTTATACTCCATTGGACACTATTTGCCAATCCCAAAAGAAGATTCCTAGAGCTTCGCAGCCATCTCCGCCAACTTCGCCACAGTATTCATATTCCGCGCCGTTCCAGCCTTAGCCGCCGGAATCTTCAGCTTCGTAGTCCCCATCCCCGCCCCATAATGCACATAAATCTCCCGCAAGCCCAGCCGGCACTCTTCGTCCTTCTGCCCGGTGATAGCATCCAGCGCGTCCGCCGCCGGCGCGGCATCCAAAAAGATGGCCACCGTAGCATTCCCCGCCCGCTCCGGAAACGGATTCGCCGCCAGCACCGCGGCCATCTCCGCTGCAGTCCGCACCATCGCGCCCACCGGCTTGCCCGCGTACTCCGCCAGCGCCTTCTCCAGCAACTGCTTCACCTGCGCCTCACCCTTTGCCGACTGAAAGACCACATTCCCGCTGGCAATATACGTCTTCACCTTGGCAAACCCGCACCGCTCGCACATCGCCGCCAGCTCCGTCATTGGCAGCTTCCCGGTCCCGCCAACATTCACAGCCCGCAACAGTGCAATGTAGCTCGTCGTGGCCATAGCTCAAAGATACTCCCGCACCATCTTTTCCCAGGTAGGCCAGTCATGGCTGTTATACGTGTCCCAGATAAACAGCTTGTGCGGAATCCCCTTGGAATTCAGAATGCCGTCCAGATGCTGATTCGATCCCAGGCACTGGTCGTCCCACCCCGTCGCCAGCACATACGTGTTACGCCGGTAGCGCTCGAAAAACCACGGGTCCGATAAGTTCGGCAGATACTGCGTCGGCGTGTTCATATACAGATCGTTGTCATGATATCCCCGCAAAAACCCCGACATATCGAACGCGCCAGACATCGACAGCATCCCGGTAAAGACATCCGGATGCCGAAACGCGATATTCGCCGCGTGGAACCCGCCAAAACTGCATCCCAGCGCCACAAAATTCGAATTCCAGTTCTTCTGCCGCACCAGCGGCACCACCTCATGGATGAGGTAATCCTCATACTGCACATGCCGCGCAATGCGCCACCGCGGCGGCACCTGCTTGTTGTACCAACTCTCCATATCCACCGAATCCACGCAGTAGAGCTGAATCTCGCCGTTGTCGATCTTGCCGCCGAGCACACCCACCATATTCCGGTTCTCAAACTCGTAAAACCGCCCGCCAGACGTGGGAAAAACCATCACCGGAACCCCGGTATGGCCAAAAACCAGCAACTCCATATCGCGGCCAAGCCGGGAAGAGTACCACTTGTGGTATTCACGATTCATTCGAGTTTGCCCCTCCAGAAGTGGCTTTGCAGCGTATCGGACATGCTGCCATTTTTGATACTGTAACAGCCACGGGCATCGAAAAAGTTGGCAAACGATGGCGAAGGCACGGCAAAAGCGATTGGGGAAGGCAACGGATTTGGATTTGGAACGGCGCGGAGACTCGGATTCGCCTTGGTCGGTTTGGCATGCGGCTTCGGAGCACGCGGAGGCGGAGACGCCGCATGGACGGCTCAAGGTGCATCGGGGGTTTCGCAGCCGCATTTTGCCGGACCGGCGGGATCTGATTGTGTATCTTCCGCCACAGTATGATACCTCCCCGGAGCGGAGCTATCCCGTTTTATATCTCCACGATGGACAAAATCTCTTCGACCCGGCCACCTCCTATATCAAGGGCCGGACGTGGCAGGTTCGCGAGGCCGCAGACGCCGGAATTGAGGCTGGCGAGGTTGAGCCGCTGATGATTGTGGGCATTTACAACACCGGCGACCGGCGTTTGGCGGAGTATACGCATGAGCGCGACTGGCAGATGGGCGGAGGCGAGGCGGATGCGTATGGGGCGTTGATTACAAAGGAGTTAATGCCGTGGATTGGGGCGCATTACCGGGTGAAAGCGGGGCGCGAGCATACCGGTTTAGGGGGATCTTCCCTGGGTGGGCTGGTTTCTATGTATTTAGGGCTGAAATATGCGGAGGTTTTTGGGCGTTTGGCGGTGCTTTCGCCCAGTGTGTGGTGGAATCATAGGAGTATTTTGGGGGTTTTGAACGAAATTGGCCCCGCTTTGCCGCACAAGCCACGGATTTGGCTGGACGTGGGCGACCACGAAGGGCGTATGACTTTGCGCGACGTGGAGCTTTTGGCGCGGCGGCTGAAGGCCAGTGGATGGGATTCCGCCGATCTGCATTTTGAAAAAGTGGCTGGCGGAACGCATGAGGAGAGCAGTTGGGCGGGGCGGGTTGGGCCGCTTTTGCGCTTTCTTTTCCCGGCGGACGGGCGCTGAGGGTTGAGAGCCGGTGCAAATTGTTCCACGTGGAACAATTTGGGGCGAATGGGACGGGCTTGGAAAACTTTGTTGCAAGTGGCTTTGTTTTGTTGCGTATACAGTTGCGTAAAATTAGGGCGATTTGTGCCTTGTTGCAGCGAATGGGGATTTTCGGCGCTGAGCGGGAAAATTTCTCGCAGATTTCGCGCGCCATGCGGTCTTGACGCCAGTTTTGCCGCGAATCCAGATTCGTGATTCGGGACGGGTCACTTGGACGGCTCGTATGGAGATTCTTTGCTAAGTCGCCGGTTCGCCGATTTGCCAAGAACGAGTGGCTTTGGTTGACTCCCACATGTCAGAAACTCGATCTGGGGCATCCGCCGGCTCACCCCGTCTAACGGGGGTGCCTGAAAAACATCATGTACACAAGTCCGGTGAGTATGCCGATGAGTACAGCTCCCGTGAGGCGTAATTGCAGGGCGCCTACGCCCGCGCTGTGCCGTTTAGGAGAAATACCGGCCACGGACCTAGCCCAATACGGCAGCCGAAGCCATTTCGTTGGCGATAAGAGCATCAATGATCCGTTGACTAGAATCCCGAGAAAGAGGAAGGCGCAAGCAATTATTGTCGTTGCCTTTACGATCATCGTCAGCACAACTTTACCTCGCAGCGTTTGTCCGGTTGGATTGCTATTCAGGAACAGTAGCTTCAATCGAGGTCACTTCGCTAGTGGAAGAGGTTCCTTAACCAATTTTCTACTGGCCTTGTTATGGCAGAAACATCGAAGCTGTAGGAGACGCTGACTGAAACCGGTGACCGGCCTCCTGCTGATGGCCCTGCCGCCCAGCCATTTCCCGGCGAATAGGTAGCGGTCGCGCCAGCGTACCAGGGCTGGCTGCTAACAGAGTAGCTCCAGCCCCCTGCGATGTTGTTAGCATCGAACTGTTTGGGTGCGAATACCCAGCTTGCATTGAAACCTTCCCCACCCATAAAGCGCGGCGTAAAGCTCAGCGTTGGGCCGAGATAGGTTGAATCGGTCGATGGAACGTAGGACGCGCTTGGGCCCACTCCCACAGTGCTTCCGAGTATTGCTCCGAGCACTCCACCGCCCAAGGGTTCTATCGCCTCTCCGACCATTCCGCCTAGATACATTCCCGGTGCCGCTGATGTGTACGACGCGCTGACAATCGAATTGTCGAGCTGGAAGGTTGAGGGCTTTATCGCTGCATTGTCGGTTGGACTTGATTGCTGGGCCTGGGCGACTGGCGCGTTGCTTTGGCTCTGCGATGCGCCTTGTTGTGAGGCTTGGACCATGGCGTCGTAGGCGGCTTCGTCTTGTGCTTCACTGGACAGGCTCATGCCGCCTTCATTGGGGTTTTTGGCGCCGGAGCCAGCCAGTTCTGATAGTGGAATCCAATCCATATCGCTGGTGAGCGCCATGCCAGACCAGTTGTTGTCTCCGCCTTGGGAGGCGGCGTGGCCGTCGGCGTCTACTCGGTTTAGGGGGCCGTTTTCTACGTAGCTGTATAGGTTGAGGGTCTGTGGATCGCCGAAGGACGCGTATGGAACTGTTACCGGCTTTGCTGCCCAGTCGGGGGACATGAATCGGCCCAGGTTGCTGGCGTAGTAGCGTGCTCCGAAGTCGTCGAGGCCGGTTTCGGGGTCGCGCTGTTTGCCGGTGAATTTGTAGGTGTTGGTGTCGTTGGAGAGGATGGCCTGTTCGCCGCCGTAGGGGAAGAAGAGGGACTCGCTGAGCGGATTGCCGAGATAGTCGGTGACGAGGGCCGTGGAGCCGACGTTGTCCTGCACGTAGTATTTGGCGGTGGTTGCGCCGGGGTCGATGCGGGCGATGCGCTTGCCGCTGGCGTCGTAGACGTATTGCGTGTAAACGGGGCCTGGGGACCAGACGGCGCAGATGCGCCCTCCGGGATCGTAGACGTAGTGGTTGGTTCCGTCGTTGGTCACGTTGCCGGCCAGGTCGTAGGTGAAGGTGGCTGAGTTGACGGTGGTGGAGGCGATGCGGTTGTTGTTATTGAAGCTGCTCCAATTGTAAAGCGAGTTGGTGGGGGGCGCGGAGACGAGCAGCAACGACCGGGCTGGCTTTTGTGGTTGTGACGGGAAGGCGAAAGCCTCAGCGGGCAACGCACCTACTGCCGACTCCCCAGTCCCCAAATGCGAGGGACCGGGGGCACCCTCGCATTTGGAGGGAAACGTCCCTCAAGGCCGGGGCCACCCGCCTGCTCTGCTGGAGAAGCC
>Ga0209208_10001289_pt1 | contig 35139 bp, 27 predicted proteins | sample S1TSphfallax_3_FD_187694 | JGI IMG/M metagenome (GOLD analysis project Ga0209208, IMG submission 187694) | Host-associated microbial communities from peat moss isolated from Minnesota, USA - S1T2_Fd - Sphagnum fallax MG (SPAdes) (version 2) | ecosystem: Host-associated > Plants > Peat moss >...
CTGCTAATAACCGGACTTCCAGTGTAAGGAGTGCCTTGCGCCCACCTACCTTCCACGACCCGCTGTTTTTCAACGCAAGGTGGCACACGGCTACCGCGAAGCGGTTTAGTTCACTGAGGTTTTGGAGCGGTCTTAAAATCAGGGCATCGGAATGGAAACGGCTTTGCCCGCGCCGCGCTCAGCCACCCAAATCACGTCACCCGCAGGCTCCACGCCCGTTGGAGTTTTCAGCCCTTCCTTAATGACGGTGACGCTGGCCTTGTCGCCATTCACGGTGATGACCGAAATCTTTCCGCTGCCGTTTTCCGCCACAATCAATTTGCCATTAGCGGCGCGCATGCCGTCAGGCCCCTTGATGGGCTGATCCATCCAAATATCCACCGGCGTTCCCGCTTTGCCGGCGGCGTCCACCGGAATGCGGTAGAGATTGTTCGAAATCACGTTGTTCACATACAGCGTGCCGTTCAAGAACGTGATGCCGTCAACGCCGCGCAGCGCTGGATGCTCCACAAACACGTCTGCCGTGGCCGCGCCTGCGGGCAGCCGATAAATCTTGCTGTTGGCGGTGTCGGTGATATAGAGAGCTTTGTCTGGCCCAATCGCAAAATCATTGCAGGTGCTGTTGTCCCCCGGCAGGTTCCAGCGGATCTTGGGTGCGCCGGTGGAAAGGTCGAAACCGCGCAGCGCCGTGTGCCGCTGCACCGGTTTGGTGCCGGGTACAGGAGTCAGTTGGCACGTCCACAGCGTGTTGGTGGCGGCGTCCGCCAGCATGCCGAAGAAAAACGTTCCAGGTCCTTCGGCGCTGGCGTCGACAAATTTTTCAGCCGTTGCGGCTCCCGGCGCCACCTTATAAACGAACGGAGAGCTGGCGCTGCCGACAAGCAGCACGCCGCCCGGCGCCACCGTCAGGCTCTCCGGCTGCGATTTCTCGTTGGCAATCAAAATATCGGCAGCGAGCGCAGTCTGCGCAAAGGCGGCCAGCAAGGCGATGCAAAAGGCAGGATGCATTTTGTTGGGACACATATTATTTCGGCGTGACATGAATCAACGCGCCGGGATTGGCGTCTTCCAGCATCCACAGGGAGCCGTCCGGGCCTTCTTCCACATCGCGGATGCGCTTGCCCACATCCCAGCGCTCGGCTGTCTTTGCTCCGCCGTGCCCGTCAAAGATGACGCGGATGAGCGACTTGCTGGCCAGGCCGCTAATGAACCCGTTGCCGTTCCATTGAGGGAAGGTCTGCGTGCCGTGGTAGAACATCAAATTTCCCGGCGCAATCACCGGCACCCAATAAATGACGGGCTTCGCCAAATCGGGCCGCGTGTCGGGCTTTGGAATGGGCACGCCGTTGTAGTTCATGCCGTAAGAAACCAGCGGCCAGCCATAATTCTTGCCTTCCTCAATCAGGTTCAGCTCATCGCCGCCGCGCGGGCCATGCTCCACCTCCCACAATTCGCCGGTGGGCGAAAAGGCCAGGCCGTAAGGGGTGCGGATGCCGCTGGCCCACGTTTCGGCCGGTATCAAGTTGGGGCCGGGAAACGTGTACGTGCTCACCACCTTCGCCGTCTTGGCGGCTTCGGTGTCGCTGGGCGGATCAATCAGCGGAATAGTGGACGCGCCGGTTTTGCCATAATTCGGATTGCCCGGGGCCGGCTTGCCGTCCAGCGTCAGGCGCAGCACCTTGCCTTCCGGCTGGTTCGGATCCTGCGCGGGAGTAAAGCGCTGGCGGTCGCCCACGGTCATAAAGATGTACTGGCCATCGGGCGAGAAAGCCACCTGCGCGCCTTCCTGCCCGCCCTTGCCCCTGGGCAACTGACGCCACAACACGGTTAAATCTCCCAAGCGCGCCGAATGCTCCGTGGTGTGCAGCTTGGCGCGCGCCAGCGCGAGTCCCGCGCCATAATCGCCCGGCTCCGCATAAGTGAGATAAATGCTGTCGTCGGTGGCGAAATGCGGCGAAACAAACACGCCCAGCATGCCGTTCTGGCCTTCCCAGTACACGGGCGGCGTGCCCGCCACCGGAATCTTTTCTCCCTGCTGCGACACCAGCCACACCGGCCCGACCTTTTCGGTAATCAGCATGCGGCCATCGGGCAGAAACGCGATGCGCCAGGGCAATTCAAACGTGGCCACGGTGGTCATGTTGAAGGGCAGCGTGGCTTCCGGCTGCTGCTCGCCGGCGTTCACCTGCGCCCAGGCGGCCACCGACAAAAGGGGAAGAATCAGCGCCGCTTTTGCCATTCTCATTGTCATGTCTCCTTGCATCTCAGTGCGATTGTCCAATCGATATTAGCACTGGGTTTTCCCGCCCTACGCCGTGTAGCTCCGGCCCAGGCCCATCGCCGCCAAACCCTTGCGATAAGAAATGGAACTGCGGTCGGCGGCAAAGTGCGCTTCCTCTTGCAGATTGATGGGCAGATCCTCCGGAAACTGCCGCTCCACAATGTCGATGTCTTCGGCAAACACCTGGTGGTTGAAATCCAGCGTCGGCTGAAGCGGCGCATCGCGGTCGAAGTTGCGGCAAATGGGAACGAACAGTTGCGTCTTGCGCGCCGACACCGGAGAGGCCGCATTCAAAATATGCAGTTGCCCATCGTTGGGAAAGAAGACGGTCAGCTTGGCCGTGAAGGGCAGAAACACTTCAAAACGCCTGCGCCAGAAGAATCCTGGCGGATTCAGGTGCTTGTATTCATGCGAATAATTGCTGACGGTGCTGATGTAATCGGCGACAAAGCCGTTTGTGGTTTTCGTGACGTGATAGTCGGGAACCACTGGATTATCGGGTTCGCCAAAACTCTCGCTATGGATAAAGGCAAAGTGGCTCACGTCCAGAAATCCCTCGACTTGCCGCCCTGCCGCCGCGTGGATGGTCACGCTGTTGGGTAGCACTTGCAAATAGCCTGGATCGTCCCACTGGTTCATTTCCGGCAGCGTCTTTTCGCCGTTGTTCACAAGCTGCACCCAGACCAAGCCGTAGCGTTCCTGCACCCCATACATATCCAGCCGCAAGCGCGGAGAAATGGGGCCGTTGGGATGCGCCGGAATGCAGACGCAGCGCCCTTCGCGGTCATAGCGCAAGCCGTGATATTTGCAGACAATCTGGTCTTTTTCGACGAAGCCGATGCTTAGCGGAACGCCGCGGTGATAGCAAATATCGCGGGCCGCGGATAGAGACCCATCGGAGAGGCGATAGACCACCACGCGTTCGTCCAGCAGCGTGGCGGCGTAGGGTTTGCTCTGCACCTCATGCGAATACGCAACGGGATACCAGCAGGAAGCCAGTGCCCGCCAGTCGGTTTCGGTGAATGTGCAGCCGCGCGGAAGCCCAGTGAATGCCATGTTTTATTATGGATGCCGCCAGGGGAAGGCTCCGCACAATCCGATTGATCAAATTGGCCCGCTGTCAAATTCGCCAAATCTCGAAGTATATTCACACAGATGACAGGTGGCTCGCGTGTTCGCGTCGAACTCGACTGGTCCCATGCAGGCGCGCCATCCGCTCACCGCAACTGGCTCATCAGCAACTCCGAAATCCGCGCAATCAGCAGCTCTCCCGGATTGTCTTCCGTCCAATTTGGCTGCGGCATCCCATCCACGGTGATTGCCATTGCAATCGGCCCGTTCGCCGTGTAGACAATTCCGACATCGCTGCGCAGCGCATCCAGCGCCCCTGTTTTGTTCGCCACCACCGCATCCTTCACGTCGCGCGCGATGCCGGAATGGTCGCGCTGCTTTTTCAGAATCGCAATCATCTGCGCCGATGCTTCCGGGCTCACCAGTTCGCCTTTATACAGCTTCTCCAGCAGCAGCACCATCTCCTGCCGGCAACTGCGCCCAATGCCCCACTTCTTGTTCTCCGGCTTCGCGCCCTCCTTCGTAATGCCCGACGGCGCCGGCTTCAAATCCTGGCCATCGCCCAGAATCTTGCGCATCACGCGCGTCTGCTTCAGCCCCAGGGCCTCCATGCGCGCATTCACCGCGTCCCCGCCAATTCGGTTCAGAATCAGGTTTGTTGCGGTGTTGTCGCTGAGGGTAATCATCAGCATCACCAGGTCATGCAAGGGCAGCACATCGCCGTCCATAAGATCCTGCATAATGCCGCTGCCTGAAACTTTTTCTGCCGCGCTGTCGGTGATGGGTTCGGTCCACTTCAGCTTGTTTTCTGCCGCTTCGGCAAACGTTTCAATCATGATGGCCAGCTTAATGGTGCTGGCCGTGCGCGTGGGTTCTTCGCCGTTCAGGCTGTACGTCGCGCCGGTTTGCAGATTCTTCGCGTAGAGCGTCACTTTGCCCGGAAAGCCGCTGATCCTCGCTCTCACCTGCTGATCCAGATCGGACCCCGGCAGCAGCAAAAAAGCCAATAGCGCGTGAATAATCATCACGCGCTATTGTAATTCGCCGCTAGAAATCCAGCCGCAAAGCAAACGGCAATCGCCGCATGGTCGGCCCGGTGGCCAGGCTGGTGATCTTGCCCGCCCCCAGGCTGGTGTGGTTGAACACGTTGAACGCATCGGTTCGGAACGTTATTCCATACTTTTCCGCCACGGTGAACGTTTTCATCCCGGATCCGGCTGATTCCTACCGCCAGCTTTGGAGCCACTTCTTCCCCGACGCGAGGCAAACGAACCGTGGCTGGACCCGAGCATGGAAGCCGCGGCCGACTTCATCACCAAAAGCAGCGAGTTCAAGAAACTGCTCAGCCCGCACCTGTGCCCCGGATAGTCCGTCCCCAATTTTGAAGTGCTGCCGCAGGCCAATAATTTAGCCGGCGAATCTCCCGGCGCGCGCGTGCTGGCCGCGCGTTACGACAAAGCGCATTAGCCAGTCGGCATTGTGCTTGATGCCAATGCGCGGCGTCACCTCAATTTGCAGCGGAACCGGCTCAATCCAGCGCCGCAACTGCAAAGGCCCGGCGCACAAATCCGCGCCATAATGTTCGCGCGTAATGCCCATGGCCCGCGTCAGCTTTCCAGGCCCGTTGCAGCAGCCAGCGCGCAGCCCTGCCAAAGGCTCCAGCGCGCGAATCAAAACGCAATGCGGCAGCCCCGGCCCGCCGGTGACAACGTTCAGGCATTCATGCATTCCGTAAACCAAATACACATACGCATAGCCGCCCGGCCCAAACATCACTTGCGTCCGCTTGGTGAGCCCGCGCGAAGCATGCGCGGCTGCGTCCGTCAGCCCCAGGTACGCTTCGGTCTCCACAATCATGCCGGCCAGACCGTCTTTCACCAGCACGGTGCCCAGCAAATCCCGCGCCACCAAATCGGCCGTCCGCTCAAAAAACTCCCTGGGAATCGGCTCCGTCCCTGGCCACATAAATGTAAGCTAGAACATTAGCACGCAATCCGCTTCATGCGACTTTTTACCGCACTCGATCTGCCGCCCGACATGCTGCTCAGCCTTGAGAGCCTGCTGGCGGCGCTGCGCCCCGAAGCCGCCATTAAATGGAGCCCGCTGGACAACCTGCACATCACCACCAAATTCATTGGCGAATGGCCCGACGGCCGCCTGAACGAACTCGACGCCCAACTGGAGCCGCTGCGCTTCCGCGAATGGTTGGACATCGATCTTCACGACCTGGGCTGGTTTCCCAACGCGCATGCGCCGCGCGTTCTGTGGGCCGGCGTCGATGGCGGACCCGCCCTGCCCGCCTTTGCCGCGCAAACCGAAGACGCGCTCACCGGCCTGGGCATTGCCAAAGACCCGCACGGCTTCGCGCCGCATTTGACGCTGGCCCGCATCAAGAATCCCGTCCCGCTCCAGCGCCTGCGCGCCAAAGTGGAAGAGCTGCAAAAAACACCCATCGGCCATTTCCGCGCGGCGCATTTTTTCCTGTACCGCAGCGACCCCGGCGCAAACTCGAGCATTTACCGCAAAATCCGAACTTATCCTTTTGAACTGAAATCGTGAACGTACCTTCTCTTCTCACCGCGGCTTCCACCCTGCTCGCATACTTCATCGGCGGTCTCCCATTCGGCTATTGGTTCGTGCGCCTCACGCTGGGCGCGGACATCCGCACCATGGGCAGCGGCAACATTGGCGCAACCAATGTCCAGCGCAATGCCGGCACCAAAGCAGGATTGATTGTCCTGCTGCTGGACATGCTGAAAGGTTTTCTCGCCGTCTGGCTGGCTGGCTTCATGAATCATCAGGACACGGTCGCTCTTGCGCTGGCCGCGTGCGCAGTCATGCTGGGCCATTGCTACCCGGTCTTCCTCGGCTTCAAAGGCGGCAAAGCCGTTGCCTGTTTCATCGGCGCGTTCGCGCTGCTGTCGCCGATTCCGCTGCTGGCCATTGTCGCCGTCTTTTTGCTGACTGTCACGCTCAGCCGCTTTGTTTCGCTCGGCTCCGTGGTGGGCGCGCTGGTCTTCCCGTTCCTGGTCTGGTTTCTTCAGCACCCGCCGCTGCCCATCTTCTATGCTTCGCTGTTTGCGGCCGTCCTGGTGCTCTACCGCCACAGCTCGAACATCGGGCGTCTGCTGTCCGGCAGCGAAAGCACTTTCAGCTTCAAGGGCAAAAAAGCATGAGCCAGTTAGCGGTTCTGGGGGCCGGAAGCTGGGGCACCGCGCTGGCGCTGGCCCTGACGCCGCGTTTTGAAACCATCCGCGTCTGGAGCCACGACCCGGCACGCGCCGACGAAATGCAATGGCAGCGCGAAAACAAGCGCTACCTTCCCGGCTTCAAACTGCCTTATCAGGTCAGCATCTCCAGCAGCCTGAAAACCACGCTGGCCGATGCGCAAATGGTGCTCTGCGTTGTGCCATCGCTGCATCTGCGCGCCATCTTGAAGGAAGCCGCGCCCTTGATCCCGCCGAATATCCCGGTGGTCAGCGCCGCCAAAGGCATTGAAGACAAAACGCTGCTCCGCATGTCGGAAGTGATCGCGCAGCAAATCAAATATCCGCAGCGCATTGCGGTGCTCTCCGGCCCCACCTTTGCGCGCGAAGTGGCCGCTGGAGAACCCGCCGCCGTCGTGATTGCCGCCGAACAAAACGCCGTCGCCGAATATGTCCAGCATGCCCTGGCCACCAAAACGCTGCGCTTCTACGCCAGCCTGGACATGGTCGGCGTGGAAATTGGCGCGGCTTTGAAAAACGTGATCGCCATTGGCGCGGGCATCTGCCGCGGCCTGGGCCTGGGTTCCAATAGCGCAGCGGCTCTGATCACGCGCGGACTGGCCGAAGTGACGCGTCTGGCTCTGGTGATGGGCGGCAGCCCGCGCACCCTTAGCGGACTCGCCGGCCTGGGCGACCTTGTCCTCACCGCGACGGGAGACCTTTCGCGTAACCGCACCGTCGGCTATAAACTGGGCCAGGGCCAAAGCCTGCAGCAGATACTTTCGGAAAGCCCCATGGTGGCTGAAGGCGTGCCCACCTGCCGCGCGGCGCACGACTTGGGATTGAAGCACGGCGTGGATTTGCCGATTATTCAGCGCATGTACCAGGTGCTTTATGAAAACAAAGATCCGCGCGTGGCCATCCGCGAATTAATGGACCGCCCGCTTACAAGCGAGTAGCTTTCTTGTCACGCTTTTTATCAAGCCAGACGTAGTAACCGATAATCGTCTTGCCGTCCAGAATTTTGCCGCCGCGAATCCATTCGCCCAATTCGTCTTTTTCAAACCAGCGGAATTCAATTCGTTCGTCATCCATCAAATGCTGTTCGCCCGCCGTCAAGCCTTCGGCCAGAAACAAATTCATTTTTTCAGCCACATACCCCGGACTGGGCCAATACGCAACCAGTTCCGCCCAATTGGTGGCCGAGTAGCCCGTCTCCTCGCCTAATTCGCGCTTGGCTGCCTCTAGCGGGGTCTCGCCAGGGTCCAGCCTTCCCGCTGGCAGTTCCCACAAGTCCGCCTCGGCCGGCAAGCGGAACTGCTTCACCAGCAGAATGCGTTCCTGCTCATCCACCGCCATCATGACGGCTGAGCCTGGATGCCGAATAATGCTGCGGTGAATCTCAAAGCCGCTGTTATCATGCGCCACTTCATCCACAACGGTGAACAGCTTGTTCTTGAGAATTTCTTTTGAAGAGACAATATTCATGCGATTCAAACCACTTCATAAGGACGCATCATCTCGTTGTCCTCATGCTCCAGCACGTGGCAATGCCAGACGTAGCGTCCTTTGTAGCCTTCAAACTTCACAATGATGCGCGTCACCAGCAGCACGTCGGCGCGCACGGTGTCTTTCCAGCCCGCTTCATGCGCTTCGGGCGCAAGCGCAGGACCGGTGTAAACCAGCTTTCCCGTCTTCTTATAAGCTTCAAAATCGAAGCGGCGGCGGTCCAGAATCTGGAAGCGCACCAGGTGCAGATGAATGGGATGCGTGTCGTCGGTCAGGTTAATCAGCGTCCAGATTTCGGTTGAATTCAAGGCCGGCGTTTCCGTCACTGGCATGCCGTAATGCGCGCCATTCAGCAGCATGTGCGTGGGTTTCCCGGCCGCGTCTTTGTAATCGACCAGCGTCAATTCGCGCGTCTTGACAGCCTCGCTCTCCGGTGTCCGCGCAATGGCGCGCAAGCGCGCGGGCAGCGGCGGCGCGCCGAGCAATTTCGAGGGCGCCACGCGAATCTGCATAATCGGCACGCTGGAATGTTTCAAGTAAAGCGTCTTGCCCGCGCAGCCGGAGAAATCCATAACCAAATCCGCGCGCTCTCCCGGCGTGATGGTGAGGCTCTTCAGGGCAACCGGCGCGGCCAGCAAGCCCTGATCCGACCCAATCATCTGAAACGGTTCGCTGCCAGGAATGAGGTTCAAATCGTCTTTTGAAAACGACAGCGTGAAGAAGCCGGCGTTCGAACAGTTCAGCACGCGAAAGCGGCAAGGGCGCGCTTCCACGCTGAGAAACGGGAACAGCTTGCCGTTCAGCAGAATGCAGTTGCCGTTGAATTCGGCGGTCCACGGAGCTTTGGGATATTGCAACTGGCCGTCAACCTGAAACAGCCGGTCATACACGCACAGCGGAATTTCATAAGCGCCGGAAGGCAGATGCAAGGCGTCTTCGGCGGCGTCGCGAATCAGAAATTGCCCGAACAATCCAGCCACCGCGTTCAGGCGCGTGATGCCCATGGCGTGATCGTGATAAAACAGCCCGGCCGCATCCTGGCGGTTGGGATAGAGGCAAGTTTTCGATTGGCCTGGGGCAATCCACATCTCCGGATTGCCGTCGCTTTCCGGCGGCACTTTCGCGCCATGCACATGCACAATGGCGCGCACCTCCGGAATGTCAGTTCCCGCGCCGTGCAGCGCGTGGTCCACGGAAAACAGATGCCTGGCGGGAAGCTGGTTCACCCATTCCACCGTCATCGCTTCGCCGGAGCGCACGTCAAACGTGGGCCCGGGCGACATGCCTTCGTAGCCCCAGAATGTGGTGGGCGGCAAATCGCGATGGATCTTGGCCTGAAACTGGCGCATTGCAATGCGGTAACGGCCTTTGGCGAACGGGCGCGCGCGTTGCGGAATGGGCAGCGCGTCCACGTATTTTGTCAGCGCCAGAGGACTCAGCGACACGCCAGCCATCTGCAGGAAAAACAGCCTGCGTGTGCTTATCACGCCCTACAGTTTAGCTCACGCGCTACTCGTTCCGAAGCGCCACCATGGGCTGAACGCTGGCCGCGCGCGACGCCGGAATGAGGCAAGCCAGCAGCGCCGCCGCGCACAGCAGCAGCGTGGCCACCGTCAGCATCACCGGGTCTGAAGGCTGAACGCCGAACAACTGGTTAGTCATCATTTTCCCCACCCCAATTGCGGCCGGAATGCCAATTGCCAGCCCAATGCCCACCTGCCAGAAAGCGCCGCGCAGCACCATTCCCACCACGCCTTTGCGGTCGGCGCCCAGCGCCATCCGCAAGCCAATCTCGCCCGTGCGCTGTTCCACCGAATACGCCATCACTCCATACAAACCCACCGCCGCCAGCGCCAGCCCCAGCACGCCAAACAGCATGGTCAGCTTCGCAATCATGTTTTGCTGCTGAAAATCCCCGCTCAACACTTTGCTGTAGGGGTCAACCGAATAAAGGACCAAGCTGGGATCGACGCTGGCCAGCACCTTTCGCACCCGCTCTTCCATCCCCGGCGGATTGCCCGGCATCCAGATCACAATGTTGTAAAGATAATGCGACCACAAATCGCCATTGCGGTAATCGGCATCGTCATAGGGGACCGTCTGCGTTTCCGGCACCCAAAACATCGGGCGCTGCGGGTCCTTGTAGTCCCACGCCTGGTAGCGAATGTCTTTCACCACGCCGACAATTTCATAGGTGCCGGCGTACTTGATTTTGTTGATGCCAAAATGCTGGCCAATGGCGTCGCCGCCTTTGAAAAATCTGCGCGCAAACGCCTCATTCACGACAGCCACTTTGCGCGTGGTGTCCGTGTCCTGCTCGCCAATGGAACGGCCCTTTACCATCTTGGCCCCGATGGTTTCAAAAAAGCCCGGCATCACCCGGGCCCACGACGCGCCCGTGTCTTCCTTCGCCGGAGGCTCCGGCCTGCCCAGAATTCGGATCCCTTCGCCCCAGTTGTCGCCGCTCATGGGCGCATAAAGAACGGGCGCAACCATGCGCGCGCCCGCATCATGCACCAGCCGGTCGTCAATTTCACGGAACAGATGCTCCATCTGCTGCGGCTGATAGCTGCTCAGCGTCGGATTGATTGAGGCCAGATAACGGCCCTGGGTCTCAAACCCGAAATTTTGATGCTCCAGGTTGCGCAAGCTCTGCGCCAGCAAAGCCGCCGCCGAAACCAGCACCAGCGACATGGCCAATTGCGCCACCACCAATGACTTTTGCGCGATGGAGCCGCCGCCGCTGAACGACCGGTTCGCCCCGCGCAGCGCCTGCGCCGGATCCACTTGCGAAGTCATCCACGCCGGAGCAATTCCAAACGCGACGCCGGTCAGCAGCGACAATCCCAGCGCGAACAGCAGCACCGGCCACGATGGCGTGGCGTCTATGGGCACATAGTTCTTGGGGCTGCCAAGCTGGAACGCGAGATAAACAATCAGCCTGGTTCCCGCGTAAGCGACCGCAATGCCCAAAACTCCGCCGATCATCGCCAGAATCCCGGATTCCACCAGCGCCCGGCCCACCAGACGACCGCGCGAAGAGCCAAGCGCGACGCGGATGGATGTCTGTTGCCGGTCCTTCAAGCCGCGCGCCAGCATCAGATTGGCCACGTTGCTGCACGCCACCAGCAGCACGCAAATGGCTGCTATCAGCAGGAGCCGCAATCCGTCCTGATACTGGTCTCGCATGGCGGCCACGCCCGCGCCGCCGGGGATCAAGCGCAGCGTTTGCTGCCGCCAAAGCTGCTTTTCGCCCGGCTCCATCTCGCCCACATGGCTGGCCAGCCAGTCGTGAAATTCCACCCTCAGTTTCGCTTCCAGCGAAACGGGATTCACGCCCGGACGCACGCGCCCAATCAGGTCGAGGAAATTGGTGTTGGGCTTTTTAATGCGCGACACCTCCCGGTTAATCAGCGCTTCCGTCTGCAGCGGAAGCCATATGTCGGGCATGCCCCAGCCCGCCAGCTTCGCCCCATAAAATTCCGGCGCAGCCACGCCGACAATGGTGAACGAGAAGCCATTGATGTCATAAACGCTGCCGATCACCGCGCGGTCTGAAGCGTACTTATCCTGCCAGATTCGGTAGCTCATCACGGCGACGGGCGGCGCGCCTGGTTGATCGTCGGTGTCCGTCAGCAGCCGCCCAATCCAGGGCTGGACGCCGAACGTTCGAAAGAAATTCCCCGAAACATATTCTCCATTCCGCGTGTCGGCCTGCGACCTGGACCCGGCCCGCCGCACGCCCAGCGCGCTGCTGCCGGCCTCCAGCGCGGCTAGATCTGCAAACTCCGGCGTGTGCGCGCGAAAGTTCTGATACGCCTCAAACGAGAACAGCGAAAAATCGCCATCCTCCCCTTGCGTGTACCCGCCCCAGTTGCAGCAGCGAATCTTGTCGCCAATCCGCCATAACTCCTCCGGCCTTGCCACCGGCAGCGATTTGAGCATTACTTGATGCACCAGCGTAAAGATAGCCGTCGTGGCGCCGATTCCCAGCGCCAGCGTGATAATCGCCGTTGCCGAAAAAGCCGGCGCCTTCACCAGCCGCCGCCATGTCTCTTTGAAGTCCGCTGTCACTGATGTTGAGCCCTCGCTTCTTTTGAGTACGGATGTGTGCGCGCATCCGTTCCCTGTTAATACCCGCGAAGATTGGTTCGGTTACAGGAAGCCGGAAAATTTCTGGTGGGTGCCGCCAAGCGCGACGCGAGGAACATACTGCGACTCCCGCCGCAGATATGGGAGGGCTGCCAACCGCTTAAGGCGCATATCATAGACGAACGAGAGAAGAATGACAGGATTTTTATGCGGGGACCGCCTCTGGAAGGCCATTAGCAACAGAGCGAGGAGCGCTCATCGGACAAAGGCCGCGATTGCGTATCTCACCAGATCACTTCCGCTTCGCCTCAAGCGCGAAGACGTCTTGATTGTAGATGCCACCGAGGGTGCGATCTCGTCGGGTCAAACGTCGGCGTCTGAGCTGGAAAAGCTGCTGAAGAAGGGACTGCATCTGTTTAGCCACAACGGGCTGCACGCGAAGGTCATAATACTGGATGCCGAATTATTTGTCTCTTCCGCTAATCTTTCGGACTCTTCCATGAATCGGCTCTTCGAAGCCGGAATTTACACTGATAATCCAAATACCGTCTCAGAAGCGGTTGGGATGATCGAACGTCTGATTGAGACGTCGACACCGATTGACGACAACTTCGTCGCTAGAATCAAAGCACTCCCGGTTGTTAAGAAATTTCGTGGTGGCGCGAGCAAGGCGAGGGTCACGCCGGGGGACCAAGTCCCCGACGCGTATATCATCACGCACCGGTGCTCCTCGTGCAAGAAGAGCCCAACTGCACGAGGATATTCTATGAATACCTCCCAAATGCCGAGAAGAAATCCTTGTCCTGGCCGCAGTTTTAGAAAGTCTTGCGGCTAGCCAGTGTTCGCGGAACGGTCTCGAAAGACACTATGCGTTGGCTATCGGACAAGGTGTCGGCTGATATCAACGACTCCTGGGAGATTGTCCGAAAGGGAAAAATCAAGCGCGTCAGTCCTGAGCTGTCAAGTTCATGAATCCGCGTCGCTGGTGGTCACGCTGGAACTTCTCGCGCAGCACATCCACCTTTTCCTGAACAATCGCTTTCGATATGTCGATGCGGAAATGACCAGCACGCGCATAACCCAGCAGCACCGTCGCAGAACCACCAAAGTTGAATGCCCTGATATTAATGTTGGTATCGAAAGTCGCCGAGATCAACGCACGCGCTTCTCTCGCCGGTATTCCGCAATCAGGCGATCAGTGTCAGATTCCTTCAGCCCAAGGCGTCTTGAATTCTCCTGCCCCGCGGTAACTAGCCTTGCCCACGACTGCTCTTCCACATAGCGCGACCATGCCTCTTCCAGCACTTCCGCTGGCTCGCGATTCTGTTCACGCGCGGTTTCCTGAACTTGATGCAGGAGGGCTTCGCTGATGAGCGGTCTGGGTTCAGTCGCCATGGCAATCCCTATTTTGTCACGCCCAGCCCCCACCCTCCATCCAAAGCATCATCCGAATAATCCCTTTAGCCAGCCTCCCAAACGGAGCATGCAGCAAAGCCGTCGCTGCCCACCTTCGCTGCACCATCACCCCGCGCTTCTTCGAAAAAGTCACAAACCCGTCAAACCCGTGATACTGACCCATTCCGCTGCGCCCCACTCCGCCAAACGGCAAATTCGGCTGCCCCAGGTGAAAAATGCAGTCATTCACCGTGACGCCGCCGGACATCGTCCGCGCCAGCACCTCATCGACACGCTTCGCGTTCTCGTCAAAATAATAAAGCGCCAGAGGCCGGGGCCGCGCATTCACAAAGGCAATGGCCTCATCCAGCGTGCGGTAACTCACCACCACCAGCACAGGCCCAAAAATTTCCTCGCGCATTACGTCCATGTCATCGGTGGCATCAAAAATAAGAGTTGGGGGAAAGACCCGACCCCCGCCCGTGCCCATTGAGACCACGCGGGCGCCCTTGCGCGCCGCATCCGCCACTAGCTCCGCAACCCTTTCATACTGCCTCACTCCAGCCATGCGAGTGTAATCCGGGTTATCCACTAACTGCGGATACAGCCGCCCCACTTGCTCGCGAGCCAGTAACTCGAACTCTTCTAACTGACCCTCCGAAACCATCACATAATCCGGCGCAACGCAAGTCTGCCCCGAGTTATACAGCTTGCCCACCATGATGCGCTCCACCGCGCGACGCAGCGGATAACTCGGATGCAAAATCACCGGGCACTTGCCGCCCAGTTCCAGCGTCACCGGAGTCAAATGCGCCGCCGCCGCCCGCAACACCTGCTCACCCACGCGCGCCGAGCCGGTGAAAAAAAGATGGTCGAACGGCAGCCCCGAGAACTCGCGCGCCACCTCCGCGCCGCCCAATACGCAGATCACGTAATCTGCGGGAAATGTTTTGGCGATAAGGTCCGCAAGCACGCCAGCCGTGCGTTCCGCCATCTCCGAGGGCTTCACCATCACGCGGTTTCCCGCGGCCAGCGCCTCAATCAGCGGCCCAATGGTGAGCAATAGCGGGTAATTCCACGTTCCAATCACCCCCACCACGCCCAGCGGCTGGTATTGATAAAACGCATGGCTCGGCTGCAAAAACCACGCGCCCTTGACCCGCCGCCGCTTCATCCATTTCTTCAGATTCCGGCGCGCGTGATTAATCTGGCTGTAAATGGCAAAGACCTCCAGAGCCAGCGTCTCTTCCCGGGAACGACCTCCGAAGTCTTCGGAAACTGCCTGGACTAGCTCCTCCTGCCGCGCCCGAACAGCCTCGCGCAAAGCTTTCAGCGCCCGCATCCGCTGCCGATATCCAATAGGACTCCGCAGGGATGCAAGGCGCTGGGCCTCAAAACCAGCCTCACTTAACCAGGGCTTTGTTGTTAGCTGCGGCATATCTCATTAGCGACAAATACTTGGGCGCCGTGCTCGGGTTCTGGTCCTGCCGCTCCAAAGAACCCCAGTTGCCGTATTGGTTAAAGGCAACCACATCGGAGAAGTGAAAGAAAATATCCCCGCCCGCGCTTTTCCAGTTCGCAAGGTAACTGTCATAGATAGTCCCCATGCCGGCGGCGCGATTGGCCTCGGCAAACAAATTCGCCATTGTGGCATCCGTCGCCGCCGCGCCCGTGCCCACCAGGCTCTGGCCGCCTTCATAACCGACCAGCTTCAATCCATACTTGCGCGCAACCGCCGAGGCCGCCGTCATCTCCGCGTTGGCGCAATTAGAAACATGCTCCTGTTCCGCCTCCAGCACTTGAGCCACCGACAGCGCATCCACCTGCACCTCCGTCGCCGGGCTTCCCAGCACGCCCCATCCGCCGATGGACGAATCGCTGCAATCGCTAAAGTAAGGAGCAATCGCCAGCGCATCCGCATTCTGGTAGGCGCTGTTGTAGGCGATGGTCATCTCCTGCAGCCCAGGGTTCGCCGCCTGCGACGCAATCACCCGCGTGAAGCGGCTGGTGCCGCCAAACACAGTTTGAAAAATATTGAAGATCTGGACTGACCGGTAAGCCGTGTAGTCAGCGCCCGCCGTGTACTGGTTGGTGCTAAAGCCATGAGCCAGGCCCTGCTGTTCCACATAGGCGGCTTGCGAAAATTGCGTGTTCCAGGTTTCGTTCGAATACTCAATATAAAACTTGATGGAAGGATTCAATTTCGCCTTCACCATGGCGGCGAAGTTCAAGACATAATCGTCAGTGGCGGCGTGCGGAATGTTGAACCACGGCGACGCGCCTGTCTGGTTCGCCAGCGCAATCATCACTTCCAGCGGCACGCCTTTCTTGGTCCAGGTGTAATCGGTCACCAGCGGCCTGTCGGTCCAGTTCACTTGCGTGGACGTGTTCGTCTGCATCCATTCCATAAAGCGGAACGCCACATAGCCTTTCAGCCGCAGCAGAAACGTGGGATGAAAAACAATATTGCTGCCCATGTCCTCGTACCCAGGCGTCACCAGCCGGATATTGTGCAGCGGGCTGGCCGGATTCGTGTAGGTCAGCTTCAGGTAAATGCCGTTTGTCGCGCTGGGAACGTTGACCACCATCTTGCCGGAGGTCTGGCTCACAATTGTGGCGGAGCTGTCGTCAAAGCTGATGGTGCCTTCGCCGTCATAATAGAGCGTGTAATTGCCGGTGGGGTAATCGGCCGCCGAACCCACGTTGTTGTCGTAGATCAGCGTCTCCGCGTACTGTCCGGCCAGAAAGTAAGCAGGGTAGCCGTCCGGCCGCAGCGTCAGCGGCGCGCCTTCTCCAAACGGCAGTCCCTGGCCCTGTGAAATCCAGGGCCGCGCCACTTTGAACGCATTCACAAACGGCCACTCGCGCGTGTAATCCACCACAGCCGTCAAGTTCGTTCCCAATTGCGGGCTGGGCGCGGGCACTGCCGAAGCGGGCACTGGCACGCTCTTAGTGCTCGGCGCGGTTGCGGCCTCAGCGCTTAGCGCCAGTGACAATAAGGCAAGCTGCGAGGCTGCCAAGTTCATGCTGAAAAATTTGTTAAAGATAACTTCTCCTGTTTTATCCGACAAAATACCTATCGTCACGCGAACGGCCTTTCTCCGAAAAAGTTTGCCTGCGCTAAACTGTCACTTCTGAACCCGTATAAGGTCCCGTTTCATCAGTACTAAAGAATGAGCACCGCCGTCGCCGCCAATCCTAAGGTTGTTGCTGTCCCTTGGAAGCCGAAGGTCAATCCCTGGCTCATTGCGTTCGTCGTGTCACTGGCCGCGTTCATGGAGGTGCTGGACACCAGCATTGCCAACGTGGCTCTGCCTCACATTGCCGGCAGTTTGGGCGCAACCAGCGACGAAAGCACCTGGGTTCTCACTTCTTATCTGGTCTCAAATGCCATTGTGCTGCCGCTGACAGGCTGGCTGGTGTCGCTGGTCGGGCGCAAGCGTTTCTTCATCCTCTGCATCAGCCTTTTCACCGTCAGTTCCTTGCTCTGCGGCATCGCGCCCACGCTTGTCATTCTGCTGCTGGCGCGCGTCATTCAGGGCATTGGCGGCGGCGGCATGCAGCCGCTGGCGCAGGCTATTCTGGCCGACACATTTCCTCCTGAAAAACGCGGCCTCGCTTTTTCCGTCTACGCCATCACCGCCATCGTCGCGCCCGCCATTGGTCCCACGCTCGGCGGCTGGATCACCGATAACTACACCTGGCGCTGGATCTTCCTCCTCAATCTCCCGGTGGGCCTCATCGCGCTGTTTCTGGTCTATCGCTTCGTCGAAGATCCGCCCTTCCTCAAGCGCACCACTCTCAAAGAAGGCAGAATCGATTATTGGGGCTTCGGCCTTCTGGCCGTGGGAGTTGCCGCCCTCCAGATTGTTCTCGACAAAGGCCAGGAAGACGATTGGTTCGGATCTAACTTCATCGTCACTCTGACAGTCATCGCCGTGGTCTCGCTGGTGGCTCTGGTCGTCTGGGAGTTATCCATCAAGAACCCCATTCTCGACATCCGGCTCTTCGGCCACTTCAACTTCGCCACATCCAGCCTCATGATGCTCATGGTGGGCGGCATCTCTTTCTCCACAACCGTGCTCATGCCGCAATTTCTGCAATCGCTGATGGGCTACACGGCCGAAAGCGCGGGCATTGTGCTCTCTGCGGCTGCCATCATCTTGCTGATTGAATTGCCGCTGGTGGGCCGCCTAACAGCCAAGATCCAGGCGCGCTATCTGATGGCCTTCGGCTGGGGACTTCTGACGCTCGCCATGTTCTTCTCCACCCGCCGCATCGATCTTGATATCAGCTTTTCTTCCGCCACTTGGCTGCGCATTGCCCAGTATGTGCCTATGGGATTCATCTTCATTCCCGTGACGATGGTGGCTTATCTTGGCTTGCCTCAGGAAAAAAGTAACTCTATTGCCGGGCTCATTAACTTCGTCCGCAACATTGGCGCCAGCGTGGGCACCTCTGCCGTGACAACAGTTCTGGCCCGCCGCGCGCAAGTCCACCAGGTGATGCTGGCTAACTACACCAGCTTGTCCGTTCCCGAATTCAAGGCTTCCGCCGGCGCGCTCGCCAGCCAGCTTAGCCGAGCCGGTTCCGGCCAGGCCCAGATATCGGCTTACGCCCGGCTCTATCAATCCATGAAAGACCAGGCCTCCGCGCTTTCCTACATCGACACCTTCTGGCTGCTGGGGATCGCGACAGGTATTATGTTTGTGCTTTCGTTTTTCTTGAAGAAGAATAATACGAAGGCGAAAGTACAAACGCTGGCGCACTAACTGCTTCTTTTTACTCGTCCGTAGCGGTTTGTATATACACATTTCGGGTAGAATGCACCGCTCCCGAAATTCAAGAACAACGAAGAAGCCGCAACTTACTTCGAAACCCACTCAGTTGCCGGCATCTGGGACAAACTCCCCCCGCCCATGCGTTGAAGCTGTCACCCGCGCTGAAAAATCGATACAAGATCGCCATGAGAAAGCTAGATCGCCAATCTCCATCCGTCTGGTTCCCTAACAGATAGCAGCCGCAAAGAAAATTGCGGCGGCCAAATCGGTGGGATACCAAACGCAGATTCGGATGTGGATCGCCGAAGGCATTTAGCGCGAATCCAACCGCCGCTAATTCTTCCCGCCCGCCACCGAAATCCACCGCATCGTCAGCGGCCGCGCCGTAGCCCGCTCCAAATCGGCCGCAGCCTTTCGCAAATCTGCACTCGCCCGGATCTCCCGCGACCGCGCCGAAATCAAATCCGTTTGCCTCTGCAAGACCAGAAACACCGAAGGCGTCCCGGCCTGAAACTGCCGCTGCTCACTCGAATATTGATCCTCGGCAAACGGCCTCGCCGCAAGCCGCCCGCCCTCCGCCAAGCCCCGCGGTGTCGAAGGAATGAACTCGGCACACCCGGAGCATCAACGGTCCCGCCGGTTGCCGAGGTGCCAGTCCACGCGCCAGCGCCAGAAACGGTCGAGTGTCGGCCCCGGCCCTGATTGGATCTTCTTTGAGACTCTTAGCAATGGCAGCAAGCGACCCATGCCACTCCGCACTAGCTCAAACATTCCTTCGTGTAATGTTTTAACGAGGTTTGCTACTCTTTTGGCTATGAACTTATTCCAGGGCGAAAGCGCCCCCCCCATCGGAAATTTAAACCGACGCAAATTCTTGAAGTCGACCTCATCAGCTGCGGGAATTTTCGGAGCTTCAGCTCTCGTCCTTACGACGCCTCGTAGCCTGCAGGCTTACCCGAGCACGATGAACTCGGGTGTCGTCGGCAAGACCATCAGTGCAGCCGAAGCCGTCTACCAGTCTGGATGGTCTGACCCCAGCGCTTTTTCCTCATTCGCTAGCCAAATCAGCACGTTCGCCAATTACTGCGGATCTGTTGGTTTTGATCAGCAGTTAGCACTTTGTTTGCCTTACTCCGTTAATGGGGGCGTGACGCCATTCGATAGTTCTTTCCAGAGCTACCTACATCAGACTATCAAGAACGGGACTGGCTATGATCTTGGTTTGGATTACTTCCTACAGACAAGCGCCACACAACCGACGCCCGCGCAGGTGCAGGCCGTTAACACAGCGGCACTGTTCCAGCAGATTCACTATAACGGCATGAGCTGGAACAAGCTCGCGTCACAGATTGTCGAAGCGGCGACGCCAAAGAGAGTCACGGAAGGGCAGGCCGTGGTCGCGTCGGCAGCCGGCGGGGTCCTTGTGGGCGGAGGTGCGGGACTTATGGCTGGAAGCGGGACAACCCTAGCCACCTTGGCGGGCGCTAGTATCAGTTCCGCTGTGCTCTTTACGGGCGGAGCCGTCCTGGTCGTTGTAGGCGTTGCTATCGCAGCGTACTACGGATGGCAGTTCATACAGGCACAGGCCATTGCGGGCGTGCCAGACGTGGATACCACGTCAGTGGACAGCTCAATCACATATTGGCCAGCATGAGGGCGAAGCTAATGTTAGCTCTTTACTATTTTGGCCTCGCTAGTCTCGTAATCGGATTCGTCTTTTCGATTGCGGGTCTGCCATACGCCGCGTGGCTAAACCGGTACTCGCGACAGCCACTCTGGTGGTTATTCATGATCATGCTCCTTGCTCTTGCGACGACGTCGTCGGCGCTTCGAAAACAGCTTCAGCAAACAACCTTCGCTTTGCTCTTCTGGGCTGGAGCTTCTATCTCATTCGCAGCCACCATCGCGATTCTGAAGCGCTGGATCTGAACCTGCGATGGCAGGCAAAAACCGGGAGCGTCGTCGGATTGACTAAGCTCCCGGAAATAACTATCACTTTCCGCCCGCCACCGAAATCCCCCGCACAACAAGCGTCCGAGCCGTGGCCCGCTCCAAATCCGCCGCCGCCTTGCCTAAATCCGCGCTAGCCCGAATCTCCCGTGACCGCGCCGAAATCAAATCCGTCTGCCGCTGCAAGACCAGAAACACCGAAGAAGTCCCCGCCTGAAACTGCCGCTGCTCACTCAAGTACTGATCTTCGGCAAACTGCCGCGCTGATTCCGCCGAATCCAGCCGCGCCCGCGCCGCCGCCACTTCCTGCAGCGTATTCCGCACATCGGCCGCCACGCTCAGCTCCACCATCTGCGACTGCGCCGCCAGCCGTTTGCCCTCCGCCACGCCCACTGCCACATTCGCCATCGCCGTGCGGTTGCGAATGGGCAGCGACATCTGCACGCCCAACTGCACTGTCGGGAAAAGCCCGTTATACAGGTTGTCCACCGACTGCCCATAACCGCCGTTGAAAATGGCCGGCAGCGCGGTCGGCGACAATCCAAGCTCCGTCAGGATCGGGCTGGTCGCCACCGGCGCCTCACGCCCTGCCAGCCCTTGCACGCTCAGCTTCGCCACCGCGTTAATCTGCGGCTTCGCCAGTTCCCGGTCCAGCCGCGTGTCCAAGGCGTTCAATTCCACATTCACTTTGCTTTGCGCAATCTCTGGCCGGTTCGCCAGCGCTTCTTTCATCGCATCGGCGAGCGGCGGAACGTTCACGCTTAAGTCAATCGCGGTCACTGGAACCAGCGCTTGGCTCCACATCGCGTCATCCTTCGACGCCAGCATTAGCCCTTTCAGCGCGGTCTCCGCGCGCGTCAGCGCCTCCTGCGCTATAAAGACATTCTGCTGAAAAGTGGCCATCTGCGTCTGCGTCTGAATCACATCCACCGGCGCCAGCACGCCCTGCTTCACCTGCCGCCGGTTGCTGGCATCCTGCTGCTCCGCCAGCCGCACCGCTTCAATCTGGACACCCAAATTCCGGTACGCATAATCCAGCTCCCAATAATCCTGAACCGCCAGCGTCACGGTTTCAATCACGCGCTGCCTTAACTGCTCATTCGTCAGCGCCACGTTTTTCTTGGCCACCTGGATGCGGTAGCGGTTCTGGTCAAACAGCAATCCGCGCCACAAGGGCTGCGTCAAACTCAAATTCAGCGAAGTGGGAAACTGCGGATTCAGCGTCACGAACGTGCTGTCGGTCGATTGCTTCTGCGACAAAAAATCCAGCGAATATGTGGTGCCCAGCCACGGCAGTTCGCCGCTCACTTCCGGGTCCGCCGACAGCGTCTTCTGCGTCAGCTTGCCATCTGCCGAGCCGCCAAAAACGGACGCCACCGGAGTGACGCTCTTCAAGTGATAAGCATTCGTGCTGAACACCGGATCAAAATAACCTTTTGCGCCCTTCACATTAAAAACTGCTTCCTGCGCCACTATCCGCGACACCGCGAGATCGCGGTCATTGTCCAGCACCTTCTGAATGACTTCGGGCAGCGTCAGATTCATTTCGCCCGAAATCCCAATCCGCGCCGGAACTTCCAAAGGCTTTGTCGGAGGCAGTTCCGGAGCAGGCGGATTCTGCGCCGCCAGCAAACAGCTCAAAAAGAAAACGCCCAGTCTCAAGCAATATCTCCCGCGGCAACAGCCTTGCGTCCCGGCCAGAAAGCGGCTATCTTCTTCAGCAACTGCCCCACCCTCTGCAAGACCGGCAACTGCGACAAATCTTCAAACACCGAATAAAACACAGGCACCGCCAGCAGCGTCAGCAGCAAACAAAGCGACTGCCCGCCCACCACCAGCACGCCAATGGACCGGTTCGTCGCCGCGCCCGTCCCGCTGCTGATCACCAGCGGCAGCATGCCCGCCACCAGCGCAATGGTGGTCATCAAAATCGGCCGCAGCCGGTCGCGGTTCGCCAGAATAATCGCGTCATACCGGTTCATCCCCGATGCGCGCAAGCCGTTGGTGTGGTCAATCTGCAAAATCGCATTTTTCTTCACAATTCCAAACAGCAGCAGCAATCCCAGCCCCGAAAAAATGTTCACCGTCTGATGCGTGATCAGCAGCGCCAGAATGCCAAACGGAATCGCCAGCGGCAGCGTCAGCAAAATGGTGATCGGATGGATGAAGCTTTCAAACTGCGCCGCCAGCACGATGTACATAAAAATAAAGGTCAGCGAAAACGCCAGCGCGAAGTAATAGCCCGTGCGCCCCAGTTCTTTCGATGCGCCGCTTAATCCCGTGCGGTAATCGGAATCCATGCCAATCTCCGTCGCCGCTTTCGCCAGCGCGGAAAGAATGGCCGCCTGCGACCCTCCGGGCAGCACGTTGCAAGTCAGCGTCACTTGGCGTTGACGCGCAATGCGGTTCACTGAAGATGGCCCAGTGCCCGGCCGCATATGCACCACTTCATCCAGCCCCACCGAACCGCGCTTGTTCGCCGAAGGCACCGTCATCTTGCTTAAGCCTTCCACGCCGCCGCGGAACCGCTCCTGCGCGCGCACGCGCACGTCATATTGGTCATCGCCCGCGTTAAACGTCCCCGCCACTTGCCCGGCCACCAGCGTGTTCAGCGCCTGCTCAATATCCATCACCGAAACACCCAAATCAGCGGCGCGAGCGCGGTCAATATCCAGGCTCACTTCCGGCTTGCCGCTGCGCAAGGTGGAATCGGCGTCCGTCACGCCCGGTATCTGTTTCATCTTGGCTAGCAGCGCGTCTGAGTAAATCGCCAGTTTGTCCAAATCCGGCCCTTGAATGAAATACTGCACCTCGGCATTGCTCTGGTTTCCGCCAATCGCCGCCACCAGCTCCACGCCCGAATGAATATCCGGCGGCAGGCTCTTCAGCAATTTGCGCGTGCTCTGCATGACGTCAATCTGCGTCACGCTGCGCTTGTCAATATCGGTCAGCTTCACGTAAATGGAGGCGTTGTTCACCGACGCATCCGCGCTGCCGCCATCGGTCATCAGCGTGCTCTCCACTCCTGGCAAAGCGCGAATCCGCTGCGCCACATTTTCCGCCACTTGTGTTGTCGACGCCAGCGATGTTCCTTCCGGCGTCCGCAGCAGCACATTAAATTGCGACTGGTCATCGGCCGGCAAAAAATTCTTTCCCACAAACATAAACAGCGGAACAATGCTCAAAACGGTCAGCACACTGGCGCCCACAATCACCTTACGGTGCGCCATGGACCACGTCAGCATGCGCGTGTACCAAGCGTCCAGAAATTTGAAAAACCCGCTCTCTTTCGAATCATGCGCGCCCGCTTTGTGGTCCGGCGCTTTCACGAAGCGCGAACAAAGCATCGGCGTCAAAGTAAACGAGACCAGCAGCGACACCGCAATGGCGAACCCAGACGTGAACCCGAACGAACTCATAAAGCGCCCCACAATGCCGCCCATAAAGCCCACCGGCAAAAACACCGCGAGCAAGGAAAGCGTGGTCGCCATAACGGCCAGGCCAATTTCGCGCGTTCCTTCAATGGCCGCCTGATATGGCGTCATGCCTTTCTCTTCCATGAAGCGGTAAATATTTTCGAGCACAATAATGGCGTCATCAATCACAATGCCCACCATCAAGGTCAGCGCCAGCATCGTGATCTGGTTCAGCGTGAATCCCATCGCGGCCATCAGCGCGAACGCCGCCACAATGGATGTCGGAATCGCAATGGCCGCAATCAAAGTGGTGCGCCAGTTCGCCAGAAACAGAAAAATCACAATGGAGGCGAAAATGCTTCCCTGAATCAGGTGATGCTTAATGGAATCCACTGCCGCTTCAATAAAGACGGACTGGTCGCCAATCACCTGCGTCTTCACATCCTTCGGCAGCGTCAGCGCAATCTCGCGCAGCCGCTCCTTCACTTCATTCGCCGTGGCCACGGTGTTCTCGCCCGACTGTTTCGACACCACCAGCGTCACCGCTGGCACGCCATTCAGCCGGGCTGTTGTTCGCGGTTCCTCATAACTGTCTTCGGCGTAGCCAATGTCGCTCACCCGCACCACATGCCCGTCGCGCGTCCCCACCGCAATCTGGTTGAACTGGTTCACATCCAGCACCTTGCCCGTGGTGCGGATTGTGTATTCCTTTGTGCCCGCGTTCAAGTTGCCTCCGGGCAGTTCCAAATTCTGCTGCTTCATGGCGTTGAACACATCATTGACCGTCAGGTTGTAGGCGCGCAGCCGATCCGGATCAACTAATATGTGAATCTCGCGCCGAGCTCCGCCGACGATCGTGATTTGCCCCACGCCCTTGGCGTTTTCCAGCTTCTGCTTAATCTGCTTGTCTGCAATCAGCGTCACATCGCGCAAACTGCGCGGGGCGGAAACCGCCACTTGCAAGACCGGCGTCGCATCTGGATCAAACTTCTGCACAACCGGCGTCTTCGCGGTCTGCGGCAAGTCATTAATAATCAAGTTGACTTTGTTCTGAACTTCCTGCGCCGCCACGTCGCCGTTCTTTGAAAGCTCAAACGTGACAATGACCAGCGCCTGCCCCTCCGACGAAGTGGACCGCACCTCATCCACCTGGCTGATGGTATTCACGGCGTCTTCAATCTTCTTGCTGACTTCCGTTTCAATCTCCTGGGGCGATGCTCCGCGATCCTCCACAAGCACCTGAACCGTCGGTATATCGACTTTCGGAAAAAGATCCACGCCCAGGCTGAAGTAGGAAAACGTTCCCACCACCACCAGCGAAAGAATCAGCATCGTCGCGAAAACGGGTCTCTTAATGCAAAGCTGAGCAAGTGCGTGCATGTCTGTTCCTTACTTCACTGAAATAGCCGCGCCGTCAAACAACTGCGCCTGGTTGCTGGTAATCACCGTTTCGTTGCCGGTCAGGCCCGATTGGATGCGAACCGCGTCGCCATCCGGTTCGCCCGCCAGCACGACATGCATGCGAGCAACCCCGGCTTCGTCCACATAAACAAAATTCGAGTCCGTTGTTTTATCCCGCACCACCGCCTGCTTCGGAACAAACACCGCATTCTCCCCGCCGCCCAGAATCACGCGCGCCGTCGAAAACATTCCCGGCCGCAAAGCGTTGTCCACATTCTGAAAGCGCGCTTCCAAAACAAACACTCGCGAATTCGGGTCCACCGCCGGATTCACCGCCGACACCTTCCCCTGAAACTCACGGTCCGGATACGCCGACACGCGCGCCACAACCGTCATCCCCAATTGCGCCTTCGAAGCCCGCTGCTCCGGCGTCTGCAATTGCAGTTTCAGCGTCTTCACCCGCACCAGCGTGGCAATCTTGTCGGCCAGCGCCACATACTCGCCCGCCGAAACCGGACGCGCGCTGATGTAGCCGTCAAACGGAGCGCGAATAAAAGTATCGGCCAGCCCTTTCTCCGCCTGCGCCACCTGCGCGCGCACACCATCCAGCGTCGCGCCGGCTGAGGACACCAGCTCATAACTTTGCCGGGCCGCATTCAGCGCCCCTTCATACTGCTGCTTCGAAGCATTGGCCTGCGCGTCGGCCGTCTCCTGCTGCGTCTTGGCTTTTTCAAAAGCGCTGCGCGACACATCGCCCGAACTCACCAAATTCGCGTAGCGCTGCGCATCAGCCGCCGCCAATCGAGCCTGCGCCTCAGCCGATTCATAATTCGCGCGCGCGGCCGCGACTTCCGGAACCCGATCCTCGTCGAATTTGCCCGCGCCCATGCCAATGCGAACCTGCGCCTGCTTCACGCCCGCCGTCGCCTCCGCCAGTTGCGCCTTCATCTGTTCCAGCTTCAATTCCGCATCGCGATGGTCCAGCTCACAAATCACCTGCCCCTGCGTCACAAATGTTCCCACGTCTACCGGAGTTTTAATGACGCGACCAGCCACGGGAGGAGCAATATCGGAAGACTCTTCCGCCACGAACGTGCCCGTCTCATCAAACGAAGCCGCCACCTGCCGCTGCGTGGCTTTTCCGATGCGCACCTCAACCGGCTTAATCGCCGCCGCTTCGGTGGTCATCTCCGCCTTCTTGCTGGCGCAGGAAACCGCCAGCAGCAAAACCGCCAGGCCGCCCAAAATTCTCATGCTTTCAACCCATCCATTACTTTCAACCCATCCATAGCTATTCGCGTAAAAGTCTCCACTGCCTGCTCGTCCGTCAATTCTGGCTCCTTCAAAGCATGCACATACCGGCACAGCGCATAATGCTGCGCCATCCCCACCACCGCCATCAAAACCACTTCCGGCCCCACCGCCCGCAGACCTCCCTCGCGCTGCCGCCGCGCAAAGTAGCTCTTCAAGTTGTCAACAATGGGCGCCGTCATTTTGCGCATATACAGAACCGCAATCTCATGCCCTTCCAGCGCCGCATACAGCATCAGCCGCTCAAATTTCGGGTCCGTCCGGTGCGTCTCGATAATCGCCTCAATCAATTGCCGGATCACCGCTTTATCGTCGTTCCGTTCCATCCCGCGCCGCAGTTCCGCAATCCAGGCCGCCGCCATCGGCGATTCCAGCCGCTGGTCAATGATTGCCGTATAAAGCTGTTCTTTGGTTTTGAAATGCCGGAAAATGATTGCTTCCGTCACCCCGGCCGCCGCCGCAATTTCGCGCGTGGTGGTGCCATTGAAGCCTTTGCGGGAAAACAGATCAATGGCCACGTCTACCAGTTGCCGTCGCCGCTCCTCAGCCGAAAGTCGCGAATGCCCCATGGCAAGATTGTAAGTAAGTGCTTACTGACTTGTCAACTACCCGCGTGTCTTGACATTGTCTGGCCGACCCGCTAACGTTGAAACTGATGCCATCAAGGTCCACACGAACTGCAAAGCTTGACTTGCGTCTCACGCGCGAAGCCAAACTCGCCTTGCAGGCCGCCGCCGCCGTAGCGCATCGCTCAGTTAGTGAGTTCGTACTCGAAAGTGCATTGTCGCGTGCCGACGAGGCACTGGCGGATCGGCGCGCATTTAATCTCAACGCCGCGCAGTGGGAAGCTTTCCTGGCCGCCCTGGATGCGCCGCCGCGCCCTCTGCCTCGTCTGGAGCGCCTGCTGAAAGAGCCGGGCTTTTTTGATCAGTGAACGCCGCACGCCGTGTTGAAAAACTCCAGGCCGGTCATCCAATACAAAACTTTGACTGCGGCAGCGAGCCTCTCAACCGTTACCTGCTGAGATACGCCTGGGCCAACCAGCAGGCAGGCGCGGCCCAAACTTACGTCGGCTTCGCGGGAGATGTCGTCGTTGGCTATTACACACTCGCCGTAGGCCAAGTCAGCAATGACGAAGCGCCAGAGCGTTTGACAAAAGGACTCGCGCGTCACCCCGTGCCCATCATGCTGCTGGCTCGGCTCGCGGTGGACCTCCGCTGGCAAGGCCAGGGAGCAGGGAGGGCGCTATTAAGGGACGCCATGCAGCGCACCCTGCAGGCTGCCGACATCGCCGGAATTCGCGCATTCGCCGTTCACGCCAAGGACGCGAACGCCAAGCGCTTCTACGAAAAATTTGATTTCATCCCGTCGCCCGCTGACCCCATGCATCTTTTCGTGCTCTTAAAAGATGTGCGGCGAATCATTTCAGTCAGCAAAATCGGCATATAGCGCAAAGCAGCCAGCTTCAGTGGATGTCGTAGGCGGCTGCGGCGATTTCAAATTCGCCGCAGCCGGCAAATCCACAGGCGCGACGGCAATTTTCCGCTTTGCCAGCGATTCCACAAACGCGAGCGAGGCAAAGCGGCCGCGTTCCGGGATTTTGCAGGAATACATGGCGGGCGGCTTGCCAAGCGCTATGGTTCCCGTGACCATGACGGTTTGCCCGACGGCCTCATATTGAAGCTCGCCGGGAAGGCCTTTGCTATCGGGGCCGCCGTAGGAATGGTCCTCATCTTCAAAGGCCAGTGTTTCGTCAGCCTGAATACGACCGGATAAATTCGGATCGCCAGCGGCCACAAGAACAATATCGCCATGCAGCGTGCCGTCCTTGCCGACGTCACCGGTGCGATACACGCGCGTGTGAAAGCGATAGTCCTTGCCCAGCAGCCCCAGCGCTGTTCCTTCCGTCAGCAGCTTCGTTGTGGAGCCGGGAACAAAAAACTGGTTTTCGTTACTCCGGCGCGCTCATGACCGCCTGAATCCGCTGTGTCAGGGAGTCCTGGGCCAATAGCGCGGCAGACGACAGGAACAGGCAACCGAGGAAACGCTGAGGCATGAGAAATAATGGCCGAAATTTTTCACGCCGTCAACAGCGGAAGCTAATCAGGCCGTTTCAGCAGCACCGTGGCATAGCTCGTCAGGCTGGCGATTGGCCTCTTCAGCAGCCACTTCGTTTTAAGCTGATGCGCCCAATTCAATGGAGGAACCCTTTTGGCGTAATAAGTGTGCCCGAAATATCCGCGGTACTCAACCACTTGGTATCCGATTTCTTGAAAGAACTCGATTTGCCCTTTCACCGGCCCGCGGCATCGCGAGTAGTAAGCTTTGAACTTTTCGCGCGCAAACTCCCTACCGGATGTGCAACAAGGACCGCACTGGCAGGGCGCGCGTCCCCCCCAGGCGCTGTGTCGCAGGGGGCAATTGGCACTCCTGTCAGTGTGGCCGCTCCCTCATTGGTCTTCCAATTTGGGCTTGTTTGAATGGTACAGGGGATTTTGCAGACGCCCGATTAGGCCATCACTCACACTGTTTTGCACGCGTTTCTGCTAGTGATTACAGGGGGCGCGTCCAGTGGTCAAGCCAGTCCCGTACTAAACTGTTCGCCTATTGCTCAGAAAGTGAATAATGATCGCAATCACCCCGATCACGAGCAATAAATGCACCAGCGCGTTCGCGATATGGAAGGCCAAAAACGCCACAATCCAGATGCCGAAAAACAAAAAACCGAGTATCAAAAATAGAAATCGCACGCTTCTCCCGCCTTCTTTAAGTAGCTCTAAACAAACGGCCAGACTAAGGAAACCGGAATTACACAACTCTTACAAAAGGACCCCGGAATTCTTGCTAGCTTCAACATAGACACATGCAAACCGAAAAAATTACACAGTTTGGTGCCGCGTCCAAGAACGAGCGCCTGAACTGGACCACCACCATAGTCATGATTTTCTTTCACGTCGGCGCTGTTGCCGCGCTTTTCATGTTCAGTTGGAAAGCGCTGGCCATCGCTATCTTCCTTTATTGGGCCACCGTCGGCCTGGGAATTAGTTTGGGGTATCACCGGCTGCACACGCACCGGTCTTTCAAGATTCCGAAACTGCTGGAGTATTTTTTCGCCGTTTGCGGCGCGTCCACGCTGGAAGGCGGACCCATTTTCTGGGTGGCCACGCACCGCATTCATCACCAAAAGTCGGACCAGGAAGGCGATCCGCATTCGCCGCATGATGGCGCCTGGTGGGCGCATGTCGGCTGGATTCTGCTGGGCGAAGCCAAGCACAACAACACCAAGATGATGGCGAAATACGCGCCCGATCTGGCCAAGGACAAGTTTTATGTTTGGCTGAACAATTACCACTGGGTTCCGGTGGTGGCGCTGGCGGCGGTTCTTTACGCGATGGGCGGCATTTCCTATGTGCTTTGGGGTGTTTGCCTGCGGATTGTGGTGGGCCTGCATGCCACCTGGCTGGTGAATTCGGCGACCCATATGTGGGGATCGCGACGCTTTGAGACCCGCGACGATTCGCGCAACAACTGGTGGGTGGCGCTGCTGACGTTCGGCGAAGGCTGGCACAATAACCACCACGCGCACCCGACCTCCGCGCGGCATGGTTTGGCCTGGTATGAAATTGATATTTCGTGGATGTCGCTGAAGGTGCTGAAATTTTTGGGCATTGCGAAGTCGGTTCACGTTGCCAATACGCAGGGTGAAATCGAGATTCGTAAAGCGGCGTAAGGTTTTTCAAGAACGAACCCAATCCGGCTGCGGCTGGGTTGGGTTCGTTTTTTCATTTCTAGGTATCCTCAAGAAACTAAAGGCCTAGTTGCCAATTGGATTTGTTTCGTAATTAGTAGAGAGGCTCCTCGCTAAACGCACGAACAAGCAAGGTACGGGACGTCCGGCTGAACTAAGTTAGCGAGCGGCTCCGCGCAAAACAGAGGCAGCCAAATAGACACCAGCGCGACGAGCCACCACTTCACCGTGCTACGGCGGGCTCGCTTCTTTTCCAGTTTGCTTAGGATACTTCGTTTCGTAACTCCCACCTTCGAACCCTCCCGTCCCAATATCGGACACCTGTTTCCTTCCCGCCGCGCCGAAATCCCTTTAAATCAGCCAGATCCGCAACGGCCCGTGAACTGCATTTACAGGACCGATGCCAACCGACCTGCCCCCATCCCAGCCTCGCAAAGAACTCTCCGGCTTTTCTGTCTCCAAATCCATGGATATTCCGCGCGGGAAAGAGGTCGCGCGCAACCGCCTGATTCGGCGGGTGATTTGGGGCGTGGTTGCGGTGCTCGCCATTGGCGGCATCACGATTTTTGGCGCGCGCATGAAGCCGGCGGCGCCGTCGGTTAATCTGAGCGAGCAGTATCCCGGCTCCGTGCGGCGCGGGCCGATGGAGCGCAATGTTCACGGCGTGGGCCGTTTGACGCCGGAAGAAATTCACTTCATCGCAGCCGCACAGGATTCCCGTGTGACCCAAATTGTGCGCCGTGCCGGCATTGATCCGGTGAAAGCCAACGACGTCATTCTGGTGCTGGCCGATCCCGATCTTGAACTGGAAGCCGAAAAAGCCGAGTGGCAATGGAAACAGGACGAGGCCAATCTTGCCAATACCAAGGTGAAGCTGGAGAGCGACAAGCTGGACCAGCGCGCGACGCTGGCGCAGCTTGAATCGCAAGCGACGCAGGCAAAATTGACCGCCGACCGCGACTTGGAATTGACTCGGTTGAACCTGAAGAGCGACTTGGAATCCCGCCTGTCTGTCGATTCCGCCAATGAATTGCAGAACCGCGTGGCGCTTCAGAAGCAGCGCTTGGCCATTCAGGACGACGCCATTAAGGCGCAGATTGAAGCCGCCACCGTCACGGCTGAAAGTTCGCGCGCCGCTTACGACATGAAGCGCAAACAAGTGGACCAGCTCACCATTCGCGCCGGCATTGACGGGGTTTTGCAGGAAGTGGATGTGGAAGTGGGGCAGCGCGTGGCACCCGGCGCGATTCTGGCGAAAGTGGCTGATCCGAAGAAGCTGAAAGCCGTTTTGCAGATTTCTGAAAACCAGATGAAGGATGTCCGCGTGGGCCTGGACGCCAATATTGACACTCGCAATGGCGACACGCGCAGCAGCATTGTCCCCGGCCGCGTGGTTCGCATTGATCCGCAAGCCGTGAACGGCACGGTGGCGGTGGACGTGGCGCTTCTGGGGCCGCTGCCGCAGGGGTCGCGTCCGGAATTAAGCGTCGATGGCACTGTTGAAATCGAACGCTTAAAAGACGTGGTTTATATGGACAGGCCGGTTTCGGGCGAACCGGGCGCCACCATCGGCATCTTCAAGATTGATCCCGACAAGAAGGGCGCCACGCGCGTGAACGTGAAACTGGGCCGCGCCTCCGTCAACACCATTGAAGTGCTGGACGGGTTAAAGGTGGGCGACGAAGTGATTCTGTCCGATATGACCCAGTACGAGTCTTACCCCAGAATTCGGCTGAACTAACGTAACCTTGCTTCCGTACATGAGTAATTAGAAAGACAGTAATAAGGAGATATTGCCCGAGATGAACCCAAACGATTCCCTGATCCACCTGGATGGCGTGACGAAAGTATTCGTCACCGACGAAGTAGAGACGCACGCGCTTTCGGGCATTCATATCGATATCCAGCGCGGAGAATACGTCTCCATTTCCGGGCCGTCGGGCTGCGGAAAATCGACGCTGCTGGCCATTTTGGGGCTTCTGGATTCGCCCTCCACCGGCACCTATATTTTGAACACCAAGCCGGTGCAGAGCCTGAAACTGTCGGAACGGGCGCGCATCCGGAATCGCGAGATCGGGTTCATTTTCCAGGCTTTCAACCTGATTGGCGACCTCAACGTGTATGAAAACGTGGAGCTGCCGCTGACGTATCGAGGGATGCCTTCGTCGGAGCGCAAGAAGAAGGTGCATGAGGCGCTGGAACGCGTCGGCATGTCGCACCGCATCAAGCATTATCCATCGCAGCTTTCGGGCGGCCAGCAGCAGCGCGTGGCGGTGGCGCGCGCGCTGGCTGGCGATCCTTCTATTCTTCTGGCCGACGAGCCCACCGGAAACCTGGATTCGCAAAATGGCGAACAGGTGATGGATCTTTTGCGTGACCTGCACCGCGGCGGCGCAACCATCTGCATGGTGACGCACGATCCGCGCTATGCCCGCTACGCCGACCGTTCCATTCATATGTTTGACGGACGCGTGGTGGAGGAAAACATGGAGGTTCCGGCGTGATCTCAAAGCATGTCGACCTGGTGGCTGTTGTCATTCTGCTGCTGGCCGCTGCCGTGTTCAGCACGGCGAAGCGCGTGGTGGTGATGACGATGCATGGGCCGGTGCGGTATATCCACTTGGACGATGGGAACCGCCAGGTCCGTGCGCCGCGAATTTCTCTTCAGCGTGATTAATGTCTTTTTTCAACGATCTTCAATTTGCCACCCGGACGCTGCGCGCCAAGCCGGTCTTTACCGCCATTGCCATAGCTTCTCTGGCGCTTGGCATCGGAGCCAACACCGCCATCTTTAGCGTAGTTGAATCCGCATTGCTGCGCGAGCTGCCCTACGATCATGCCGACCGGCTGTTGCTTCTGCATGAAAATCAGCCCAACTTCACCGGCGCCTCGCTTGCACCCGGCGAGTATCTTGATTATCAGAAGCAAACCAGAACTCTGACTGGCTTGGCGGCGTTGGCTTGGCAATCCATCACGCTCACCGGCAATGGCGATCCGCAGAAGCTCCGGGCTTTCTCTGTCACTCCCAACTTTTTCGAAGTTCTGGGAGCACACGCCCGCATCGGCCGCCTCTTCAGCGCCGCTCAGGACAAGCCGGGGAACGACCGCGCAGCCGTTATCAGCGAATCCACCTGGCGCGGAATGTTCGCCTCCGATCCGGCCATTCTCAACCGCAGCATTCGCCTGAACGGCAATTCGTTCCGCGTGGTCGGTGTTCTGCGTGACAAGGAAAGCTACCCTTCCGAAACACAGGTCTGGATTACGCCGCGCTTCGTTGTGCCGGAATATGTGGAAGATCCGCATCCGTCGCAGCCGAACTTGGCCGCCACTTACGGCAACCACTGGCTGAACGCAATCGGACGCATGCGCGATGATGTCACGGTTTCTCAGGCCAGAGCCGAACTCGGAATTATCGCCCGGCACGACAAAGCCTTTAGCACCGGCCACGTTCCGAATATCGCCGAGCTGCACGAACATCTAGTGGGCAACATCAAGCCCGCGCTTTGGGTGCTTTTAGGCGCGGTTCTCCTGCTGCTGCTGATCGCCTGCGCCAACATGGCTGGCCTGCTGCTGTCCCGTTCCGCATCGCGTGTCCGTGAACTCTCGGTCCGTTCGGCTTTGGGCGCAACAAAATGGCAAATTGCCCGCCTGCTGCTTGCTGAAAGCCTTTTGCTGGCGCTGGCTGGCGGTGTTGTCGGCGTCTTCCTCGCGGACCAGGGCCAGCGGCTGCTTGCCCAATATTCGCCTTATGATCTGCCCGCCGCGCTGGGTCCGCAAATGGATTGGCAGGTGCTGGCATTCTGCGTGGCCGCAACGCTGATTTCGGCGCTTCTGAGCGGCCTGGCGCCCGCGCTTCGTTCCGGGCAAATTGATGTTCAGGAAGGCCTGAAGGAAAGCTCGAAAGGCAGCGCCTCCAGTGCCGCCAATTATTGGCGTCGGCTGCTGGTCGGGGCGGAAATCGCCTTGTCCGTGGTCCTGCTCTGCGGTGCGTTTCTGCTGATTCACAGCTTTGCCAAGATCCTGGACGTCAAGCCCGGCTTTGACACTGCCAACATCATCACCGCCCGCATCTCGCTTCCGTTGACGGCTTACAGCCATGAGGCAACCAATGCTTTCTGGGATAAATTTTTGGCCAAAGTCTCCGCCCTGCCCGATGTGGAATCGGCCGCCATTGAAACCGATCTTCCCCTGGGCGGCAGCGAATCCGGCAGTGATCTGAAAATCAACGGCATCTCCGCGTACAGCGACCAGGTGGCCGTCAGTCCTCAAGCTTTCGCCGCTTTGCGCATTCCGCTGCTGGCGGGCAAGAACTTCGACGGCCATGAAACCGAAAAGTCTGCCCCGGTGGTCATCGTCAGCCGCTCGTTCGCGGATAAACTGTTCCCCAAACAGAACCCCATCGGCCGCAAATTCGGGGGCGCGCCTATCGACGGCCAGCCCACCATCATTGGCATTGTCGCCGATGTCAAGTCAACCGGCTTGAACGAGCCTGCGCCGCTGATGATGTATTTCGCTCCGTCCCAATATGGCGTGGACAGCGCCAGTCTCATTGTTAAGACACGCCATTCCAGCGACATCACAAACGAACTGCGCGCTGTTCTGCATTCGCTGGACCCCGCTCTGCCGCTGAGCGATATCAAGCCTCTCGCCGCCTATGTGGGCGGTTCACTCGAAGCCAAGCGCTTCCTGCTTTCGCTGCTGACGGCCTTCGCCGCGCTGGCGATTTTGCTGGCAGGCATCGGGCTTTATGGAGTTCTCGCCTTCTCTGTTGAGCAGCGCACCCGCGAAATTGGAATCCGCATTGCGCTGGGTGCCGAGCGGCGCGAAATCCTCCGGCTCATCCTGGGCGAATGTTCCGTGGTCGCCATAGCGGGCTTAGCGGCCGGTCTCTGCGGCGCATTTTGGGCCTCGTCGCTGCTCAAGAACATGCTTTATGGAATCACTGCCACCGACTCGGCAGCCTATATGGCAGCCACCA
>Ga0209208_10001291_pt1 | contig 35071 bp, 12 predicted proteins | sample S1TSphfallax_3_FD_187694 | JGI IMG/M metagenome (GOLD analysis project Ga0209208, IMG submission 187694) | Host-associated microbial communities from peat moss isolated from Minnesota, USA - S1T2_Fd - Sphagnum fallax MG (SPAdes) (version 2) | ecosystem: Host-associated > Plants > Peat moss >...
AAATCCCCCCAACATAATTCCAAAAAACAAAAATAAAGCTTTGGATAGGGAGATAAGACAATGAGTACTAAGTACCCTAACCACGTGTCATATAGGAATCAAAGGCAAATACAAGTACCTTAACCCTACATGGCCCTACTACATCTTGACCCTACATAAATCATCACATGCCTTGCATTTATAGTAATGCCTTTTCAGTGTGGTGGCTGAATATGGGTTTTTGTAGGTGCTTTTGTGACCTAAGCTTATCTAGCCTACATTTTCATATACAAAAATTCAATATAAAGAAGACCGAATGGTAGGCGGCAAGTCATGCCTACGTCACCATCACATGAGTTGCATTTATAGTCAAGAACTCTAAAGGGTGTGGTGTGGTGTGATGTGATGTGGTCGGTGGGATGGGACATTTCTAGGAGCAAACTAACCCACATATGATCACGTAGTATATTCAAACATGAGGAAATGAGGAAAGCAAGCTTGCTTGCTTGCATGCCTTACATCACCCATCACATGCCTTGCATTTATAGTAAGGACTTGTTTGGTGTGGTCGGGACTGGCCGGGGAGGAGCAGTGTTGGACTGATATTAATTGAATTTTGAATAGGTTGTGTTCAGGTGTGCAGAAAAGATGGGATGGCCAATGAAATTGCTGGATTTGGTGATCTGATTTATTTTTATTTTTCTTTGTTGTCCTGAGTGAGTGAATCAATAGTTAAATGTTTAATAGGGTTTGGTAGATTTGTGAGAATGTTAGAGAATTGATGGAAATGGTAGGACCTTGGAAGGGACCATTATTTTCAATGTTAGGCAGGATAGGGTTGTGTGTGTAGACCTGAAGAATTTTTTTTTTTCAGGCCAATGGGATTGCTGGATTTGATGGTTTTGTTTCATAGTTGTCTTCACAAAACTAATAGTTCAAATGTGTGATAGCTATTTATAGACCAGGTTCTAACACATTACTTTGTGCACTTTGTTGGCTGCTATGATGTAGCACTCGCCAGTGCACTAGTTCTAGGTGGGGGATGAAGTTGTTCAGGTTATTTTAAGGTGCCAAAATTAAGGCACGGTTCCATATTCCTTGAACAATTATTTTGGGTGTGCAATACCCCCCATTAGAATGGAAAACATTTTTTGATCACTTCATGCAATACAATATGGAGGTATTTCATCTAGGCTGGTTTTTCAAAAATGTGTATAATATCTTCACAAAACTATAAAACATAATGTTTCAGATCAATGCATATCTGCAATACCCTTATACGAGTGGTGACAAATAGTTTAATTGTGCCCTTAGATTTTTGTTTGAATGAACAAGTCCAAGCTCCATGCAATATCTTTCATTTTATTTTTTTCCTCATCGTTTTTGGCAATTGCAAGGTTTGTTAGAGTGCTAACAAAATAGGTAGATTCAACCATGTAAGTGGGGTCTGATATGTACCTACCTAAAAGGCTAATAGGTAGGAAGGTGAAAAGGCAAATAGATAGGTAAATAGATGGGTGGGCAAATAAGTAGGTGGGAATGAAAATGACAAATTTTAAATATATAGGTGAATAGGTATAGTTTAGCCAAGAAAAGATATTAATTTTGTCGAGAAATAGGGGTTTAACTAAGGAAAGGTAAATGTTTTGTTGAAATGTAGTGGTTTAATCAATAGGTAAAATGGTTTTGGTGAAAGGAAAAAAATTAACCTAAAATGAATACTGGTTTGGCCAAGAAGTAAAGGTTTAACCAGAAAGTAGAAAGGTTTTGCCAAAAGGTGGAAGTTTAACCAAGTAAAAATATTAGCTTTGTTAAAAATTAAGGGTTTAGTTTTTTTTAAATAAAGGTTTTGTCAAGAAGTAATGGGTTAACCAATAAATAAATTTTTTGGGACAAATAGAAATTTGACAAGAATAAATATTGGTTTGGCCAAGAAATATTTAGGTTTAACTAAAAAGTAAAGAGGTTTTGCCAAAAGGTGGAAGTTTAACCAAGAAAAAATATTAGTTTTGTTAAAGATAAAGATTTAGTTATGAAAAGGTAAAGGTTTTGTCAAGAGGTAATGGTTTAGCTAATAAGTAATGAGGTTTTGCCAAAAAATAGAAATTTAGGCAAGAAAAGATATTGGTTTAATCAAAAGGTAAAGGTTTAACTAGAAAATAAAACTTGGTTTTGCCAACACGTGAAAGTTTAGCCAAGAAAATATATTAGTGATGCCAAAAGATAAATGTTTAATTTAAAAAAGGTAATTTCTTTGTTGAGAAGTAATGGTTTAAACAATAAATAAAGAGGTTTTTGTGACATGTAAAAGTTTAATCAAAAAATAAAGGTTTAGTTAAAAAGAATAGAAGTTTTGATAAAAGATAGAAGTTTAGGCAAGAAAAGATATTGGTTTGGTCAAAAGGTAAAAGTTGAGGTAGAAAATAGAGCAGTATTACTTGAAGGTGAAAGTTTAGCCAAAAAAATATTAGTTTTGTCCAAAGATAAAGGTGTAATTAGGAAAAGGTAAGTAAATTGTGAAGAGATAGTGCTTTAAACAATAAAGAAAGAGGTTTTCATGACAAATAAAAATTTAGCTAAGAAAAAATATTGGTTTTGTCAAGAGGTAGAGGAATAGTCCAAAAGTAAAGAGGTTTTGGTGTAAAGTAGAAGTTTAGCCAAGGAAAATTATTGATTTGGTCAAGAAGTAAAGATTTAACTAAAAGATATAAAGGTTTTGCAGAAAGATGAAAATTTGACCAAGAAATAAAAGTTTGGCCATGAAAAAATATAAGTTTCATCAAGAAAAAAGGTTTAGACAAGAAGTGATAAAAACTTTTGCCTAGAGAGTAAAAGTTAAGCCAATTAAAAGATAAAAGATAGGTAGGTAAGGGGTGGCTTAGTTATTGGTTGGTAGGGTAACTAGGTCAATAACATAGCTAGATCAGTAAGGTAGCTTGGTCAGAAGGTAATATGGAGGTCAGGGTTCAAAAAAATAGCTCATAGGTCAAAACCCAAAAAAGGTTGACTGATTGAAGCTAGATGAAAAATTGAAACCCATCCCATGAACAGAACAGCCAACTGGTGCACTGGTGGGTGCCGATTCACGCTGGCCCACTTTGTTAAACTTTCATATAAGTCTAGTATTAGTGTTAGGTTTTTTGTTTTCAAATTTGTGTCAAATTGGCAATCGTGCCCAAGACAAATTAGCCAAAATTGGCTACACATCCAAGAGAAAAGTAAAACAAATTAAGAATCCTACTATATTTTGGCAACCTACTGGAACCTATTTGTCAAACTATGGCAATTTCAAAAAACAAATCCTCAAATCTGGCGACTTTGGTGCAATTTTTTCACAAGGAACTTTTGTATGAATCACATTGGCTTTTATTTTGTCACCGAGTATTTGGCCCCCAAAAAAATGCTAGGTCCAAGGCTGATTTTTGCCTGGTACATAAAAGGTATAAACCTGATGTTGATAGTACTATAAGGTAGGTATGTACTTGGTATTACCTCAGGTGCCATGCCAGATTGATACTGGTATAAAGCTGGTATTGCCTCAGATCATACCTGGCTAGTATGTTCTTCCATATCAGTATTCCTACCAGTACCATCATATCTCCGGGCTGCACCTGATATGCAAGTATAACACAGTTGTTGGGTAGTTATTTATGCAAATGAAGAACAATCAAGTCCAACTATAATCGAATGAGTCATTTGAAAGAACCTGCGGTAACCAGTCTTTTGAAGTATGGCAAATCAAGTTATGTGTTCCAGGTGACAATCTAATCAGCTCATCAGAAAGGTTATAAGGCCTAGTTTTTCTCAACATGCCCTGCCCCTCACCCACTTTGTTGGTTCTTTCTCTAAGACTTATTCAGTATTCTACACTTGGTTTGATTGTATAACATAGTTTTCATGCATGAATAACAAAAGCAACTGGAGGAGATCTTTAAGAATTGCACAAGTGAGATTAGTACGTTGCTGGCATGATAAACATCTCTTAACCCCTAAACATTAGATGGGCCAAATATGGGCCACTTTGCTTTACAGTGTAAATTCGCACTCTTTAAGGGTTAATGTACTTAGAACGGTCTTTTGCAGAATCAAAACTAAGGCACCTTCATTTTTAGGCTTTCAACTGCAGAAAACAAGCACAAAAAGGCATGGGGATGGTATAAGAATCCAAGAAGGTGCATCTAACTTGTGACAAACCTGCAACAAAAATGAACAATATATGAGCTCAAGTTCCAACAAGAAGTCACTACACTAGTTAACCAACCATGTATTTTGAAAAAACAAATTCATGTACATTAACTTCATTAATCAACTTCCAAATAAATTACAATTGTTATTCAGCATCACACTAGAATATCAAATCAAATTCTTTATAATGGACACTACATTTCTAAAGATGATTAACTTCACATTAATGATTTGAAGGGCTACTATAAATTATTGATTGACAAGGTTATTTACAGGAAGACTTTGTGAATTACATCAACGTATTCTTCAATGTTCATGTTCAACATCAATCTAGAATTCAGCGTCAAGCTCCTTGTCATAGGTGCTTCAACCTCACAAATACTTGCCATATCACTTTGCCTTTAAGATGCAATGTGTGGATCATTTAGCTAATTCTTGTGAATGAAAACCAATTGGTCCAAGTGACGTGTTTCCAACTGACATTTCCAAAGTGTTGTCAAAATGTCTGCAACAAATCAAATTCTTGGCTTTTTCAATTAGATTGTTTGGTATGCCAAGGATCTATCTAGCTAACATACTAGTTGTTAGAATATTGTGCTCATTGCACAAGGACCAAGACAAAGCATCTTAAGAAGTTTCCATATCCACAGAGTAAGCATTTACAAATATTAAGGATTTCTTTGACTAAGGACTTACTTTTAACTCATATATGGTTGGTTAATTGATTCAAGTTAAGCATAAATAAAATTCAATTCTTTTGATCTCACTTGGGATAGACCAATAAAATTTGGGGAAAAAAAATGCCGAATAATCTAAAGGTTCGTCCATGGAAAGGATAAATGTTCTGAATGACTAGTAGGTGGCAAAATATATTATTGACCTGAAATCAATGAATGATAATATGTACTAGATTAGAGGAAAGGGGTGGATGATTCATTCATCCTTCCTTCATGTATTTAGGGGCTTGTGGTGTGAACTTTGGGCTCATTCTCCATTCCATACTTTTGTAGCATGTGTGAGATGAACTTTGTGATTTCATCCATTGTAATGCAAAATATGTGATATTTATTGTGACACATAGATCAATATTATGATTTGACATATTAATTCACATTTTTCTGTTGCTTTCCCTATGTCTATATCTACTTCAAGTTTTGTAAGTAAAAATTTGAAAGTATAGTTCAAATTATTTTTCTTTTGCACTGGACAACATAATTAACACTCCATAAATAGAAGGCATCAAAGCATAACAAGAAACCATGAATACATTTGCAATTTCTATTTGAAGATGGAAACTCTTGTGGGTGGGTACACAAATGGCTAACTCTCAAACAATGGAAGATTTATAAGGCAACCATGGTAATTGTGGCAACAAGCCCCTCACCATAAGTTTTGACATATGTGTAAGAAGACAATGAGATCTATTTGTCAAGGGTGTGCAAAGTTTACCTTCTACCTGGGAATTTGTTGTGAAGTACATTTTAAGGTGCCTAGGATGAATGGTATGGGTTGCAATTGAAAGATGCCTTGAAGACTAGTACAATAACAAATTTAGTTCAATCCCAATGTCTTGGACTAAAACATTTGATGCACCCATTTGTTGGACGTGGTGAATTCAACATGATCAATTTTGTGGTGTTGTTAGAGTATTCATGAATGGGGTAATATGATATGAAAATTTTGATTGATGTTTTTAGATAACTTTTTTTTTATCTTCCTATACAAGAAACTTTTTAGTGTGTTTGGAGAGGTAACCTTAGAGAGTAGAATTTTTCATCTGCAAAACGAAGTGTTTTGGAAAGCAAAACATTGGTTCCTAGTAGCATTTTGTCTTTTGAAACATCCACCCTCTTCTCCTTTTTTCCCATGATAATCATGAGGTATCCCAAGAAAAAATTGGGAATAAATAAATAAATCTGTTGTAAGTTTTTTACTTTGGACAATGTCCTTGGAGCAAAGGCATTAGGAAAGTAAATGCCCCTTGGTCAAGCTAGAGCCAAGGGCATTTACTTTGAGAACACCCTGCTCTAAGGGCATTACCTTACACATTAAACACTCTAAGAAATTCCATAATGTATTTGGAAAGTACCTTATATTTAGGAATATCCCTAGGAAGGATATTATGCCTACCCCTTAGGTGTGAGGGAAATTATGCCTACTCATAAGTACAGGATCTCTTTTTTGAGCCTAGGAGTATTTCTAAGAAGCCTACCCCTCCTATGCCTCATGATCTATGTGTGTTTAAGTTTTCAATAACCTTTGCTTCATGTTTTATGAGAGTTAGAGTTTGTGGATGGGAGACACATATTACTTAAGTGTTTTATCCAACATTTTAGTTGGATTGTAAATTTCTTTTTGGTTGTTGCAAGATTTGCATGGGGTGTCGTGTGTTTTGTTGATGCTTACAACTATCAATGTCTACAAACACACATCACAAATGACAAAAACTACCTAATGATGATGTATCATTTCCAAGTCAAAATATGTTTCACTTGCAAACAAACAAGAATCCAAGCTTAAAAACATAAAATGAAAAACAACACAAAATCATGTGTAAAAAATATTACATAAGTTTTTTAATTTAAAAAAAAATTGTGTGTTTAAAAATTTCATTAAAAATGATTTGAGAACTGACAACTTTGAATTATATCCCAACCATTAAATAACTTGAACCTCATCCACACATGAACCAATTTCAAGCTAAAACACAATTAATTATACAAACTCAACTTAGCACTAACATAATTAAAATTAATTGAGTAGCTAAACCAACACTCCTAACAAAGATGTGAGTCTACTTGTTAATTGAATTATTATGTATAAATATGTTATTTCAACATTTTCATAAAAGGAAACTTACATTTAATTCCATTAGTGTTTACTTGTATACCATAGTGTTGGTAAATAGTTTGCCTTGCAATCAAGAATGGAAACAAGCTCCTTACAATTTGGGTAGTTGATGTACTTACATCCAAAATTTGGTGGAACAATTTAGTCCATGGTTGGTTCAAGGTTTCCAAAGCCTTGGGACGGAGGTAAGTTGAATGTGAATATTTCTTTAGTGGTTTTAAAGTTTTTTTGAGAATATATGCAATTGGCTGCAAATGTGTTGGCTCTGAAATGACAACAAAAACTCAGTGCACATATGTTTTGCCACTTTTATGAACTAGCTGGCAAGTTAGAATCTAGATGTCTGAAAACTAAACAATGTATAACCCTTGAGTCTCATCATATGAGCAAAAGTTCTGAAAACACCAACTATTATAGAGTTGTTGAAGGTCATTTGTAAAACCAAATTCGATCCCACCTTGCACCTCAATGTGGTGCAACCCCCCCTTCTTCTGTTTGGACCAAATGCAATGAGTTCAAAATTTTGCCAAGATGTAAACTGTACAGACTCCTAAGTGATGACTTATGTGGTAGGTAAGGCCCAAGGTTGAGGGCATTACTAGAATAAGGGTACCACCCAAGGCAGCAGCCAAGGTGGTGCCCATATTCTGGTTACTCCCTCATCTAAGGGCCTTACTGAGCTTAAAGCAACTCAGGTGAGTGAGCACTTGCACATAAATTGACTTGCAAATTGCATATTCCATGGATTCTTGAAGTTATGCTACAATCTTACCTGCACAATCCTGATAGAGAAACATCCCTGCTTGTTGTATGAAGTCCTTCTGTATCACTCTGACAATTAGTTCTTGAGATGAGAACCACTAGGCAATTCAGACTTTCCAAAGTGACAATGACCAAACTCTGGAGTACATACTTCTTAGATCCAAATGTCCAACCTTCATTCAAAGGTGATGAGGGGAAACAAATGTGGTAGCTCCAACCTTTGGATCACCATGGGGAAGATTTATCAAAATCAATGTTGCAATCTTCTTCTTCTTCTTCTTCTTCTTTGAACCAAAATCATGAATCTTAAACAGAGAGGAGCAAGAAGGCATATCTAAACTGAGTCCAGTGTCTTGAGGGCTGAAGCAAAACCAATGTTCCTAGCAATCCACTTATGAAATTCATGGATACAGTCACCAGCACGACCTTTTGCTCTAAGGAAATACATATTGCTTCAAGTGCTCTAAGCCAGCTGTGCACTGAGGACACTGACAGGCTTAGAAAGCTCTTCACAAACATTGGCCAAGGTGCATGAGAGACACTCAATCCCCTCTTGATTGGCAGACTTACATCATTCTTCTTTCTTCACAAAAATCACAATATCTGAAACCTCTAAGAAGATATCTGGCAGAGACCATGTCTAATCTGAGAGAATGCACATTATACACACCTTCTGCTGATTAGGTATGTCTGAATCCACTGTATCATCATGCTTTAGAAGCTCCAGAAATCCTTTCTGACTTCTGCCACCTGAATCTTGCACAATCAGTAGAGCAAGGAATGGGGAGGATTAACCCCACAAAAAATCATGAAGGTCATCACCTGTCAGTGTGCTGGAAGATTGTATCCAGCAAAATGAGTGTCATCTCTGAGGTTGCCTAAAGATAGCTTTCCGCAAATATTTGAGTTCCTCAATGCTCTCCTTGATGTCATCAAGAGCTCGGTGCCGCTGCTTCTTTCCAGGTGCTCTCTCTGCATCCTTGGGATACCATCGCACACAGAGAGCACGCACACTGCTCACATCCACAAGCACATGAGAGAACCGTGCAGCCAAAGTTGGCATGTACTTCCTCAAAAACATAAGGTCCATGTATACAGAGTTCCCTGCCAACAAGGGTTGCGCATGGCCAGTGTGCTTCTGCACAAACTCCAGAACTTGCTGCTCAGCTTCACCTTCTGTCAGAGTGCTTTTCCGCACGCCCTCCACCAGACCACTGGCAGTGTGATGTTCTTGGCACCATTCTCCCATGCCTGCCAGGACCACCTCTGCCTGCTTGATGATCAAGTCTGGGCCCTCAATAATATTCCCTAGTCTCCCATCTGTTACAATGCATGCAATCTCCAGCACTCTGTCCTTCTCCAGATCCAGTCCAGTCATTTCTAGATCAATCCACACAAGAGGCATTCTTAAAGGGGACGTGCCTGAAGCTTTCTCACCTCCTTCCTCCTTCTCTGTTCCTGAGTCCTTCTGTCTCTTTCCACCACTGCCATCATCCCTTCCACTCTTGGATCCATGCCCTGTTTTCTTTACTGAACTTCTCTCAGCCACAGCTTCTTTCCCTCTTTCCTCCTGCCTCCCCTCCACTTCTTCCTCATCTTCTAACACAGACAGTGCTGAAAAATAGTTCTGCAGCTTTTCCATCACTCTGCAAAGGAACTCTAGGGTTTGAGCATGTGTGAAGGAGGAATCAGTTGTAAAAGATGACCTAACTAACAAGTGCCTTGGATTATCTTCAAATCCATTATTGTTGCAGGTTTGCAACAGACTAAAACCCTCTCCAGTTTCATATTCTGACCTTCAAAGCTTGTGTGCTGCACACACCAGCAAGGAGATGAATTGTTGAACTCCACAAATCTGAACAGCAAAAATTCCCACAGAGCTGCAAATCTTGCGAAGTGCAGAAATCTAATCAAGAACAAGAGCATAGCAGCGGATCCCATCCCATCGAGGAAAACTCACTCGTCTAACAAAGAATCCAATACAAGGAAGTCGCAAACTCCAAGGGAAGAAGTAGAGACCCTCGTAGACCCGGAAACTAGAAACAAACCCTCCAACAACAACAGGACTTCCAACCCTCCTTTGCTGTTTTGTGATTAGGGTTTAACATCAGCAGGATTGGAGCTTTCAGGCTTTCTAGTGTGTGCACTGTAGCTCAAGAGGTTTGATTGCCAATTTCCCTCATGAAGTTCTTCTTGTATGGAAATCCAGAGTGTTTACATCATCAGGGTATGATGCAATTAAAATGGGGCTTTGATGTAGTAAACTATGAGGAGTTTTTGGGAGTCCCAGGAACTCTAATGCTGTAGGGATTGCCTACAACACAGGGTTTCATCTCATGTGAGAAGGTTGGAAACAGCTGGTGATTACACAAGGTATCAGGATTTGTAGAAGAGTCAAAAAGTGTTCTTGATTCTGCAAAATCATTGAAGCCAAAGCAATGAGCTTCCTTGTACCATCAGCATCAGGTTCGAGAGGGGATGCAGAGTCCAGCCAGAGTTTTAGACTCCTTCTGATGGGCCTGTAGGTCATTCACACAATTACCACCAAAAGAGTGAGAGATCACTAAAATCAGAAGTAAATCCTATGGATCCATCTGGCTTTTCAATGACCATTGAGACATTGTTCATGTTTGAGAGCTAACTGTCCATGACAAAAGGTTTGTGTGCATGGCACACCAGTAGTCCATGTTCACAATCCATATGAAAGGATTTGAGAGACGGTGACTAATAAGCACCATTTGAAATTGCAGTTCTGGCAACAAAGATTATTGAAATGCTAATGAATTTTTGGAACTTTGTTCACAATTGAATTGGGTTTTGGGTGCACAAAACTAAGCTTGCAAAAAATAATTCTCGTGCTAAAAAAGCAAGACAGAGTGAGCAGGCCAAGTGCTAGCAAAATTGATGCTTGGCAGATTGGCTTATACCATGGTGGAGTAAAAATCAACAAGTCTTCTATTCAAGGTTTGGGGACATCATGAATGAGGCAAATTGAACCAACAATTGCACACGCATGTGCCTCAAATCAGGTATAGCAATGTACTGTTACTACACATGGCCATTATTACCTCCAAGTTTCACAACTTGTTGCTACTCCTGAAATCCAGATGTTGAAACAAAGTTTTACATGAGATTGCAAATTAGTGTATTTCAAGTGGTTTTAGGATTTATAGCATTGTTGTGCTTAGTGACAACATTAGTCAAGCATCTTTGTAACACACCTGAGGAGTGCAGCAAATACAGGGTTTATGGTTCCTAGATTGGTAAGGTCAAGCTCCATATCCAAGTCTTCAAGATCCACTGCTGGCAAAACCATAGCCGTCACAAATTTGATCAATTGTGGAGATGTTGAAAATTCTCTAACCAACCAAAATTCTATTCTAAACTGTTGGAGGATTGGATACTTGTGTCTTACAATGCATTCAGCACTGAACATCCTCTCTCTCTCTCTCTCTCTCTCTCTCCGAGATAGATCCGGATATGGGGAATTTAAATGTTGAATTGGGTTACGCGCAAGTTTAAATTTTTGAAAATTTGGAAGAAAAAAACATTGAAATCAGTTTTTCAAAACCAAAGATCTCAAATGTCTTGATTCCAATCTTATTTTTAGCTTTCATGAATTTTCTTTTGTGTAGTTAACCCCAGGGCTGGGGCATTCCTGAAATAACGGGCCTCTAAGGCTCAAGGCCGAGGGTTTTAGGGTGTAGGGTTAACGGGCCTAATAATGGCCTTGAGCCTTAGGGGCCCGTTATTTCAGGCCTTGAGCCTTAATAACGGGCCCATTGCACACCATAAAATACCATGATACCTGGTGGAATACCAGGATACCCAGTGGGTACCAGACGTGGTACCCACTGGGTATCACAATAATTCCAATGACGAGTAATCAAAACTAGTGGGTACCCGTGACCTTCGGACACTGTGAAGTCCCCTGGTTTCTTTAAACCAGGAGAGACACACACAAAGGTGCAAAGTAGCTTTTTTTTTCTTTTTTTCTTTTTTTTTAAAAATTTATTGTTTTTAAAAAGTCCCCTACGAAATCCGTTGTTAGCCGACCTCGTTATTGCAACACTTTTCCTCCTTAAATTTTTTTCTCCCCAGGGGTTCGTGCTGTTCACCATTCCCAATTTCAAGCAACCTCTACCCTCTGGAGCAAAGCAAGCAACTTACATTACTCACTCATGAGACTTCCGCCCCCGCCACCGTCGCCCTCCCCTGTCAAACACACACAACTCTCTTATGCCGGGCTCCAGCACAACCATAGGGGGTGCTGGGCCGGGCCTAGTCGACCTTCTATGATGGACTCGACTCGGCACCCCCACGACGGGTGACTAACCGGTCGAGAGTGCCAGGCCAGGCTCGATTAGTCCGTACAAGAGTTACTCTGGGCTTCGTCACAGCCGTGGAGGGTGCTAGGCCAGGCCCGGTCGGTCTTCTATGACAAACCCAGCCCAGCACCCTCCACGACGGGCGATTAACCGGCCGGGAGTGCCAGGCCAGGCCCGGTCGGCTTGACGAACCCGAGCTCCATCACAGACAGCCGTAGTGAATTTATATATATGATTGGTTGGATTTTTTTGGAATCCTTTGCATGGTCGTCCATGGACCATTCCAAAAACAATTTCAGAAATAACTACCTCAATTTAAAGCCTAATTGTTTCAATTTTTCCTTTAAAACTATTTTCTTTTCCTATTAACTTTCTTGATAACTATCTCTCACCTTTTTAAAATAACTACCTCCATTTTATAATTATCTCACTTTTTTTCCCTATCCACCAACATGAATATGAAAAAGCAAATTAACATGTGTCTTTTTATGTCCATGAAATGTATATTAATTTAACTTAAATTTGACATTGACATAAATAATGATGAATTATTGAAAACCATATGAAAAAATAAATAATAAATAAAATAGTAAAATAAAATACTAATGTCAGCATTTTTCACATTTCAAAATGCCCGCTAGCGCCTGATGATGCATTATATCATATAACGCACCCTCCATTTTCACTGCCACAGAACACGGAGTATTTTACATAAAAGATATTAGTGTTGAAATTGATTATGCAGGTTTTTTTTTTTAATACATTAATAATTTGGTAACACAATAAGAACATTGATCCAGATTTTTTATTTCTGTTTCACAATTTGTCTTCGTATTTATTTATTTCATGTTGAATTGAGTTACACACAAGAATTGGAAGAGAAAAACTTATAAATCAGTTTTTCAAAAGTAAAGATCTGAAATGTCTTGATTTTCAATCAGATTAGATTTTTTTTTCACGAACTTTCTTTGTAAATATATACCTAAATAATAATTAGTGTTGAATTTGCGTTATGCAACTGGCTTTTAACTTTTCACATAGATTGGAACATTATCCTCAGAATTTCTAAGTTCCTGAACAACGGTTCCAGAACAGAACTTTCCAGAGAGTGACTGTGCAAAGAACCTCCAAATCCTAACTCTCGGAAGCTTCAAACCCTAGCTTTCTTCTTGCTCGCAAATTTCCTGTCGCTCGTTTGTTTACTGACGCAGACAGAATCCTCTGTTTTTTTTTCCCCTCTCGGAGCAGATTTGTGGACGAGAATGGCAGCTCTGGCGACTGCAGCGCAGTTGGGATTGGCAGTGATCTTGCAGTCCAAAATGGTGTCATTTCAAGGTCTGAGGCCCATGAATAGTAGCTTTGTACAATCTGCTGGTGGTTCCATGTACGCATTCATTCCCGCTGCGTCGTCGTCTTCTTCTTCCTCTTCTTCACGCAGTTGTTTTACGATAAGAGCTGCAACGACTGTGGCGCCGACATATACAACCTTGAAGCCATTAGGGGATCGCATTCTGGTCAAGATTCAGAGTGTGGAGGAGAAATCGGCTGGAGGGATTCTCCTTCCTAGCACTGCTCAGACTAAACCGCAAGGTATTATTATCTACCTCCTTTTGTTTCGAATGTCATCTTGCTTTCTAACGTCAACCTCTAACTAGTATGTACCATTCAGTCGGAACAGATGCATTTTGTTGTGTCTTAATCTCCATGCTTCCTTATCTGTCAATTGTCCCGGTTATTGGCCATACCTATCCCCCACTTTGCTTCCTTAGTTTGAGGATGTGCTGGAAGTATCCTGCAGAGTCTCCTGTACGGATGCTTTGGTCAGCAGATGCAAGTCACATATTGAACAAGTGTATTTCATGACTTCTCCTCCATCATCATGTTTATAGCTCTTATCTAATCTCCTTCTTTTCTCCTGCTGCAAAACATGGTGCTGGAATTTTGTCTTAACAAGTTCTGTGTTTGAAATGCATGTAGATTTTCCTGGCTCATTCTCTGGCTTGTTTTGAATTTTTTCCCTGTCCCCTAACCTAGCCTCTGACATCTGCTCTGGGTGAAGTCATTGCCAAATAAGTACATGGCATAACTGTTGTCTGGTTGTTTTACACTTTGCATTTTCAGTGCTAATTGTTAGCTATTTAGGGGATGCATTTTCCTGAGTTTTCTTGCATTGCAGTTGGTAGAGTTAGCACATAAAGACATGTTTGGAGAGTCCTCAGTCTTATCTGAACTTCTAGCATTGCCAGTGGCTATTTTTACTTGAGAAGATGTCTTTGTGATGTTTAGGCTGAGCATCCCAGAGGCAAAACCCTTTGTGTAAACTACATCCAAAGACGTTTTTTGGGAATTCCTATGTCTTAGGTGTAATGGTCACATGTGGCCATTTTGGTTTGTGATGGTTAGGCTAAGCATCAAGAGGCAAAACTCCTGGTGACTGCAAACTTTGAGACAAATAGAAGCTGCAAGGTTGACCAACTGGTGACAGTAGATTATGTAATGGAGACATGACTGTGTCTTCTTCTGTGATCTGGGTTTATCATTTTGTTTGGTTTACTATAAGGAAAATATCCATTCTTTTCAGAGCTCATGGGAAGGAGGTCCCCTGACTCAGTTTGAGGTTGAAGTCTCAGGTGCTCACATATCTTTTAAGGGGTGATTGGAACTGATTTTGTTTCTTTTTTTTGTCACATCACTGCCACAAAATCCTCTGTTGTGAAAATGGGTGGCCCATCTTAGTAGTAATGCAGCATTTTCTCATTTGGAAGTTGATAGCAAGGTTGAAGCAGGCAAAGCGATGTAGGATGTATGTTGTGCAAAAGGAGTTTTGTTTCACAACAGCAATTTGTTCATTTGTTTCCTCCAGGTGGTGAAGTTGTTGCTGTGGGAGATGGAAGGACTGTTGGTGACAAGAAACTGGAGATTTCTGTGAAGTCTGGAGCTAAGGTTGTTTACTCCAAGTTTGCAGGCACAGAGGTTGAGTTCAATGGTGAAAATCACTTGCTGTTGAAGGAAGATGATTTGGTGGGCCTTTTGTCTGGTGATGATATCAAGGAGCTGCAGCCTTTGAATGACCGCGTTCTCATTCAGGTCAGTGAGGCTGAAACTAAGACAGCTGGTGGTATTCTATTGACAGAAAGTGCCAAGGAGAAACCTGTGATAGGAACAGTGATTGCCACAGGTCCTGGTACATATGGTGAAGATGGAGAGAGGAAGCCCCTGGACATTTCATCAGGTAATCAAGTGTTGTACTCAAAGTATGCAGGCAACGAGTTCAAGAACAAAGATGGTGTTCTGTATGTGGTATTGAGGGCATCTGACATTCTAGCCATACTAGCATAGGTAAAATGATTTTCTTTTTGTACTTGCCTTCTAGATAGCATAACATCCAATCTCCCCAGAAAATCTAATGGGAGTTCAAACATTGCAGTTGCGGCTTTAGTTTTGTGCCTAGTAATCACAAAATACATGCACACAAATTGCTCAGTAAACCATTAACCCTTTGGAAGGTTTCTAGTGTTAGATTAGCAAACTTGCCTCAAAATCTACAATTTGCATCATTCTAATCAGGCATATTGTATGAGTCTTTTACAATTGATGACTTACTGTTGGAGGCAAAAAGTGAGGGTGATGAGCAGTTGAAGCATTACATTCCATTTATGTATGGGAATTCATTTCTTGCCGATTTTATTCCTAGTTGATTGCGCCGAGGAACAGGATAGTGATCTACAATCAATAATTAATTAGTGTTTGTCTTAACACATGTTTTCTCATTATTGACCAACTATAATCAACCTGACTTTTCATGGATTGTGAAGGGATAAAGTCACTACCGAGAGCCATTCCTGGATTTGAGATCCCAGGAATATTTGGAGGGTAGGGTGGTAGCTCAATGGCTGGACCTCAATTGTAGGAATGCCTGGGCAAATCCTTCATACTTTTAGGGACAGTACTAGTATGACGTGCAAGGCATACAATTGCATTTTGAGGGGTTGGCAACCTCTCCCCTTCAACCCTTTCTAACTGTGTGCCCCCTCACCCCCTAAAAGTCCAACTGTGCACCCCGAATAGTTGACCAGATTCTTTTCCAAAGATTGAAGATACTTCTGTAGATGTTGCAAAGAAAATTCAGAAGACTCAAGAACAATTGATCTTCAAATCACAGAGGAAAGTAAAGCATAATTTGTCATTCCTCAGACCATATCCTGATCTGTCTGTCCAAGATACCTATAGCTCTTTGTGCAGACAAGAGGTGATATGATATCAGCAGACAATGCAAATACATATATGTTGACAATACAATCACAGATGTTGAATACAGCCTGTTGGAGATGGGCAGAGCCTATGGTGTGGCTCATGTGGGCTTGTCTTTAAGTGCCCTGCACAGTTCTGCCTGTTCTACCAGGTGCACATTCTGCTGTCACACACCAATTTCAGACCCACCTCCAGGAGATTGAGAAAAAATACCATCTACATAATTTCCAACACTGCTCTTTTCATTTAAGCTAAAATTAAGGTGAACCAAGTCAAAATGTCACAGAACAGTATCACATTGCACAATGCTCATTAGGAGGGAGGTAGTGTCTTGCTTACGGTTCAATGAGAACAAAACAAAACTTGAAAATCATCATTCAGCAATCAATGAAGTGTCCCTAAAGCTCTGCATACTACAACATTGACTGCCCAGTCATGTGAAGTGCATACTAAGAAAGAAGTCACCTTGCTGCTTTGTGCCAAGGTGGTCTTGTTTAATTTGTAGCTTGATTCACAGCACTAGCTTAGCTTCTTTTCTCAACAGATTAAGCAATGGCTCACTCAACAATGGGACATGATTTTACCAGATCAGACTGGCAAACTGATGTTGCTCGCAGAAAACAAACTAGAATATTTATCATGTCCATTCTCAGGGCACAAAGGCATTCAGGACCACTGATCACCTTTCAAAAAGCATTTGGTTGCACAGCACACACACCTTTCAAAGTCAGAACATCTCACATAGGTAGACATGCTAGCAAGACAAAATAACATCAGGTCAAAATTGCACCAAAAGGGAGATTCCAAATTTGTCTGGAACTGGTGGCAGAATACATGGCAGCACAACCAACCACAAAACCCACTGGAGAAACATTGTGCAACTATTTTTGGATTAAGAGCAAAACACATGTTGAAGCAAGAATCCTAATCACCTACTAATTATAAAAATCAAATTTAGCTACAGCATTCAAATTCAAAAAATAGTCTCCACTATGCTCCCTCCAACTGGGTAGGAACTTGACAAACATGCTTGCCTACTGCTCAAAGCAGTTGCACCATTCACTTTGGCTTCTGAGAAGACAAAATGAGCTCCATGCCATGGTGCATAAAAACAATCTCCCGCAGTTCATATTCCTGGCTGCCTCCAGAGTTTTGAGATGTCACTTCACGCCTCAACTATCATCAATAATCCACATTCCTCCTGACAGAAGCAATAACACCAAATTCACTTCTTTACCACAAACCTAACAATTGTTGAAGTTTCCCTTCAAACAGGGACTACCAAATGGAGGGAAATAGGGTCCTTGAACCTTACAATACCCAGGCTCCCAAGCATGTTGAAAATATAATCTAGAGTAAAGGCATGAGTTCTGCACTTGTTTGAGTATGATCCTCATCAAAATGATATGGAACCAAATCATCGTATAAAACTAAAAAGAAGGGAGGAAGCAATCTGGTTCTAGAGAAGAAAGCTGGGTCACTCTAGTGAGAGAACCTTTCAGGGAAGTACAATAGGTGGAATGCTGGTCCTATATGGTAACAGGGGAACCTACATGGCAATAACTCTCACAGGCAAAAGGAAGTCGCCTGCATCAATGGTGAGCCCAAGGATGACACAAAATCCATGCGTCCATCACGTGCCATCATAGTCATCTAAGCAAACATTGCACAGAGAATCGGAATTACTGACCATGACTTCATACACAAGTGACATCATCATGTAAGGTAACACAAGCATGGTCTAACTCTGCTGAGGTAGCTGATGTGCCATGTATGGTGGGCAAACCATACCCATTTGAAAAATTATAAATGGATGCCCACATGCGCTATGTGCCGTCTTCATCATCTGATTCATGCATACACCAGCCCACACTCTGCTCATAAGCTTCCCACTAATCCTATGTAAAAGCTATTTCTGCCTCACCAAGTAATCCAATCAACCTTCAATGTGCCCATGGTGGACCATCTCCAGTCACCTACCATCATGCACCTGACTTAGCACCAAAAGCTACACTTTAATGATCAGCATCAGCCGACTTCACTTTTTCCAGAAGCTGAAAGAACCAGATGACTTTCAACCAGAGGCTGAATGAGAGTTGAAAGTAAATGGCTACTCTCCAAGTGGCAAAATTATGGTGTTGTAAAATTGCATCCCTAGTATGTCTCCAGGAACTTCTCATCCACATTGTCAAGCGAGGAGAGAGGCTTGCTGCTTAAGTACCCTTTCCTCCCACACTTCTTGAGGAATTGCAATTTCGAAACATGCATTTAGGAATTGGCTGCATACTTGTGCAACCAACATGAATGCTAACTCCATCAGGATCCACCCTGAGGGACTAAAGTGTGACAGAAGCTTCTATGGAACAATACTGCACCATTATTCAATCATGATAGCAGGAAAGTGTGCACTCTCAGATGTGAGTAACACAACTCTTGCAAGAACAGCAGGCTCTCAAAACAACAAGAACTGCATCTGCATCTCATTACCAATGAAGGAAATCAACAAAAATATGTGCAGGTCCAACTACTCAAGATTCTTCATAGTGGCAAAGATGCCTAAGCACTCTCAAGCTGGATTGGTAATTTCATCAGCTCTAATAACCAGATCCTTAATAACACAAAACTTGGACAGCTGAGAAGAGTCCTATTATACCACATCCAACAAGGAATCAACTTACCCACTGTGTATGCTAGCAAGTTCAAGGTTTGGTAAAATAGAGGCTCATAAATCAATACACCTAGAGTCTTGGTTTTATTTTTTACCATATAAAGGGCCAAATGTTGCCATGATTGCTGGTGTGCATCTGCAATCTACTACGTAGTGCGTGCCAGCTACACTTGCAATACAGAACCCAACAGGCATCCTAAACCAGAGAGAATAAGAGACAGCAATTGGGTATCACACAGTTACACAAGTGCCTTCAAAGTGTGCTTCATCACATGAAAGCAACACCATCAAACATCAAGAAGGTTCCATGTCAAATGCAATATCCACAACATGATGACCAGAGAAACAAGGATGTCCAACAGTGAGGAGTGACTAAGATGCTGTCAGACCAAACAATGATGGAGCATGGTGACACCAAGTACAGGAGAGAGGATTTGACGCACACTACCGATCCCTATTCATGTGGATGAGCATACCCTGGAGCATCGTCCCAGCTGTTGTAGTTAGCTGCGCCACCATTCTCGATGTTGCAATTGCACTGTGTAATGGCAAAAGCGACTGTGCACATGCCATCTCACCTCCTAATCTGTTTTCATATCACAATGTCATTGGAATTGAGAAATCTTGTCCATCATACTTTATGCTTTATTTAACCCTAAACCCTAAACACTGAACCCTCGTTGGAATTGACAGATCTTGACCTCATCTTTATGATTGCCACAAAACTAACCCGCTCAATATTCTAAAGCTACCATTTGCTCAACTTTAGCAGGTTTGAACCCCAGAACTGCCATGGCCAGATGTGTTATTGAAGGACGGAATGCATGACTAACAGTTATGCCTCTCCAAGGATTGTGCAGGCTTTGAAGTACCTGAAGAACAGGGAAGCAGGGCGCCTGCCTTCAGAAACAGATTTGGTGGACGGATGAGAAAAGGCAGCAGGTCTGGCTGCTGGCATTGCAGGTGTCATGCTCCGGCTGCCCACACCCCGCTTCGGTCCCGCCGCTGCAACTTCACTGCAGTTCGAACAAACTCTGAGAACGGACCTCGTGGTAGAAATGAAACGGCTAGACATGCTTCTACCCACGCCCGCCATCGCCGCTCTCTTCTTCCCCTACGCACCCCGCTGCGCAAGGCAATCTCAAAGTGCGGACCAAAGCTGAACCGCTCTGACGAGGCTTCCTTTTTTGCACCGTCTTCCGGGATTAGGGTTTGGGGTTTAGGGTTCTTCGGGGCGTGGCTTCCGGGGTGCAGGTTATGTGTTATATCCGTATAGAATTGACGGGTATATACATACCCACCAGGACAGCCATTCCCAATGTTGTACCTACCATTGCCATTTACTTGGACATTGTTGATGTCTACGTATTAAGGGTAAGAGCAGCTCCAAGGATGTATTGTATTTGAGGCAATATCATTAGTTATGAGAGTCAAATTTAATGTTAAATGTTTTCCATTTCCCATTGATACTTGAACACATAATTTATATGGGACAATATAAATTAAGGGAGCATATAAATTTCACACATGGGTCAATAATTGTGGCCAGTCAACTAGAAACAATCAATTCTTTTTTGACACCCACAACATCTTAAGCAAATTTACAAGACTTCAGCCCATTTTCATAATCATGTGGTGTTGATTTCATTGAAAATTTGCCATACAAACCATTTTATGTCATCATCCACGGTTATTGATATAGCTCCAATATGGGACCTTCAGATCTCAAAAATGATTTTGAGTTCAAACCTATTTTGTGTGCAAGTGAAAGCTTTATCAGCTCTTTATCACAAAGTTTGACTTGCGAGTGCCAATAGCTTGTTGATTGGGTTTATTGTTGTGCTTAAAAACAAACAAACAAATTATAATAATTAAACATGAACGTTAGTTTAGTTATTTAGATCAGTCATAATTAAATTAATGATAAGATGAATTAACATAGTCCATTGTGTTTTAAGTTGAAACTAGTTCGTACGTGAATAGGGTTTGAATTATTCGATGTTTGGGATATAATTCTAAGTTGTGAGTTTTCAAATCATTTTTAATGCTTTGAAATTTCATAATACACTATTTTTTCTATTTTGTAATTTTTATGTGTTGTGCATTCCCATTATTTGTTTTGAACTTGGATTCATGTTTGTGATAAATAAATCATATTAAAAATCACCAAAAATGTAAACTAGTTTGTTGGTTCAAAATTAGATTTGTGTTGTTACATGGGGTTTATAGTTGGTGTTTTGCACAAGAAATTAGTTTTGGTTATTTTGGAATTTTGTTCAAACATTGTGTGGTGTGTCTTCCATTTCATTGTATTGCATGTTTTATAGATGTATCATTCCTTGGGGATTTGAACCTTAATGGGACCTTTGTGCACCCCAAAATGTGAGTGAAGGAAGAGAAAAAAATAACAACAAAAGGAAGGTTGATATTTCTATCATAAAGTTCCTCGTTTTTTTCCCCTTCTCTTTTTTTTCCTAGTTCCCTTCTCTCTTTTCATCATTAAACAAGTGCACCAAATATGCAAATGAACAACAATAGTTGCGAAAGGGAGTCATGGTCATCCCCAACCTAGCTCAAAATTGGGTGTCTAGGTTTCATCGACACCAAAAGGAGGATGCGAAAGGCACACCTCCTCGTCATGGTGCATTTGACATCCAAGTGGGGCAACCCAAGTTCTACCCATAGCAAGTTATCAAAACCAACATGACATGCCCATTTTGAGTTGAGTGTCAAATTGATTCAATTTCATGCATGTCACCAAAAATGGATGCAAAAAAAAATTCCTTACACCTAGGCTTACCCCTTTATGTATGGCAACTAAAATCAAATTTGATCACCATAAAGTTGGTGACAAACAATTTTTCATCACCAAAAGTTTTTCGTCACCAATCATGTAACAACCAAAAAAGGTTTTGATCGTCATCTAACAATCAAGCCTTCTCAATTGGTGATCAAAACCCATTTTTGGTTACCATAAGTAAAACCACCAAAAATATTCAATCACCATGCGTAAGGGGACCAAAAAATTTCGATCTCCAAAAGTTTGCCAATTCAAAATTTTCAATCACTAATCATTATAATTTTCTATCATTGATGACTAAATATTTTGTTACCTTCAAATGCCACAAGTAGTTCTTGTCAAAAGCTTTTCAAAAACATATTGCATGACCCCTTTCAAAACTTAGTTGTTGGCAACTAAAAACAATTTCAAATTCGATCAAACCTTCTCAAATGATGACCTAAACCTTTTTCGATCACCAACAACTTCACTCTTAAAGGGGCAAGGGCATGCAATATGTTTTTGGAAAGCTCTCAATAAGAATTATTTTTGGCAATTGTAATTGTCAATCATGATTGAATTTTTAACCATATTTCACAATGCTAAAACGTGTATTTCATCACTTGGACATTTTTATTAATGTTTTAATCTAATCATGTAGTCATGTGTCCTTAATCATATATACTTTTAGTCAAATTTGTGACTATGATATTGCAATTGCATTATGACTACATAACTATATTAAGATTATTTTGTGACTACATTGTGACTGCATGATTAGCTTACATACATTAATAACCTACCTATGTTAATAGTTTAACTAAGTGTTAACTACCTACTAGCTATTTACTAGCTATCTATAAAGTAGCTAATACCTATGGGCTAGTACTACCTATTATCTACCTACTTACTATGTAGTACATACATAATACCTACCTACCTACTAGGTAGTACGTATGTACGTATGTGTGTAGGTACCTACTTACTACTAGGTACCTACGTCTTATTAAGTACCCACTTTCGTACCTACCTACCTACCTACTACTTACTATTAGGTACCTACTTCTTATTAAGTACTCACTTTCGTACCTACCTACTAGGTAGTACGTATGTATGTATGTGTGTACTTACCTACTTACTACTAGGTACCTACGTCTTACTAAGTACCTACTTTCGTACCTACCTACCTACTACTTACTATTAGGTACCTACTTCTTACTAAATACTTACTTTCGTACCTACCTACTAGGTAGTACGTATGTACGTATGTGTGTATTTACCTACTTACTACTAGGTACTTACGTGTTATTAAGTACCCACTTTCGTACCTACCTACCTACCTACTACTTACTACTAGGTACCTACTTCTTACTAAGTACCTACTTTTGAACCTACTTACCTACTATTTACTACTAGGTACCTAACTACTAAATAGGTAATACGTACATACCTACCTACTACCTACTTACTTACTACTACCTCTAGGTACTATTTACCTATTACTTACCAAGCTAGGTGCCTACTAAGTTATTAAGTAGGTTCTAAGTTGTTGGGTAAGTACCTAAGTACCTAACTTATCAAATAGGTTAGAAAAAATTGTTTATACCAATATGGTCATGTAAAAATCATGTGGTGCAATGGTTAAATGGGAGTTAACGACTTTTTCCCTCAATGTGGAGGTGAATGGTTCAAGTCCTCACACTTGTAATTTAGTGAATTAGCCTAACTAATTTAGCTTTTTAGCTAAGTTAACCTACATTCCTAGGTAGGCTAAAACATGCATTCCTAGGTAAGCTATGGCCTACATTCCTAACATACATGTTGGGTTTTTAATCTTTATACCATGTGATTACATATTGCATGTCTACATGGCATGGGTGCAAAACATATTTATTTCATATTTAATGAATTATATGGATCTCATCAAACATTGATGACATCCATAACTTTATAGTTGCAAAAGTCACAATCACAAATTGTCTTGCAATTAAACCACACTAGCAACTAGGAGTTTTAAAATAGCATGTCCTATTCAAATACATAGTCATGTAATCATAGATGTCTTCCATGACTAACAACCTAATAATAAATCAAGTCACAAAAGATAGCTTTTCTTGTAGTGTTTAGTCATAATTATTGTTCTCATTGAGAGTGTTTTAAAAACATACCACCATGCCTTTGCAAATTCAACACACAAGTACTAAATAATTAATTTAATTTTAGTTTTATGGTTTGGCGCTTGAGTTTTTAATTCTTTAAAAAATGACAATACAAAATAAATATATTGTAAGGTTCAATTATTTCAAATAATTTCAATTGTTTTAGTGGTCATGTGCACTTGTATTTAATGTCATATTTCTAAAATGGCCAACAATCAAACTTGCTACAATATTAATGACTTTTTTGAAAATTTTGAAATTTTGACATGAAGGCCTATAAATGTAAAACTTTCAACAAATTAAAAGTTAATCTAATTTATGCCAAAGCCACCTAGGTACTACAATATTGCATGTCACTTTTAAAAGTTTAGTTGTTGATAACCAAAAATGATTTTAGTCACCATCCAACAATCAAGCCTTCCCAAATGGCAACCAAAACCTTTTTAATCACCCAAAATTACACTTTTGAGAGGGGGGCATGTAAGATGTTTTTACAAAACTTTTAATGGAACTTACTCTTGATGACTAAATGTGAGTGCAAATTTGATCGCCAATGATAGAAAATTGTGCATGATAGTTGGATGGCAAGTGAAACCTTTTTTGATTGTCAACAACTAAATTTTGAAGGGTGCCATGCAATATCTTTTGGGGAAGTTTTTGATGGGAGCTACTCTTAATGTCTAAAGGCAACCAAAAATTTAGTTGTTAGTGATAGAAAATTGCACTCACCAATGATAGGAAATTAAAGTCATGAACGACTAAAAAAGGTTTCAATTGCATCCAACAAGGCTTCATTGTTAGATGGTGATTGGAAAAGGTTTCAATTGATGATGATTCAATTTTAAAAGGAGCCATGCAATATGTTTTTGGAAAATTTTCAACAAAAATTATTATTAACAATTAAAAGAGATTGAAATTTTGATTACCAATAATAAAACCCTTCAATCTTTAGCAACAAAAAAAGGTTTTGATCGATAATCTTGTTGTGACCAAAAATTTAGTCACCTTATGTATGGTGACTAAAAAAGTGTTTTGATCACCATCCAACAATCAGGCCAACTCATTGGATGGCAACCAAAACCCTTTTCAAACATCACAAAATTGGACATTACAAATTTTTTTCATCAAAATTTTGTTGATAGAAACCTTTTGATCACTTTACGAAAAGGTATGATCATTGGATAACAATTGAAAGCCTTTTCGGTCACCACAAGATTAACAACTACAATTTTGGTGAACAAAATTTTAGTAATCAAAACCTTGTGGTAAATGAAAGACATTTCAACTGCCACAAGGTTTATGGTGATCAAAATTGTTTGAATTTCGATCACATGTAAACCTACCCTAAGCAACCCAAGATGACACATAACCTAATTGACCCTAAGTTGACCTACGCCAATCCTATATTAATGTGACGAAGGGTTGTGTGTGTGTCCAAACACATCCTGACAAATGCATCATTATTACAAAAACAAGTTTTTTTTACTATATAATCCAATCAAGAAGGACCCCATTTGGATAGGCATAAAAAAAATGATCTTATAAATTTCAACAAATCGATTTTGACACACCCCCAAGCTCCTTGATGGACTTAATTGCGAGTCCAAAAATGTCAACGAAAGGAAAAGGAGTTGGGGTGTGTTCTTTGGTTTGCAGCACTTCGAGGGTAGAGGGGCATGATGGAGCTCTGGGATGGGATTAGGAAGATTGACGAACATTTCACTTACTCATGGACCTACACAAACCAAACAACAAGTTGGTTAATGGGTAGTTGGAGTATTTTGGTGCATGGACGAGTCGTGAGTAAACACAGACTCGTACACTAATAGGAAATGCAACCTAGTTCACTCTGGGTTTCATTAGATTTTGAATGAATTTGGATATTTTTACCTAATGAAATTGTTTAACCCCCTATTGAATGGGCACTAGTTGCTATGGATAATGAATTAAATTCTAATGAAATACAAATTTATCAAACCATTCACTTGCTAGTTAATTAACTTACCAGCATGGAAATCAATTAAATTTTAATTATTTAATATATAATATTATTGATAATTTCATTTTTTAAACCTATGATTTATTGACACGTGTCGGCACTTAGGTTAGGTTTAAAACTTAACCTAGGTAGGCTACGTAATCAACCTAAGCACCTATTCTAAAAATTCGATAAAAGAATATTTGGTCAACATACAATTGTTGACCACACACAACACCACTCATGAGGTTTGATCCCTTGACCTTTGGAATGGAAGCAAACACCCTTTACCATCAAGCCACCCCATTTGTTGTGATAATATCTTTCATTACATTCTATTTATAAAATACTTCATTTTAAACATCACAAAAACATAGAATTTGAAAATTCATATCTTATTGAAATTTTGTTCAAATGAAATGATTCGAATTTACTTTTTTTTTTAACTCAATAATGTACATAATTACATTTAATTTTTTTATTAGTTTAAAATCATTTGAACAAAAAAAAATGAATATCATTATTCAATAACATTTCAATGACCAATCTTTTGAAAAAAAAAAATTAATAAATGGATAATTTTTTTTGTTAGTATAATAATATTACTTATGTTAAACTACTTTCAATTATTATATTATTATTTTTCATTAATTTAAATTATTTCACCCTACATTATTTACGACTATTTATGGTTATTTTCAATTACTTTTGATTATTTCACCTTAGGCTACTTTTGGTTATTCTAAGTTACTTTTGGCTCTTTTAACTTATTTCACTTTAATCTATTTTTAACTATTGCAAAAAAAAATTGGTTATTCTATGTTATTTTTTGCTGTTGTAAATTATTTCAATTTGGGCTACTTTTGGCTATTGAAAGCTATTTCACCGTATGTTATTATTGTTTATTATAAAATATTTGACCCTAGATTATTTTTGGCAATCCTAAGCAATTATAATGTATGCCTATTGGTTATTTTTTTATTAAGGTTATTGGTGGTTATTAATGGATATTGGTACCTATTCTATTGGTGGTTATTTTATTAATGGCCATTAGTAATTATTCTATTGGCAGCTATTGGTGGTTATTCTATTGGTGGCTTTTAGTGGTTATTCTATTGATGGCTATTACTGGTTATTCTATTAATGGCTATTGGTGGCTATTCTATTAATGCCTATTGATGACTATTTTATTAATGCCTATTGGTGGCTATTATATTAATGGTTATTGGTTACTATTCTATTAATGCCTATTGGTGGTTATTTTATTAATGGCTATTGGTCGTTATTCTATTAATGGTTATTACTCGTTATTATATTAATGGCTATTGGTTGTTATTCTATTAATGGTTATTACTCGTTATTCTATTAATGGCTATTGTTCGTTATTCTATTAATGGTTATTACTCGTCATTCTATTAATGGCTATTGCTCGTTATTCTATTAATGGTTATTACTTGTTATTCTATTACTAGATATTGCTCGTTATTCTATTAATGGTTATTGCTTGTTATTATATTAATGGCTATTGGTTGTTATTCTATTAATGGTTATTACTCGTTATTCTATTAATGGCTATTGCTCGTTATTCTATTAATGGTTATTGCTCGTTATTCTATTAATGGCTATTGGTTGTTATTCTATTAATGGTTATTTGTCGTTTTTCTATTCATGGCTATTGTCTGTTATTCTATTAATGCATATTGGTTGTTATTCTATTGATGGCTATTGCTTGTTATTTTATTAATGATTATTGGTCGTTATTATATTAATGGCTATTGGTGGCTAATATATTAATGGTTATTGGTCGTTATTATATTAATGGCTATTGCTTGTTATTTATTAATGGTTATTGTTCGTTATTCTATTAATGGCTATTGCTTGTTATTTATCAATGGTTATTTTTCGTTATTATATTAATGGCTATTTCTTGTTATTTATTAATGGCTATTGTTCGTTATTCTATTAATGGCTATTTCTTGTTATTTATCAATGGCTATTTTTCGTTATTATATTAATGGCTATTTCTTGTTATTTATCAATGGCTATTTTTCGTTATTATATTAATGGCTATTTCTTGTTATTTATTAATGGATATTGTTCATTATTCTATTAATGGCTATTGGTGGTTATTCTATTAATGGCTATTAGTAGTTATTTTGTTGTAAACGATTAGTGGTTATTTTATTGGTGGTTATTGATGGTTATTTTATTAATGGTTATTTTATTAATGGTTATTAATTGGTTATTGTATTATAAGTTATTGTTGGTTATTATATGTTATATTACAACTATTTGTGATTATTGTATTATAAATTATATGTTATAATATCATAGACTATTGGTAATTATTATATTGTAGGGTATTTAAAATTATTTTTCATAGGTTATTAATTTTTATTCTAAGTTATTTTTACCTTAGGTCATTATATTTTATTTTAGATTATTTTAAATTATTATACTTAGGATAAAATAATTTATAATAACATAAAAAAGAATGACCTTGAAAAATATAACTTGAAATAACATATATTAATTTAAAATAAAATAACCTAAGGTATAACCTAAAGTTAGTTGAAAATTTTAATTTAAAATAACTTTAAAACTTATAATAAACTAGATCAGATACCTTAAGATAAAATAACATTTATCATTTCTTCACATGTAACTTAAACCACTTGATTTTTTGATTCTACCTTGTCTACTTGAAATTTGTCATATTATGATAATCGATGATGTGAAATGAAGTTAATAACATATGCATAACATTGTAATGTTGAAGATATTTAGATGTTCATATTTTAAACCTATATGAAATTATTTTACAACTATAGTGACACTAACTTTGTTCTAATAAACAATACACATAACACATTATAATTACATTGCAACAACATTAACACAATGCAATTACAATGCCTTTAAGACTAACATAATGTGACAAAAATGCCACAAAAAACCATTTGTAATTCTAATACATATTAAACTACAACTTACATTCATATACAATGACATTTTTCAAAATAAGATGCATCACATAATTGGAATATCAAAGTTAGAATTATCATATTTGGTTTCTTATTTCACCTTTGTTGTTTTAGCATTTGTCTTACATGTCTTGGTTTGATTCACTACACAACAAAGAACAAATTTATTGACATAGTAATTAGCAAATTAGCAAAATTGTATAACATCACTTGTACATGCTCTTTCACTTAATTATATATTTTCAAACACAACCACCACTTTCTTTCTAAAAAACCTTACCTTTTATGTACAACTTTGATTTTGTTATAATCAAACATTGTCAATGAAACCCTATATAGCACCCCCAAAAAACAATGAAAATTAGAATAGATGCAGAAATTAGTTTTGCTTCAATTTCACCTTTGACCACAAAATCCAAATGTTCAAACACAAGCAAATTCACAACTTGATTTTCATCACAAATTTTTTCACCCTTCCCATTATAAGTAACACCTTACAATTAAACTTCTAAACATAATGAATGTTTTTTTCACACCATTTTTTAATGCAAATAAATTTAAAAACATGAATGATGAACCTTCAAATCTTCAAGTTTTCAAAATGAACAATACAACTTGCAACAACCTCCAATCTTTAGTTCTAAAATGAAAACCAAAAAGGAAAAAAAAAGGTTATGTCACACATATGTTCTATCACCAAAAAAATAAAAATGCACAAAATGTTTAGAAAGAAAGACCTCCTTCTAGTTCATCTTGAATTTCTTGACAATAGGCACAAACACATAACAATCATTAATGCAAAAGGGGAGATTTATTGACTTTCTACCTCTTGTCATTTGCTTAAGGGGTTTTCAACCAAATTTCATATTTTAAAATTTCAATTCCAAGTTGAAATGTAATTTCATTCTAGTTGTTCACAATGATTGCATGTATGACTTAACTAACATGAGTGATTTTACTAATGTGTCAAAATTGGCAGATCTGGTTATCTTGGCTCACATGTCTATTAAATGTTGGGTTTTAGAAAAAAAAACCCCATCTCCATGTTAGATCATCATAAATTTCTTGAGAGTAGGAATAAGCACATGAAGGTTGTTAATGTAAAATGATAAATCTATTTATTTATTATCACATGCCATTTGCTTTTACATATTTTCATGTCTCAAATTTCAAATTGAGATTTATTTGCATATTGATTATTCATAATGACCATGTGTATATGTGAAAATTTTAACATTGGTAATGTAACGTGCATTGTAATGGAATTGATAATACAATGTAACATTGCTTCAATCTCATTTTAAAAACTTCATTTTCAATTAATTATATAGTTTGCATGTGATGCGATATATAGTGGGTTGCAACATAATTAACACTTATTAGTTGTATCATCATTGAACAATGGTCCCAAAATAATCAACAATAATCTTTATATAGTCAAAACATATATAATGACATAACTAGTTGTATCACTAAGAGTCATAGTTGATAATTAATTGTAAAATAGTTTCAACTACCAAATCTAATTGATGATGGCAATGCATACATGTGACATGATTGTAACTATTAAAGCCATACACTAATTGCAAAGTAATCATTAATGGGGTTTTACATTTACCATAATTGTAATGTTGTTATCACATGCATTAAATTGCAACTTGCCAGCAAAGTCAAACATGGTTGATTACAATTATATTTGTAGTGCATACAAATGTCCAATTTTGCAACTACAATATGATTACTTGATTTTTTGATGTGACATTTTATTTATTAATTCCTCATATTTCCATGGGACAATTGTAATGTATTTGCATATTAATTATTTTAGAGCTTTGGTTGCAAGGCAATGTAGTTGTTGTGGACATGATTTTTCATAATGGTTGTGTGAAAAAACATTAATTAATCATTGCACAACTTCATAAGACTATTTTGAGGCAAATGGGTTAGTTGAATGGATGGTGCAAATGGTAAAACAAAGTTTGCAAAAGTATTGGCTCCATAAAGGCCATACTAAATACTAGAATTTATAACTACCATGGTTAGTTATGTGGCATAAGTTTAGTCAACAAACTTTTCTTGCATCCTTATCACCATATTTTTTGTTATTTGGTCATGAGCCTAAACTATCAACTTCAATTCGACAAAATGAGATGGCAATAATCAACTATGTGGATGATCCAAATGTCTAACTTCATGTGAGTAACAAGCAACCTTGTTCCTCCAACATGTAATATGCCAATGGCTATGGAAAATTTGATAACAGTTCAACATTAGAATACATTTTGTTTTGCCAATATCCATGAAAGTGGTTATCAACTTTGAATCCATAGATTTGAATCTCGAGATTATGTGTATTTGTAGTAAACAACATCAATTATGTTAGATGTGATTGCATCTAACATAATTGATGTTATTTTTTGTGTGCAAAAGGTTTTACCTTTCGCAATGTTGTTGTTGGGGGGTTGAGATGGTTAAACATGGAAAGACCACATGAGTAATTGCACATTGTGTCATCTTTTTAATATGGATGGGAAAATTGACACATCCCTAACAATGATCCCTACTAGCCTATGGTGTATGTTGTGCAAACAATTTTAGGGGCCACCATTATGTTGATTTGTGATCCTTGTCCCTAAAGGTGGCACATGGGATGTTTTATGCCACCATTAGAAATGATGTAAGCATAGGTGCTGATATGATAACTACATGACAATTGTCAAAATTGTTAATTTTGGGGCCTATTTAAATCATAATTAGGTTAATAATAAATTAAGTTAACATAATCAATTGCATTTTAACTTGGAACTAATTCATGTGTGAAGGGGTTCAAATTTTATAATGTTTGGGATATAATTTGAAGTTGTGGGTTCTCAAATCACTTTTGGTGATTAGAAGTTCCAGATAACATGGTGTTATTCAACTTTGCAATTTTTATGCGTTTTGTATGTTTTCTTTTGTCCATGGTTTTGTGTGTTGTGGTTTTCCATATTATGTTTTGGGCTTATATTCTTGTTTGTTGTAGGTGAATCATATTTTTCTTTAATTATGATGAATTAATTGAATTTTTTACATTGTTTTGTGTTCTGTGTGGACAACAATAGGTGTAGGTGTTGATATGGTATCCCACATCACATTAGAACTACTTTCATTAGAAAAAATTCTCAATTTGGGATTGTAATTACAATTCAAAATAAATGACATGTACAATTAAAATTCCATTAGTTATATAAATGTAATCACATGCAACATCTAGTCCCAAATGAGGATTTAGAATGATGTCATCACGTGCCACATGGATGTTTTATATAGTCAATATTTACACCCTCATCCATTGACCATATGTATAAAGTTTGCAACTAATCACCATTATTTGCAACTATGTTATAATCCATTACAAAGTGCCACATGGCAACATAATAGTTTTTTAGAATTATGTTTTAAAAATACATAGTGGCTCATCATCTATTTAAAATGGTGTTAGATCATGCCATGTGGCATGTTAATTAATGCTTTTCCACAATAAATTTAGCTCAATATGTAGGTAGGTAGGCAAGTAGGTAAGTAGGACTAGGTAAGGTAGGTGGGTAGGTAACTTAAGAGGTAGAAATGTAAATATTTTTATTTATTTTATTTTAGGTTTTACACAAATTTTCAATATAAAAATGTAAGGCAAAACACCTTCCTTACATACTTTTACAAGATGGAAATGGAAGACAAAAACACATGGGAAATTTTTTAGTTGCAACCTAGTCTGCAACTAAGTTGCAATTAAATAACAATAGAAAAGTTTATTCCATATCCTTTGTCTTTTTTTCTAATTTTGTAAACTCTTATTTAGTAATTAATTAACTAACTAATTATTTGCCCATTTGGGTGCGGGTACACACATAGGAGCCAAAACCATGTTAGATAGTGGTGAAAACTGTGAACTTTTTACATATGTTTTTTTCCTTACATTTTAAAGTTATGTTAATTATTCCAAGTTATGTTAAACGATTAATATGAATGTTGAGAGGAATTCAAATTTAAAATTCATTAAATTAAATTTTTAGGTTTTGGTTTTAGTAAAGGACATTTGGACTTGAACATGTGTTGTGTTAGATTGTGATTAATTTTACAAAGGAATAGGTAAAGGACTATTGTAATAACATAATTTTAATGGTAAAAAAACTTAGATGATAGTAACCTAATACCCACATTAAAAAATCACTCATAATTTAAATGATATGAAAATTTTTAATTTTAAAATTCAATTTTTTTTCAAATTTTGAAAATTTTCAAGAATACTTTAACACATGTACATGGGGTGTAATGTGCATGACATACAAAAACAAAGTTGTTGTTTATGATACAAGAAACAAAACTTAAAGTAGTTAACATATTTTGGTATGGTTCAAAATTATGATAAATTTTCAAAATAAAACTCAAAATTTGACAAAATTTACACACTTTGAGAAATTAATATTTATTCAACAATGATTAACATAAAACACATTATCTATTTGGGCAATATATGTACTTTTAATAACAAGTTGCAAAATATTTCATTCAAAAAAAATTTATATGAAAAGTGAAAAAGACTAAAAAGGATTCACAATCCTATTGTAAAGTAATCATGTTGGCTCTTTTGTGTGTGTTCGCACCCATTTACTAACTTGCCTACTATTTATTGTTACCTATTAATTAGGTGGTAATTAGTATTAGCATAAATTATTACACAAACTTGTAAATTAGCAAAAAAAAAAATCAATTAATAAATTAATGTAATAAATAATTTGATTCAGAATAATAATAATAAATAAATTATTATTCATTAAAAAACAATATAGAAATTTTATTATTATTAGTAAAATGTATAATAAAATAATAAAATAAAAAGTTAATTAATAATTACTAAAATTTGATTAATATCAAATCATTTTATGATAATTTTCATATATATACAATATTCTATACTAGCTAAAAATAGTATTTAAAAATTAATTACTATTTGAATAATCATTATTAACTAATAATTTCATTAAATAATTATTAATGATCTAACTTATTATTTACTAGTATTTAAAAAGTAATGAAGTAACCAACCAATAGTAGTAGAGAATATTTAAATTATTAAATAAACTATAAATTACTGGATAATAGTAAATTGCTATTAATAATAACATAATTTATGCTACTATTAATTTTCAAATAAGTTACTAACTAAATAATGATTAATGAGTATTAATTATAAATATTGATTATTAAATAAATATTAGTTAGTTATTAAATATGTAATAACGAATTATTACCATGAATTAACTAATTACCTTACAATTAATAGTAGATATTATTCATATTAAATATAGTAGTTAGTTTTACCTTCTAGACTATTTAATTATTTCCTTACCACCTTACTTAACCTATATAGGCACAATATATGTGAAATATATAATAATATGCCTTAAATATAAGATAATTAAATTAATGAATGTATAAATATACCTTTAATATATTTTCAAAAAAAAGTATATATATAGATATATAAATTACAACTACTTTTGCAATTATTTGAATATAGAAGTCTCTTCTTGAATGAAAACCCTAAAAAGCTAATCAACATGAAAAGATACAAACCTAATATCATTAATTAGTTACACCATAATCACAAAAAAGGTAAAATAAAATGAATGATGATTAGTTATAAAAATAACAAAACATAGTTACAAATGACATTTAGTCGTATATACTCACAAATTGAATGGTTGCATAATACACAATTTCTTACAGTGTTTTACAAAATTATGACCTTTCATTATGTTGTTGATTATTAGGTTTGAGATTTTAATGCCCCATTAACGATGGGAGCCCTCTTGGGTTGCTCTTTCATTAATGTAATGACCATTGTTGAGTGAATATTAAAAACAAGAACAAACCCTTAATGATTATCAAGGTGGGTTCTTAAGATTCATAATTGCAATTTTTTTTTAAAAGAACAAAGATATGGGTTTAGTATGTAAGCATGATTATCAGCCATAAATTTGTCAACTTTTTATCAATTCTTTGATTAAATCCACAAGTTTTTAAAGGTTTTTGAAATTATTGGGATGAATGGTCCTTTGATTTTGATTTTTTCAAAGTCTCAAAGTTGATGGTTCTTTAAAAAATC
>Ga0209208_10001292_pt1 | contig 35059 bp, 20 predicted proteins | sample S1TSphfallax_3_FD_187694 | JGI IMG/M metagenome (GOLD analysis project Ga0209208, IMG submission 187694) | Host-associated microbial communities from peat moss isolated from Minnesota, USA - S1T2_Fd - Sphagnum fallax MG (SPAdes) (version 2) | ecosystem: Host-associated > Plants > Peat moss >...
TTCCTTATCTTTTACTCTTTAGTTGGCCCCTGCCCTGCCCGCCCTTTTATTTTTCCTTATCTTTTACTCTTTATTTGGCCCCTGCCCTTCCCGCACGGCCCTGCCCCCTGCCCTGCCCTGCAAGACAGATGGACAGACGAACCCTGCCCTGCCCCCTGCCCCGCCCTGCCCTGTCTGGCCGCCCGTTTTTCCAAATCCCGGGACCCATTTTCCGAATCCCGTTTTTCGAATCTGACTGTCCAGGCCGAATCCGATTTTCCGAATCCGACTGTCCGGGCCGGTTCCACCACGTCAATTAAAACGTGGAACCGTCGTCAGACAGACAGACGGACAGACAGACAGACAGACACCATCTTAGCTTTAATAGATTGCCCGGACACCTGCCCCCTGCCCCGCCCTGTCTGGCCGCCCGTTCTCCCAAACCCCGTTTTCCAGAACCCCGTTTTTTCCGGCCCGGGCCCGTGGGTGCCCCTGCCCTGCCCCCTGCCCGGCCCGGCCTGGCCTAAACCCTCTTCCATCTAGGGACCTCGATTTCAAGACCTGGTCCCGTCCATCCGTCGAGATCCTGAAACCAAGATCGGCACCTGGACGGACAGACGGACGGACGGACACACTGTTGTAATTATATAAGAGATATACTTATCAATGATTTTTGTGTCATTGGACATGCAAACTAGAGGGTCACAAATGTTCTTTGAGCATTAAAGGAAAAGGAGCAACACAGGAAGATAATAAGTGATAGTTTGCTTCAATTTTTTGAAAAATAGATCTAGACCTCTCTTTACTTTCAACCTCATATCTTCCTCAAAAGGGATTAAAAACCTGATGGGTATGTCAACTAAGGCTTTTCAAAACTCGAAATCTTAATCTGTTTTAATTCACTCATCATTGAACACTGAACCCCTTAACATCAAACATCGATATCTTTCTCATTCCTTTATTGAATTGAGCAATTTGTGCAGCATTGGAAGCGCTGCGTGGACAATTACTAATATTCTTTGAGCTTCAGAAGCAGAGGAACAATGTGTGAGGGTTTGACCTCCTCAGACTTCTTAAGTGTCCATTCATTAACCGTTCTACCCTAGACTCTTAACACTTTGAAACATCAACACTTCTGTTCTTTTATCATATAATCATAGCAATCTGTTTGACAGTGTTAAAAGCAGTGTTGTGTAGTTCTTCTTGAGAGAACCTTTGATTTGATTTTAAGATTTATGTGAAGGTTCTCTGGGTAGGGGTTACATACATATATTTTTTCAGAATTCCATGTTCCAAATCTAGAAAAACATTTTCTCCACAGTTCAGTTCTTGTATCAGTTCCAACAAAATGATGTCAACTCAGGTCCAGGTCACAAGAATAAGCAGTCCACAAGCAATTTGAAGCAATCCTGGATGCTTGGGAGAATAGCAAGAAGGGTGATGCAATATTATAATGAGAAATATCATGAAATAATCGCAAGCATTATATAAGTAGCTCCCAAAGGGATAACTGCTGACATCTACACTAGCGTCTAGTGAACTCAGGAGTGAACAACCCACCTGGGGATCATTTTCTCATGATCATGGGGGACAGATGGAGCATGCAAATGCATGCTGAACAAAGAATAAAAAGATGACATCCTCATGATACTTTCCATTTGGGCCCTGCCTTTGTCAGTTCTTCTTTCCAGGCATTTTCGCTTTGCAACCCAAGAATTCATTTTTCCTTTCAAGCGGCTACACCCAACAGTTTGATCTATGCTCTCCTTTGGAAGAAGCAACATTCTGACAGCCAGAGTGAACCAGCACCCACCAGCACACCCTACAGGATGGATGTTCTGTGTAGGGTAATGCCCGAGGCTGTGGGCATTATCGGAATCAGTGCCCGTGTGAGGCAGAGGTGGGCCTGATTCCAGTAATGCCTGCAGCCTTGGGTATTACATGGCATAAAAATTAATGCATCATTTTACTTGTTTCAATCATGATACCTGGTGGGTATCATGATAAAAGTAGCACGGGCATTTTGAAAAGTAAAATGCCGACTCATTGCTGATGCCTGATAATGGCATGTTAGGCATCCTAAATTTACACTGCCAAAAAGTGACAGAAGTTTTTACATGGACAGGAAAATGCTTTTTCTAAGTATTCCTGTCCCATAACTAACCCTGGTGGTTAGGTGTGTACTAACCCATTCACATTGGATCTACCTTCCAATTGCCCGACCTACCTTCCTATCTACATAGTAACCACTTAATAATGCAGCTCAGTTTTGTATATACATAATTAATTAAGAAACAAAGTGTCCAAAAAAATCATAGTTATGTATGTGCAAATGGATGAAAATAATAATCAACAATGAGTAAGTTTGTGAAAATTTCAAAATTTGTTGAAAGTACAAATTTGAGGCTGGTAATGCAAGACCTTTTCCAGTTTGAACTTTGGAGCTTATTAGTACTGGCCTTTCTTTTCATTCTCTCCTTTTCTTTTGGGTCTTGAGTGACATACTGTTTCTCACATATTGGTCTGTTGCTCATTATGAGCTAGCAGCCACAACATGTTTTTTATAACTTGTGTTGGATAATTTAACTTAACCTCAACCCAACTGTCCACTTTGATGACCACCATCCCTATAAACTCTCATTTGTTGACATTTATTTTGTTAGAGGCAACTATTGCCAATTGTCAAGAAAGAGTGGAAAAGCTATGAAGGAGAAAGAGTGGAAAATTTCTCACCATCATTTGCCAAAAATCTAACCACTTCCTTTCAAGTGTTGAGAGCAACCCAGTCCAAAAAAAAAACTATTTCAGTGTGGAATCAGACCTGAACACAGGGTATTTATTACTTACCTACTTATGATACTTATGATACTTAGCCATTTACATTGGTAGTTACCGCTGGTAGGCATTTAAAAAAAATTATAACCTCCCATGTCACGTACAGTATTTGCAAATTTTCAAAATCAAAGAACGCCAGTTCCAGCTTCTTTTTTTTATTTTCAAAACAAAACAACTGTTGGAGTAGGGTTTTGAAACTTGCAAAGAATTGACAGGTTTCTTAAAAGAACTGGGAAAGAACCATTGGTTCAGGGTAGGTTCCTTGATCAATTCTTTGACTTTTTAAAAAACCAGTGGTCAAAAATGGTTTTTTGATTTTTGACAACCATCAATCAAGGATCCATATACTTGACCCCTTACCAATTGGTTCTTTGTTTGAAAACTGCCCAACATGCATAGTTACCTAAGAGTGGGAGGTGGAAGTAAGGAGTCTTACATAATAAGTTGGTAACTCAGCTGTGGTCCATACAACTCAGACATAACGGATGGTGCACTAGTGGTTGCTGGAGTCCCATCCACCCACCTGTGTCTCAATTCACTTGCTTTGCAGACCTTGGCCATCAAACTCATTTTGATTTTATCACAATGATCATCTTAAATTCAAAGCCTATTGTATAAGATTACCCCAACCCTTTTGGAGACCTCCATCAACCTAAATCTGAAAAGGCTGGTCATCAGTTGGAAAGTCATCCCTGGAAATTGAACAAAATACCTTGTTGCCTCATCCTTAACAGATGGACAGCTTTAAGGGCAAGAACATTCTCCAATGACTCAGAAGCACCCAGTTTCCCATGCTTTGAAGTAACTTATGAGGGGATCTAGTGATAACAATTGCATGGTTGTGGTTAGCTATTTCTTCTTTGAAAAGACCTTAGATGATTCCAAGAAGAATAATGAGTCATTTCATTCATTCCATTGAGTGTAGAATGTAGTATGTAGAATGGTAGATTGGAAGGAGATAAATCCAACAATCAAAATCCAACAAACAAAGAGTTTAGAAATTATGTATGTAAGAAAATTCTATCAAGAAGCATGAAGCAAACACTCACTGTATATCATGATTTGTTGTGAATATCACATGTTAGCCAAATAGAACAAAGGTTTCCTTTGAACTTGAAAAGGAACATATTTCTAACCATAGTAAGAAATAGAGCAAACATGGATTGCTTCTTGTTGCTCTAGTTCAAACTACCTTACCAACATAAATGTTGAGCCAAATGTATAGTGCCTAGCATCAAATTATCAACCAAAGTTGCTTCACAAGAATCATTATTGTATGCTACTAAATTAGTGCTCAATGCTATCAAAATTTAACAAAGACCACCCAATAAAACATATACACAAATATGCACCTTGACACTTGGATTTTCACATTGCAAGTGAATTATACTTTGGTTAATGATGAGATCCATAGACATTCTCTAGGGATAACAAAATATGGAAAGCTTGGAAGCTTGTTCACATTGAATTAAATTCTAGCAACAAAAAAAACAAGCAAACATTTATACTTAACATCATTTACTTTTGAGTTGTTACAAACATTTGTCTTCATTCATTGAAGGATGTTAGGCACATATCAATAATGCTTTCATAAAAGTGATGGTTTTGGTATCTAATTGTATTGAAATACACTCATCCATTTTGATAATGTTTCCATTGAACTCATGGTTTTTGTAAGTACCCACATTGAAATAGACCTTCTCATACTAACATTGTGATTGTTGTTTATAAAGCTCAAATTAAATTCAATTGTGTTCCGAGTCAAAATGTGTAACAAGAAGTCAAAAAGGGTGTTGGATATTAGACATAATCATTCGAAATTAAACATTTATATTTTATTACCATTTGAAACCATAGTAACTATGGCAAGTTAGTCCTTTTTTCCTCATATGAATGTCAAGGAACTTAAAACAAAAATTCATTTGATACAATTTTAAGTTTTAATTTTAATTTAAAAAATTTTTAAATATACACCTTATAATTCAAAAGAACTCATTTAATAAAATAATTTTCATTGAAAAAAATATAGACAATAAAAACATACTAGCCACACTAAAAAAACACTCATAATTTTTTTAATGTGGAATTCAAAAAATGGTTCAAAATTGCTTCAAAATTTTAGAGTTTCAAAAGTCCTTTACCACATATAAATGGGTTATAATGTGCATGATTTTAAAGAAAAATTATGTCCTAAATTATAATAAAATTAAAAAATGAAAAATTTTAATTTTTGGTGATGACTTTAAAGTTTGGTCATTTTTCAAAATGAAACATTGAATTTGTAAGGAATCTATACACTTTTAAAATTTTAGATTTATTCAATAATGACTAACTAAAAAAAATGATGCATTAGGGAAAATTCAAATATTTTCAGAACAAGTTACAAAAAATTTCATTCAAAAAATCATTTGCATGTAAAAGTTATTTTTGGAAAAAGACTTGTAGTCATTTTCCAAAGGAGTCCATTTGGCTCCTTGTTAAATGTTTTGACCCTTTTGTTTAATAATATCCATCCATGGGAAAGGGTTGTAATGATGTTGGTTGTACATACACTTATTACAAAATTCATGACATAATCATGATTCAAATCCTTGGTTTCAACAAGAGTATTTGACATGATTGTTGTACCATTATCCCTGCATGATTGTTGTACCTTGTATCAAGACATGTCCAATTTGTTATATTATCATTTTTTCTTAGAACCCAATTCAAATGAATGGTGTTTTAGTTAATTTGTTGCCTGGGTAAGCTAAGGAATGGGATGGAAGCATATTATTGGATAATTTTCTTTCAAAAAATTTCTTTCATTTAAAGATACAATGTAGTTCTAAACAATAAAAATCCAATCCTATCAAACAAAGCAAACACATGAAATGGAAATAATGAAATAATACACATCATCATATTTTGTATACAAAAGTGTTTTTGAAGTCTCACATGTTTTATGGTTGCTTCTACTTCCTATGTTTATTTAATTATGATTTGTTTCTTTTTTTAGTGTGCATTGAATAGTAACATGGTAATCAACCATGTTGAATTTGGTCAAATCTCACTCATAAAAGCCAATAGTGTTATTGTATCCAAAAATTTCAAGTCTTAATTTTGTCATGTATATAGCCTTGTTATATTTTTGCTTAAAAAAGAATTTTTAAAAGGAATTATTTTGCAACTTGTTAAATATGGTGGGCATTGGCCTAGTACCCCACCATTTGTGTCATAATTTACGTGGGAAAATGATTGAATTTTGGAACTATAGATGTTTCCATGTTTCGTTTGAAAAACAAGACAAATTTTAAATCATACCAAAATATGTTCATTATTTCATGATTCATTTTTATATATTACAAGTTATAACTCATTGACATGTGGTAAGAAATTATTAAATTTCATCCGTATTGAAAACTAAACTTATATGTCTTTAAATTATGCATTTTTAATAACATTATTTTTTTAAATGTCATTTGTAATATCCTATCACCCATTATTATTTTACCATATATATATGTAATTAAAAGATCATTTGCAAAATGACCAGTCTTTGACACAACACTTGAACACTTTGAAAAGTCCTTAATTCAAACCAAAAGTAAAATTAGATTAAATATTAAATATATTGTTTCAATTCCCCAACTCTCATATTAGACATTTAACATAATTTACCATGTTCATCAAATGGTAATAGATAACTATGCATGACTAACCATTTATGTTGCTAATTTTGATTAACAAAATGCTTCAAAATTGTTCTTGAGTTTCATAATGCACCAACTTTGCATAGTTCAAGCATTACATTTGTTAATGGTTTTGATGTAAAGATTGTATACAATTTTGCCACAATTTCATCTATAATTAGAAGTCTTTTTTATTTGGTCACAAGATTTATTCTTTACATTGAAACTTACTTGTAAACATTCCATTGATTCCATTCATATTAGCTTGTAGTAGCACATATAATGAAGGGATGGTGGAACATTGATCATATATTTAGTATTCTATGACCATGTGTGTGTGATGGTGGGTGAACATGCATACATCTAGTGAATGACCGTTAAAAATAGTAAAAGAAATAAGCTTCCATACAACTTAATGAAGATTTGATGAATATGAATTGGACTAACGACTAGATACTAATATCTAGAAACTTTGTTTTTTAACCAATTTTTTTGAATCTAAATACCAATTTCATGTAAGATTGGCTTTTCATTGTTGTTTATGTGATTAACTCCAGGTGGAAAAAGAAAATCTGGACTTTTGATCATTAGTTGCTTTACATACATAACTCCATGGAAACTATCAATTCTATTAGAAAAAGGTTTTTTTTCATTAAGTACATAATTGAGTTGTCAACATTCAATCCTATGTGTAAGAAAACATCACCTACCCATGGCATATAAAGAGTGCAACACCATAGATACTTGTGGACAATTGGATTGAGCGTTTTTTTGAAGGACTATATATTGCTAGAAAAAATAAATAAAAAATAAACTTGCTAAAAGTAGGTGTTTTTTGGGATTTTCAATATCTAGAATTTAACCAAAAGTTAAGAAAAATCACTAGATTTCTATACTTGGTTCAAGTAGGCGACCAAAAATATAGAAGGATGTTTTAAATATTTTAATTTTATATTTATCTTAGAGCCAAATTTGGCTAAATCTTCCTATGGATGATCACCACTTTATAAAATTGACATTGGTGAGATCTAGTATTTATTTTTCTCGATGAATTTTGCTAAAATTTTGGATTTTTAAAGTGTGAATTCAACTTTTTTTTTAATAAAAAATTTGAGAAAAAAAAACTATTTATTCTATTTTATTCTTAAAACTAAACACCCGGGTCAGATTATTAGATTTTCCCTTTGGTAGAGTCTTTTGGGGAGTAGGTCGAAATTGTTAAAATGGAAATGGAGGAGAGTAAAAGCATGAGAACTTGTTTGTGATGTGACCCCTGCCTTTGCTATCCATGTTATGTCCAAAAAGCAGGTAACTATGGAGGCTATGTGACACTTGTGTATTTAAAGCCTTTAAATAACACAACCGATTTTCCATAATAAACAAGACCAATGGACAAGAGCAAACGAGACAAATGAGTGGCTGGGATAAAATCTGTGTGACTTGATGAACCTGCCTCAGAGAGCGAGAACTTTACAAAGCACAAGAACCTTCTTTGAAATGAAATATACTGGTTTCCCTATTGTGAAGGTAAATTAAGCCAGATACACACACGCCTCCATTGCACACCACAAGATTTCCCCCAGTGCTTTACAGGTTTGTACTCTTTGTGAATCTCATGATTGCTGGTCCCACAGGATCAACACACTAAGTACTTACCTGTTCAACGTGTCTAATAGTCTGTGGAAACGACACAACCCACTTGGGGTTTGTATTTCGTACCATTTTGAATGCGATGATTGCTGATTTTGCAAGAGGGAATAAACAATAGATCTACGCAAGTTCAACTTGCAGAAAAGACTTTGTAGCTTCAAAGCAAGCACATGCAAACCCCAAAAGAAAGGAATTACCATGATCCACACCTTGGTGACTGGTTGTACATTTAGTTGTTTACACAAACAAGCAAATTATTACTTTTTGAGTGTTTGTGTCAACAAAGCTTTAGATGCCAAAGGTCCAAAGGGTTGCCACTCTCAATTTTAATCACTTTCTTCTTACAATGAATCTTCATAGCACTTGAAACAATACCAACATTGTCAATTTTGAATAAAGGGACCACTTTGGACTGAGTCACCTCTTAACTTCCACCCTTCCCCCATTTTCACTTCTCATTTACCACTTGCTGGTGGTAGTTGATTGATTATGTTAACATAATTGGTTCCAAAACAAGCAATTTAGCTAGCGGGGATGGAATAAAGTATGGCAGTTGTTTATCATTTGAGCATTCCCATCAGCTTTCAAATTACTGTAAGGGTCATGGGTTTACGAGCCCTCAAACCTTATTCTAACATATCAGCATCTCTATCCACACCTCCTATTTGGGCCTCAGTAAATGTTAAACATGTCGGACGTAGAGTGTTGATTATTCCCATTCTCACATCCATAAACATGAAAAAGTGGATAGTGTAAAGTGGGAGACTGTTTAAAACCTCACCACCTGGCCCTATCATTATAGTTCACCAATCAAAGATAGTCCTTTCCTTATACTAACCCACATGGAGGGCACTGTATTGTTCACACCTTTACAGGCCCAAACTGAGCTTCTCACAATTCAACTGTTACATAGTATTCAAAATATAGTGTGCAGGCCATTTCACCACTATGGATGCAGATGATTATAGTGAGCCTTGGAAGAAGGTTGATGGGGTAATTGAATGGTTGCATTTTTCACCTAATTATGTCATATTTCAAATTCATTTGTGTTTTTCATTTTATGCCTCATCATTAAATGATATTTGGGGTTTAGGTTCTCTCCCTAGTAGACATTATTTCAATGCCAAATATTAGCAACTGAAAATCAGATTAAGAGAACTCTCAGAAATTTCATGAATTTTTTTAATGAATTATATAAATATTTGTAGATTGATGAATATTTCAAAAGTTTCAAATTGGAGAAAAAATGTGAAAACTGGTTCATGTTGCTCTAATGTGAGTTATGGCTCACATTTCATAAGAGGAGAAAGGAATTGTTGTAACTAAAAAACAATAAAGACAAAATCTAGTCCAAATTTAGAATTATAGCTCAATTATAGCGTTACACTTGAACAGTAATCCTAATCTCAAGAGATCTTTATGGTGCAATTAGAATAATGAAAAAGTAATAGACAAGAGACATATATATATAATTAGAGTTGAAATATTTGAAAACTGCCTCTGCAGAAGCTTAAAAACTATAATTCCATCTTGAGATAGCCGACTTGTAGACTACGCTCTCTATAAAAGACTTTCAAATTGGGGCCACGGGTAAACTCTTATGTATTTTTGTCATAGTAGCTTCTATCAGCCCAGGGAAAATATTAACAATAAACCTTCGGGAACTTAATACAAAACCTTTTTAGCCTACTAACCCCAAAATATGTTATGTTGCCATTTTGATAGTCTGTCCTTTGGCTTTGTCCTTACCCAACTCTAGACATCATTTCTCATATGCCAAGGTCCAGCACTTCGGAACTGTGCGCCCATGACCAAAAAACCAAAAAAGATGCTTTACAGAGTGCTCTGCTACAAATTGGACTGATTTGAGCTTGTAAACCTAGTAAACTTAAGAAAAGCAAAAAACGTAAGCTCAAATGAGCTTGTAGCCTAAAATTAATTGATTTTGACACTTGCATACCAAAACTGACCATCCCTGGCTTCATATGCTTGAAACCTTTCAATCTGTGCAACCATTTGTTCCAATGGCATTTGGAATGCCCTTGACTGTATTATTACAAGTCCAAAGGTTTCTTTAATTTAGATATGGTATTAGAGAAAAAGAAAGGATCTAGAAATATGAACCCCCATTCTCCTTCTCAATTAATTTAACATGATGTGCCCTTAAGCTATGTGAGAATTGTGGGGGCCGACAATTGGTGACTCATAGGTAATTTGATGACATAAGCAAAAGCTCTGGCAAGTCGGTTCAAGATTGAGAATATTTGGGTCCACTCTAAAAGAGAGAGAGTCAAGGCCTGGTTCTCAGGATTCCACGTCACTTGGAAAATATGTTGGACTCATCCAGGGAAGCACTAGTTCACCAAACATGATGCCTACCTTTTGGCTTGTCATGTAACAAAAGTGGATAATGTCAGTGAAGAAGGCTGGTGTGCTTTGGGGAAGTGTTCTTTTTTGGAGTTTTTGTCTGTAGCCAAAGTGGCTATCATCCCTAGGAAGATTTAGCCAAATCTGGATCTTAACCAAAAATGAAGTACAAATCTTTATCATCCTTGTATATTTTTGGCTATACCCATGAAACCAAAAATATGAATCTGGCTATTTTTCCTTCTTTTTTTCGCACTTGTGGCAACTGAAAACCTTCAAAATCACTTCTTCTTCAAATTTTAATTTCGTCAGGAAAAAAAAAACAAACACTGCTTCGAAAGTGAACTAGCGTGGGAAATTTTGAGCGCATGGGTGGTGTGGGGCCAGACAATATTTGATGTCAACTTGGCCACTCTTTACTGCATGAGAACAGAAGGAAGAAATGGAAATGAAACAGAAAGGACCTAAGAGTTAGCTCAATTGCCAATATAAGCTAATATGAGGTGAAGAGATTAAGGTCTGGAGCAAGAGCTAAAGGTACAGATCAAATGAGGAATTTGCTGAAGTCAGAGTGTCCTGCTAGTGATGACTGATAACACTGTAGCTAAGGTGTTCATAATCAACAATTTCGTTTGCAACCTCCGCTACCACAGTACTGGGGAGTCTGGATTCCACAAAAGATCGCATAGCATGTGAGCTGAGAATGAGATTGAACAAGGGAATCTCCACTTATACCCTATTTGGCCGTCTACCCTATGTTTACCATCTACCATATAATGTTTAATTATTTCTGGATCCATGCCCATAAACATGAAAACTTGGACAATATACCCCAAAAAAACAAAATAAAATAAAATTTTGGGGGACAATTTACAGAGTGAGAGACAACTAAAATGCTACCACCTGGCCCAATCAAATACAGTCATTTTCTTTTTCTTACTTTTTTCAAATCACTATCCTGTGTATATCTATTAGGGTAGAACAGCCCATGAGCGATCACTTAAGGTAGGGTTTGCTGGCTGTTTTTGCAGGGGGGCCCATTGTTTATAGTGTCTAAAGAGTAGATGAAGCCCTCCTCTTGGCACATCTATCGCACTAAAAATTGGCAAAAATGAGCTGGAGGCGAGCAAGTTACAGCCCCCCTGAAGCAAGTGGGGTCAATTTATAAAAAGAATCAGACCTAACAGCTCATAGCCTATTTCCGATTCCCTCAAAAATTCCTTAAATATTATTTTGTTGCTTTTAGAGTTAGAAGATGATTTGTAGAGCTTAAGATTCAAAGCAGTTTAAATCGCTCAATGTGAACCAAACAAAAAAGAGAAAGTTATGCACTGATGAAGTAGGAGGGGTCAAAATGAAGAAAATTGAAAAAAACGCATTTTATAATTCGAAAAAACATATTTTCTTTATTGCTCTTCTTTGGCTGCTCCTTTGGCTTTGCATTTGGAAGATGATTTGTAGAGCTTGAGAAGGCACTCCTATAACATTTTCAATCACTCAAAATGGTGAAGAATGGACAAAGATTTGCCAAAGTGATTGGTTATAGGCTAGTGATCGGTGATGGGCCGCTCTACCCTAGTCCAAACCAGTGCTGTGCAATTGTATGATTTTTTAGTAACCTTCAGTTCCTGTATTTAAAATTTTTGAAAATTAAAAATCTTCTGATTCCATTTTTAAAAAGAAATTCAGAACCAACAAACCTCCAGTTTCTGCTTTTTTGAAAATTTCCAAATCAAACTGCCATTATATATATCAGAGTCAGTTCTCAGATTTTGAGAATCACAGTTATATATCAGAACTGGTCATGTTAATTTTAGAGAATCGCAATTATGTATCATAACTGGTCATTTTAATTTTAGAGAATCACACTTATGTATCAGAACTGGTCCGTTTGAATTTTAGAGAATCATAGTTATATATCTTGGAGAACCGCCACTTCTGATTATCAGTTTCCATTTCTGATAATGGCCCAACACTGTTCTAAACTCAGTTTCATACTTGAATTAGCACAGGGAGGGTCATGGAATAATATTAAGTTAAACAACACACAACCATGTTGAGAATGTAAGATACAGTAGTCAAAAACCTCATCAAGCCATACCTACCTACTTTGCAAGAAAAGTTCTAACTAGTTTTTGTTGTGTTTGCCAATGTGTTGTCTTTTAACGCGTTTGACAGAAGAGGTCCCTGACAGTATGATTGATCTTGGGAACCCCAAAAGAAACAAAATTGGAGGAAAATTTTGTGGGGGAAGACTGCTGTCTCAAAGACTCTGCTCCTTGACAACTTGTAAGAAATGCTTATGTTACAACTGTCCTGTGATGCTGGCGTAAGGATCCCAGATCGGTGTGCATAGACCAGGAGCTTCAGCTAAGAACTAAGAACCCAACAAGACTGTCAGGAGGACCCCTTCAGATCTGAAACATAGGATCAGTTGAACTCACAGCTCAGCTCTGGCAAACTGTCAAAATTTATCTATTTCACTATTTTCTAGCTCTTATTTATAGTAGGTCCACGCACACCGTATACTGGGGCCCCTAATAGTGTTTATCAAATCCAAAACAATATGTTAATTGTTTCCACAGTCCCACCGTGAAAGATTGGACAATAGAATGTGAGAGACTACTTAAATGCGATCACTAGGGCCAATCATTATGGCTAACCAATCCAAAGCAGTAATTTCTTTTGATGGGGCCTTGTGGAGACAAATATATCATGTACAAATTTGCATCTGCAAAATGAGTGTTGTGCATATATATGGCTTTAGAAATACCCACAGCATAAGTAGCGAACTTGTTTATACACTGCATAAGTATAAAACCTCTCATCCAATATAAAACTTCTCATCCATATCCATGTAAGTGTAATTACCTAACTTAGGATGTGTAAGTGTCAAATCATGAAAATCTATTTTAAGTTGTGAAAAATGGTGTAAGTGTAAATGATTTACACTTGTCATGTAAATCTATGCAAATATATATAAACTCATGTAAAAATGAAAATGAAAAAATTCATGCAAATACATTGACATTGGCTTTATGCAATATCAAATCATGAGCAAGGCAATGTCAACCATGATCTCGAGCAAGGTGACGATGTCCAAATTGTTGCATGTTGTTGCTATAGACATGAACACAATGACAACAATAATGACATTCATGCTATGGTTGTTGTTGCTAATGAAACAATTGTCACAAGGATGATGACAATCACAACAAGGACAACGGCGATGAGGAGTGAAAACAAGAATGAAAAGCAAGACCAAAAGGAGGTGGGTGTTTTGGAGCTCACCTAAAGTATCATCCAACAAAAATGACAACCACAACAATGAGCTACTTAGTGTTTGTAACTTGTCAAAAATCATGAAAATTTGAAAACATTCCAACTCATAACCACAGGAAAAAACAAAACAAAAAGATGCAGAGATGACTACTAAGAGTGTGGTCTGAGCTCACCCACATTCTTGGAGCTAAAAATGGCAATGACAAAAACCACAAAGAAAAATTGTTGGACTTCTTTCACAAAACCTAGTTCATTTACTCCTACTTTGCCAAAAACATTTACACAAAGTCATGTAAATGTATATGAAAATCTTTTACACTTCCTCTAAGTTAGTGTAAAAAACACTACTAGAAAAATAGCATTTCATGATTAGGCCATCTAGGACTAGGGTCCAAACCCAGTCATGTAGTCATATACAAACTCTAGTCACTATCATTTTAGCGACTATAGTCATGTAATAGATAGACTACATGACTCATGAGTAGAGGATTTGGAGCTTATTTTGCGCAAGTGACACGTGTTACTTCCTCTCCAATTCTTGGCGGGAACCCCGTTCGTTGGCAAGATCATAGGCCGTTGTTTAGAAGCTTCGTCACTTTTTCGGAAAACTTTTTCAACAATGTGTGTACACTAGTTTGGTTTTGACTGAGTACACATCGATCGATCGTGACAAAGGGAGAGGCTGCAACCATTCTTCATGACTTGATTCACTACATTCATTCTAAGTCGCGGGCGAGGTTCTGATGCCATTTCCTCCAATACAAAGTTCTTCATTCTACTACAGTTTAGGGTCCAAATCGGTGATGGAGCTAGCATGTGCAATATCGAACTGATGTCAGAGCTGTGTACTAGAGAAAAGAGGTGCACCATGGAGCCACGGAAGTTGACCCATAGGTCTTGCTTGCTCTGGGAGAAATGACTGTCACAATCACCACACCATGATGGAGCCACGGAACAAGGTTTCATCATCATATTTTTATCCAGTTTGTTTTGTGTAGGCTTGCTTTTGGAAAATCAATGTCTGACCAAATTGCCTGCAGAATGTTAGCGCTGCACATTTGCCGCTTCCAATGCAATCTTTTACCCACCGTCACCAGCAATCTGGTATAATATTCATCCTTTGATTTTTTATTCATGTTTTCTTTTGTATTGTTTTGCATTTGCTCCAATTTTTTATTTCGTTTTGTTTAGTCTTGTTCTCCTTTCGCTTCTTTGATTTTCTTTCCCTCTTCGTGCAGGAGTCGTGTTTTTTCTTCAACAATTTTCCTGCATGAATAATGACAACAGGACCTTGTGTGGGTTCCTTCACTTCCAAACCCTATCTTCACTCGACTACTATAATTTCAAATTCATATGCATAATCAGAAACAACATCTACTGCCATAGACGTATATTGTTCTCAGAAGGGAGTTGAACATGAAGATCCTGTTGGAGGGTCCACCAAACAAGCAACTGAACATAACACTCATCAACTACATCTTTTGTACTTATGCAGGTGAAGCAGATTCTGAAAGTTGAACAAAGGGTACTTTCATCTGGGTGAAACCTTATCATGAAATTCAAGTACGTAATCAATTATTGTTGGAAAACTGGTGTGGTTTGAGACAAGCACTTTAGCATGAGAAGTTGTTGTAAACTTTGCTGTAATCGAAGTGGCTGTGATGAAGTTTTCACTCAAGCAGAATGTACAACTTCCTCAACATGAATCTGCAAAGTGTAATTAGTACAGGTAAAATCCAAGAATCCAAGGACCATGTGCAGGACATGCATCCAACCTCTCAGGTGAACCAATTTTGACTTCAATCAGCAGGATGGTGATCAATGGGCTCAGCGATTTCAACATCTTACTTTTCACATTTGAGCAATGTCAATGGTGAAGAAGTTAGGCAGCACATGAGGAGTGGATCATTTGTCTTTTGTAATATTAGAAGCAAATTTGGTAGGTCTACCCTACTAGACAAGATTAGATAAATGCAAAAATATTGTGAGGATTTCTGGGAACTAACATACTTCTGTTGGGACAAGTTTCAGCAACAAGGCTAGATGGCAACAAGTGGCCAACTGAATTGTGGGGAAATGGGCAATTTGGGTGCAATGGAGCAGGTTCACATGCTCTTGTTCAAACTCTCTCTCAGAATCAGGATCCCAAGTTTCAGGCTGGTCTTCTAGACACTTTTGTTGTTAAGGAATACACTTGCAGGACCTGATCTTTGTGTCCAATTTGATGTTTTTTTTCCATGTAAGGAGAAACAAAATTAGCGATACCCTTTGATAACCTCAATAGTATGGAAGGCCTGGTTCCTTGCACCAAACACTGTAATGTGTTTCCTTGAAACATAATTCCAAATTTGTACAGTTTGTGTCAAAGATGAGCAGAGGGGAACATAGTGGATGACAACCAGGTGAAGCCTGGTGTTACAAACTCTATTTTTGATAATTGGGTTGATGAATTTCAACAGCAACATCTGGCTCCACAGAAACTTGGGCTGCTGAATTCACAGCTAGAGAAGTTTCATTTTTCTTGTCTACTTAGTGAAATTTACATTGTTTCAGTTTCTAATGCTTATGCTTATGATTGTTGTAGGTGCCAAACAAGTTTTTGGTATCTGAGTTTCACAGTTTGCACTTGACTTCATTGATGGCTCTGGCATTTTGAGTATAGCATCTGGTCTGACTGGTTGTTCAATGAGTGAAAAACTACATGGTTTCCTCTTTGATTTGAACAAAAGGATGTTTATCTTGACTTAGCTTTCCACTTGTGGTTGGTAGGGGTTTTAGGGCATCCTGTTTACAGTATATACCATCTGCAAACCACATGTGTGTTATATAAGAACCTTGGACATCAATGTGGGTATTCAGTTTGTGGATTTTATGGTTAAAACTGTTGAAGCCAATGTGTGTACAATACTGTCTGTTTATTAACTGGGAGGTGGGTTGGAGATTAGATTTTCCCTAGATCCTTGAAGTATTTTGCCAGAAGTGGCATTGCAGGGTTTTGGTTGAACAAGGTACTTTATTTTGCAGAGTGCTAGGGTTTAGGGTACACACTCTCAAATGGTTTTCTGCTTGGAACTTACAGTGCAAATGAGTGGGCATATAAGGCTGCACTAATGTGAGTTAAACCCAAGTCTTCTCAGTTCACAATGTTATGGCTCTCAACTTGCCTCCTTTCACTGATGAACTGTTTAGGACCATATAGCTTTCCTTTTTGTTGCATTGGTGCTTGACAACATGTTTCTTATACATAGACAGTATAAGGTGGGAATTAACAAACTTGTTCATGTGTGTGCAATTTGGAGTTGAGATCAATTTATTGTTTGATTTCTGCTTGTTGTGGATTCCAGGCAATACCCTCAACACATATGGATGGGTTGGGTGGGTTTTGGCACTCAGTCAACAAATCCATGATCTGTTTATGGAATAGTCATGAATTCCACAACCAGTGAGTCAGTTTGGCTGTGCATGACATTATTTAGGGGTACACAAAGCTGGTTGACTCAACTCAATCTACCTTCAACAATAAGGTCCTTCCTGTGCATTTGAACGTTAGCATTCTCCCCTGATCTGTTGAGGTGTATCATCATATGTGCTTACAGCACATGAATGACAATCTTACTGGCTTCCAATTTTTGCAGACCATTACTTTATAAGCTTTATTGCATATTCTTTTGGCAATTCACTTGATTGGGATGTCTTTTGTTGTATGAAGGTCCTTCATAGCTTCTGTAGATTGTGGTAATGGCATGTTTCATGGATGTGGATTTGTTTTGCAGGAAGATGCTTGTGAAAATGTCAAAAGGTAGCATACTGGCCTACTTAAAAAGTTTGGTGTTCCCCAATATGCATGAGCTTTTGCACGTTTCCTCTTGCTTCTGGTTGTGCATAACTCTTCAGAGCAAAGTGTGCATTGATTATGGGTGAAAAGCTTGCAGCGCAGATGATGACCACTGGGCATGGCAAATGAAGAAACCTGGTAGGGCCTTTGTGAACTCACAACAGATCCAGTCTATTGTCACACTGTCATAGTTGTCTTCTGTTGTGGGGAGGTGTGTCATAGTTATAACTTCCTATCTGTACCCAACATTGGCAGCTGATGAACTCATGGGAACTTGTCGCTACTGCCCAGTATTTGTTTTGGTGATGGTCTAATGCAGTGTGATCAACTCTTATAAGGTTGTGACCACACGCATATCCATATAGAATCTGTATTGTTGTGGATATCTCTACAATTTTATTGGGATGGGTCTTCACCCCATGGATTTGCACATAGGTTAAGTGGTTGATGATCTTCAATTAGCTTGATCAATCCAAGTTATGATGATTGATGTTTATGTACTCTGCTTAACAAGCAGGCCACATGTATGGATCTTTGCAAGTCCACATAAACTCTCTTCTGCTCACAGGCCATTAATCTTATAACATGAGCATCATGAATGTCCACACCTGGCAGAAAAAATTATTGCAGATAGCCAAATTTCTACACTAGGTTGTACGTGTGTAGCCAAAATGACAATGTGTAATCAAGACATTTGTACTTCGTATTGGGTTTGTAGCCGTATTTGCCTAAGTCTCCCGACATACACATGCCATTTTTTCTATTCCCACTTATAGGTATAGCCACTACAAACAAACGACTTGCAGAAAACACTAGTTCCAACAATATTTAGGCTTCTGGACAATTCATGGACAAAGTGGTTGTGGCCCCTGTGGAGAAAACGTCACCATAGTTGGCACAATCTTCTTAATTTCTGGCCACGCATTAAAGTGTGACACAGATAGGTTTGGCCATTTTGGGCCTTGTGCACTCAGAATGGGATGGATAGAAAATACTTCTAATGAAAATTCCTACGGTCATCCATGAACTTTATCAAGGCTAGACATACAGGTTTGGTAATTAGGGTTCCAAACAAGATTTAGGGTTAGGTGACCTAACCCTTGTTCATGCCCTTGTGGGCATTGCACATGTTGAGCCTTTTGAAGACTAGTGACCTTCTCCTCGAATGGACATCATCACTTGAGCGCTTTCGTGAACTATGGGCGTTTGCATTGTCTATACAATATGCACCACTAGGCATCTACAGGCCCTACTACGGTGCAAACCAATTCGCATTTATTCATACTACAAGTCTTGGGATTTGTGTGCAAGCTGGTTTCTGACAATGGCCAACAGTTGGTGTCTGTCAAAGCTATGGAAGCATCCCCACCAAGATTTTGGAGGTAAATTCCAGGGAGCAATCACAATGTGTATTTATACAATCTTCATGCAACTCGAAACACTGTTATATTCAACCTGGAGTTCTATGGTTCCTTCTTTTCTCAATTGGTGAATTCCAACAAGTAAGGCTTTCATTTATCTTCTTGGTCATGTTTTTGATCTAGGAAGTAGATTTTCTTCTGCCATTGAACATTTAATGTATAGGTAATTGAGCCTAGTATGTTCATTGTGTTTGTATTGTGGGTTGCCTCTAAACGCTGATGGCTAGTTACGTTTTGAATTGCAAGACAAGCCAAGTTAGAAACAACGAGTGGCAAAGTAGAGCGTTGCTGATAACATAAAATCATGAATTGTCAAAGACCCTCTTGTGCAACCATGCATGGAATACACACATGCAAAATGCCAAGGCTTTGGAGAAGGTCATGTCTAGCAACCTTTTTTGTGATTCTCTCTTTGCATACTATTTTTGCAGGTGACAATTTTGCTAGTGCCCCTTGGCTCTATGGCATCTACTAGTGCTAAATAGGTTGATGGTTAGAAATTTGGTGCATCTCCCTACTATTAGGTGAGTTTAGATTCACAGGAGTTCTGCACCCTAGTGTGGCTGCAAGATGTGCATCAAGTGCAAACAACATGGATTATGCATATTGGAGGATCCCACATACTTCAACCACACTTGCAACAATGTTCATTTGTTAGTTACGCATTTCTAAGGTGGGTGCATTCTTCCAAATGTGATAAGGTCATTTGTAATTGAAGGGTTTATGTCAAGCACAAAAATATGGACCACAACTACATAATTTTGAATTCTATGGGACCTCAATATTATGGGTGAGCATGTAATTGTCTACATGGTGTGCATATTGTCAATCTCGGCTACTATTTAATTTTCAGTTGATTGATGGAAGATAATAATTGGATCACCCATTGGAATTTGGACTATGGTGGAATGAGTTTGGATTCTAGCCTTTAAAATCGGCAAGTTTGTAATCTTGCAATTTACAATTATGATCCACTACCATCATGTGCTACGAGATTCCATGTATAACAATCAGGGTCAACTTTAGTCTTTTGGGCTATGTTGTTGTTAATAATGTATATATTATTTGATGTCAATTGTCATGTTTCCTATTTGTTTATAGATGTTTGGATATCACAACACATCTTGGGTTTTACAACTGGTTAATAAAATGACTATTTTTTTTTGTATTACAATTGTAACTACAAGTTCATGTTAATGATTATGTATTTGTAAAGGACATTCACTATTACAAAATGTGGGTGTAGTTCACTAGTCCTTGCTCATTAGTCTATTCATTAGACCAGTGAATTCATTGCTTCTTCACTAGGTTTCATTCACTACAACTAGTGGATTCACTCACAATCTAATGAAATCATTTGGCATATAAGGACTTGTTTTGTTGTAATGATTGTGGTGCCATGTGGCATTATGGTTTTCTAACTATGGTTGATATCACGACTTGATGGTTTTTACACAAATATCAAATTTTTCAAAAATATATTTTTCATTATCCAAAATTAGGGGTCTTGGCATACTAAGGTGTCCATTTTTTTGTGTCACAAGGGCAATTTTAGGGGGAGGGGGGTGGGGGGGGTACCTTTAAGTTTGGTATAATATGTGTTGGGATATGATTGAAATTATAGAAGGGACGCATTTAACTAATCTATAACATTTGTAAAATCAAATTTGAAAGTAAAATACCATCATTTCATTACAAGGTGGACTTTTAAAACAATGTAACATCTTTTGTCATAGTCCATGAAAAATATTTATGGACTTTTATTACATAATAAACATCTATGAAACGATTTTTTTTTCCCTAATATGATTGTGAAGGTATTATAATGTTAAAATAAGGATTTATATGTAAATTCAATATTCTAATTTATCAAGATTTCGTAAAATAACCTATAGTCCATAAATTCCATGATTTATTAAAATGGAAAATTTGTAAAAAAGGACATTGCTACTTTAAATAACAATGGCCAATTAAAAAAAATTAAAAACCCATGTTTTTGCTTTTAACTTTTCCCCTAATTGATCAAATCGAAACATGTGTCACAATATAAAAACTTGTAAGTTTAAATTTTAGGTATTCCATTTGCATCCTATTTTCAAATGGACAATTTTACATTGCCAAAACACTAGACATTTGAATTAAAAATTCAAAAAAAGTAAAATTGTGGACTCCACATGCGCCACTTTTAATACCACCTTAGTGTGCGAAGACCTTTAGGTAATAACAAAATTCCATTAATTTTTGCAAATTTTGGTGAATAATAACAACTTATGGTTGTGTGATGTTGATGTGGCATGTCACATGCCAACAAGGTTAACTAATAGTCACAACACCTCATGACTTGTGACATTAACTTCGCATCATGATTCATTTCATTGATTTCATGAATTAATCTCATATAGTTAATTGTAAATATTGTGGTCCTTTGTGATTAATAACAACTTGGTCTTCCATGTGATGATGACATGGCATGTCATTTGGCAGCAAGGATGTCACAAATTTTCATGGTAATCCATAATTTTTTGTAACACTATAAGTTTTTGTGTGTCTTAAATTTATGGCACCAATATTTGTCATGGCATGCCATTTTTTTTGTGTGCCATGAGATTTTTGAAATCATGAATTCACATGCTTTGTGTATGTGTATGTATTAAACAATCTATTGTTAACTTATAATTATGATTACAATATTTATAATCATTTTGAAAAAGGTGACACATAAGTCTTTGACTTTTTAACTACTTAAGACATTAGCTTGTATTAACATACCTATTAAGTTAAACTATGTATATAGGTTATTTAGTAAAATTTATTTCGTAATATAAGCTACTTTGTAAGTTATTTAACTAAACATAAAAAATTGACTACATTTAGCATGTTTAAATAAATTTAAAATAAGTTACCCTACTAAGAGGTTAACCTAGGTAGGCTTGCCTAGGTTCCTAGCTTTAGGTTTTTTACCAAGTCAACCTAAGTAGCTTCATTACTTGAAATATTTTATCAAGTTTGTAACCACCTTAAATTTGTGCAATTAGATGCAATTATGAACAACTAGATGCAACATAATTATCCTAGGTATTTTTTCGCCTATGAATGCCTAAATTAACTTAGGCTAGGTTAGTAAGTAGTATAGGTTGACAAACTAATTCATCTTAAGTCAACCTAAGGAGGTATAGGTTTAAACTAGGTTGGTAGGTAGTAGGTAGGTTAACCTAGGTCAACATAGGGTGACCAAGGTTAATTCAAGGCTAAAACGTTTGAGCTTTATAACTTAGTGTTAAATATAATTAATATAAAAAAATTTGGTAATGTAATGGATGAAGATTTGAACCCCAAAGTGAAGGTGAAAGGTTTGTCCTTGCTCTTTCAACTTATGATACCTAGGCCACTTGACTTAAATTAAGTAGCCTACTCTAGGCTTCTTGGGCTAAGAATCCGATGTTTGTTTTTAATTCAAGCCACCTAGACTATGTTAGGTTGCCTAGGTTGCCTAACATAGGTACTAACCTAACTAGTTTAAGCTAGGTTGACTTTTAGTTAGGCAAGCTACATGGGCTAAACTAAGTTGATTTTTGGTCATGTGCAATGACTCATAATGTGTTTATAGATTTTTGACACATGTCATCCATCCATCAAGGCATCTTTTGTAACACTTAATCGAATAAAATGACTAACTTGAGATGACATGCACTTTACACATCATACCAAGGTGAATGATGACATGGAATTTCATTATTATAAGAAAATTTTAAATTTTTGTTTTTTAAATGATTGGGCTTTGCAACTAAACATCCTTTGTGACTAAATGGATGAAATGACATGGGTTTAACAACTCATTAGTCATTAGTCACATATGTCCTTTCTAACTGATATGTGATTGTAAAGGCCAATTACAAAACCCAAAATGTGTTGTTGTTAGATTTATTTTTTTCAAATTTTAGATTTCCTCCTTACAAACTTTTCTAAAACAACTGGCTTCAAAGTTCTACATCCTACTTTGAGTTAATTTTCATGAGCTCTATAGATGGGCAAAATGTATGCATGTCCTATTTTGCATATTCACTCATGTTCTCCATGTTTTCATATTAAGGTGAACTAAGTAAAATTTGTAATTGAAAAATCTTCCACTTATCATGCTAGCTTGGGTGGTAAAGGTATAAGCTTGATAGTAAGAAAGAGTAGTACATTTTTGCTTAATGTGACCTAGGTGTGTGGAACAATCTATCCATACCCAAAAATAAAACATTGTATGTAATTGGAAGAATTAACAAAACATGTCTTTCTATTGGGTATGTTACATTTTTTTCATGTGTTGTCAATGTCTTGTTTTGGGAATAACCACATTCGCCATTACCATCTTTAGGCTAGACTATGTAACCAAAATTGATTATGCTACAAATTTCAAACATTTAATGTAAGGAATTGTTTTGGAAATGACTGCTTAAAAGCAACAGTCTTCCTCCTTTGGATTGTTATAACAAATGCAATTTGTTTCCATGCATCATTCCTTTAGGGAGGGGAGGCATCCATGTTCACTCATGTCAATACCATTTGTCGAGTTATTGGTGTTTCAAACTCCCTTAAAAAATGTCACCTTTTTGCTTTGGACTATACAAATAGAATTAATCTATTTGCATGGTCATTCTTTTAGGGTTAAGGGCCTTGTGGTTGATTGATTTCAACACCAATTGAATAGGTATCAATAGTTGAACCCCTAATTTAGATGCTTGACCCTTTGACAAATGGGTTTTGAATGTGTTAATTAAGTTGATCATGGTGTTGTGTTGTATAATTTGTTAGTTGACCAAAGTACCAAAAATCAACAACAAACTTTGGGTGGACTATGGGAGCGAGCTTTAATGAGTTTGACCTTTAACACAAGCACCTTCACAATCTCCAATTTTAGGTAGCAAATTATGCCCACAAATAATGGCACCATGATTGGTGGCGGTGTTGAAAACGTTAGGGAAATTGTTTATGCTAAATAATGTACATTCAAGCTAATTAATCATCAATAATTTCAATTGAACAAATTACATTTTGTTCTTTTTTATCGTTGGTAATAGTTTGTCCTCTTTTGCGTGTTTGACAGATTTACTATGAGGTATTCTTTAGGTTTAATATCCACAGTTGATGGTTTTCAATGGTGTTGTGATGTTAAATGTTGCATTACCTTATGTCTGGGTAAATTAGTTATAATTATTTTTTCCCTAAATTACCTTTGGTAAGTGGCTTAGGATGGTAAATCAATGCAAGTTGATCAATGCAATAGTTCAATAATGCACCACAAAGGATGGATGATAAGTAATTAGGATGCATTTGTTGACTATGAGGTTCTAGTTCCTAGCGACCCATAGTGTTTAACTGTCGCAACCCTAGCTTTGGGCTCGCGACCAAGGCAAAGGGGTTGCAAGGGTGCGGGCCAAGACGAAGCCCGGGAGTCACATCAGAGACTCCCGGGAGTGTAGGAGAGTGTGAGGGAATGAGCCTTCACACTCCCAAGGCAACTCCCAAGTTGGGAGAGGGAGTCCCGGTGGACTCCCAAAACTTTAAAGAGCGATCTGAGGGGTCAAATCTCAATGGCTTGTTGCGCTCTTTATATCAATGCAAAGCTCTTGAAGCGTAGATGTCTAAAATGGGCTCGCATTGCTCATTTGGACATCTGAAACATAAGTTATGACCAAAAGAAGGGTCGGGAGTCGAACTCCCGGGAGTTTGCCAGTTTTGACTCCCGACCACTAAAAGTCAGGAATCGACCCGAAATAATTAGCTGAAGACGACGTGCGACATACCGTTGGAAAGCTCTCGACGAGAGTTACAACTTTGCTTTAGACCGCACTTCGATCCGAGGTCTGCTTGCAAAGTTATGGGGCTCCAAAGTCCCGGGAGTCCCGCAGGGCGGGATTTCGGGACTCCCGGCCGGGAGTCCCGGGAAAAAGAGCCATTTGGATGTAGTCCCCGAAACGTGGTGCAGAGAATACTATAAGGGGGAAGGTGGTGGCTTCCCCCAAGTCCGGGCCGTGGTGAGTCTTGTGTGTCCGTGTTGCCCGTGGCTGTCCCAGCACCAAAGGTGCTCCAACTAAGCACTAACCACTTTGTGTGGGTTGTGTGCATGCCCGTGTGAGTGAATAAGCTTGTCAATTCTTCCTAGTCCCATCCCGAAGCTCCAACACGCCCCTCTACCCCTCCAAGTGTTGTGAGCTAGGGAGCGCATCCCGACTCCTCCTTCTTCAGCTGTCTTTCACTTGGACTCACATTTGAGTCCTTTAAGGAGTTGGGATGCGTCATTAACTCAAGTTGTTTACTTTACCACCTATAAGTTATTTAACTACTTATAATGAAGATATATATGAAAACAACCCTTACATAGTACATATGAACCAATGTTGGTCTATTATCAACTTATTTTGATACCAATTAGTATTGGTATTAAGTTGGTACCAAATTGATATCATAGTTGATATTAATGTTCATACCAGTATTGATACCAACTTTTGATCATATATACCAAACCAACATTAGTATGAACTTTCTTCATACATAATAGTCACCTATTTAAATTGGTTTCAGGAGTTTTCAAGGTGCTAGAACTATAACCTATTCATATTGTCAACAGGTGGGACATATGTTCAACCGTTGTCCATTTGTTGATGATAGATTAAAGGAGGAGGTGATGAATGTTCATCAACTTGTTCCCAATCACTACAATAGTATTACCCAATGTGTATATATTAAGAACTCAAACCATGAATCCTAATATAGGTCATAAAGTAATACCTATTAATTATCAAACAACCTTGTCACAACTTGTTACACCAATTATATTAGGCAAAAATAGTATGTTACCTACTTCAACATCCCCAATGTGGTATAATGTCATACCCCCTTTTATGCCTTTAGATCCTAATTTGTATCCAACATATCCAATTGGAACAAAAGAACTTGATTTTTCAATCTTTAGGAATTATACATGTTATGTACCTAGGAATGTGTACCTAGTACCTAAACAACTTGTTGTACCACCAACATGTATACCATACTTTGTTGGAAATCAATTTCCTACAATGGTTCAACTAGTGATCAATAGGGACACACAACCCATTATTGCACCAATTCCAATCATTGTACATGTTACTACCAGTTTACCGACCTATGTACCTAGAGGTTCTATTCACCAACAACTTGGAGACTCACTTGGAAGAAGTTCACCTAGAGGAGATATGCTTGGAGGACCACCTTTAATCCACATGTTGGATCTTTTGGATGGCCATCACTTAACCCACACATGTTTATACCACCATGGTATCAACCACTTGTTGTGCAACGTATACCAAAACCAATAACCAAGTTGTTAAACATGAAGTTATGATATCCTAGACATTAATCTTGGTGCTCATAGCAAAGTGTTTAAGAAGGCCATTAAAGCTAATGGTGAAACAATGGAAGCTGACATCATCAACTTGTTTGGTTTACTTTAAGGGATAATATCTCTAAATGGGGAGCAGAATTATGTTCAAGACCATCCAAACTGCACTTTTGAAAAGTTAGAACAAGCATTTTGCAAATGATTCAAAATTGTAAAGAATGACGAAGAGGTCTACATGCAATTGTAAAATATACATCAATAAATTGCTGAATGTGTTGAGGTTTACTATGAACACCTATTGAAACTAACAAAATATCTAGAAGGTAGAACAACATATGTTTTTCTCACCATTATTTTTAAGGCATGTTTATTACCTTCACTAAGATTAGCAACTACATGTACGAAAATAGGTACCTTCATTGAACACAAGGAAGTTGTTAAAATATGTGAGGAAAGTGGACCTATTGGTTTAAGTTACAATGTTTTCCTAACCACACCAGAAGCCAATATAGTACTTAAACCTATAATACTTATTGTTACAGCCAAATCAACATTAATCTATACTAATTGTGGTAAAATAGACCATTCATTAGAGACCTATCACAACATGAAAAAAGAAGTACTAGTTGTACCAATTGCCATAGTTAAGTCTACAAAACATGTAGTAGAAACTAAAACCCCACTTGTCAAAATAAGTAGAATACATGTTCGTTATCCTTGTATAATTTGTTCTCATGTAGAACATAGATTTGGAGAATGTCCCAAAAAGATTGAAGTACAAAACATGTTCAAAATTAAACCTATTAGTTCTAATGCTATGATAACACCTAAACCACCTAAAACTAAAAATGTGTTAGTCAATGTAGTAGTTATTGTTACCATTGACAATTAACAACTAAAACATGTGTTTAAAGAAAGAAAGTCAATTAAAGCCAAAGGAGCTGAAGATTGGCAACAAAAATAACATATACGAGATTCATTTATTGAAATGTTAAACATCTACAAAATGGTGGGATTATTAAACAACCTAGTATCATCAATGAGGAGTCATTGCAAATGAATTAAACTGGATTGCTTAATAACTCTACTATAATTTAATTAGTTAAAAACAATTGAATCAATGATGCAAACCATCAACTTGTGATTTCGAAATAGGTTACAACAAAGAAGACTTTAAAAGAAAATTTAAAGGACATCAATAAACAAATCTTGGAGACCAAATATACATTAAATTTGGGTCAATTATTGTTGCAACCCTAGCCTTGAACTTACGACCAAAGCAAGGACTTGCAAAGGTGTGGGCTAATAGTGAAACCTAGGAGTCACATTTCATGCTCCCATGAGTGTAAGAGAGTGTGAAGGAATGAACCCACACACTCCCAGGTGGGCTCCCACTTTGGGAGTTAGAATCTCGATGGATTCCCGAATTTTTAAGAGGTAATTTAAAGGGTAAAAACTCATTGGATTGAAGAGTTATACCATTGAAAATCTTTTGGGACATAGATGTCTAAAATTGGCTCACATGATTCATTTGGATACTTAAAACATAAATTATGGCCAAAAGAAGGGCCAAAAGTCAATTTGTCAATTTGACTCCAACCACAAAAAGTCAGGAATCACCTTGATTTACTTGCGTGAAGGTGGGTTTTCACATACCATTGGAAAGCTCTCAATGAAGGCTACAACTTTTCTTGAGACCTCATCTCAATCGGAGCTTTGTAGAGAAAGTTATGGGCCTCCAAAGTTGTGGAAATTCCAATTTCGAAAATTTTGGGACTTTCAACTTCAAAGTCCTAGGACAAAATGATATTTGGATGTAGGCCTTGTGACCATGCATAGATAATATTATAAGGGGGAAGGTGGTGGCTTCCCCCAAATCCGAGTCGTGGTGAATCTTGTGAGTTTGTGTTTACTCGAGGTTCATTCATGCATTAAAAATGTTCCAATTATGCATTAACCAACTTCTTGTTTTGTTTGTGTAAGTTCATGTGAATAATTGACCGGCTTATCACTTGTCCTAGTCCCCATCCTGGAGCCCCAACACGCCCTTTTACCCCCAAAGTGTTGCAAGTTAGGGAATGTACCCAAACTCCTTATCTTTCTTTTGTTTTCACCTTTGGATTTGTAGTTGAGTCGATCAAGGAGTTTGGGGGTGCGTTAATTGTTGTGAATGATCCTAAATATCAAATGCTACATTTTTAATTCAGTACCATCAAAACTTGCTTTCTCAAAATTGATAATTACTTCAGTTGCCATTGATCATTAGATGGTAGTAATACAAGTTTAAGTAGGGAAGAATTTTATGAAATATGTATTTCTAAATGGTGGTTATGGAGTTAATATCATTATGGGAAAGTTGAGAGTGTAGTTAGGTTTATCAAAACCATAACTTGCACCTTATAACCTACACATTATCGCAACCCCACTTTGGGGCAAGTGTGAGGATGAAACTCGCACTCCCAAAAGTGGGAACTTGTAGTCCTTTGAAACTCCCAAAACTTCAGAGTTCAATGCAAGGGTCAAAACACTTTGCCTTGAGGTGTTATTTATACCATTGGAAAGTTCTTGAAGTGTAGATGTCGAAAATGACCTCGCATTAGCCATTTAGACATCTGCAGCACAAGTTATGGTCGAAAAAAGGGCTGGGAGTCAAATTGGCAATTTGGCTCCTGACCACTAAAAGTTGGGAATCGACCCAACCCCGATGTGTGCAGGTGCAGTGCCACACACCGTTGGAAAGCTCTTGAGAAGAACTACAAGTTTGTTTCAGTTTTCATCCCAATCGGAGGTCTGAGCTGGGAGTTATGAGCTCCCAAAGTCCTAGGAGTCCAAACCGGTATAGTGTCGGGACTCCTCCTTGGGAGTCCTGGGACAAAAAGCCATTCGAATGTGGGTGCCGCAGAGTAATGTAGAGAATACTATATGGGGGAAAGTGGTGGCTTCCTTCGAGTCCAAGCCATGGTGAGTCAAGTGAATCCGTGTTGCCCGTGGCTTATCCCAACACCAAGAGTGATTCCAAATGTGAACTAACAAACTTGTTGGTTGGTTTTGATGCAGGACCAAGTAACTAAATAAGTTGTCCTTCTTCCTAGTCTAATCCCGGAGCTTTTAGCACGCCCCTTTCACCCCCTTTAATGCTGGAAGCTGGGAGTGGCACCAAGTTCTAATTACTTCCGCTCTTTAACATAGTTGGACCCTCTTTGGGTCTAATAAGGAACTTAGGGGCGCATCACGCATGCTTGATCAAACCGTTGTTAAACCTTTAGGTCTGATAAAAGATCTTAAGATTTTTTGTCATGGAATTCCTATTTAGTAACTTTTATTGTGATACAAAGTAATGTGTTAAACTCTAGCTACCCTATGTTGTTAGGTCGTCTTTGGTTAAGGGATGTTAAAGTGTCTCATGATTAGGGCGATAATACTATCATTATACAAGGAACCATCATAGTCAAAATTATACATGTTAATAAGAAACTTGGAGCACCAACCAAGTGTCTAAAAGTGTTAATTTGTTATGATTTCCATTTTAGAAATCTGATGAAAAAGAGGATTTGATGCTACAAAACCTAGATTATTTTCAATAAGAACCATAGTTCTATCTACATCAATATGGTCAAATCAACCTATTAAGTTGATGACATCAGCTGGTTTGAATTTAGTTGAATAGGTCTATGTACTTGTTCAACTTGTATCAACATTACCTATTTCGTTTGATATACCTATCAAACCAATATTTGTCCTACATGTTCAAATAACTATACCCCTTAATACTTTCAATAACATTTAACATAGATTTTTTTCCAACCTGAAGTAGGAAAAAATGGAGATTGATGAGACACCTATTCGAATAAAAGTTCAAAATCTTTGCATTACTAGGTGGACTACACTAAAGAAAAGTAATTAACCAAAATCAATTTAGGTTATGAGGAAAACTTGTAATAGGTTAAAATCTATGTGGATTTGGAACCTATTGTCAATTATCAATTGATTGAATTACTAAAGGAGTTCAAAGACATCTTTGCTTGGACTTATAAAGATTTGAAGGGCATACCACCTAAAATAGCTCATCATCAAATTGAGTTGGACACATCAATGCCACTTGTTCATCAAACAATGTACCAATTGAATCCTAACTATGTAGCTATTGTCAAACAAGATATTAACAAATTGCTTGTTATAGGTTTTATTAAACTTGTGGAAGATATAACTTGGCTATCACCTATACTTGTAATGCCTAAGAAAAATGGTAAATTGAGAATTTGTGTGGACTTTAGGAAGCTTATGCAACTACTAAAAAGGACCCATGCCGGTTACCTTTTACTAATGAGGTCATTCATAGTGTAGCTAGACACAAGGTCTATACATTTTTAGATGGTTTTCTAGATACCATCAGATTTCCATAGCATTGGAGGACCAATACAAAACCGCCTTTGTTATTAATTGGGGGGTTTTTATATGGGGTTGTAATGCCTTTTGGGGTCAAAAATGGACCACCTACCTATTAAAGGGAAGTCACCAAGGCTTTTCATGAATACATTGATGTGTTCATGAAGAAATTTTTAAATGATTTTATTTTTAGTGACATGTTCACTCATTTGGAACAACTCAAAAAGTGTTTTCTGAAATGTAGAGAATATGGCATTAATTTGAATTGAAATAAATGTGCATTTATGGTACGTTCTGGAACTATTTTGGGATTTATAGTTTCCAAAGAAGGGAAAACACCTGATCCTAAAAAGATAGAGGTTTTAATTAAAAGTGTCATGCCCAAAACACCTCAAGAGATCCAAGTCTCCAATGGAATGGCACAATATTACATATGTTTTATTTTTAAAAGTGTCTCTATTATGGCACCATTCATTAAGTTACTCAAAAAAATTGAAGTGTTTGAGTGGACTGTTGAATGTCAAATCGCTTGGGAAGATATTAAGAATCGATACATTCAAGCTCCTATACTTATCAATCTTAACTTGGAACTAGAATTTCATGTTCATATTGATGCATCTCAGTTAGCAATAAGGGCAATATTGGCCTAAAACCCAATAGGTAAAATATATCAACCTATTATGTATTCATCAAGACTACTTAATTTTGCTAAGAAAAATTATATTACTACATCAATATATTGGAAACAACTTGAAAATAAGCAATAAATGAAAGATTCAAGGTTCATGAAATGGAACAATTGTATTAACTAACAAGAAGATTACAAAGGTTGTATGCTTCAAATGTTACAATCACAAAACTATGACTTGTAACAACTAGCAATGCTTGAAGGTTCTATGTGCACTTTAAAACCATGAAAGGAGAGAATGAAAGACTACTCAAAACCACTCCACTATATATTATCTTCTAACCCTAAAGTAGTTGCCACTTAACCCTAACCTAGTTGTCGCCAACTTTAGCTGCCACCAAACCCTAACCTAGCCACCGCCAAGCCCTAAGTACTTTCCACTTCTAAACCCTAGCCGCCACTATTCAACCTAACCTAACTACTAGAAGGATGAGAATATTATTCATCCTTTTGATGAATGTTTAACACATTCATCAACATTGGGAATTGGAAACGAATAGTATTCTAACAAAAAAGAGGCTTTAGTTATGGTTTATGTTTTACACAAATTTAAACATTACTTGTGAGGAACAAGTTCACATTTTATGTCGACCTTTAATGTATTTAATTAACAAGCTAGAGGTTTTTAGCATGTTAACTAGATAGCTCTTATTATTTCTATAATATGACTTCAAAATTATTTACAAACCTGGTAGATCCCATTTAATGGCAAATGCATTGAGTAGATTACCCAATCAGACTAAACCTATTGGAGAACCTAATCAAACATGTGATGTTCACTTGTTTATTTTACAACCTAAGTGATTACCTAATGTTTATGAATATTTAACCTAGATTGATCAAGATCAACCTAGGTTTTAAAGAAAACCTACAACAAGTTAAATTTTTGTGTTGATTTGGAACCTATTGTTGATTATCAGTTAATTGAATTGCTAAAGGAGTTCAAAGACATTTTTGTGTGGACTTACAAAGACTTGAAGGGCATACCACCTGAGATAAACTTAACATGGAATTGAGATCGACACATTGATACCACCTATTCATCAAGCAAAGTACTAGTTGAATCCTAAATATGCAGCCATTATCAAATAGGATATTGACAAATTGCTTGCTACATGTTTTATATTAAACTTATTGAAAAGGCTATTTAGCGATCACCTATAGTTGTAATGCTTAAGAAAAATAGGCAACTAAAATTTTGTGTGGACTTTAGGAAGCTTAATAATGCTACTAAGAAAGATCCATACCAATTACCTTTTATTAATGAGGTTATTAACATTTTAGTCGGACATGAGGTTTATACATTTTTAGATTTTTTTTTGGATACCATCAAATTTCCATAACATCAAAAGACCAATACAAAACCACCTTTGTTATTGATTGGGGGGCTTTTGTATGGGTTATAATGCCTTTTGGGGTCCAAAATGGACCACCTACCTATCAAAAGGTAGTCACCAAAGCTTTCCATGAATACATTGATGTATTCATATGAAGATCTTTTTAGATTATTTTATTGTTTTTAGTGACATGTCCACTCGTTTTAAAAAACTCAAATTTTTTTTTCTAAATTGTAAAATTATCTATTTTAGGGTTTATAGTCTCCAAAAAGGGAAAGACTCCTAATCCTAAAAAGATAGAGGTTTTAGTCAAAATGTTAGTACCCAAAACACCTCAAAAGATTCAAGTCTTCAATGGAATGGCACAACTATACATATGTTTCATTATAATTTTTTCTTATGTTATGGCACCAATTACTAGGTTACTTAGAAAAATTGAAGTGTTTGAATTGACTACTGAATGTCAAATCGCTTGGGAAAACATTAAAAACCAATACATTCAAGCTCCTATATTCATATGTCCTAACTAGGAACTTGAATTTCATGTTTGTACTGATGCATCTCAACTAGCAATAGCGGTCATATTGGCCCAAAACCTAGGTAAAATTGATCAACATGTTATGTATTGATAAGATTATATAATTTTGCTAAGAGAATTATATTATTACAAAAAAAAGAGGTTTTAGCTATGGTTTATGCCTTACAAAAATTTAAGCATTACCTATTAAGCACAAAATTAACATTTTTTGTAGACCATATGGTTTTAATGTATTTAATTAACAAGCCACAAGTTTTTGGCAAGATAGCTAGATGGATCTTACTATTTTTAAAGTATGATTTCAAGATTTTATATAAACATGGTAGATCCCATCTAATGCAAAATGCATTCAATAGATTATTAGGATTAGAGGAGAGATTGCGTGGTATCAGAGCAATCACAAGCACATAGAACACACAAGTATGTGAACAATGCTTGGATTGAGAAACCATATGGGATAACTATTTCTCTCCCTCCTTATTCCAACATGTTCGTGGTACTAACATATCTCAAATCTACCTATGTCTTTGATTGCTTGCAACACTTATCTACCACATTGTTTCTAATATCTACCACACCATTATCTGTGTTTCTAACATCTACATCATTAATCTTCACCACTCCCACTTTGCAAGTAATTTAAGATTCCCAATCCCATGCTTCTTGTAAGGTTTTGATGCCGCTCCTTTGCCAATGCCTTTGTCAACGCATCTGACACCATATCTTGAGTTGGGCAATACTTGAGGCCTATTTCTCCACTCTCCAACTTCTCTCGAATGAAGTGGTGTTGTATGTCAATGTGCTTTGTGCGAAAGTGGTGGGTAGGGTTCTTTGCAAATGCAATGCATCCTTGATTGTCACACATGATGCTTGTTACTCTTGTTGAAGATTATATGTAGATGAAACATAGATAATAGTGTGATAGATATTAGAAACAATGTGGTAGATAAGTGTTGCAAGCAATCAAAGACATAGGTAGATTTGAGATATGTTAGTACCATCAATATGTTAGAATAAGAAGGGAGAGAAATATTTATCCCATATGCATTGTGAATGAGGTGGTACAGGGAAGGGAATAAAGAGCAAGGTTGGAGGAGAGTTGGAACTCTCACTCCAAGCATTGTTCACATACTTGTGTGATCTATGTGCCTTTGAATGTGCAATCTCTCTTCTGATCCTATTGTTTTCAACAACTCCATCTTGCACAAGTCCCACATCCACCATCAACTTCCTCAACCATATGGCCTCCTTGGTGCATCGACTAGTGGCCATGTATTCAGCCTCCGTGGTAGACAAGGCAATTGTAGGTTGCCTCTTGCAATTCCATGAGACGGTTCCCACTCCAACAAAGAACACGTACCCCGTGGTGGAATGCCGCTCATTTGCATCTCCACCCCAATTGGCATCACAATATCCCCTCAAACTAACATCCTTGCTATGGGAAGAACTTGAAAACAAGCAAGAAATGAAACATTCAAGGTTCATGAAATGGAACAATTGTATTAACTAACAAGAAGATTACAAAGGTTGAAGGTTCTATGTGCACTCAAAATAAACCATGAAAGGAGAGAATGAAAGACGTGGGAGTTGGTCCCTCTTCCAAAGGATCGCAAGAGTGTGGGATGCAAGTGGGTGTTCCGCACAAAAAGGGATGCATCAGGCCATATTGTGAGGCACAAGGCAAGGTTGGTGGCCAAGGGGTAC
>Ga0209208_10001293_pt1 | contig 35051 bp, 22 predicted proteins | sample S1TSphfallax_3_FD_187694 | JGI IMG/M metagenome (GOLD analysis project Ga0209208, IMG submission 187694) | Host-associated microbial communities from peat moss isolated from Minnesota, USA - S1T2_Fd - Sphagnum fallax MG (SPAdes) (version 2) | ecosystem: Host-associated > Plants > Peat moss >...
TACCCCGCCCTGCCCTGTCTAGCCGCCCGTTCTCAGTTCGGACCGGTTCCCGTTTTAGGAATCCGACTGTCCGGGCCGGTTCCCGGTCTCGGAATCCGACTGTCCGAGCCGGTTCCGCCAGTCAATTAAAACGCGAAACCGTCGTCGGACGCACAGACGCACACACATGTTGTAATTATATATAGGACTAGTGGGTGCATGTGGCCGAAGGCCACTGTGAAGTCCCCTGTGGGTGCCCGTGACCTTTGGCCAGTCCAGCCACCCCAAATGCTTAGTGCTTTCATGTTTGGATTTGTAGCCAGGTTTACTTATATTTTTTCTTATCTTTTACTCTTTATTTGGCCCCTGCCCTGCCGGCCCGGCCCTGCCCCCTGCCCCGCCCTACCCTGTCTGGCCGCCCGTTTTTTCGAATCCCGTTTTTCCGAAATCCGACTGTCCGGGCCGAATCCTGTTTTCCGAATCCGACTGTCCGGGCCAGTTCCACCGGCGCATTAAACCGCGGAACCGTCGCGTCGGACGCACGCACGCACGCACGCACTAAGTGAATTTATATATAAGATATGAAAACTCAACCTACAAATAAGCCACCAAACTACATATGTTCAAAAGTGCTTCTAAAATTTGAGCGTCACCTTGACTAATTTTGTTTGATTTCTCAAAGATAGGTCATGGTCCATAATCTAATTATGTCACACTTCTAAAATTTATTCCATGTTTACATAGCTATCACACAAAGCCCCATTCCCAAATTACATTTATTTTATTTATCTTTTCATGTTACATAGCTTAGTCCAATTTGGAACCAACTTTCTAAAATTGGAGCAAATTGCATACACAAAGGAGCAAATCCCTCAAATGAGTTGCTTTTATTACAAAATGAATGATAGGATGTTTATTTTTTTGGAAAAATCAAGATGTTCATGTATACAACAAATGCAAAGGTATTGGTTTTTGAAACCTTGTTGATTATCAAAACTTCAATGGTGACATTGCAAGAATGGCCATAAAAGAAAAGCCCCCAATGTCAGTATCAATTTGCCTATTTCTTAGGTTTTAAAGAAAACTATTGGTCTCAAGTTTAACCGTTTTCACAAACAAGAAGAACCATTGGTTTTGGGTTTCTTTCTTATAAATTAAATCAAAACTTATCAATTTTGGGGTTAAATAAAAAATCTATGGGGATTGATTCCTAAATCTAATAGGTTTTATATAGATAAGATTAATCAATTTCAAATTCAAGGTTTGTTATAGGTTTTAAGATTTTATGGCAACAAAATGAAAACTTTAAATATCCATCCTTAAATGTTATAGTTTGGCTTTAAAACAATTTTCCTCTTGACCTTTGTCTTGTGTAAACTAATTTCTACATTAACCTCAAGAACAATTTTCACCTTTCTTCAAAAATGCAATACCTAACTCCAACACTTCATGGTCTTGGATTGTGCATAGGAAAAATATTTTATTTTCATTCATCACTTTTGTACCCAAAAAATGAACTTGTCAAATTTAAATCTTAACCTCACAATTCATTTGATTACAAATGGAAAAAGTAAATAGTTTTGTAAATCATTGAATTTCCCTTTGCAACAAAAAACCATGCAAGCATCTTCATCTATTTATGGCAATTTGAGAAACTTCCTCATCCATACATTACATGATAGGCTTAAGATGGTCCTAAAAATCAAAAACTCTAAACCTTTTTAAACCTAACTACCTAAACCTATGACTTGAACCTTATAAATTAGAACTTTTAAGACGCACCATGTCCACTTTTAAGACCCCAACCCAACTGAAAACTTAAGAACCCAACAACATTGATCAATAGTCAACTTTATGCCTTACAAAATAGTGACAAATACCATGTTCTATTCATAAACATGAAAGGTGGAATTTATGTAGGTATATATATGGGAGTTGTGTAGTTCTTATATTTTGTTATGACCTTCTATGTTTTAGGTGTTTTACATCTTTTTTAGAATTCAACTTGGGTCTTTTTGAAAAAAATTAGAATCATGAAACCTCTAGTTTTGATTCTTGTAGAATCTATAGACTTTCTAATTTTAGTTTTTTGAAAATTTTGAAAGAACTCTTTGGTTCCACAAAAGAACCAACAAAGAACTTCAATTTTAAATGATTTCTTTGATTTTTAAAACCCCAATTAAGGGTCAAAATTGGTTATTTGATTTTTGAAAACTATTGGTCAAGAATATACATATACCCTTGTTTTACCCACTAGCTCCAAGTTTCAAAAAGAGAAAACTTCCCAACATTGGTTTGTAGGGGTGATGGAGAAATGGGGCACATTTCCAAATACCATACCAACCTAGTATCAAATGTTCCTTGATATTCCCCATATACCATTATACCCCCATATCAAATTTGAATTGTTTTTGTTGAATACCATACCAATTTGGTACCAAGAATTTTTATATTCAATACCAAGAATTCATGTTCTTTTTTACCCATGGTATCAATCCTCAATCATCCTTTCATATGCACACTCAAATAGTTGCAACACTTGCAAAAGATATGTCAACTTTTTTCATAGGGCTTTTTTTTTGCTACAAGCCAACAACCACGTTTTTCCTTCAATGTGCATTTGTTTGCAAGATGGTGCCTTGTTTCATTTTCAATGATGATGTGTTATAGTTGTTACAACAAAAAAAATTGTGTTGTGCAAATCCCTAAACTTTGTACTCTAAACTGTCAAGGTGATTTGTGTTTTGTGTTCCCTATTCTTTCCATCCATGTCACATATTATTCAATTGGTATTTATAAAGAGCATGTTGAGTTATACTATAATCTTTCTCATTATCATTTGGTGGTTGGTCTTATTGTTGTGCATCTCACTTGATGCCATGGTGGTCATTGCATTAATGTGCATGGAATGAAACTTCTATTGTTGGGAGTGTTTAAGGTTGAAAGTTCATTGGGGTTTAGGGTTTCAAGCTTTTAGATATGTGATATAGATTTCAATACATTCCTAGGTTGTGATTTTGAAAAGCTTGTTGACAAGGGGGAAATAAAAAAACTTATTAGCATTTGGATGAGTTGCAAATCACAAAGATTGTGAATCAAAAGCTTGTTGCAAAGCACAAAGTCATTTGGAATGTGCAAATTCAAGAGTTGCAACAAAACCAAAAGTTATGGGTTCTTCAGCATCACAAAACACTTGTTTGGGTTTCCTTTGCATTCAACAATCCTACTATCATGGTTAATATTCAAGCTATTCAAAATATAAGGTGTCTCTTGTGCCACCATGTTCCGATACAAACATAGTTAGGTGTTTCAAAAGTGGCATATGAAAATCCATGTTTTAACACTTACTAATGATTTGGAATAATGATATGAAAAAAAATTTATTCAATGTGCATTCTCATTTTTTTGGTCAAAATATTGATAAACCATCCTATAGATATCACTAGACATGAAATTTGTCAAAAATTTCATGTGAAATCTTGAATTTTTCAATGTGAAATGGACTTTGAATAACAAAAATGAATTATTATTACATCAAAAAAATTAATAAAAAAAATTTGTGTTGGAAGTTTCAATGCATCTTATTCTTAAACTTTTCAATTGATAATGGTATTTTTTTTCAAATTTAATTTTTACTCTACTATGTCATAATGTTTGAGTCCACATGTAAAAAAACTTATGTGATAGAAACAATGTCATTATTTCAAAAAATCAAATTATTAGTTCACTCTTTTCTAAAACTCATCCATATGTTGCAAGATGATTCCCACTAGAGTTTATTGTAATATGCATTTTTAAAAATCAACAATGTTAATGTTGAATATGATGTTATATTTTAAGTTCATCTATAATCCAAAAGTTGGCAATTATGGTAGTCCAAATTAGTATTCACCTATCTATGTTTTCACTTGTCAAACCATCAAAAAAAATTTCCAAAATCTAAACACTCTATTTGCAATTGCATGCAATTATATGTTGTTTGTGACTATTTTTGCAACTCTTGGTTTGTTCATGTGCTTCCAGAAGGTACCTAGGTTTAACCTAACTATTTTTCACAAATAATAAACAATAAAAGAATTTTATTTATTTAAATAGATCTAAAAAATATGCTTGGAGGTTTTTTAATGTTTCCAAAGAGATCCTTGAAAATATTCTTATAAATTTTTACAAGTTTCGAAGAAAATCAAGCTTGAAGAATATGTTTAGAAATTTCTAAATTTTTTTTGAGAAATCCTTAAAGAATATGCTTAAAAGTTTCTTTTAAAATCCTTGGAAAATATTCGCATAAGCTTTTATAAGATCTAGAATTAACGAAAGTTTTTGAAAGAATATTCTAAAAAAAAATTTATAAATTTTTTTTTATAGAAAATGTAGTTAAAATAAATTTCTTCTAAAAAAGTAGTTGATGAAAACATCGAGACAACAAAAAAAAAATCTAATTATCTAGTAAAAACTTATAGGAGGTTTAGTTGGCAAAACTTTTTTAAAAATTGATGATTTTTTTAAGAAATTATTGGATAATACAAAGTCCAAAGGGCACTACCCCTTAATCTTGCCAAACAAGTTGCGACCTTGTATTTTTAGTTCATTTCAACCCTAGCTTGCATCACACCTTGTCCAAGCAATAAAGTCATCTAATTTCCATTCATTATTGAACTTTTTGGTTATTAAGTTCACATATTCATTTTCAAAATGTGTGTTTATTTTGTCCTTGACACCTATTTACCTACCCAACTATCCATATATATTTTAAAATACTTCATTAAAAATAAATTTCAAAATATTTATGGATGGGCCATTTGTCACAATATTGACCATATGGATTGGACAATTGAGATTTTTTCAATATTACATAAAAATAATTTCAAGATATTCTTAAATGTTTCCATATGGTGACATATCGTTTATTGTCAGTGTTGACCAAATTAATCACATCGCAATCATGAACAACTATATGTATATGGTCAATCAAAGGATGAAACCATGTTTTGTTGATTTCTTTCTTCCATTCAAAATCCATGTCATCTTCAACCATGGTTGCATGTGATTTGTTCAATGCAACTAACCAATTTTATTTGTACATGTTATGTGTGATGAAAAATTAATTGCAATAACCACTTGCAGGATTGGATTTATGTTATATAACATCTTTTAACAATAGTTAGACATAAGGTGCAAATGGGATAACATCAACCACACCCACCTACTTTTTGACTACTTTTGTGATTGCTTTGTGGGAAATATTCTTAGAATATTCTTGAAAAGGTCATCAAAAAGTTGTTAAAATTTTGGCAAAAAATGTCATTTAAAAAAAAAAATCCATTTACAAGTCCTTTTACCACTAAAAAACAAGCATTACAGTGTTTAATGAATGTTTTTATTAATTGTTTACTCATTGAATTAATTTCAAATTAATTCACATGTTCTCATGATATATTAAAAATACAACTATATAAACAAATCTTACAATTTCAACATCAAATTAAATTATGACTTTAAAACATGAAAAAACCGAGCAAACATTACGCTTGCTATGGTACATGTTATTATGACTACACCCCATAGTCAAGGAAAGGTATTGTCCCTTATAGTCCTTTGGTTGGTATCACTAACATGAAACATTACATCAATATTGAACATGTTTTTGCCTTAAATCATTACCAATTTTTTTTGAAGGTGGTTGAAGAATCTAAACATGTTTACAAAAATGGAAGAAAAGGAAAATAATTATTTATAATACAATTACTAAAAAAAATTATAGTCTTAACCTGTACAAATTTAATGACTAGCTCAACAATAATTCATAGAAAAAATGTACTTGCCAATGTCACTTATTGAAAATCCTTGGTTATGACATCTTGTGATGTACATGAGGTTTCCATCTCATAAGTTGTTTATTTAGGAACACATCCCCAACATGTTAGCTAAAGTGATGGAATGATATGTGCTCCCAATTACCATTGCACAATGTGCAACTACCATTACTTTTGACCTTCAAATGTCTAAAACAAAGTTCAATACATTTGTGCTAATGATGCATTTTATCAATGATGATTGGGTGCCATGTTATAATTGGTTTGTTTGAGGTTCTTGACATTTAAAGAATAACATTGGTGAAGTAAGTTAAATCTTTGTTGACTAAATATGAACTCACCAACAAGATTATAGGTTATGGATGAATGTACAATGCAATGGACCAATTTTGGCAAATGGAAGGTCTACACATGAATATGTGCAAATTTTGTAATCCTTTTGTTAACCCTTTCACAATTCCAAGCCCTAGCATTATAGTCATCTTTGAAAGTTCATAAGTTTTTTCTAAATGATTCAATCACTTTGATTTATAACTTATTTTTTTCCCTATATGAATATGTTATATATAATGGTTAATATCAATGTGATTTTTTTTCTTTTATTTCATTTACCTATTTATTTATTTTTCCAATTGTAATTATGTCTAAATAGGATAATTGTTAGATATTCATTGTGCCTTAGGCCTTATTGAATGAAATTATTGGCTTCACACCATTCTTCATATTGATTATACAAACATATTGTTTTTGGATTTGAAAAATCAATTCTTCATTTTTATGTCCATTATGGACTTTTAAAAATATTTTGTTTTAAAGTGGGCATGTAAAAATATTCATTTATCAAATTTTGATTTCCACATGCCATTTATAATATGTTTGATTAGCTTGTGTGATTGAAATTTTAAAACTTGTTTTTCTACATGGGAAAAAATGCACATTCATATTATATGTAATTAGACACAAATTTACATATTTAAAAGTCCAAAGATACAATGTAATTTCTTTAATTGCAAAAAAACGTTATAGATTACATTACAATTACAAACTATTACACATATTTGAATCCAAACTAGAAAAAAATCAATAGAATTATCCTATAACCTTTAATTACAATTTATCACTTGCAAAATATAATGATTATAATATTAATTTTGGGCCAACCCACCATAATTTTACCTTTGTTACATTAAAGACAAAGGCATTAATTAGATCACCCTTGTTGTTGGTTTGGCTTATGTAGAATTGTGCACCATTAGAACTTGCAAGTTGCCTTTCAATGGGACTTATTTTAGCCATGTGATGTCCAAGGCATGTTAATATGTCACAAATGACAATAAAATTGGGGTTGGGTTGAAGGAAATTAATTTGAATAAAGTTAAATATATTTTACATAAAACTATTCCATGGACAAAAAATCCCAACATGGGCAAATAGGAATGGAATTAGCTTGCACGGAGGTTAAGCTTTAGGGCACAAAAACTAAAAACACCTTTCAAAACCATGTTTGCTTTCAAGGTTGTTTTGTTTCAAAAAATGTTGGAATTTTTTGCAACTATAAACCTTTAATACATATAGTAAACTTCCATGTGACTTGGTCCCAAGTGCCCTTAGGATCCACATTGCCAATTTCAAAAGCTATCACTAAAACCTTATGTCATGTGGTGAAGCAATGGATTCTGAACCAAACTATTATATATTGGTTACTTTTTTATGTTATATTTGTAGTTTTTTTCCATTTGTATCAAATTGTGGGCTAAGTATCAAGCTTGAATAATTATGAACCCACCTGAAATATGTGGGGAATTTTACCACAAATTGGAAATTTTATATGCCAAAATGGGTGTTGAGTTCATCAACTTGTTAGACCTTTTTATGGCATTTATAATCACCTTCAAGGTTGTTGCACACAAATGTGTGTGCTCCAATTAAATCCATGTTTTAAAGGCCTTCAATGTTTCATAGAATATATTTGTATAAAACAAAAGCTATTGCAGAAAAATATGACAAATAAGTTTTAGTGTTGAACTCTTAGTGAAGGTGACCAACTATTTGAACCTTTAATGTGCAACAAACCCTATCCTTTCAACCTATAGCATAAATGATTCCTTATGAAAAGTTGAAACATCAACTAAGAAAGTCAATCTTTCTTTGGTGAAAATTGAGTTTTCATGTTATTGGCAAATTGTTGTGGATGAGAGTGATTTGAAATCACCGTTGCAACAATGGAAACATCACAAAAAAATAGTTCCCTAATGTTGCATACCTTGCTTGGCAATTTTTGGGTATTTTAGGACTTTAGATGGAGACTAAAAGGATTTTTTAGTATTGTTAGCATATTTACAAGTTTATGATGGTGTTGGAAATACAAAACTTGGTTAAGTGATTTCAAGATAGGATGCGTTCTTGTTTTTAAGGGGATGAAATTTATTATTATTATTCAGGAGGACTTACTTAATTATTACGAGAATAAGCTTGAAGAGAGAAGATATTTTGGGGATGGTTTTTAAGCCTTAGATAGTTTCTAGTTCTTGGGATTATGCCTTAATTCAAATGTTAAGTCCATGTGGAGGATTGTTTTAAACATTAGGTACAATGATTAAGGAAATAAAATATATATAAATTTTGTGGGAATTTTGTGCTTGAGTTGCAACTTTGTTTGGATATGCAATCATTTCTACAAGCGTAAGATTGTTTTGGACATAAGGTGCAAGGATTAAGAATACAAAGGAACTCAAAATTTTGTTGAAATTTTGTGCAAGTTGTAGCTTTGTTGGCCCTACCTTGTAAGGCATGGATATTGTGATGAGAATCATTATAGAGTATAATAGATTCAAGGGATTTTGCCCCCTATCAACTAGGTGAGATTATTCATTCTAATTTGGTTGTAAGAAAATTCACATTCATTTTTTGACATTTTGTTTTTTATAGCACCTTCTCAAATGTGCACCCAACCCAATTGACTTTATCACCAATCTATAATCACAAAATTAAATATGAAAACATTTTCTCCAAAAATGATTATGGCACCCATCATATGCAAAAACTCATGTAATTCTTTCAGAATGTGACAAGGTGATTGAAAACATTCAAATACACATGTCATGATGAGGTTTTGTTTTGTTTTGTTTTGTTTTGTTTTTTTTGGGTGTGAAATTTTGCATAAATGTGAAAAATAAATATGAAAAGTGAATATTTGATCATTTGTTTTTGGACAAAAAAGTCATTAGATTTAAAAAAAATTTAAAAATCATGTGTTGACATTTCCCTATTGGTTTGGTTTGGTAACAAATTATTAAATGTTTAAATAGGTTCTTAGAACATGCCATCATTTAATGTGAGATCCCTTTGGGGTTCCTCATAACTAATGTAATGTAAGAAAATGAAAACAAAATCATGAATTGTTTTCTTTGACAACAACATGATGTACATTAAAATAGATTTTTTAAAAAAATTCCCCTAGCTATGACCAATTTATTGTAAATATCAATTGTTGACATTGATGGTAGGGCCATTGTGTATAACACACCTTGTTTAGATATGTAGTCATTTCTTCAAATGTAGCAATTTTTTGGACATTAAGTGCAACAATTGAAAACACAAGGACATTAGAAATTTTGTGCAAGGTGTAGCTCTATTTGGATATCCAATACTTGCAAGTGACTATGAGCATTGAGATGTGTCTCAAAACATTGTAACGAACTTTTTAATCACCTTGAGCAAGTATCTACTTTGTTTGTATATGCATTCATTTCTACAAGTGAATGAAGATTTATGTCATGGAGCTTTAAGCATTTCAATTGCTCATCACGTCTTGTGTTTTTATAGGTTTTGAATTGCCTTAACAAGTTTCAGTTCTGTTTGGATTTTGATATGGAAAGGCTAAGGACTTGCAAGTGTATTGCAAGTGAATATGTGTTTGCATTTCAATAGTTGGTCATGCTTATGTCAAAAATGCATCATCGATGGAGGCATTATTTGTACCAAAGTTGCTATTGCTATCAAAGTTCATAGAGACATATGTTCATACCATTGCATACCCATTCCATATCTTTCAATTATATATAGCATACCTGATATATCATATTTAAAAATGCTTTGATACCATAATGCATATGGTATCAAAACTCTGGAGAGCCCTATATACCAGTGTTGGGCTGGTCTCACAAAGTGGCGATACCAGCCTAACACTGGTACATACTCCGATTCGCTTGGTGGCACTTATAGAATAATTTATACCAAATGGAGAGTTGGATTGCTCTACCACAGGGTACTATGAAGATGGTTGGAGTGGTACAAGTCATATATGTTGTGGGATGTTAGCAGGAGCTTTCTGGGTTAGGATCTGGCTCGCAGACAAAATAAAGAGCATAGCTTTTCAATAAAGACCAAATTCATTCTGAGAACCACAACAAAAAGCTCTCTAGTTTTCATTGCTTATAATCATATATATGGACCAAGGAATTTGAAAATACACCCAAGTCTTGCAACTTGCACAAATACAAGAGGAGATTTTTAAACTTGCAACACTCTAACCCCACCTATGCTTAGTTACAAGAAACTATGCAACTTTTCTTCCTTTTCTTGTCAACAGCAGACCCGCCCCCCCCCTTTCCCCCCCCCCCCCCCCCCCCCAAAAGGCAAAACCCTAGACCTCTTGGGTGCATGCTGCCTCACCTCATGGGCTACATATAATTTCTAGTACCTAACTCTGTTCATCCCCCATTTTCAACAAGACTAACACCCCCCATTCTTTCTATTTTTTGACTCCAGTTTGCCATTGATGGGCCCAAGAAAGAGGGCCACAGTGAAGCAGCACCCACCAGTGCACCATCCACTGGATGCCTGTCATTACTCAGTTCTGGATGAAACCTCTACTGAGTTAATATTTGGTTTCACCTTGGTAAACAATTTTGTAGGAAATAGGTTTTATATATAGGTAGATAGGTAAGAAGTTAGGTAACTACTAGATAAGTAGATGGTTTATAGTTTATACATAGGTAAGGGTTTTTTTACTACCTACCTACTAACAACCTACCTGCTTGTGAGTTGTTAGTAAATAAGTATTTTTTTAAAAAGCAACTGAGCTAACCACTATGGTTAGCTAGGGAACTGGAACCCAACAGAAACCTGTTTCCTGACCACTTACCATCCATCCTTCATGGGGGCGCTGGTGGTATGGGTTTAGGGTTCACTATGGCCCCCAAGAAACAAGAAAGCACCCCAGTACCAGAGACAAAGTGTTATCCTACACACAAACGCCAACAGCCCTGTATAACTAGAGCTGGAAAGTACATTCACCTTCCCTAGTTACTAGTTAGCCCCTCCCCTCCCTTCCCCCACAATAGATTACACCACATAAGTTATTCAAAGCTCTTGGGTACAAAAATTCTTTCTTCAAATTATGTGCACTTTGCACATAGACTTCACATTTGTACATAGATGTCCCACTTTTGTACTTTATAGCCTTCACTCTAGTGTCAAACAATATTGTTTTTATCCTAACATGAATATCTTTTGCCTATGATTTTGCTACACTACCTATTAGCCTAACCAAACCGACCTTTCCATGTTTGTCTTCTTGGGTACTAACAACACAAGAATGTGCAACTAAACTCTCTTGGAATCTGGTCAAAGCCAAACTTTGGGTAGTAGTCAAGATGGGAGAGGTACTTTAAGACTGCACACAATACACACACCCAAACCAAAATCTCCAAAACAGTGAAAAGGCCACTCTGCTCGGCAATTTGCTATGTTTTGCCATTGCATGAAAGGTATTATGTTTACAAGCTCCCAGATCTTAACTATATGGTCTTCCCATCTTTTGACAAACATGAAAAAAAGCAAAAGTGAAGTGATGAGTCACTAAGCTAGACTTAGTTTTTATGGGGCCTGGTGCAAGTCACAAACTTAGAAAGCATGTTGGAATCCTTAAGGAGGGATGGGTGGTCAATGGGCCAGAAACTTTGTCAAAAAAGTAGACCCCAAATATAGCCACATGCAACTAAAACCCTCCCCTCCCCATTTGTTAGGCTTATAGCCTGGGTGTCTCTGAAGGGACCTTGTTTGTGAAATGCTCTTCCCTCTTGCTCACCCCTTAATGTTTGGGTTTCATTGTTGAACTGTATTGTCTATGGTCACTGATTTCGCATTGGATTCCCAAACCTTATTTGGATTATGTGACTCAGCACTCACCATTGCACCGTCCATTGGAAACATATCACGACTATGTTTTGGATGAAGAATAACCGAGTTACCAAAGGTTCCACCTTCCACCTTGATTTGGTATTGTGTAAACCCTCATTTTCACCCTCAAAATAGCTATTTAAATGGGTAAGTATCGTAGGTAAGAGCATGCTTCATGACAGCCCCACGAAGCCCTCATTTGAGCCTCTATCAATATTTAGCATCCAACATACAATGTCAATTCCTCCCCCATCCCCACCCATGAAACTGAAAAAAAGAAATGAATAAAGTGATAGACTATTTCACATTATAGTTGGTCAATAAAAAATAGTCAATTTTTTTAACCAATGCTATTGCATGGCAATGTTAAGAACATCTGCAACACTAAAATGAGCCTCTACATTAAATTAGTTTAGTGATTAATGTTCATTCGTCTCCACCCATAAACATGAAAAACTTACCATAAAAATTGAAAGAGTATTTATTTCCTTACACTTGGGCTAATCATAATCGCCAACCAATCCACAACAATCAATTCACTTTGAAGGTGTTCTTATTGGTCACATTATCCTTGCAATATTTACTACGCATTAATAGGCTTCACAATATTGTATTGCATCCAAACTTTAGTATAAAGGTATGTTTCCTATTGTGTGGTGGAGATGCTCTAAAATGGGCATATTTACCATATCTATCATCTGTATCCCAAATGAATTTCACAATGTTTGACTATAACACTTCATCCAAAATATATTAGAGGAGCCATTTTACTCCTATTATTGGACATGCTTTTAAAGGTACATGGTTACTATGTTAGAATATAAGTAGGTAAAGCACTTGGTGGCTATTAGGTAGCTCAATGCATGTGGAGTGTTAGTACATAGCTAGTCATTATGGTTATTTATAAACAAGAATACAATGAAAAAATGTTTCTTGTCCACACACCATGGTGCTCTCATAAGTGTTAGTTCACATTGGTTGGTGTTCATTGCATGAACTTGGGTAGTTTCATAGAGAATTTTGATATTGAATATTTCCTTGTTGCAATAAGTCTTTTAACTTATTCAATAGAGAAATTGCATTCACAATTCCAAATTGTTCAAGTTTTTAAAAACACAAATTGTTGTGAATGAAAAAATTCACCATTAGGCACTTTTCAGCACTTTTAATTAGTTTGGATCATAAAATATCCCCTGCTTTCAAAGCATTGGCAGTATTCAACTTCAAGAACAATTTGAAATAAAAGTCATCAAAATTGTGCATAGTTTATGCATATCAATGCAATGGTGATTATTATGTTAAATTGGAGGTGTAACTCTCCCTTACTAACTATAAATTAATATATTTTTAAACAATTAGACGGGTATTTCTTTTCCCATATCAAAAAAAGCATATAGACCGTAGGCTACAAAGCTTGCCACCAATGATATTATAAACAAACAATCCACCTCAAATTGTTGACAAGGTGATTCCAAAATATGAAAAAAGAATGACAAAAAAATTGTTGATTTTTTGTTAGAAGGTAGATCGTTCCAAAACACTTTGTTGTTAGTTGTTCAACATTTGGAATGTTTGAAATTCCATGATTTATGGCCTATAAGGTCAATTGAGAAAAACTTTCCTTCCTTTTGCTAAAAGGAAAGTAGAAGAAAATATGGGGTCGGGCCTACTTGTGGTTCTCCTTTTGTTGTGTTCTTTGGCCAAGGGTTCAATGTAATATTCAATTCCTTCTCGAAAGGTAACAAGTACTACAACCAAACATCCAAACATCTTGAATCAATAACCTTTTGATTGGGCCTCATGGTGATATTACAAGTGTTTATGAGTTTGGGTTCAACTAAATATGGAATCATGCACTAGATGTTAAGCACCCAACCTAGTGAAAACCAATTCAAGAATAATTAATCAATAACCAAAACTCATGCATTAACTAAGGTCAAACCTTGGTTAAGATAATTGCCTTGTTGCAGGAAGGTGACCACTTTTAATGATGTAATTGCCCTATGAGGTGAAGTCAATCTCACACTTTGTTGGCAAGAAACTTACTACTTCGGCCATCATAAGCTTGGTGTGGTGGAGAGTCTAATGACATGAATATTAAACTAGATACATAAAAATAATTCCTTGTTATAAGTACACTCAACACAAGGATGGCTTATGCGTGAGTGTAAAGCTTGAGCTTGGAATTTAAAGCTTAATGTGATTTTAATCCACCTACATAGATGAATATGTTCATAGACAAATGGTTTCATATGAATGAATGTCATTTGTGCATGGATGAATTTCATTTATGATGTAGATTACATAAATAAATAATTGGATCAAATTCATCCATGATTGAAGAATAAATAATTTTGAAATTATTTATATACATTTTCATTTTTATCCAAGAATAAATATTTCAAACTTGAATGTCATCTAATAATGATTGATAATGAAATTGTGATAGTGGAGGAAAATATGATGATGGGACCAAAATGATTTAAATTTTTTTTTTTTTAAATATATTTTGATCAACAATGTTAAACAATTTAATAAACATTGTCATGGGATGAGTGTAACCTTGCCCCCCTCCCCCCTACCCAATTTTTGTCAATAATATTATAAATATATTTTGTGGAAAATTGGGGCACCTTTAAAATAAATAATTATTAAAAATCCCCCCATTGTCATTTATGATAGTAGATTGTTTGAAAAAGCTAGTTTAGGTGCTTAAAATTGAATTTCAATTTATTTCAAAATCCCATTGTCACCAATGACATTAAGTAGTTTTAAAATATCTAAAACATTAAAACCCATTGTTTTCAACAATATTGGTTGAACCTGAAGAAAGTCATGGCACCTTCGTCAAAGAATGAAAAAAATGCCCCCATTGTTGCCAACAACATTTATAAATAGGTTTGAAAAAGGTTGTGACATCTTTAACAAAGCGGGGGGGGCATTCTTGTCTATGACACTAAGCTAGTTTGCTTAGGGGAAAAAAAACTTTTTATTTTTATTTTTATTTTAAACAACAATGACCATGGGGTGGATGTTGGCATAATAATTATAATATAGTTAAGACATTTTGAAAATAATGTTATTTAGAACCATAGCCATGAAATGCATTTATAATGTAATTTATATTATATTATTCAACAAATATTATATCATATAAAATTAGATTGTGTTTCATGAAGCTTTAGATAATTAAAATTATGGAACCAAATTTATCCATAAAAATTTAATGTTGAAATCATCCATAATTTTGATGGAAGTTATATTTATTAAAAACATGTAAATGCAGAAAAAAAAATTCATCCATGTACATTAAACGAATGAAAAAATCATTCATCCATAATGAAGATGAATGCTTACATTCATCCCCCATGTTTGCTTTTAGGTTTACTAATACAACATTCATTTTGTGATAAAATTCTTGGGTTTTACTTGCATGTGTATAAAGGAAAAAATATTTTATCATCCCTTGTTCCAACTTTAGTCTCTAAGCTCATTCAGTAACTTGCCTTGACTCAACACTAGATCATTAATAATCTCATTGTAACATATGAACACTTACAATTTGAAAAAATCTTTAAACTATTTTGGATGTTTGTAAAGCCCATAGGGCTTAGGTTTAAACCACTGTTGGGTAAATATATAGGTTATCATTTACTAATATGATAATGACCCAAAATCTCCAAAATAATTTAACACCAAGATAACATAGGTATTGGAAAATTTGTGAACTTTACCTATGATTGGTATGAATATAACCAAATTTATGTTTCTTTAATTATGAGATGAATATAAATAATGAGGAGACCAATACCAATAAGTATTATGTGAAAAATCTTAATTTCCAAGTTAACTACAACAAATTATTATTCCAAATTAAAGAAATAATGACTAATATTGTTGGTATATGATTTGCAAGGTTAAAATTGGAGATTGGCATTCAAGGGAAAAAGAAGAGATCTCCAACTAAATCGAATCGGCAATGAATGTGTGGGGAATTTGTGACATCAAATGCACGATCATAACTTATAGGTCAAGGGAAAGTGAGGAAAAGCATAAGTAACAGCCTAGAACCATGGTAAAGTAGAAAGTTAAGATCAATAATAATAATAATAATAAATAAATAAATAAATGAAAGGTTTGAGTAAAATGTTGGGGGGAAAATGAAAAGGGGTAAAAGGGAACCTTTTCCTTCTCCTTCCATTGGCCACCAAGTGGGGATCCTCCTTTCTTTTCTTTAAAAGGGTGAAGTCGAATCATTTAGGTTCTCTATTTTCCGGACATTATTTTCAACTCAAATCTTGAGAAGATTTGTTCCCATAACCTTTTTGGAGGAGAAGAATGAATAGTCCTTGATAGATGGTAAAAAGAGGGAGAGTAGATTAGAAGGTTATAGTAGTTTGGAAAAAATGGAAGTATGTAAGGATGGGTTGGGAACTTGAAATCCTAGAAAAACTTAACAAAACCCTCTCGGGTTTGGTAGCACAACTCCTTACTGGTTTTGTTGCGGAGCTTAAGATTTGGTAAAAAGGTGCACCTCGTAATTAGTTTTCTAAAGAGCTAAGGCAAGCCGGATTTAGATAACAAATGTGTTAGAAATAATTTTAAATGACCAATGGTTTGTAGACAAGTTAAACTACCTACCTTCGCAAAACCCTCTCGGGTTTAATAACATAACTTACTACTAGCTTAGCTACAAAGCTTAAGATTTGCTAGAAAGGTGCGCCTTGTAATTAGCTTTCTAAAGAGCTAAGGCTAGCCGAATTTGAATAACATATGTGTTGGAAACAATATTTCAAATGACTGGTGGTTTGCAGTCAAGTTGAACTTAGTGTTGGACTCTTAACAATCGGTTTAAATGAATGACAATTTGACACAAGATTCTAGGATTTGACATGTGTGAATTTGGAAAAGGTATCTATCAATTCTAAATTGTAATTGTTGTAGGGGAGGAAGGCTATTTGATTTCAATTACAAACGCATTTTAACATCTAGAAATACATTTGTATTTTCCTTTCATCGGTAGCATATATACTTTCAAGTATAGTCATCGCATAGAACTGAAAATAGAGGGACAAAAAGTCGCCTCACAGGTGGTCTTATGAAATAGACATGAGTCCAAATCGTAAAGAAGTTGTCGAAAAGAATTTACTACCACATGTCTATGACATCAAACCTTCCCATATCTATTGGAAACATAGGTACTTTCAACTCTATCACTATTTGATTCAACTTTCATAGTTTGAATGGTTTAAGGTAGGACAAAATTTGGCTGCTATTTTGCATGCTTTAAACTTTTTTTGAAATGCACATGGTGATCCTACATTTAGGGTTTTAGGTCTCAGCTTTGTTATGGGTTTGTCATGTTATAGAACTTGTTCATCAACACTTTGAAAGAACAAAATTGTTTGTTTATTTTATACTTGAAAGTCTTGAGTAATTGAGTGATAGTTAGCTCTATGTTCTAAATATTGAACCACAATTCTATTGTACCTTCTTTTTTTTAATCTTCTTCTCGCATATTTTGATTCTTTCTCCTTTGTTTTGCCATCAAAATCTTCCAGATTTGATTTTTCACTCCACAAAAATTATGGTTTTTCTTCTTTGTTTTGTCATTGATTTTTTATATGCGGCTCTTTTTTTTTCACAAATTTGAATATTTTTAATGGGGTTAAGGTGTTTAATTAGTTTGCGAGAAAATTTGTATTTACAAAGAGTCAAATTACAAAACTTCTTCATCAATGTTTTATAGTTCAACAAAATTGAAACCTGTCAATATTTTTGTGATTTGTGGATGTTTATTTTCTACCCAAAAAAGAATAGACCTTTTTTCTCAATCTAGGTTCAACTTGGTTGTCCCTTAACACCACTAGCTTGTGTACTTGAAAGCTTGCAATGAAATCCCAACTACCAATAGGGGCATAGATTTTTAAAAACATATAGAGTTCATTGTATTCCCAATATCTAATTCAAAAACTTATTATGTTGTATAGACATGCTCTAATTTTAATTGTTTAAAAGGAGGTCACATTATTCCACATATTTTTTTCCTTTGATTCTTTTGGGGGCTTTCTAAAAATTAAAAACACCTACCCAACTTTGTGTTTTAAATATTGAACCACAACTATTGTATTTTCTTCTTCTTAATTTTCTTTTAGATTTAGATTCTTTCTCCTTTGCTATGAGCCATCAATATCTTCCAAATTTGATATTATTTTCCAAACATATTTTAATTCTCCAAACTCAATGCAAGTTTTTCAATTGGGGTTATTTGGTGTCTATTGTACATTGGGTCATCATATTAATGAATAAAGTCTAGGTGTTACCTTTGCAATGACTTGGCAAAATTTATGGAAATTGAATTCTTTGTTCACAAATAATCTAGGGTCTAAAAGTCTATTGTGGGTTATGTTTATAAGTTCATTTTCACATAAAATTTTCATTTATGAACTTGTTATTATGAGCTACAAGATGAACAAACAAACAAAGTTCAATGAGGGTAATTTGGCAATGGGGTTCTTTGGTGTTTAATTATGTCTTGGGTTATAATCACAAAGTTTGGGTGTTATTTTGCATGTTGTTTGAAATGCACATGGTGAACTTGCCCAATTTGAAATTTGTCTATGGTGTCAAATGTGTAATTTTATTTTTCTTCATGAACTTTGCTAACATATGCTAAATTTCATGGACATTTGTCATGTCACTATGCCACATTGACTAAAAATGAACTAGAGCCAATAATACTTGGAAGTGTGGTCATAGTATTCATAGGTGTGATTATAGTTAATGACTATGCGTATATGATGTAAGGGTGTGATTGAAAATTACATGTTTAATTTGTATAAACATATGGATTGGTCATTGGAATAATGTGGACTACTATTTATTAGTTGAAAGTTTGATCTATATGTGGGGAGACTTAAGGATTTCAATGGTTTTTATACTATGAGAAATTGTGTCTGTAGCAACTAGACTACCCTACAACTAGAACTCTAAAACAACTAATATACAATTGCATTGAAACTATCCTATGGAAATATGACAAATCAATAAATAAAATGCCATGTTAGAAAATCAAGGAGTTGTATTATAATTGCAAATTGGTTGCAAGATGTATAGTTATATAGTACTATGTATGCCGTGTCTAACTTTGTTAACAAGTTGCATTTTAGTCACATGTAACAACTACATCACAATTAGGATAATTTAGTTACTAATCAATGAATACTTTGCAATAAATGTACAAAGTTGAATAACACATACAATGATGCCAAGTGTATACATTTTTACCACCCAATATATATGACATTTTAACTTGTTTGCAACTAATATGCAATTGTATTTCAACTTAAAATTTGAAATTTGGGCAGGAAACCCTTAAGCAAGTGACACATGGCAATATATTAATAAATTTGCCCTAATGCATCAATGACCTTCATGCGCTTATGCTTATGGGCTTTTGTTTTTGCTCTTGGAGGTTGAAGGGTCTCATTTTTGCTCTTAGAGAGGTTAACGGCTTTTATTTTTGCTCTTGGAGGTTGAAGGTTCTTATCTTTGTTCTTAGAAAAGTTGAAGGTTTTTGCTTTTGCTTTTAAATGTTGAAAGTTTTTGTTGTTTCTTTTGAATGTTGAAGGTTTTTACTCATACTTTTGGATGTTAAAGGTTCTTACTTTTATTTTTTGATGTTAAAGGTTCTTGCTCTTACTTTTGGCTTTATATGTTGAAAGTTTTTGGTCTTATTATTGGATATTGAAGCTTCTTACTTTTGTTCTTGGATGTTGAAAGTTCATGCTATTACTTTTAGATGTTGAAGGTTTTTGCTTTTGGATGTTGAAGGTTTTGTGTCAATTCTTGGTCTTTTGTTTATTTACATACATTAAAGAAAAATGATGTGAAAATATATTCCATTTTATTTAAAAGTTGATTGTATAAGTTTATTTTAACTTATAATGATGAGAGATTTATGAAAGGCGATTTTTTAATGATAATCATGTTACATATGTCTTGTTTTGTGTTTAAACATTTGTGATGAATTTTATTGTTTTTATGTTATGGGGCCAAACTTTCATTATGTTTCAATCCATCAACATCAAAATTATGTATACAAGGTAAAATCCTTTCAAAAGTACCTAAAATTGTAATTCGGTTTCATGATTGTAAATTCAATATTTGATTATATTTGCAAGTGTACAAATTATAGTTCAGTTTGTATCAATGTTATACATACATTGCATTTTAGTGACAAATAAGTTACATTTTAGTGGCAATATAGTTGTAAACAAGTTTTATTCAAGTTGAAGATATTATTTAGATATTTTTGAGATTACAATGTTATGATATGCTATTGATTTCATTTCACATGTGGAACTAAATATCATAACATCTTAGATTTCAACCAAATAAGGTGGATTGAAAAAATTACATGGCTCAAATTTCATTTCAACAAAAATAGAAGAAAACATTCATTTATGAAACATAATGTTTTAGATGACAATATTTGATTATTGTGGGTCATCCTTTTTATGATTTGACCTTTTATTTAGATAGAGAAAAATGTTTGTTATAAATAACTTGGGCATCATATTTATATTCATAGTTAAATTGCCTTTTGATAAAAACATTTTCTAATTTTTTTTATAATGTATTTTTCAACATGGAACATAAAATCTATTTTAAAGTTTCCAATCCATTTCATGTTTATAAATAGTGATGTCCAATGCAATTCAACATTATCAATTAGAATTAGAACAACATGATAATGGTTGTTTGAAGTTTGTATAATTACATTGTAAGTTGTAATTTAATTGTTTAGTACTACTAAAATCAACTACCATACAATTGTTTTGAAACCCAAACTTAAACGCCTAGTTGCAAATTAGTCACTAAATCCTTAATTTTCATTTTATTTTTAGTTGTAAATTAGTTGCAAAGGATAGGAACAAAATTCATTGTTCAAATGGATGAATGAAATAATTAAAAAATCTATTCATTAGACTAGTTATAAAATAGTTGTAATAAGTTACAAAGGATTGGGATATAATCCATTTACATCAAATAGATGAATGAAATAATGAAAATATATGTTTGTTGAATTAGTTTTAAAATAGTTATAGATAAGCTATAAAATATAAAAACATAATTCATTCATCAAATGGATGAATGAATTAATTAAAGATTATATTCATCAAACTAGTTGTAAAATAATTGTAAATAAGTTGTAAAAGGTATTAACATACGTCATCTATTGACAAATGGATGAAAAGCCACGTTGGCATTTCATTGGCCATGTTGGAATGTGCGTGAGAATTTGACATGGAGATTAGTTGCAAAGAAGTTGCATCTAGTTGCATGTGAATTGCATTGTATATGTGATATTGTATACAACTAGGGTGTCTGTTGCAACTATTGCAACTTGTTTGTTAACATTCAAGGTTGTATAAATACCATGAGTTACACATGTCCGTTATAATTGAAAAACCTAGTTGCAAGCCCAATTGTAAAACCTTATGGGTCCAAATACAATAAAATGACCCACACCCATTTATTTTGGGGAGTGGTGGGCGAGGACTTAGGGAAATTTATGGGAAATTTTATAGTGATGTGGCACGTAGGGCTTGGATGTTCTTGAAAAATGTGGGTAGGGTGAGAATTTTGAATTTATGCAGAAGGTTAATCGTTGTTGATGAAGGTTTAGGGTTTGTTAGAGTGTAACTAACATGAGTTCGACTAGCCTATAGTTAGAACACACGATTACACTTGAATGTCATAGCTTCCAATGAAGAAAATTTGCAAAGGTGCATTTGAATGTGGTTCTGTCTTTTAATTTTTGTTTTTATAACATCTATCATTATAGAGCTTCTATCTTCAAGTTTTTCCTTTGCAAAAATGGTGAAAGAAGAAAGAAAATTGAGAAACAAACTAGATCTTGAATTTCCTCCTTGAAAGCATGTAAACTTCAAGGACCAAACTGAACATTATTTCAAAACTGTGAGGTAATTCAATGATTCTAAACTAAACCCTAAAACATATTTTCCTTACAACATTGTGATTGAGTTTGACATTGAAGAAGTTTTTGGACCTTCTTGTTCAGCTTAAAAGTCACATGTCCATGTCTCCACACAGAAACCAAGCAAAAATTGTTGAGATTATATGGTAAATGTTTGGTACACCACACGTCACTAATAATGAATTTAATGTGTGGTTTGTGAGGGGTTACATTGTGCATGAAAAGGGTGAGAATATTAATTGGGCTAGGGCGGTTGCCTCAACAACAAGAGGAAAGCCCGAAGAAAAGAAGTAAACATATAAAAAAATGGTGGATTAGTGGAGCTGTCTAAGCTTAATGGAGTTAGGGAGGTTTTGTGCAAACTACTTAGTAGTCTACCTACATTCAAACTTGAGGAACCTAAACCAATAGGTAGATGCATGTATGGTATTTTGCTTGTGAAGTTCATGAAGGTTGGTGAAATTCATGTTTTTTTGGTTGATTTACTAAAATGGTCCAACGCAAATGTTTTGCATATGGAAATTGAAAAAACTAGGCTACCTAAGAAGTTCATAAGGCTTCAATTCAACATGGAGGATTGACAAGTTACAACACTGGAAACACATGATGCCATCACTATAAATGAATGTGACTTGCAAAGGTTGGCGTGCAACATTTTCTTGCTTGAAAAAAAGGTATCCATGTATTTTAACATCTCAATTTTGCACAACATTTTTCTTTATTCTTGTTGCTGCAAAAAAAAATTCAAAAGTCTATCTATTTGGGGGTTTTTTTTTCATTGATGAAATTCTTGTTGTTTTTGCAAATATGGATCCAAACCGTAGAGCTTGAAGTTCAAACTACATCATGTTTGTTTGTTTCGGGATTTGTTCTTGAAATTGTTGTCAATTTTGCAAATGTAAATCCAAACTTTAGAACTTGAACTTCAAATTATGTCGAATGAAGAGAATCAACTTCAATCAAAAGATGCTTTCAAGGAAGAACAATCAAAATTGCAAGTAACCCATGATCAATGCAACACCTTATAGAGAATAGTGGAATATAATAAGTTTGTGACATTAGAGGGTGTGTGAAAACGAGCTCTAATGGGTGAGGTTGCATTTGCAAAAATTGAAATGGAGTGCCTAAAGATTGAGAACCTCTAGTAACATCTTGTAGAAATACCTTTCACCCATTTGTTTATCTAAGATGTTGAGGGGCAGCAACTCATGCTCTATATGTGGGCAAGTGTTACATCTTGACTAGTGGCATAGTTTTGGGTTTTATTATGAGGACGATGATATGAGAAAACAAGCAAATGACATGGTCTTGAAAATCAGTGGGAAGTTATGAAAGCATCCCTTCAAGAAGCAACCTCTTGGTCACTATTACCTTTAAGTACACACATAAGCCTTGTTTTTTGTTTGAATTTTTTCTTAAATTGAACATTAGGTCTTAGTTGAACTTTGTAGACTTTGATTCCAATCAAGATTGTTTCAATGGTTGTCTCCAGTACACCACTAAGTTTCAGAAAGTTTGGATGCATTAGGAATAGGCAACACTTGGTGGATGGGGTGATTAAGGTTGGGCAAGACCACATTTAATTTGATGTTGTGGTTTTTCAATCCATAAACCAACTTTGCTAGTTTGGAATACCTCCACTAATAATATGTGTGGTTGTTGGAGTGGTTTTCTTATTACACCTAGTGGTACACTCATGAACTTGGTTTTTATATGCTTAGGGCGGTTAGAAAGAACAATAAAATGTGTTTGTTACCTTGTTGTAATGCTTCAATGATTTGTCTCATGACGTGGTCATGAATGTGGTTGTCATAGTGGTTGACTTAGGAGTCTTGAGGTGCTTGTCATTTACTTAGGAGTCTTTAGGTGGTTGTGGTTAATGTAGTGTTATGGACATAGAAATAATGTTCAAGTGATTACCAAAAGTACTTCAATCTTAAAGTGATTAATTAAGGAAATAATACGATGCTTTGTGGTTTAAGGTGTATTGAAAATTATTTTAATAAACATTAGTTTGGCGATCAATGTGGTTTGTGGCTCATAAAAAGTAGTTTAATGAAAATAATTCTTGTTTATGGTTTTGTGGTTTATGAATGTTATTTAATAAAACGTGTTTATACTGTTGGTTTTAAGGAAGGAAAAACTAGGAACCTGAAGAGCTTTCACAAGTTTACTCACATGTGCATTTATTAATGTTGCAGGTGAACTATTTGGGTTAAAGCCAATTGAGCATGGTTCTACATGTGCATTTGATCCTGTAGAATTGAAAAGACACAATTTTGCAACCACAAATGGTAGCCCTTTTGAGTTGGTGTCTTGTACATGGAATGTAGCTACAACACAATTACCATCACTAAAAGTAATAGCCACCAATGAGGGTGAATCCCCTTTGAAACAAATAAATGTAACCAAAAAACCAAATGTGGAATCCTTAAAACATAGGAGGTTTAATTTGTTTTCAAGTGAATTGCCCACTTTTTACGATGTTTTGATTGAGTTTCAACAAGATGATCAAGAACCACAAACGAATTTCATGGTTGTTGCATCCACAAAACCAATGAATAAAAGTGCAAGTATGAGATTATTGTTTTTAAATCATGTTGTTATTTCTCAATGGTAATATTTTTTTGGGCATCAGATGGCCAATTTTAAATATATATTCATTGATTTCATGTTCAATGCAAAACTACTTGATCATAATGCACATATGCATGAGGAATTTGAAGAAGCCAATTTGAAGCCAACAAATTTGGACAACTCAACTTGCACAATAGATGTTAAAGCATCACAACCTGGAACCAATTTTTTTTATAATCTAAACGTAAAGCTCTCAATGACATTCTAACTGGGAGACTCACATCTGAATCCAACTTATCAAGTCTATAAGCATAAATTCCAAATGAGAATCTAGTTTTTGAGTTGATATGTTGTGTTAAAAATTTCCATAAACATTCCAAACTTTTGGTCACATGATGGATATTAACATAATTTGTTATCTCTTTATGTGATTATCAGATGCTTCTAGTATCTTGAGACGAGTTGACACACCAAAAGACCAACATATAGATCAAAATCCACGAAAAAGGCATATCAAAAGGGATTAATAGTTGGCAATTCCAAACCCAAGCCACCATCCAAGAGACAACCCATTGTTAGTTCACTTAGGACAATCTGCACTTCAAAACAAGCTGAAAAAAAAACGGCACCGCTGCAAGCCAAACTGACACAACCATGTGCGATAGTCTCAATTTTTAAGACTTACATCATGGATATTCGAGTGTGGTAAGGTTATTAGGGGTTTTAGCAATTTCATGTTATAATAAAGAATGATGAATGTGCATGGTTGCATGGGGGGTTATTTTCTTTTTTGAAATATGATATTGGTGAATAAGGTGTTGGGTTAGTTCTTTTCTTCAACAAAAAGCTGGTAACCATAGTTTTAAAAATTCAGTCACATAATTAGGGGTGAGAAATCTCTAAAGGGTTGGGGGTTTAGTAAAACACCACGAACAGACACCAAAATTCGTTAGTGTTTAGTAAAACATTGGTTTTGTTCTAGTATTTAATGAGTAGCAAGGATGTTTGAAATTCATGAAACAATTGAAGGGGAGTCAATGAAAGGTCCAATAGAGATAGAACAATCTTTAAGCCTTATGAACATAAGATTAATTTGAGACAACTTAATGATTAGATAAATAATGTGATAGGTGATAATGGCAACATGAGTTCATAATGAATGAAACATTTATTTAGATTATGGATAAGCTTAATGATGAACTACAATTACATGTTAAGTCTTGGGCTATGCCATAGTGATAATTCATAACTACAAGAAATCTAAAATGTGTCGAATGGTGCGAACTAAGTAGTTCGCCTTACTATTAAGAAGCAGTCGGTGAATCGGACCATGTAACCAACAATAGTGTCCAACATCGAGAATTGAAGACCTTGTGAAGATAAAGGTGTTTTTAGTCTTGTAACAACCTTCACAGATAGTTTTAGGTCCATCACCAAAAGCAAGGTTGACTTGTAACAAAATCACCAAGGTGTGAGAATTCAGAGAAATGCAATAATACCAAGCTCAAGGGGGATCAATTTCAAGACGAACACTCACCTTTCATGATTTGAGATTTTCATCACAAAAATCTTGCATTAGTGTTAAATATAGAGATGATTTTGAAGCCACTTCTTCATTTACTTGTGCAGCTTGAGGCTTGTAAGATGTGGCCATACACGACATCGTAATTTCAAGAAAAAGAAAAGAAAAATTTCAATCAATATCAAACCGGCAATGAATGTGTGGAGGGCTTGTTACATCGAAATGCATAGTGGTAGTTTATAAGTCAAAGAAAAGGAAAGATATGCATAAGTAATGGCTTAGGACCATGGTAAAGTAAAACCTTAAGATCAATGGAAAAAATGGAGGTTTAAGTAAATTTTGTTGGGGGAAAATGGGAAAAGGTGAAAAGGTGCTTCTCTTTCTCCTTCTCCTTCTAAGGGCCACCAAGCATTGGAACCTTTTAAAGGCCACCAAACATTGGAATCTTCCAAGGGCCACCAAGCATTTGAACCTTTTAAAGGTCACCAAACATTGGAATCTTCCAAGGGCCAACAAGCATTGGAACTTTCCAAAGGCCACCAAACATTATAACCTTCCATTGGCCACCAAGTTGGGATCTTTCTTCACCTCCTTCCTTCTCCTTCTCTTTAAAAGGGCAAATTTGGATCATTGGGGTCTCTCTTTTTCGGACATAATTTTCAATTTGAGTCTTAAAAATAATTGTTCCTATAATCATTTTTAGGAGGAGAAAAATTATTAATTTTAGTATATGGTGGAAAAAGAGAGAATAGATTGGATGTTTATAGTACTTTTGAAAGAATGGAAGTGAGTAGGGATAATGTTGGGGCTTGAAATCTTAGAAAAAAAAATTTCATAAACCCTCTCGGGTTTGGTAGCATAATTTCTTACTAATTTGAATGCAAAACCTAAAATTTGGTAAGTAGATGCGCCTTGAAGTTAGCTTTCAAATGAGCTAAGGCAAGTTAGATTTGGATAACATATATGATAGAAATGATATTTTGTATGATTAGAAATCTACAGCCAAGTTGAACTTCCTACCTTCATAAAACCCTTTCAAGTTTGGTAACATAACTTCTTACTGGTTAGGGTGCAGAGCTTGTAATTTGGTAGGTAAATGCACCATGTAGTTAGGTTTTCTAATGAGCTAAGGAAAGTTAGATTTGAGCAACATATGTGATAGGAGTAATATTTTAAATGACTGGTGGTCTACAGCTAAGTTGAACTTTCTACCTTTATAAAACCCTTTCGGGTTTAATAGCATAACTTCTTACTAATTTGGGCGTAGAGCTTGGAATGTGGTAGGCATATGCATCTTGTAATTAACTTTTTAATGAACTAAGGCAAGCCGGATTTGAATAATGTATGTGATAAGAATAATATTCTAAGTGACTAATGAACATCGTGTTGAATCCTGAAAAGTTGGTTTGAATGAGTGATAATTTAACATAAAATTCTAGGATTTGGAGTGTTTGAGCTTGGAAAATATATCTATCAATTCTAAATCATAAATGATGCATAGGAGCCAAGTTATTTGGTTTCAACTACAAACGCAACTTAACATCTAGGAATACACTTACATTTTTTTTCCTTCGCTGGTAACATATGTACTTTCAAGTATAGTCACCTCATAGAATCAGGAGTAGAGGGACATGAAGTCACCTCACAATAACCAACCTCTACAACTTATAATAAGAGTAAAAATTGGAACCAAAATGCCATTCACGAATTACATATTAGTATGTCACTCATGTTTTGGCTTCTAATTCTGTTTATAGTGCATGTCTTATCAATTTACATGAAGCAAGATGTATGGAGATTGGCTTGGGATGAACTTAAAGAGATTACATTTTTGGACTTCAAAGATTAGTTGAGTTGTTTCAAGTGGTTTTTGATTATCTCTACTACATATAAAACATGCAATCTCTCAATATGCTTGGATTGTTAGTTTTGTTGTTTTACAAGCCTAAATTTTTGTTTTTTCCATGGGGCATGTTTTTAACTTGTTGTAATATTTTTGTTTTCAAATTTTGCATTTTGATGTCGTTCTTAAACAATTCTCATTTACAAGTATTAATTAGCTTGCATTCTATGTGATTTTGGATAATAATACATTTTATGTCTAAATATTGCATAAATTTCAAATGTCTTAGTACAACATGGGTTTCAAATGTCTGAGTATTGCATGGATTTCATATCCCTTCTATGTGGTAGGCTCTCCACACCAAAAACTTAATGTGTAGACTCCATTAAATAGACCAAATTCTATAGTTGGGAGGAAGGAAAATTGCAAATGAGATTTAAGATAGGTTTGAGGTTGGCCTTTTAGAAAATAGGTTGTTGCAAACACATGTTAACCATTTCAATTGTTGTTGGCTACATATAATAATGTAACAACCAATTTTTGAACAAATTTCAAGTGTTTTCAAATAGGGTTTGATACATGGGGCCTATAATTGTTTAGCTTGATGGGTTAAATATTTCCTACCAATAAAAAGTTCAATGAAAACATGAATCCAAAAATGGTAGAAAAACATCCACAAGGCCAACCCATTTTTTATACAATAATGAAAGATTTATCCACAACATGAACACCCTTTTCCACTAGCATCAACCAAAAAGGTTCATTAGTTGTAGTAGGTATTACAACATTGTCATTTGGATGTAGGTTATTAGCAATCCATTCACCCCCAATACCTGCCTCAATCTCTTCATTGGGATCATACATGATATTCTGCACCTCTAAAGAATTCTTAAGCCTTAAACACATCAGTATCCATTTAAACACATGGTCATTGTTGACATGTTAGGTTTTAGGATCTCTACCCATACAACTTTCATAAAAGCAAAAAGTTGACGATATTGGCAAAGGGTGGGATCTTTAGGTGAAAGAGACCATACTTGGTGTTTAGCCATGTTGTCCTTCATGGTTTCACACTCAAAGCTTTTGCTCCTATCAATATCTCCAACTTTCACCTCATGGAAAAACTTGTTTATGTGTTGTTGAACATTTGGATGGGTTGCATGGTACTTGTTTGTTTTAGATTTCAAGAATGCCACAACTTTTGCAGCATTTTGAATCTTCTTACCCTAGGTTTAATTTGTTCTTTGCAAATTTCTCTTTTCAATAATGCCCCTATTCTATCCATCTCCCCCTTTCCATGCTTAGTAGCAAAAAAAATCCAAATTAGTGAGCATCCATTAATATTACCTATAGATGTGGTGAAATAAAGGTACCATGATACAAAATACCATGCATGACCACTTTTGAATTGCCTTGAGTAGCCATCTATCCATACAATGTGTTACCTTGGAGTGCAATTCACACTTTGCAAATATTACTAGTGAAGCATGAAGGCATATTGAACAAATATGGAATCATGATTGGGGTCATCATATACATAGTAATGAACTTCCTTAATGATAGAGTCTGGATTGGCAGGGTCAGCTAGAGGATTGTGTCGATAACTAGTGTGCACTAAATATTAACTTAAAAGTTATGCCAATGCATATTTTAAACTTCATTTTGGATCTTCATTATGTAATTTTTAGAGAAATCCACATATGACAAAATTGTATTTGATGGCGGATTTTCTAAGCATTGTCTGAATTGCATCTCTTGCCATTGAGCAATATAATTGTGTAGGATAAATTCCTTGGGATGTGGCTTTAGGTGTTCCAACAAAATTATAGGATGGGATTCATGATATTCCAATTTTTGGGCCTTTTTATCCCTTTTGTCATTAGTCTTTCCTAGAACCTCATACCCAATGCTCTTCCATTGAACCAATTGGTTGGAAATAAGCTCCTCTAGGCATATCTTCAAATTGTCAATTCCACAATTTGAACATAAACCTTCAAGACAACTTTCTGCATGCCAAAGGGACAATTCAAGTTTTGGACAAAACACTAACATCCACAATTGGCTCAAGCCATTGAAAAAAACTAGGTTTGTAGAGCACTTATTTGATGGTTGCATGCAATCATGCTGTTGAATGTTGTAAACTTCATTGGAAGTATAAGAATAATGGTCATGAATCCCCTTCCCCATGTTTCTCATATCATTTATTCCAAGTAAAAGTTGTCACATCTTCATGTGATAGTGACAATAATAGGTATTCCATTGCATCAACTAATGCACAAACCAAGGTCATAGCCACTTGAAAAATGCAAGCAAAATGGGGACCTCAAGATGATTGGCCTTGAATGTAATAAAAAGTTCCAATTGCAAATGAGTGCATATGGCAATTCAACCATCATTTGTCCAATTTAAATTCTATTACATAATCCAGGGTTTCATTAACCTCACTTGAAATCATTTACACACTTGAACCAAAATAGTATCCACAAATTGCTTACTCACTTGAACTAAAATAATAAGCATAAATGAGCAAACCCGCTTGCAACCTATTTGCAAAATGCAATTGGACTTCAAAATGTGATGAGAACTTTAGATGTCTTCATCTTAGTTTTGAATTCTTTGTTGAATTTTATCTTTTGAACACACAATTCAAACTTTGAACTACCATGATAAAAAACATCAAAACAAATAATCCTTTTTGCTTGCCATGATTGTCCATACTATTAGCATTTTTAATATGCCTATTTCAAGCAAGTTGTAATTATCAAAAAATATTGGAAGAAATTCAACTTCTGTTCCATTTTCGTTAAAGCATACTTACATAATTTCAAAAATTTAGGTTATTTTAAGTCAATTAAGCAAATTGACACTTGGTTCCTTATTGATCACTTACCATTCATGCATTTACATAATCATTTTGGGGCATAGAACAAAATGACAAAAGCTTAATATCTACATTACTAGTCATTAAAAAATGGAAGGATATCTATTGTTATTGTTGAAGCCTTAAGTAACCATTGCATCATGAAATACTTCTAGCTAGCTCTAGAAACCCAAGTTTCCAATAAACAAAACTGCAACTTAAGAATATATATCTGTAATTTAAAGTTTTACAAAGTATCAATGAACACATTCAACCAATTAAGTTTCCAAAATTTTGATCATTTAGCAAATATTCTAAATTTTGGAATATACAAAATTTATTATGTCGTGTTCCACCAACAAGCTTATTTTCTACAATAATTTGAGTAGATTATGTAATGATCATCAAGAACTTGATCTGGGCATGGAACAACTAGTTATAACATACAAACCCATTCAAACAAAATGATTGTCAAGGTTGAGATCACAATACTTTGCATTGCAACATCAAATGCTTTCATGTATTGTCATAAAGAAACTGAAAATTTCAAAAAGATTGTGATTTCCACTAGAGTGCAACATACTTAAACAACAATTAACATAAGCTTATATCATTTATCTAGACCTTATTCCATTTCTTGTGCAATGTTGAAATAAGTGTACCCACTATTTCCTTTAGCACACCATTGTTGCCTTAAAAGCATAAATATTAGATTACTACCTAAAACAAAACCAGTGCATCTTTTAAACACAAGCAATGTTGCCAATGTTGCTTAACTAACACAACAAGTGTTAAAGCAACCAATGTTGACTTTAGCACAACCAGTGCTAAAGCAATCAATACTTCTTTAAGCATAACTAGTACTTCCTTAAACTACATTAAGCATAACCAATGCTTCTTTAATAAACTTTTTAAAGCACAACTAGTGCTTCCTTAAATTTCTTTAAGCATAACCAATGCTTTCTTAATAAACTTCCTTAAGCACAACCAATGCTTCCTTAAGCTGCCTTAAACACAACAAGTGATTCTTTAAGTTGCCTTAAGCAAAACTAATGTTTCTTTAATAAATTTCCTTGAACACAACCAATGCCTCCTTAAGCATAACTAGTGTTTCATTATTTATGTAAATAACATTCCCTTAATCACAAACACATAGTTCCTTGTATAAATAATCATTTCATTAATTTAAGAGGACACTCCTTACATAAGCAAGGTGCATGCTTATTTATGAAGGAGTGGTCATGAAACCACTAGACACTACTAATCACCATTGTACTTTTATACAAACTAGTGCTATTTTAAAAATGTTTTACTACCTTAAACACTCTGTGGTTTTTATTTTAGTTAGAGGAAACATAATACCATAACAACACATTATATAGTGTTATAACTAGGTCTACATATCAGCATCATGGAAATCAAACACCCACATTCATGATGAAACACTTAGCAATAAACACCAATATCCACTAGTAGAATATCAAGCAATAGATAATAATATAATAACATTAATAACCATCAATATCCACCAGTAGAATAACCATCAATAGCCATTACTACAATAGGCACCAATAGCCATTATATAGTAGCCACTAATAAGCATTAATATAATAGGCACCAATAAGCATTAATATAATAGCCACCAATAAACATTAATATAATAGGCACTAATGACCATTAATATAATAGGCACTAATAACCATTAATATAATAGGCACTAATAAGCATTAATATAATAACCACTAATAGCCATTAAAACAATATCCATCAATAACCATTGATAGAATAGCCACCAATAGCCATTAATAGAATAACCACTAATATAATAGCCACCTGTGAGCCATGGATTATAGCTCAACAAATAGTTAAGCTTTAGTTCCTTAATTTTCCTTAGTACTAATGATTTGAATGCTTATAAACCTTCAAGTAGTGATTATTAATAGTGAATTAGCTTTTGTGATATTTCTAGGCATAGAATACTTCTTTATTTTAGTTGATGTAACGCTTAATTAGTTAATACCTAGTAAACCTTTAAAAGTGCATTATCCTTTTTTATGTTGTAGAGAAGGGAAAAGGGATGTAGAATTAGATGGGATTTATTGATATATTGGGAATACAAGCCCATAATCAACAATAACATTTCACCATGACAATGTTAAGTTAGTCTATAGAATGATCTTCAAACACTAATGATGTACTTGTAAGATTCTAGGATGCAGTCCTGTTACATCTTTATTTAACTCTCACTCTATCAGATTCTTAAATAGAATCAAAAGTAAGCTTAAGTATTAACATTTCTGCCTGAGTAGCCTCAGGTGAATTACAACTGAATAACTGACTTAAAGGATAGATCACAGTTGTAAAAAATCTAGGATGCGACGAATGGTGCGAGCGAGGTACTCGGCTCGATGCTCCATGGAAAGGGGGTTAATTGGGCCTCGTAGCCAACGGTAATGGCCATCACCGGGAATCCACGTTCGACAATGGAGACGGACATCATCATCTTCGCATTGACACTCATCAAACCTTTCTGGCGCGACTCCTCAAGCAGGGACGAACTCTAAATAAATTGCTAAAGCATGTGGGTTAGGAGACAATCGATGATCCCATACCGAACGATCAACTCGAGTGCGCACCACTTTCTTGGGCAGTTCTTCTTCGCGCGGCCGTTGAGAACCATTTAAGTCGAGCGGTGCTTCTTCAAGCTCTTCTTGTTGTACGGGTGCGACTGGAGGATTTGAAGGCGTAGCGTCATCGTCCGCCATGACTAGTTGCATTTGCATCAATAAAAACCAAAAAGGTAGTACAAACAAGGTGGTACTTGCGTTCAGAAGGGGTCGAGGCCTTTTTATTTAACAAATTAGGGTAGGCGTAAGGTGTGGGAGTGATGGCGGAACCTCATGAAAACTCGAACACCCTAGATCTAATGGATTCATCAAACCCTAAATTCAACGGTGGATCTAGAAGTGTGTGAAAGTTTTTTCTGTGATGCAAATTGTAATTCCAATTTATTATGTACTACATAGTTAATTAATGCATAGTAAAGTAAATGGGTAGGGGATATCAAAGGAGTAAATGGTACACGGAAATGTTACTTCAACCATTGAATTAGTCAAGTAAGAACTCAAGGACTTATCCTTGTTACTACCGATAAATTATCCTAGTAGTTAGTTACTTGAAGTAATTAGGATGAAGAAGTAGGATGTGAGGGTCAACGGACGGAAAAGTTAAAGATCAAGCTCAAGAGACCTCATCAAGATATCCAAAATAAGGGGGAGGATGGATCCTCCAATCCCATTAGTCATGAAGATTGTCATCCTCTTTGATTGGAGGATGGAATATCTCTTGTGTTTCATTGGGCCCAAGGATTCTCATCCTAATTTCAATTGGATGGCAATCCATTCTCAAATTCTCATTGGCCCTTGAAGGATGAGGAGGCCATTGATTGGTGCAAAAGCATTTCGAAGCTTTCATTGGACAAGGGGAACAAGCTCAAGGAAGGTCATGGAGGTTTACCAAGGAGAGTTTTTTTTTGAGTGTGTGTGTGTATGGGGAGAAGAAAAAAGAAGAGAGGAGGAAGTGTGAGGGAGATTGTTTTTAGTTCTTATGTGTGGAGAGGTGCTCATGGGAAGTGTGTGTGTAGGAATTTAGCATGAAAGGAACTTGTGTAAGAAGTGATTGTGGCAAAGCCTTTGGACTTTTGGTTCAATTAGTTGTTTCTCTCAAATTCATCGTTGGATTTGTGTCAAAATTGAATCAATTTTAGTTTGGAAGGTGTAGAAGGCCCTCCCCAAAATTCAACTTAATTGGGCTTTTTGTACGAGAACTACACGGGTTGGAAGTAGAGGGGGTTGTAGTGGGGTTCATGGAATGATTTCCATGCAAAAGCCTCTGGACTTTTTGTTTAATTAGTTGTTTCTCTCAAATCCACCGTTGGATTTGTGTCAAATTTTAATCAGTTTTAACTTAGAAGGTGTAGAAGGCCCTCTCAAAAATTCAGCTTGATCGGGCTTTCTGTAAGGGAGCTATGTGGGTTGGAAGTAGAGGGGGTTGAATTATTTGTTTTTTCCTCAAACTAGGCAAGTGGCTCCTAGCTCCAAGGCTTAACTCTTGATCAAAAACATAAAATAAAAAACTTATGAGATTTGTTTAAACATGGCTCCTTTTATATTAGCTTCCAACTCCAATGCATGTTATATTAGGATGTTGTATGTAGTTGTTATGACGAATGGAATGGAAGGTGTCAAACCATCGAACATGACATTGAAATG
>Ga0209208_10001294_pt1 | contig 35015 bp, 32 predicted proteins | sample S1TSphfallax_3_FD_187694 | JGI IMG/M metagenome (GOLD analysis project Ga0209208, IMG submission 187694) | Host-associated microbial communities from peat moss isolated from Minnesota, USA - S1T2_Fd - Sphagnum fallax MG (SPAdes) (version 2) | ecosystem: Host-associated > Plants > Peat moss >...
TTGCTTTACTATATGTAATAGGTGAGTAGGGGACATGGGGGGTAGGTGGGGCGGGGGGAAAATAAAGTTTCGATAAAAACTGAGCTCAGGGCTGAGAAAGGGCAAAGGAAAAAAGTCGACCGGGGATGGTACAGGGATAGGGGGTGAACTAGCACCCACCTGTGCACCAACGTGGATGGATGGTGCACGTCTTTGGGCCTCCTTTCACCCCCTATCCCCTCTTTCAGTGGTATCTGCAAAGTAAGGACATTTTTATTAAATCTCAGTATGAAATGATGCAACTCACTACGAAACGCTGAAACTCAATATTTAATGCACAATGTTCGAGACTAATTATAGTAGTTATAGTACTAGTCTGGAAACCCATTTTGCAAGCAAAATGATCAAATAAGCAAAAGACTAAAGTGTTATGTATCAAAGTCCATTTTGTCCACTTTTACCCATCAATTATTTTTAAAAATCAAATGTGCCCCAACACTGAATAAGTGGGGTGTTCTTTGCATGGGGCGTTAGCCCATGCCAAAAATGGTGATGAAGTCTTTTGGAAAGAGAAATTTCATGCAGCCAATGGGAAGGCCCAAACATGCACTCAAGGCGCCTTGTTTTTTTTCCTTTTATGTTTTGGGGTGTGGGGGGGGTGAGGAAAGATTTTTTTTCATTTTTCCTGACTTCCCAATGTGTTCGCACTATGTTCCTTTCAAGTTCCCAATGGGTTCCCAATATTTTCCCCAACATTTTTTTCATACCTCCTCACTTTTATATGCCTTGGAAAATGGTGTCCTCCTTTCACCTATATGGGTGGCCAAAAGGGGAGGAATTGTACAGTTCAAAATAGAGTCTTCTGTTTTGGGGAGTCTCCATTATTTTATTTTTTTTGGAGTGATGGGCCAATCAAATTGACACGTTGCCCCAAAAAAAAAACTTAGGAGGCACCTCATTTAATTAATAGGAGAGGTGATTATTTCCTCAAATTTATTTCCCTGCCATTAGCCTAGGCCAAAAAGGTAATTAACAGTTTTGAAAATAGAAATTGCATGTAGCCAATGGGAAGGTGCAACATCCATTCAGGCACCTCAACTTTTTAATTTGGGTTTTGGGGGTAGGGGGGAGGGGGGAGAGGTTTTTTTTTTCATGAGTTGCTGATGTGTTCCTACCATGTTCCGCCAAGTTGTTCCCCAAGTTCTCAATGTGTTCCTCAAGGGTGTTCCCAATAGCACCTAATATCAAACCCATATGTTTTGTCCAAAATCCTCCCCTTCTCACCTATATAGTCGAGGTGTTTGTTGCGAAGGGTAATAGCTCAGGCGAAAAATTATAATGGGGGTATTAGTCAAGGTTGAAAACGGTGCCAAAAAGTTTTGGGAATAGAAATTTCATGCAGCCAATGGGAAGGTTCAACCTACAGTCAAGGTGTCTTGTTTTTTTCTTTTAAGTTTTGGGGGGGAAAGGGGGGGGGGGCGGAGAAAGACTCTAAAACCATAACAAATGTATTACCAACAACCTTAAACAAACCCTAAACCTATACTCTAAAACATAACAAACATATTACCAACAACCCTAAACAAACCCTAAACCTAAACAACCCTAAAAATATAAAAAAAAGGGCAAGAATGGTGAAATTAGATTTTAACCGAATGTTGTTAGCTTACATTCTAAACACAAATATAAAGAGGCCCCCCCTTTCCCTTGAGGCCCCAGCCAAAGTGAGCGGATGGTGGGATGGTCAACATAGTGGGAACCAGAGAAAATTGAAAAAATATCCTCCTCTAAATCCCCCGCCCCCCAAACTTAAAAGGAAAAAAAGTTTATCACCGTTTTGACCTGATCTTTATCCCTCACAAGTCCAATTTTTTTTTATTGAATTTGATTGGCCCCGACAAAAAAAATTGAAACTATGAAAGCTCACAAAAATTGAAGATTCTGTGGACAGATGGAGTGCCTCCCCCTTTGGCTCACCGATATATGTGAGAAGGGGAGGACTTTGAGCAAAACATATGGGATTAATTTGTGCTTCTGACGATTGTTTTGTTTTGTTCTTTGATCGTGCATGACATGGGTCACCTTGGTATTGGGTGTTCAAGGATGGTCCGTGTCCAGACTGTAGTGGGCCGCGGCACATGATGTAAATCTGAGCCAAGGGTGAACTGGTCCATGGGATTCTTGCATTTAGGGTAGACCCATGAACAACTTGGAAGGTGGTTATGAAGAGAGGTTGAGAAAAAGGATGCAACTGGTCCTTCTAGGATGGTGCACGCCGTGTGGCAGCAAAGACAATTGAGGCTGGTTAAAGTTTTCCGTAGTACCTACTCAGAACTTTACTCTGGAATATATTATTGTAAGTGGATAGTTTGCCGACTTTCTCTCTAGTTGTTGTCTGCATTCACGCTGTTCAAGATTGGGGAACTTCCTCCGATCATTGAAATATTTGGCGTTTAGAAAATGGAGGCAAGTGGTCCATCATTGATGGACTGGCGCCCACCATGGTGTGTGTCAGCAGAGAAAATTCAGGCCAGTTAGAGTTTCCCAGAAGAACCTGGTGAAGAACTTCTGGTTTTTGAAGAAAGGATTGCTCTTGTTCGGGGGCTCTCAAGGGACCGAGGGGGGGGCAGCTCCAGCCAATCACAAATTATCGAATCAAGCACGTCTGTAAACCCATTTTGCAAGCAAAATGATCAAATAAGCAAAAGACTAAAGTGTTATGTATCAAAGTCCATTTTGTCCATTTTTACCCATCAATTATTTTTTAAATTCAAATGTGCCCAACACTGAATAAGGGGGGTGTTCTTTGCATGGGGGCGGCCAAGGGGGGGCAGCCGAGGAGGATTCATTTTCCTTTCAGCCAATAGGAGGGCCCAAGGTGCCTTGCTTTTATTCCTTTCAAATTACAGGGGGATAGGGAAGAATTTATTTTCAGTTTTCCTTGTTTCCTAATGTGTTCCCATGATGTTCTCTTTAAGTTCTTAATGGGTTTTCACAATGTTCCCCAAGTTCACAATGTGTTCCCTAACATGTTCTCCATATAAGCACCTCACTTTTAGCCCATATGCTTTCACACTTTCACCTATATAGGTGGGCCCAAAGGGAGGAACTATATAACCTTTTATTTTGAGGAGCCTCCATAGCTTCATTTTTTTGGTAGCAATGGGCCAATCAAATTGGTTTTGGCCCAGAATTTTGGCATAGTTTGTTGATGAGAGCGAACATTCCGGAGGTGTGACTCGGCTCCAAAGCTCTAGAACATGAATTAAGAGTGGATCAACTATTGGAGTCTGTATAGCAACGGGTCTGTGAACTAATTTTAGTGTCTGACTTTGAAGTTCACATGTATCCAGCAATTTCTTAGTGCATTTAGACCCCACATCATAGTTATCCATAAAGTCACCCTCTGTTTCACCCCCTCTCTCCTCTGCTTTCGCCCCCTTATCCCTGATATCTGCAAAGTAAGAAAATTTTATTAAATCTGGGTATGAAATTCTGAACCTCAGCATTTAATTCACAAGGTTTGAGAGTAATTATAGTGGTTGTACATATAGGAGCACTGAAAATATATGTAGCAGCAGTGAAAATAGGCGCTAATGAGAAAGGAAACAGAGGATGAAACTCAGTTTAACCTTATGAAACTGTGCCAAGAAGGTCTAGTTATATGCGTAACACCCTCAGAAACATCGGCCAAGTTGATTTAGAGGCCATGTTTGCATGTGGAAGAATGAAAACATTTGCTGCCCCCTTATGTAGGCTCTTCCGCTGGCACAGAGGGCAACATGAAAATATGTTGAGGACTAGCTTCCAGCTCCTTTGGTCTTGGGCTCAACATAATTACTAATTATAAGACACTCTGAAGTTTGTAAAGCATCGACCTGATTTTTGTTTGTTATTTGACTAGTCTTGTCAGGCAGAATATTTCAAGACAAGCTTCTGGTCAAATAGTTTTTAAAATGTTACTAAATTAAAATCAGAATCAAAATTTGATGATTCTTATCAAAAAAATTGAGGATTTTTTTCCTCCAAGAAGGGAATTTTTTTCAGAATTTTATTTAAAGTTTCTTTCACATTTTGGAAATTTTTCACCAAAAAAAAAAACCACTCTTGCAACTAATGAATACAACTAATTTCCGAAGTGCTACTGAATCGCCGTAAACTCTTTATTATACATACTAAAATAATGTGCCTTACTCTGCACTGAAGTTACAAAACTCTAAAACAGCTTATTTCTATCTCAGGCTTCTTGCCCATGAGATTATTGACCATGGAGGCAGATACAACATAGCACAAGGGCAGCTTCTGTCAAATAATTAATTAATTTCGAAGATTTCATGTTGAAAATTGAATATTCCTGAATATTCTCTATTTTCCTTCACAAAATTTTCATCTTTGAAAAAACTATTTTTGAAAATTTCAAGATTTCTACCAATAATATAATTAGTGTTCAAGCTGCCAAGGCACCTCAACACAGAGAAGTCAGGGCCTAGAGGGTTACCATTCTCCTCTATGTACAGCACTCAAAGAAATGTTCTAGTGTTTTTGGAGGGGACCTTATATCCATGAATATCCTTCTGACTCCCAACACCTCATGATCTACTACCTGTGTTATAGACTCATTATAAGTATCACTTGGTAAACTTTTCCTCGGTTAAACATTTCTAAACGTACTTAAAAATGCCGTACTTAAGGATTACTTGCCCATTCACATTATTGGATGGTTGGAGTAAAGGCATGTTTACCTTTTGGTTTCACAAAAAATATATATATATTGCATATGATACTAGTTCATTGACTATGTGTAGTTCATTGACTAGGAGGTACGTACTCAAAAGTTGACCAAAGTTAGTTGGTAGAATGAAATAAGAGTCAAGACACGTGTTCAGAGAAATAGTGACAGCCGTAAATTGGGCAAATTGTCCGTAAAGAATTTGGTAGAATTTTAAAAAGTGTATGTGAAGGGTGCCTTACCCTCAGTATGATCTCTGACTCAACAGACGATGGCAACTTGCAAGTAAATAAGGTTCTGCAAAAGGTGCTTCATCTCCTCTCAAATGAATCACAGCCATCTTGTTCATGAAGGCCAAAATTCTAGCAGCTCTTTACAGCTAGTAAGGACCTCAAACAGGTTGCTCTGGGAATTGGGATCCCATACTTGGCTCAGCTCATGCCTCAACTAGTGCTTGTGACATATATAGTGCCCAGATTTATATCATTTGCTAAATTTTGAGTGAATCATCTTCTTTCTCTTTGATCTGCAGGAGCCTGATTGATACTTCTTCTTTCTCTTCAATCTGCAGGGGGCCTGATTGATACATCTTCTTTGGCTTCAATCTGCAGGGGCCTGATTGATCCACCTTCTTTCTCTTCAATCTGCAGGCGCCTAATTGATACACCTTCATTCTCTTCAATCTGCAGGGGCCTGATTGATACACTGTGGTTGCAGGTAGTTTGTGCTTTGTACACCACCAATTCAAGGCTGTTGTCACATATCATATCATGAGGATCCTCTCCTGCAAGCTGCATCTTGTTTTGCTCCTTTTGCTCTCTACCAGCCAGTGCATCTTCAGTGACGACTGTTCTTCTGTACAGACCTTCTTTTATGCACAAGCATGTAAGAAAAATTGTCACATACCACCCTTCCATTTCTGTACTAATTTTTCAGAGCTAATTTCTCATATATGTATATACAAGGTGCAATCCAGGCAAGTTCAGATCACCAGCTCCCAGTAACTGTTGCTGAAGATTCAAATTGGTTTTACTCTTGCTTAGAGCTTATGAACTAGTCTGGCAGCCAAAATTATCATCATGTTTCAGGTTATATGGTTTTGTCCAGAATTATTGTTAACATATAGGCTCTCTAGATGGTGGCCTGGGAATTACCTGCACAAAATTATACCCTACTAGGATGAATGATCCCATTGATCTCTGTAATAAAAATTTCAGAGCACCACAAAATGATCTCCAGAAGTATAATTCCCTTGGCTCACTTTTGTGTGTACACCCCCCTGTTTGCAGTGGATGCACTACAAGCCATTCTACAAGCATGGAACCAAACTCCTGACATGAGTACAAATTTAGCAGGATGGAGTTCCTCGCAACCCTTACCCTTACCTTGCTACCAACCTACTGCTAACTGGAAAGGGGTATCGTGCTTTAGACAACAAGACAGAAGCGATGGCAACTGTACTGGACACATCTCAGGCTTGTAAGACTCTGAATTCCCACAACAACAATGGTCGTTGAGAAGATCAGAAACATGAGATCCCTGTTCATAGATCACCATGATCCATCTTGTACTATGGAATGGTCAAGCCTCATTCCCATTATGTTGGGTAAGGTGCCAGGTGAGCCTGCTAGGGTGAGCTAGGCAATGCACCCAACATAATGGGCAAGGTTGACGCCCCTCCATGATATTAGGGTATTGGGTCTTGGGTCTTGGGTGGCATTTTCAATGATTTTAAAGGAAAAAAATTATGTTCCATATAGACACATTTTCGGCCACAATTAGAGTGTATGGTTGTCACCAGAAGATATGTGTCAAATGATGTGGTCAAGAAATGACTCAATTTACCATCCCTGACCTTACTGTACTATGGGTAAGGCCTGTTCCACCCAGGAATGTGGTGAGCCCGGTAGGGTGAGCCACCGGTTAGATGGTAATGAGTTCTTCCAAGGCCTGTTCCAAAGTGTAACTGATTTTTGACCATTGATTCACATTTCAAGCACCCTTATTTGTATTAGAATTGACACCATTAGCACCAAAAGTAGAGCCCATAAATAACTGCCTGTCCTGCCTAGGAAAACACCTGTAAACACTTGCATGAATACAGGACATACAAGTGAGTTACTTCATGGTAATGGACTAAGTTACTGAACTGAGTTCAGTGTTCCATTTCTTTGAACATGTCAATTACTTCTCATTTTGTGGATCATGGATTTTGCAGGAGCTTAACTGATGCATCTATTGTAGGCACTTTGCCGGAAGAGATTGCAAACTTGACCTATCTCTTTGACCTGTAAGATACCATACACCACATACTAGTTCTTAAGATTGGGATGAGAATTTCATAGGTTTATTCTCTCCACCACAGGCTCAGCATCTTTCCCTTGCAAATGGTTGTAGATTCAATTCAATGTTATGCCACTCTAGATGTGTAAAATATGAGCCACACCTAGGGAGTTATGTACTATGGAATGGTCAAGCCTGCCCATTATGTTGGGTCAGGTGCCAGGGGAGCTTGTTAAGGCAGCTTGCCCTCATGGGCTCGCATGACACATTACCAAACATAGTGGGTAGGGAAAGGCCATTCTATGACATTAAGGTCTGGGTTGGCAGATGTAATGTTTAACTATGAGCGGATGACCATCACGAGCAGATTATGTCATACAGTGCAATCAAGAAGATGACAATTAGAGTGGGAAGTCATAGTTTGAAGGAATGGATATCATAACCTATTGAATTGTTGAGTGTTATATGGGCTCGTTCAAATTTCAAACTAGCAACTGTTAAAATAGGTAACGTTCCATGAAGTCTCCTCAAAATGAACTCACTGGAATACCTGGTGAATGTTTTCTCAAATTCTCCATCAATCTCTAGCGTCTCATTATGAGAGGGCAAAGACAACAAGGACCCTTGGTTAGGTTGCAAAAAGCCTGGGCTTCTTATCCCTTGCCATAAGAATATTCAAAATACCTTACGCTCTCTTGACCCTCGACCATGAGAATATAATATGCACATGGCTGCCAGGATCAAGAGCGCCCAGGCATTTTGGAATGTTCTTCATATTAACCAGGGTCCTGGCTAATTATGACAATTGGTACAAGATTATGTTTTGTAAGATCCCTTGCAAAAGTTCATTTTAAATGGGAGCTTTTAATAATTAAATTTGCACACAATGGAAAAATAGGTCAGGTTTCTTATGTAATGATAATCAGTTCCGAGTCAAAGTGAGTGACTGGGTGATTCTGGGTGCAGTGTTCAAATTCACCCATTCCTTCTTTCAGGAAGTTGTTAGTGCATGTTCTCCCTCCTTTACTAATATACAAACAAGTTTGTCAAACATTGTTTGTTAATGGGGTAGAGATTATCCTGTATATTGTTTGTTGTACATTCAACTACCTATTAGTTAGTGGCCATCATGTGGACGCTTCAGATCAGCAGCTCAATCACCTAATGTGGAAATCTTGTGCAGAACCTTGGCCAACAATCCGGGGCTTTCTGGTCCGCTACCAAGTCGGCTTTCGGAACTTGGTAACTTGGGTATTTTGTAAGCAACTCCAAACTTATTCATTTTGGTAATGCAATAATTTGTTCTTACAATCTGTTGGGACTTTGCCCAGCTTAAAGTCAGTGTAGATTTAATTCCTTGTTAGGTCCTGCTAGATGTTGCCAGTAATAGCTCCAACCCAAGTAGAATATAACCATCCACTTAGAAGTGCCAACTTTATTTTTCTTACATTATGCTAGGTAGAAATTAGTGTCACCTTCAAGCAGGACGTGGTTGAAAGGTTATTTTAGTCATACTTGGTTTTCAAACCTCTTTGTCTTTTACACCAGTGCATGTAGCCTGTGCTGTTGGCCCAAGTGTGGACTGTTTACCAAACTAATTTTACATTCCAAAACCTTTCTTGTAGTTTAATTGAATTTCCAATAACAAAAAATACTCGAAATTCAATATCTGTCACACCATAGGTCTCAAAAATTTCAAATCACCTTCCTTAAATTCTACTTCTAAGGGTTTTCCAACGATACCAAGAATCCCAAATTCCCCTATAATTTTCAGTTTTAATTTAAATAAAATTTCACTGAAAATTTTGTTCAATGTTCAATAATGTCTCAACAATAGGTTGAAACATTATGAAACCAACTTGGTGCACACCTAGTCATTGAGGGATTCCAACTGTACCAAAAGTGCGGCAAGAGCTGCCATGATTTGGGAGATCTCCAATGACAAACAAAACAAACAACCTTCCTTCATAGATAGATTATTCTTGAATACACTTGTGAATGAACTACTTTGCAAGTATGCCACTAATAATGTGGGGTGTGGGAATCACTTGTCTCCAGGGATCTTCATAATTGTAGTTTTAATGGAAGCATTGCTGATGAGCTCTTTGATGTATCATATCATCTTGTGGAAGTGTAAGTTATCATATTTCCTTTTACTCAAACCATGTTTGCCTCTGTGGATGCTTTTAATCCTGAATGCCTTGCTTTGAACATTACTTCCTATGGAGGCTAATACTCAAAAAATGCATTGACAACTTATCCAAGGCGATGCATGTGGCTCATGTGCATGTGTATTTGCAAAATGCTCAGAGAAATGTTCTAGTTTATTTGGATGGCACCTTGTTTTCATGAATATTCCAAGAGGAAGAATCTTATACCTACTCATATTGATTTTGGTATGCTTCTAAAAAAATTGAAAAAATTTACATTGTGACACCAACTTTGGGGCACTCGTTCATGCATTCACCATGTAGTTGAACTAGTTGGTGCTAGGAAATTCATGACTACCTAATAAATGATAGCATTGTCATTGTTTTGTGTTCTAGGGATTTAAGTGCAAACCAATTTACTGGGCACCTTCCAAATTATGGTGGAGCAGATTATTTGCAAACATTGAACATTTCCCACAACAAATTATCAGGGCCAAGTCCATCAAATTATAATAGCAGCACAGAATATGGTCTTCTAAATGCGACATCCTTGATTACAGTGTAAGGCAAATTAAATTATCTTCTATGTTGATTTTAATTTTCTTTCATCAATTTTTTTGCCATGTGCCCATCTATAAATAGTGCTGTTAGGTGTTACCGCATTGTTTCATTCAATGGCTAAACAATTTTCATTCAACATGTCATGGATCATATTAGTTCACTCAACTTGTTCTTGTTTCAATTTTTGTGGAACTCAACCTTGAAAAGTTACACAAGAAGAATCAAGGGCTTCTTAGACTCAAATAATCATGTTGTTTAACTTGGTATTTGTTTCTTTCAAAGTAGTTTTTGGGTTGTTATTTACTAGTTCAAACAACCATAATGTTCAATAAATTTTTGTTGTCAATCATATGTTTTCATCATTTTTATTTGATTTTAAACAGTGATTTTTCAGGAAATAAGTTGGTAGGAGCACCACCTAATTTCTCTGGAAGTTTGATGCTCCAATTTGTGTAAGTATGATAATCCTTATGCCTTATTTGTAAATTCATGAATGTTCCTTGATCAATCTAGGAATTTGTTTCTAGCCATTGGTCTTGAGTATTCCTAATTTCTTTTCCACCAATTTTGGAAAACATTTTAAAAATTCTTTTCAAGCTACTTAGAATATTTTTTCTTGAATTTTCTTTGTCCCATTTGATTGCTCATTGATGTTTTGTTTAATATTATCATTATGATTTTTGCTTAATCACATTAAAAATTTGGTTGTTCTTAGGAATTTGAGTTCGAATCTATTCACGAATCAAACATCTCTTATGTATAATTTCAATAATGCATCAAAGTTGATAGTGTTGGATCTATCGAACAATAATTTTATTGGTTCCCTGCCTGACCTCAACTTATTTCCAGTAAATTTACAAGAACTGTAAGTTCTTGATCTCAAAAACATATCTTTCTCTTTATCAAATTAATGTAATTGTAATGATTCCAAAGATTTGCATGTTATTATCCCCCCTGAAATTAAATCAAAATATGAAGTCTATTTACAACAATGGTTTAAATAGAAAAAAAATTGTCATGTAAATTTCCATATGTTCATTTTGGTTAGCTTTTATAAGAATCCACTATCCACAAATTAAGTATTTTTTAACCAAGACAAATAAACCACAGCATAATTTTGTAATTGAACACACATTTATGATTTTTTCTCTTTTCTTTTGTATACATAATCAAATGTGTTACATTTTGAATAGATTTGACCAACTTCTTATTATGTAACGTGAATTTAATCAAAATATGATCTTCAAAATATTTTCTTATAATATTAATTTTAAATATGCAAGGTTTCAAATTCTAGATATGTCATATCTAATCATATAAGACATTGTATTTGACATTTAGGATATTGTTGTTTTGTAGCAACCTTGACAACAACCAGTTTAATGGGACCTTAAACATAGACAATATTACAAACTTGGAAAGGAAAATGAATCACAATTCAGTGATATATACTGGGCATTTACAAATATTAACCATTAGATCCAACAACATCTCGGGTGTTAATTTCTCCATTTCTGATATTGAAAATGTCGCTTCTATCATCAAGTAAGTAGTTTGATTCTTAAATTGTTTTTTATTACAATAGTTTCAAGATGTAAAAATGTGGTTCTAGGTTTGAATTTTCATATTCAACATTTTATGACTTACAAACACATGTTTGTAATTATATGCAACATGACTTGTTTATGTTGTTTATGAAATTAAAATTTTGTCATGCACTAAGTAATTGTCATGTGCTTGTAGGCTCCAAAACAACCCTTATTGTTCACATCAACAAAGCTCAGTAATTGGACAAAATTGTTATTGCAACCAAACTTGTGTAGTACCAAATAGTAAGTAAGTTTGATTATATTTTCAAATGGTTTTTGTTAGAAATTGGCGAAGTATTCATATATGTATTTACATATAACATATAATTTTATGGTGGATATATTCAATGATGCATGTTGGTATTGAAATAATTGGATTCCATAATTCTCATGTTATTTAATATAATGAATTTATGTTGCTAAAAGATCAAATTGTATATGAAAATATTTATTTATATATTCATATCTCCTATCCAATAGAATGGTGCCCTAATATTATGGTAATTTTAGCCAATCTTGTAAAATACATGGGCCAAATCTTTCAATTTTCCATATGGTTGACTTCAAATATTGTGCACTTAATCTTTCAAATTGAATAGATGATGGACAACAAAATGTTCGAAGGGCAATTATTATTGCAACAACTATAAGTGGTACTATATTAGTATTTGTCATTGCCATCAGCAGTTGGTTACTGTGGAGGAACAAACAAAAGCATTATGTCCTACTTCACCAAGCTCAAGAAAGTAAGTGATAATCACATATGATTCATGTTTATTGATCATAAATTTGACACTCTTAAATAATGTTTATTAAAAAAAATTGTTCATATCAAAAACAATTATCATCATTTAATCATTTTAATATCAAAGTACCATGTATAGAATCTTGCTAGACATTCATTGCCTGTAATGAATTTTGAAACATTTAAAGTATCATTGAACCTTGTCATTTTGTTACTGGCCATAGAATTTGCAGAATTTGATGTTCAACCTACAATCTTTTCATATTCTGAACTAAGAGCTGCTACTAAAGATTTTCACCCAGATATGAAGTTGGGTCAAGGGAGTTATGGGGTTGTATACAAGGTGAAATTCTCACTTATATAACTAATATGTTTTCAATTTATCAGATGAATTAAGTTTTCAACCAAGTTTTTAAAAAATACCAAGATTTACAAATTAAGTATGCATGCATGTGAATGTGTCATATTCATTAGATATACTCAAGAATCAATTTCATATGTTCAAATTAAATGTCAATACTTGTGATGTATATAAAAGATTGAGAAATGGAATCTATGACGCTACCAAATTTAGAGTATAAGATGTCCATATATTTGAAAGATAAAATTGTAGATGAATTGGGAAAGTACTCAAAATTATTATTTAAACTATTGATCCAATTGTTCCACATCTAAGAAAATACAAAAATATAGTTTTGACTATTGAAAAATAACATACATGGCAAAAAGTAGAAAACAAACTTGAATTGCTTTGTTAAATTAGCATATACATCTTTTCCAAGTTACATGTGGTCGTGCAACAAATATGATATAAAAGAAGAAAAGAAAACTAATTAAAGAATGTTGACATATGGATTACATGTAGAAACATTGATTAAAAGGTGTTGGTAGTATGATGATAATGGATGGTATTCAAATGTTAATCACAATCTATGTCCAAGGAATAAACATGTTTAATTTTGTTCCAATGAATTTTGTGCAAAACATTTCATTCATTTTTACATTTAATGACACCTTGATATTAACATAGAAAAACATAAGATCATGTCAAAAATTATGTCATGATTCATTTTGATTACTTTTTTTTAATAAAAAATGTTGAACTTATAGGGGATATTTCCAAACAAAAATGAAGTGGCTGTGAAACAACTTTTTAATGAAAGCCAACAAAGCATTGATGAATTTCTCAATGAAATTGTTCTTATTACTGGAGTGAAACATCGTAACCTCGTGAAGTTGAAAGGTTGTTGCATTACCACATCAAAGAAAAGGCTCCTCGTGTATGAATATGTTGAAAACAATGATTTGGAACAAGCATTATTTGGTGAGTTTATCAATTTGAAAAGTATTTCATGTTTAATTTCATAGCAATTTATATCTATTCAATTAATATGCACAATTTTTATTTGAATATGCGATTCTTTGATTTAGTACATATTGATAATAATAAATAGTTTGTTGAAAGACTTATTCCATTAATGTTTTTCACAAATTCATAAATGATAATCATAATAAGGGCAATCATGAATACTTTAAAGTATGCACAAAAGCCAACAAAATTATTTCAAATAATTGAAAAAAGATAAAAACTTTGTAAATTTTTTTAATTGACCACAATTACAATGTTGTTTTACAATAGGCAAAGGAAAGCACATGTTGAATTGGCCAGTGCGATTCAATATTTGTCTAGGAGTGGCTCGTGGTTTGTTTTATCTTCATGAGATTGCTCAACCACGGATCATCCATCGAGACATCAAGGCAAGCAATATCTTGCTTGATAAAGATTTACAAGCAAGAATTGCAGATTTTGGCTTGGCTCTTTTATTTCCAGAAGATCAAACCCACATCACCACCATGCATATTGCTGGCACAAAGTGAGTGAGAATATATAATTTCAACCTATCATTTAATAATCATTTTTTTTCCATGCAAAGTTCATACATTAACAAAGTACAACTCCCATTTAATTAATGATTAGGATTAAATGGACATTAACAAAATTGTACATTGGTATAGAATTGGCAAATGTTAGTGATGACATTCAACTTTGTATTCTTTATTTAATGCCATGTTTGTATGCAAGTAATAGGTAGTAAGTAAAAAGCAAACTAAAGCAATGTCTCTTATACAACTACAAAAATCTTAAATTTAATCATAGGTTGTATGGAAAATATAATGACTTGTATATTAGTGGGGATCCATGGTGGTCAACTAACAAGCTATTAACAACATTATGTAAAGCTAACCTTTTCCAAAACCCATTACCATAGAAAAGTCGTGATGAATGGAAAAGATTTATAATCACCTTGTTCCAACCTAGGACGAACTAAAATATTCTTAGGTAATATTTGTTGTGAATATCAAAGATTGGTGAATGAAAATGAAAATGGGTTTAGGTGAAAATTTGTGTCATGAAACAAAGTTTGCATTGCCTTTAAATAAATGTAAATGTTTGAATCATTTGATTGTGCAGGGGTTATCTAGCACCTGAATATGCAACTCGTGGTCAACTCACAGAAAAAGTTGATGTTTACAGTTTTGGGGTTTTGGTGCTTGAAATTATGAGTGGAAGAAAAAACATTGATCCCAACTTGCCACCCCAAGATATTTATCTTTTGGACATTGTAAGCCCATCATTCCTTTTCCATGGACATTGATTGTTATAAAATTTAACTCATATTATTCATATTGATATATTAAGTCCCATCACTATTTTTCCTTGGTTGGGTTTTTGAGTTTGGGACACGAATATAACCAAATTGTATCAATAAATCATATACTTGGGTATGAAAAAGATAAAATAAACTAAAATGTCATTTTGATAGTCTATTTGTTAGGCTAACAAAAAATAATACCAAAATCCATCATACAATTATTATTATACATTCAAAGATTTACTTGAATGAACAACAATATATAAGATTTTTTTTCACTATTGTGTATTAATTTTCAAATTTTGCATTATAAAAATAGGTTTCAAGTATGTATTAAATACGTTCCAACAAAAAAGAAATATGATTATTTTTAATAAATTATTTTGAATATACATTATTACAAAACATGGGTGTAGTTCATTAATCCTTATTCACTAGACTGGCAAATTCATTCAAAATCTAATGAAATCACTTGGCATACATGGACACCTTTTGTTATAATGATATCATGATCTTTATTTGTTCATTTAATAAATAAATCTATTTCATTAATTTTTATTTTTAAAAATTAACACCATATTGACCAATCAATTTCAAAAATACTTTCTCCCTACTTATTTTATTTTTAAATTATTCAATTTTTTCATTCAATTTATCATAAAATGAATAGAACACACAATGATCTCATAATGATACTTAAATAGATTTTGAATTTACTTTCTTGTACTTATGTTTAAAATTCTTTCATTTTTAAACTTGTTTTTATTTTGTCAACTTTTTTTGCATACTTTACTATGCTTTCACCCACCTGGTCATAATTATTGGGTAAAGTTCCAAGTAAAATTGAAATATGCCACCCATGCATACCAAATGACTTTTGGGTAAAACCATGTTATTGGGTATTTTTTCTTTGTTTGTGTCATGTCATATTTGCCTAAAGGTTATGATGATCTATTCAATACCTAGACATGAAACTAGCTAAAGATGGAAATCCTAAGTAGAAAATAAAGTGAATGTTGATTTTGGGACCCAAGCCAACTAAATATTATATCAGATTTAATTTAATGATCTATCAAATTGACATGCAAGTTCAATAAAAACTAACACATATTGATTGATGCCATCAAAGTTCAACCTTAACTTGATTATTAAAAAAATCTTGAATATAGAAAAGAAATATCTTGATCCATATTTTAGACCTAAAGTGTATATCTTGGCACATCATTAACATTAATTTTTTTTACCTACATATTATATCAATGGCTCTAGATATCTAGATTCAATTCAAACATTTCTTGAAAGATTATATGTGTCCTCACCTAATGCTTACATATATTGGAGATTCTTTGTACTTGACAAATGGCAACTTAACATGAATTACATATTAATCCTTACATTTGCTTGATTAGTAGTTACCATTTTGGAAACAAACATTGCTTGAACAACCCAACCTATTTACATCCCAAAATAGGTTTTTTTACAAAATTTATGCCAAACTTCTAGATCAAGCTAAAGGAGTTGTCTAAATTTAAATCATTACTTCATGATAATTACTAGATTATTGTGTTGGTTGAATGTAATTGTAAAGATAAATAATTACCACTAAGCAAGTTTGACACTTTCATGTTGTTATTGTGTGTAATGTCTAAGCATATTTATGCCTTGTGTTTAGGCTTGGAGATTGGCACGAAAAACAAAAAACTCAATTATGAATCTTGTGGATTGCACACTTGAATTACATAATGATGAGATGAAGGAAGCATTACAGGTGGTGAAGATAGCCCTTTTGTGTTTACAACAAGATCCAGATAATCGACCTACCATGGCTCGTGTAGTGGCAATGTTACAAGGTGAGGCCGAAATTATGGAAATAATATTAGATGATAATTCAAAAATTGAAAGCATGAACAAGGTTTATGAAAACACTTTATTATCATCTAAAATAACCTTTTCTTCCATTTCACAACGTTTTGAAGAATCCAATGTGCCAATGTTGAAAGGATCATCATCAAGTAATCAAATTTATGATTTTGCATCCAAACGCCAACCCTTTGAAGTAGAAAGTTTCAATAAGTAAATTTCTATCAATAGGAGGAATTTGACCAAAATTTAAATGTGGTTACATACATATGATGTACGTGTGTGTGTGATGCCCTTTATTGTACAACTTGGAAAGATGAATGCATGTGGAATAAATTTGGTTTATTTGAAATTTGGCATTGATATCATCATTAAATGTTTCCATTTAGCAAACTTGATATTCTCACATGATTAGTCACATCAATATTTGAGACACAAATACTTGTGCTAAGGAATGATGTATCTTTCGATGGTTGAAGAAAAACTTGATGGTCTAATTTGAAAAAGGAAACTTGTGTTTATTATTGTACAATCATGTGTTTGATTATTTTCTTACATTTTTCCCAACATTGTTGGATGAATTTTTTTTTTGGTAATGGTGACTTTATGGATGTTTAGAAGGATTTTTTTAAACTTGTAAATAGACCTTGACATATGATTGTGCAAAATTCAACCTCATCAACAATAAGTGATTCCAAATAATTGTTATTGGAGATCATATTTATGGCAACATACAAGTTATTAACATAAAATAATGAAAACAATATGATTATACAAGTGATGATAAACAAATTTTAGATTTTAATCAAATTCATAATATTGATTTGGGTAAGTGTTTTGGCAATTCTCAAAAGGGTTTCAAACATTAGGTTCACATTAACACCAATGTTGGGTGATAATGGTCTTTTGGAATGACAAATTGGTATAGGTATGAAATTTTCAAAAGAAAAAAAAAGGTCTCAGTATATAAAAGGTCTTTAAAAGAAAGCCCCATTTTTGTATACATAATCCTCAATTATTTATAAATTACAAAATAATACCTAGTAGCAAAATTTGGTGCCAATGTAATAATAATATTGGTTTTGCTTTCATCATATATCAATGAAAATGGCATATTTTAATTGAAAAAGTCAGGTGAGTAAATTTTCTTTAAAAACGTAGCTTCCACATGATGTAAAAATTCAAATTGGTTGTCCATTACATATAATACCCAGACTACTTCCATTTTGCTACACATTATGGCTCTCAAAGGTGCAATGAAATGTGTAGCTTCACTACATAATCCATATGAATGGGGTAATATTGGTAATGTATAAGAATCTTACAAAACTAGGATTATAAAGTAAGTAGGGTATCATTTTCAATCCACGCAATTGAATATATGGGGGCCTAAATTAAGTATGACCCATATAATGCAACAAGGTTATATACCAAGAAAGCCTTTCATGGATTCATCATGGGTCATGTCCCATTGCCATTCAACTTTTGGTTTAAATCACCTTTTGTCATCATCCAATTGTGGCAATAACTTTAGGTTACCATTAAATAATGGAAATCATCCCAGTCACCATCCAACATAAAATTTCTTATCCATTGGCTTCTAATGCTATAGATCACTTTCAATTACCATCCACTTATAAAAATGATTTTGGTTTCCATTAGATGATGACAGTTAGTTAAATTTCATCTTGCAACACCATCTTGCAACACCCCTATGCCAACCAAAAGTTATTGTTACATCAAATGTTGATGGTTGTGATTGATTTCAACTGCAATCAAATGATGGCATACACTTTTGATTAGGATTGAATGGTTTAATTAGTTCATGATTTGGGACTAGTCAATTATGCCCAAAGTTTTGTCACATAGTTTGGTTCTAATTTTAAAAGGATTCAACCTTTTTGGTGGCATTTTAATTTGGTCATTAGGAAATATTTCTCACAACTATGTCATGACACATTTTACATGTTCATTGATCAAGGGTAACTGATTTACCCTTGTGCAAAAGTTACCACCCCTACTTAAAACAATTATATTGGTTTATGTTGACCCTAAATTCAAATGATGGTGTGATATGTTGAAATCCAAACAAACATGACACATGTGACCTAATTGATGTGGCAATCTTAACTAGCTAGTCATCTAGAACATACTTTTAATATCACTCCTTCCTAAAGCTATGTTACCTAGTTTATGGTAGGGATTTGCACCCTGTCCTTGGCTTCAAAAAAAGACAAGTTAATTTCATACATCAAATGATGGTGCCTAATTTGCTAAAAATGCTAATAAACATAAATGACATTTTTTTCCCAAAAAAAAAAAAAAAAAACCAAAAAAAAAAAAAAAAACCCCAATAAGAATAAGAACATTTTAAGTGCAACACAAACTTGACCATCATTGATCAACTAACTAAACCAACTTCAAAAAGTACTTATATTCGAATAAGATTTATATTACACATGGAACATTTGGTGAGTGAACTTCATTGTTTCACTCTTTGCCCACATATTCTAGCACTTATTTTTTTGCAATTTAGTTTAAAAGGTTGGCATGGAACATGTGGTAAAAACTAAAGAAAGTTGGATTTTTTATTTTTTAAATCATTGAATAATCCAATAAAAATAAACTAAATACCTACACATAATGACTGTAGGGGACTAAATGTACACCCAATTATTTGGGGGATTTTTTATGTCTTCAATGGCAAAATCAACAAAGGAGGTTGATTCTATTATTTCCTAACTATATCATGGTAGCCATTTCCTACCTACCTATGCTTTTATGCCAAAGAATTCACATCAAAACTTTTTTTTTAAAAACTTTTTCTTAAAAAGGCAACATGATGCAACCCTGTTGAAATTTGAGGGCACATTTAAGATGTTAACACAAATGTCAGGCATGTATTAACTATTTTTCATAATCTTTGTTTCAATTTTCAATTTTTAAAAATTTAAAACGAAGACAATTCTCACATTTTAAAATTTATTTTCATACCCTATTTGGTTTTTTATTTTTATGTTTTCCTTATGCCCAACCGGTTATTTCACAGCCAATTTTTAATTCATTTAAAATAATCAATCATATCAAACTAGTTCATTAACTTCAATTTCAAATTTTAAAAGTAGATTTTATTTTATTTTTTAAAAACTTCATAGGCCAAAAAAATTATCAATCGTTACAAAAATTTAATATATATTTAAACAAAAATATGTGATCAAATTTCAATGTTATACAAGGCAAAGAACATTATATTAGTCTTTTGTTAAGGGTAGAACTATGTTGTCCCTGTTAAACATACTAGACAAAATTGTAGTGTCGATGTTTAATAGGGTTAGCAAAAGAGTAGTAAACAGAGTAGGTTGAGTTGACTAGGACTTACGAGGAGTTTGAATTGAGGTCTATGTTGGGAACTTGAAAAAAAATCTTTAGAGGAATTTTGAAGATGGCTAAACAATATTATCATGATGAGAACATGGAGTAATTTTAAGAGAAGGAGTCAGAAAAGTTCATGAAAGAGTTTTAAAATATGTTTGATGGAAAAAAACATTGATACCATAATGTATTTTTATTCCTTATTTTTTGTTTTCCAATACAGCATGGTTTAATTTTTTTTTCAGATCACTACAAAGGTAATAATTGTGTAGATATGCATTTTAGAATGTATTTTATGTTGAGTTTTACTTTTTATTTCTATAGGTATTATTATTATACGCTTTGTATGTTTGTGAATAATATGTTAAATATAGAATTCAAGAATAAAACAATGTCAGAATATTAGCATTTACCATTTGGTAACCATTATCGGGAATGAATTTGGGGTAAAGAATTCAAGATTCTATGAATTGTTTTTGTTTTGGTTATTTTTTATGATAAGAATAGTGTAAAGGGGTGAAATTGCACCCCAAACATTCACTAAAAAAAAGTTGTCCAAACCAACCCTCCATTTGTGATTACCTTGCAACTATTGTTTGAACCAACTAGTTTTGCGACTTAAAATGCCATTGTCCTATGTGTCCCATTAGTCACAAGTGATTAAAGTCGCATATGCAACTATAAAATTAGTGTAGTTGATCTATAGTTGTAAATTTGACTACAAGTTGCAATTACATTGCATATGGATGTAAAGTTAGATGAAAAGAGCAAACATTACATTTAATAATGTTGTCGTTCATGGATGGATGATAACATAATCATTTTTGCAACTACTTTTGTAACTACTACCAATTGTACATAGATGACAAATATATTTTTGCTAATTATACAATAATGATTGAACCACCACATGGAATGAAAGATGTTATAGTGATTGACAACAAATGTTTATAAACATTTGGTTTGAAGAAAATTATTTTGTGATTACAATGAAACATGCATTGACACAAATGATACATTAACATATTAATTTCAAACCAGAATGTTCCAAATTGAAAATCAACAAAGGTAATGGGAATGTTGCAAATTGATGTAAAACCAATCTTAATTTGTAATCCACTGGAATCCAATAAAAATCCACATAATATGGTCATGAAATCATGTTAGCCATCAATGTTATAGTAATAATCAAAGGAATGATAACAATATCTTCTACATTGCCATCAATGTGACAACCAAAATGTTATTCATGACAATTATTGGTCATCACAAGGCCTCATTTAATCCTAAGCTACCACACAAAGCTGAGATGCAAAAGTGCTTCTTCCTTATTCAATTTTATTGCACCTACCAATGTCCTATCACTTTCCAATTTTGCAAACTCCATTGGAGTTGCAAGCCCTAAAACAACCTTATGAATATCAATGAAATCATCCAATGTATTTGCCATGTTGCATTGACTTCAAGGTTCCCTATGAAGGACAACCTTCCACCATGAAGTCTTTGGCTCACTCCAATAAAATATTTGTTAAACATGTGAAGGAAACACAAAAGGTTCATCAAACTCATGCAACAAATGCCAAAAATTAACAAGCAAAAAGCTTGCATCATCTTGCTTGTAGGTAGGGTTGCCTTTATTGTCATTCCCATTTTTCACTCATTTGCAAGGAAATAATGCAATTGGTGAAGACATTGGACCATATTCCAATTGCAAGATCTCTTTCAAGATCTCTATGTATTGAACCACTCCCAACACTTCATCATCATTCCCTTGTGACTGTTGGAAAATGAAAGCAACACCCAAGTCATACGTAACAAAAGTATTATTGAATTCATCATCTACACGAAAATTCAATGACCATATGCCTTCATTTTCCTATAAATCAATGTTGTGAAGCTTGGTAGAATCAAAAGGTGGACAAGATCTTCATCAATAGGTTCAACCGTAACAACTTAATGGTTACCAATGGCTTCCCTCACCCACATTGCCATATCATCAATCTCCTACATGTGTTGTGGAAATATGATAGGTCGATGGCATGTAGTAGGGTCAACTTGACAAGCACACTCAAATTCAGTTTTATTATCACAACATGTGTTTTTTCATCCCAATATTTCTTACACCAATCACAAGAAAATAAACCCATTAGGGGTGGATTTCAAATGCACCCACTACTAATGGTAATTAGGTTTACTAAAAATATAGCCATTAAAATGAAAATCCAATTTTGAAATTATATCATAGATTTGGAATCAGGGTTATAAATGTCAAATAAGGGTTATCAATCTGTATTTAGAGTTTCACATAAGGATTTAGGGTTACAGATCTAGAATTAGGGTTTCATCATGAAAAATTGAATTTGCAAACAATATATTGAGGGTAGGCATTGAATACACCAACCAAAAGAAAATAATTAGACTAGGTGTGTATTTTAAATACATTAATTGTTGTAACCTTAGCTTTGGGTTCGTAACCAAGGCAAGGGCTTGTAAAGGTGCGAACCAAAAATGAAGCCGGGGAGTCACATTTCATATTCCTTGGAGTGTGGGAGAGTGTGAGGGAATGAACCCCCACACTCCCAAGTGAGCTCCCATTTTGGGAGTTAGACTCCAAATGGACTTCCGAATATTCAAAGAGTGATTATAAAGGTCAAAACCCATTGGATTGAAAAGTTCCTTATATCATTGAAAAGATCTTCAAACATAGATATCTAAAATGGGCTTGCATGAGTGACACAAACACTTAAAACACAACTTATGGCCAAAAGAAGGGCTGAAAGTCAAATTGGCAATTTGACTTCTGACCACTAAAAGTTGGGAATTGCCCTAATTTCCTTGTGTTCAGGTGGTGTGCCAGATATAAGTGAAAAGCTCTCAATGAAGGCTATAACTTTGCTTTAGATCTCACTTCAATCAAAGGTTTGCACACAAAGTTATGGGCCCCCAAAGTCATAGGTGTCCCAATTTTGGGAATTTCAAGACTCCCACTTGGGAGTCTCGGGACAAAATGACATTTGGGTGCTGGCCCTGTGGCCAGGCACAAAGAATACTATAGGGGGAAAGGTGTTGGCTTCCCCCAAATCCAGGCCTTGGTGAATCTTGTGAATTTGTGTTTGCCTGTGGCTCGTCCATGCACCAAAAGTGTTCCAGCTACACACTAAGCAACTTGTTGTTTGGTTTGTGTAGGTTTGTGTGAGTAATTAACTTGCTTGTTAATCTTCCTAGTCCCCATCCCGGAACTCCAACATGCCCTTCTACCCCCGAAGTGCTATAAGCCAGGGAATGTGCCCCAATTCCTTCTCCTTTCGATGTCTTCACCTTTGGACTCACAATTGAGTCCATCAAGGAACTTAGGGGTGCATCATTAGTGGTCAATGATATTGTTGTTAAAAATACAACGAACAAATTATAACAAATGTTATAGATTTGTAATTTTATTATAGATCTAAAATTATAGATATGTACAAATTTGAAAGTAGGAAAATTAATATAGATTTAGGTTGGAAAATGTAATAGTGACTAATGATATTGTTTATTGAAAATACAACCAATAAGTTACAATCGATGCTGCAGATCTAAAATTATATTATAGATCTGAAATTATCAATATAAATTTGAAAATAGGGTTACTGATATGAAATTAGGGTTTAGGGCTAGGGTTAATCATTACCAATAATTATTATAGATTTTAAATTAAGGTTTTAACTTTTACACCTATTACATTAAACTCTTATTTGCATGAACTTCAAAAGCTAAATTATTATAATCATATTTTTAAAAAATATTTGCATGTAATTGAATTGTACCTAAATTTTGTGGTAATTTGAAAAATAAGTTCAAGCATTTGAAAGTAAGTGAAATGTTTTTATAAATATCTAGTTTTTTTCAAGTGCCTCAATATTGATGTGGTGAACATTTTAATATAATTTTTTGGTTAATGGAATTTGTTTTCATAATTAAAATCATCTCCAACTTTCTGAAAAGTGACATTATTGTTGGGGATACTTTTGAGGTACTTTTTGAACTCCAAATGATATGACACAAATTGTTTTGAGAAGGAGGTTAGAGATGCCCATGAAAAAAACTAAAGGTTTCATTTGTTTTGAAATGCTAGAAGAAGGTTAAAAGTTTTTAAAACTATTTTTTCTTATTTTTAAGTAGAAAACAAGGTAACAAGTATGTACAAAATATTTTGCTTGCACCCTTCAAGTCTTAGTAGATTGCATTAATCATCTTCAACAAAATCGCAAAACATGAGTTAATGTTATCAATCAACTTTTTGCACAAAACATGCAAAGGAGATTATATTATGTTATACAACTAGGTATAAATCCACATGATAATCAAGCTAATGTCATTGAACATGATCATTTTATTACTTTGTATAGAATGTATAGAATTTGATGTTCAACCTATAGTCTTTTGATATTCTGAACTCAAAGTTGCTACCAAAAAAATTCACCCAAATATTTAATTGGGTTAAGAGAGCTATGGGGTTGTTTATTTGATGACCTTCTAATCTCTATAATTAACATGTTTTTGATGTGACAAATAAACCAATTCCATCATCCAAAATTTAGATTAATCAAAGATTTCAATTGTCAATGTTAAGTATGTATGTGAACATATCATATTCAATCTATTATTAACCATCAATTTCATTTGTTGAAATTTAATGTGAAATTTCCTATGTACATGACAATAATTAATGTGTAACTATGAAGATCCAAAATGTGATAAAGCATGATAAGTCCATGACCATTAATTTGCAAAATGATACAATGGATGAATTTGGGGGAATTAGAACCATTCATTAAAAGTTTCAATCCCATACTTCCATGATTAAGAAAATTGAGGATACATCAACTATTTAGAAGGGACAAATGTGCCTAGGGGTTACACTCCTCAATAGGTTTTGATACTTGAATGTGACAAATGACTAATTTTGGGGGTGTATATTACCTCTTAGGATTGTCACTTTGGTATTCATGTATTATCTAACTATATAATTACATATAATTCCAATATTTAACAATTGATGGTGGTTAATTAATTTAGATTAATTTAGACCCTTTCTTTAATTTCAAACTTTGTAATTTTTTTTGTTAGGCTATTATAGGAAGATGGGTTTTTTGAAATGTGAGAGAGAAGATTGTGAATAGATTATGATTTGGACATTTGATTGTGTTGATTTTGGCCATTTGATTTAAAAAACAATTACTAAGTTCAATAGTGTTTCAACCAATTCTTGATTCATGCTAAAATCCTAGTTTCAAAGTTTCAAAAGTTTGGGCATGACAAGATTTGACCTTAAATTAGCCTCATAGATACGTCAACTTATCCTAATGTATCAAACTTAAAGCTTATATTTGATTAAAATTTTAATAAAAAATTACTTAGGGCATTATATTGAAATATTTTAATTATATAGTGTAATTGAAATGGGCATGACTTTTTAATTTAAATTATTATTTTATTATTTTTACTTCAAACATAAATATGACTTTATATTTTGTCTCACATAGTTTTCTAATATATACATGTCAAAACATAATAAATAAACTCAAATTGCCTTATAGTAATAATACATCTAATTTTCCAAGTTTGATGGAGTCATGCTACAATATGGAAAAAATAATCATGTATTAAAATGGTTGAATAAATCATTTAGATTTTATCAAACGTTGATGTTAATATATATATAAAATGACATTGGTGGTGTCTTGTCAAAGATTATGTCATGATTGATTTTGATTACTCATTTTCACAAAAAGGCTTTTAGTTTATGAATATGTTGAAAACAATGATTTGGCAAAAATATTATTTGGTGAGTTTACCAAATTTTCTTGATACTTCTTAATTAATTTTATAAAAAATCTCTATGCAACTCAATATGTGCAACCCATATTAATTTGTGTAAATTTTCTTTTGGTTTCATGATTTTAAGAAAAAAAGTAGATGCATGTGACCCACAACTTTGTAAATGATTATTGTTAGGACAATAATTAGCATCCACATAATTAAAAAATTCAATAAAAAAACCCAATGTAATTGCCTCAAATAATGGATTCAAAGTTACAAAATTTCATAAAAGCCTTAAATTGACCACCTAAGTTTAATAATGTTGTTTTCCAAAACAAAAAGAAAGCACAAAGGAAACCATGATCCAAATGGGCTAGTGCAATTTAATATTTGCCTTTGAGTGGTTCATGGTTTTTTTTATATTCATGAGATTGCTCAACCATGATTCATCCATTGAGACATCAAGGCAAACAACATTTTACAACCAAAAATTGCGAATTTTGGCTTGGCTTCTTATTTCTGAAATATCAAACCCACGTTACAACCATGCGCATTGTTGGTAAAATGTGAGTAATTTCAACTTATTAGCATTCTAATTATTTTTTTCATTCAATGCAAAGTTCATATACAATTACATGATTGAATGGAATTTAACATATGGTGTTTATATTGGTATAAAATTCACAAAGTTTGATGATGATAATCTAGTTTTTAATTTTTTTGTTTAGAGTACTATGTTTGCAAATAACAGTCACTAGATCAATGCAAATGAAACCAAGGTCTATTCTACATTAGTCCTAAATGAATTTTATGGTCAAATAGCACAAACTAAAAATATATTACAAGGGGTTAAAGGTGGTGAATTAAGAAACCAATGTCACCACCCTCAAAAGTTAACCTTCTCAAAAACCCATTTACCTTAGAAAAGTCATTATAGGCAAGGAAAAGATTCCATGTTACCTTTTTCCAATTTAGGTTTAAGTATTTGTGGGTTATATGTGTTTTAAAATATTCATAATAAATGAAAATAAGAAATCAGATAAATTTTGCAATTGCTTAAATTTATGAATAATATTTATATCACACAAACATATGTGTGTCCATTGTGAATTATGTAGGGGTAATCTAACACCTAGGTATGCAACCTCTTGTCATCTCATGGAAAAACAATGATGTTTATAGTTTTTGAGTTTTGATGCTTGAAACTGTAAGTGGACAAATGAACATCAATCCTAGCTTACCACTATGTGACATATATCTTTTGGACATTGTAAGCCCATCCTTTTACTGAACATGATTGATTGTTCTAAAAAAACAATTCGTATTTCCCAAGAATAAACAAAGAAAATTCACCATGGTTTGTTGACAAAACACAAGTTGATATCTAGTTTTCACTTACTACACTTGCCACCTCCAAAAAGGGGGCAATATCAAAGTCTTGATGTGGAATCCATCCATGGACACTTTCATGGCTCCCTCATCAAGGCATTTATTTTAAACCACAACTTAAACCTTTTGGGTGAATTGAACTTGGGTGTTGTTAATTTTAGGTTAGGAATTTAGTGATGGTGAAGATCTTAATACTTAATCATACAAATTGATTTAGAATAGGGGATTTGATTTCATGAACAAGGAGTATATTCACATATAGTAGTACCTTTACCATTCGGACAATAATTAAATTATTTTCAATAAATGTTAAAATTTCCCAAAATCAGCTGCTCATAGTGCCAAATTTTTTTGAAATTTGTTTAACATTACTATTGACTGCATACGTTAAAGCTTGTGGTGCAGTGTCATGCCTAAGTAGTGCAATATTACTTGGCATTTTTTTCCAACCTCAACTATAGGAACTTCATGAATTTTTAATTTTTACTGCCAAAGTGAAAAACCCATCAAGGAGAGGTGGGAATGGTAGAGGTGTTACATTATATCATTTAAAATTGGCCACATTTCACCTAAACCAACTCATATAAGAAAATATAATTATTTATGATGCACAAGCAAGGTTTGTTTTTTTTTTTTCAATTTTTTGATCATAGCCAAATGTGGCTACAAGTCAGAGAGGGAACTTGTAGGAAAATTTAGGAATCATACTATATTTTGGCCACATGTTGAAACCACACCATTTCACCTTTTTTTTTCCCCATGTAACAAATATTTTTTCCATATCTCGACTAAATCTATGTCAACCAATATTTGACTTTTTCATATGTCATGTTTTATATTTATTTAAATGTTAGGGTATGTAACTGGGCACTTGGACACAAACTTGGGTAATGCAAAAAGTGCATGCCAACTTTTAGGCCAAAAGAAAGATATTTGCAAAAAATGGAATCCATTGGTGAATTTGATATGCAATGTACAATAAGTTTTTTTCCATTCAAATGGTGCCATCAAAATGTAATTAGACTTGAATGAAATACACAAAAGAAACATTTTTCTGATCCATGCCCTGAAATTGAAATGAACATCTTAACATGAGAACATATTAAAAACTGAAGTGTCCATTATTTACCATGAAAAGATAATATGACTTTAGCTAGGTACCTAACTCCTCTAGAATGATTGTTTTGGGAAATTACATATCCTAACCCAATTAGACAATATATATTGGTGATTTTTTTATACTCATGTTGGTTAATTCCTCTATTGAGGAAGGTAGTTTGTTTTGTTATGTTTCTGGTGTAGAGATCTCCCAAATTGCTACACCCCCTCATTGTGCTCTTAGTACCATTGGAAAGCTTTCAGTAAGTAGAGGTGCATGGAGGTGGTTTCATAATGTTCAGACCTATGGTGCCACTTTTATAAATATTAAACAATTTTGTCATTGAAAATTTAATATTATCAAATTTAATATTTTAAGGAAAATTTGGGTGCATTTTTGATATTTAAAAAAATGGTTAATGAGTATTATAGGGAGGTGATTTAAAGTAATTTTTAGACTTAAGGTGTAGGAGATATTGAGTTTTAAATAATCTTTGACATTGGAAATTCAATAACATTAAAAACTTCAAAATCAATTAGTTGGGTAATGATTTTGCATTTAAGCCAATGGCACAAGCCACAATAATTAATATAAAAACATAAACTTGAGCATTAATTATCATTTGCAAAACATAGTTATTATTCAATTAACTTAACATATTTGAATGGACTAAAACAAACTTTTTTCCCAAACCTATATCAAAACTCTACCAAACTATGAAAGTTGTCTTTAGTGAGGTAACTACACCCAAAATTGTTGTTATTGTATTGGTTTAATTTGTGAATGTAAACATAAGTACTTAGAAATGCCAATCTAGTGACACTTCAATATTTTCATTATGTGTGATGTTCAAGGACACTAATGCCTTCTGTTCAGGCTTGAAGATGGGCATGACAAGAAGGAAATTCAATTGTGGATCTTTTGTATTGCACATTCCATTTACATAATGATGAGGCAAAGGAAGCAATATGTGTGAGGAAGATAGGCCTCTTGTGTTTGTAGATCTCACCAAATAAACGACCTACATTGGCTACGTAGTGGCAATGTTACAAGGACAGTTGATACTATAGAAGGTGTGTTAAATGAGTCTAGAAATGGAAACCATGAACAAATTTTAAGAAAACATTCTCTTATCATTTGAGATATAAGTATTGTTGGGCATTAGTTAGCCAACTCAAGTTTCAGTTGCAAAAACTCATTTTACTGGCTCATTCTCAAACCTTTGTGGAAGGGTGGTTCTCAAAATGATAAGATACATATTAGGGAGTAAGGAAAGGAAGATGTTGGGGGGATAGTCCTCATTTTGCAAAGGGGTCTCAGGATGCTTGTTGTACTAGATAAATTCTTGGGAAGGGTGGATGGTCTGTTGCCCATTATATTGTTAGGATATTGCAACATACACACGACCTAATAACTTTATGTAACTCAAAATAACATCAAATCAAAAATCAAATAAGGGTATTACACACAAAAATTTGCCAAAAAAAAAACCCCACCCATCCTTCTCACATGGAGATGATGGGTGGGGTCAAATTAAAAAACAGTCTTGGGCATGGCAAACAATGTTTAATACATCCATCTAAAAAAAAATTCTTTATATTATAATTATCCTTACTATGTCATTTTTATTAATGGAAACTTGCATGCCTTTCATAGCAACAAGACCAATCTTTTTGGCATAATCTGTTAAAACTGTGTTGTCTTCATCTTCAATCAACACATTCAAGCCAGCCATTGGTTCTTCAACAACATGGAGGTTCTCTTGAATTGGCTCATTTGTTACAACAATTGTGTCTTCATCTTCAACACAATCCCAAAATTAATTAGTTTAAAAAAAAAACCAATGCTTCAAATATATTACTACAACCTCAAATTCCAAAAATATATTTGAGGTTGTTTTGACTAAAGACAAAAACCAAAAAGAAATAAACAAACCTTTTATTTAAAATTTCCATTGTAAGAATCTTTCCTCACCTTGGTGATTGGAATAATTGGGAATTGGGGGTGGGGGGGGGGGCACATAGTTGGTTAGTTGTAATCTTTGTTCCAATGTTTCTTTGTGCTCCGATGCAACTTGGCAAAGATTTCACTTTTTAGAAGGTGACATCTATTACCAAAAAAAATAAAATCAAAATAAGAACAAAGCCAAACATTAAGCACAAGAATTTTTTTTAAAAGAAAGAAAACAAGTGTTCCACAAAAAAACCAACAAACAAAAAAAAAGTGTTCCACAAAAAAACTAGCAAAACAAATTATTCAACAAAAAAACCAACAAACAAATAAAAGAAAACAAGTGTTCCACAAAAAAACCAGCAAACAAAAAAACAGATCTTCAAAATCAGCAAACTAAAAGAAGACTTAAAAAACAAGAAAACATTTTAAAATTTTTTAGCAAGACCAAAAGTTTCAAAGTAAAGGATGAGTAAAAGGATTACCTTTCTATGTATGTGATGAAAGTAAAATTGGTTTGGATGCACATTGAAACCAAATGTATCTTGCGAAACATGAAATTTTTTAAATAAAAAACCAGTAATTAAAGAATAATAAAAAAACAAAGAATTAAAATGATGATCATTGTTCTTGTTGTTCTTGTTGCTCCTGCTGTTAAAAAAAACACAAAAAAGAAATTTTTTGCAACAAAAAAAATGAATTGTTGTCATATTTTTAAACTGAAAAGATAGGATTCATGTGTTATCATCACTATTTTTGCTACTCTTAATGCGCGGGGACCAGAGAGACCTATGTGTGGTATTATAGAACATGCACAGGGGTGGTGTAAAGAAACCGGAAATGGGGGTGGAAATACTAGAATTGTTTCAGGGTGCTGACTTCGTGTTATTAACCGAAACTTGGCACTTCCCAGGCTAACATTTGCCACATGTTGAAGGGTTTGACTCACTTGCAGTAGCACGCACTATGTAGCTAGGAAATACAAAAGCGACAAAACATAGCGGGGGGGTTGTTGCTTACTTTCGTAGCCACCTTAAGCCAAACCTGTCATAGTGGAAGGAAGGAAGCCATAATTTTTATCTATGGCTATGGGTCAGCAAGGGTGTTGCCCCTGACTTGTTTGTTTGCGTGGTGTACATTGCCCCTATTGGTTCCAAACACGAGAATGAATCCCTGTTCCAGAACCTGGTAGCAGATATTGCTGAAGTTCAAACTCTGGGGGGCATAGTAATATTGGGAAAGGATTTTAATGCGTGTATTGCAACATTACCAGATACCCTTGACATTAGCGACCTTTGTGAATTGTTACAAGCGCCTGAGCTCGCTGAGACTAAGCAACCAAGCGTTGTGGCTATGCGGCAAAACCATGATGCTAGTGTTGGCGGTTGGGGCCGCGAGCTCCTGAACCTATGTTGTGACGCTGGGTTGCTCATCCTCAATTGGCGGACACCTGGTGACGAATTAAGGGAGTTCACTTGTTTGGCAAATGGGGGGCATAACACTATTGATTATATTGTTGGCTCATTTGTAGTTTGGCAAGCTGCTACACACCTTGAGGTGATAATAGATGACACTCTCTATCGCGTGATGGGGGGCGACTTTAACCACAGGCCGTTGCGCTTACGATTGAACATTGATTGCAGCTTTGTTGAACCGCAACATACGGTGGTAACAAAAAAATTCTTCTTTCCTAGGTTCAACTATGATAAATCAAAAGTTGAAGAGTACCAGCTTGCCCTAACAGCGAGTCTTGGAAACCTGTGGGGGGTTGCTGACTCGATTGGGCATTTGGGGGCAAATGAATTAGCTGACCTAATACAATAATGTGTGGGTGTTGCAGCAAAGTCTACTTTTGGCAACAAGCCTTTGGGAGGGAGCTGTAGAAAGAGACATTGTCATAAACCTTGGTTTGACATTGATTATCGTATAGCAAAACGTGAACTGAGGCTCTGGATGAAAGCCAACCTCAACTCACATGTTGCTAAACATCAGAAAAGTAAATTCAAAAATTTATTAAAAAAGAAATGATTTTTTTGGGAAACTACAAGAGCTAAACATATGTGTGCGTTTGCTAAAGTGGATGCGCCTTTGTTCTGGAAAAAATATTAGCCAAGGGCGCCCATTATGGACAAGATCAATGCAGTTACACTTTTGGAGGGCTTTCGTGCACTAGTTGGCCATTCTCCGCCACCCATACAGTTACAGACTAATCATTCAGCTCAGGTGACCGAATCTTCACATAGCCACACCCTGAATGCAAATATCACACTTGTTGAGCTACTTCAGGCGTTGAAAAAGTTACAAAGGAACAAGGCTACTGGTTTGGATGGTATGAAAGTTGAGTTCATTTTGGATGTGGGAGAATTGCTACACATGCCACTATTGACAACGTTCAATTGCTTTCTAGCAGAGGGCTTTCCAGAAGCCCTTTCCACTGGGGTGGTCCACGTGTTCTTTAAAGGGGGCGATGCCTCTAAATTCGACAACTACAAGGGGATAACGATTGGGCCTATCCTAGCAAAGTTGTTCGCTATGATCCTTGACAAAAGGCTGAGCGAATGGGCTGAACAACATGGGCTCCATGCCAAGGGTCAAGTTGGGTTTCGCAAAGATTACCGCACTACTGACCAACTCTTCATATTACGAACTTTGATAGAATAGAGCAAGGTAGAAAAGAAGCCACTCTATTGTTGCTTTGTGGACTTAAAGAAAGCGTTCGATATTATGCCGTGTGAAGTGTTGTGGCAAGTGTTGGTTGGCCTTGGGGTGAAGGGACGCTTTTTGCGATGCCTATAGGCGATGTATGCCAAGGATACCATACGCATCAACCACCCAAGCGAGGGTGTCACCTCTAGCTTCAGGTGCCAGCAAGGTGTGAAACAAGGTTGTCCTCTCAGCCCTCTATTGTTTGGGCTATATTTGGATGCCCTAAAGGGGCGTTTAGACGACAAAAAATGCGATGCACCGACCTTAGGAGATGTGCACGTATGGTTGTTACTTTTTGCAGACAACCTTGCTCTAACATCGGAGTCAGAGGTGGGACTACAACAACAGTTAGACGCACTCTAGCAGTTCTGTGCTGAACGTGGATTTACAATGAACATGAAAAAAACAAAAGTCATGGTGTTCAATTCTGTTGACCCATGCCAAAAGTTTGTGTTTGAAGGTGACATTATTGAACGTGTGCAGACCTTCAATTACTTGGAGATCTTACTCGAGACCACATTAAACCTGGATAGTGCAGTGGAACACTACATCTAGCACCTGCCAGTAGGCGTTCGCTATTCGCACTGAACCGTTGCTGTGCAGAACTACGTATTATGGACGTTAAATTACACTGTGACCTCTTCAACACGTTGGTGCATTCCACAGCAAGTTACGCCTATGAGATTTGGGTGGATTCCAAGAAAATAGAAGCTATTGAAGTAGTGTACCGAAGGTTCTTCAAGTCACTACTCGGGGTGCGAAAACAACTAACACGTCCATCGTGCTAGCAGAATTTGGCAAATTCCCCTTTGAACACTTTGCATGGGGACAAGCATTGCTGTACTATAATTGTGTGAGCACAATCATTAAAGACCGCATCTTAGGTAAGGCATGGGAAGCCCAATTCGCTATGCTTGTTGTGGGAAAGATATGTTGGGCTGGATCCGTGAAAAAATGGATACTCCAGAACCAGCCCCAAGAGGTGGCAAGTTTTCTACCTCCGACTCAATCACTGCTGGAAACGACACTTTAGCTTGCAACGACCCGTGTGCTTTAGGTGGGGACTACCGAACTATCGTTGGGAACAGTTCTTGGGTCAACGCACATACATTCGACCTATCTCACAAGGCTAGTGCAACTAGTTGGTGGTAGATCTACGACAAGAGGCTCGATCAACCAAGAGGTTAGGACCCTACCCTTTCCAGGTTTTCCCCACATAATGTTGAATGTAAAAAGGGTAAAGGATAATATGCGATTGGCTTTCATTGAAAAGCTCTTTACCAACCACGAGATTGGGACCAACGTGTAAACAAGATACTTGCGCTTTAAAGGTATGTCGTATCAAAGCGAAAGATATTTGTGTGACATCAACTGTGTCCAGCTACGGAAAGCTCTGGCCCGGTTTCAATGTTGCAACATGCATCTTGAAGCAGTGCTAGGTGCGTGGAAGGGCGTGCCATACGCAAAAAGGCTTTGTCAAGGCTGCGACTTGGGGAAGGTAGAGGATGAAGAGCACTTGCTCCTTATTTATCCAAATACACAGAAAGTTAGGGAACGCCTTTGTTTGACCCTACCCTTCACCCACACGAGCACTCTTGTTGAACTCATGCAGACTACGAACACGGTCGCCCTGGCCAAATTTGTGGCATGCTGCCAGTACCAGAGGACAATCTGTCCTCCATGATCTACCTTTCGTCTAATGGACTCTCTGGTCCCAAACGGAGGTAAAATTGTAAATAGTAAACAATAAACAGATGCAAGAAAACATAAAACTTACAACAATAACATATCAAATGTTGCAAAGATAAAATATAAAATATAGCAAAGAGCTACAATTGTAGAGGAGAAGTTGCTGCACTTCATTATCATCAAGTGTAATCTCTTCTGAAAAAAAAACAAAGAAGAAAAAGACCAAAAAAATTTACCTGGTTGCAACAAATTTTGTTTTGGAGTAATAGCAGCAGAATTGTGAGTGAAGGAGAGAAAGAGGGGAGAAGGGATAAAATTTATAAATAAATAAAGAAGTGGGCAGGTATGGAAGGCAGGTCGGATTAGAGATCCGTTGAAGGGGGAGGGGGTGGGGGGGGATGGGGGGTGTGTGTGTGTGTGTGAGAATTGAGGTGTGAACTCTATTGGTAGGAGGGCCA